>Ga0074045_10001120_pt1 | contig 26081 bp, 18 predicted proteins | sample BogForMeECP23OM2_FD_94442 | JGI IMG/M metagenome (GOLD analysis project Ga0074045, IMG submission 94442) | Bog forest soil microbial communities from Calvert Island, British Columbia, Canada - Bog Forest MetaG ECP23OM2 | ecosystem: Environmental > Terrestrial > Soil > Wetlands ... | reverse complement strand
GTGATTTAGCGTGAGATTTCCAGGGTCTTGGTCCTCAACCTCTCTGGCAAAAAAGGCGGTGCTAGCGCACCGCCCAGGACAACTATGCCTTGACAAAGCCTTCGCTCTTATCGAGGGGCACCCTTTGACGTTGAGGGTTCAGGCAGGTTCGGGTCGAGGATGATGTCGTAGCGCTCGCTGTCGCCGAAGGGTTTAGAGATGCCGAAGCCGTGGCGGGCGGCGGCCAGGGCGAAGGCTAGCTCGGAGATTTCTCCGCGGCGCTTGGTGGTTTGTTCGCGGTGGAATGGGGTTTTCGGGGCGGGAGTTGCGGGGCTGGGCAGGGTTTGGGCCGGACGCAGTTTGCGTCCGCGAGAAGCGCCCCTGGGTTTGCCCATTGGTTACAAATGAGGTGTTGGGAAAAGCAAAAGGCGCGAGCCTGAGGGCCTGCGCCTGTCTTTACCTTATAACTCTATTATATCAGATTCCGCAGGTAGAAGTGACATAGGTTGACGGTTTATTTGTTCAATAGAAATAGTGGCTTAACAGGAAAAGGTGATGTTTAGGGTATTGACAGGTTTTGGAGGGATTTGGTTGGTTCACGCAGCGGCAAGAGCCGAGCCCCTTCCGGTTTCTCTGGTGGCGTGCGTCGCGAAATCGAACAGAGCGGTGGCGGCAAATTTGCATAGGTCCTTCGTTGGGAGTCGCTCGCTTCGCGTGCGACTCCGCTGCCTCAGGATGACAGTCCAGAATCTTGGTCAAATCAACGCACAGGGGGAACTCTGATGGTGTTGGCGCGGCAGTCGCGCAGAGACTGACAGGCGGTTGGTTCAAGGTTCTTGGTTATGCAGACGGAGACGGCGGTCAGGCTGCCCGAGCAAGAATCGAAGAACAGCACGGACATCCATGGGTGCGATCGGTTGGTGTGGGTGACTGGGGCGCCGCATTCTAACCCAGCGAGGATTTACAATCGAGCGCTGGTCCAGGAGCGGTGATTCGCCATGAAGAATGTTTGGAGGGCGATGATCGAAATGGCGTTTATCGTTTTCCTGTTTTATTCGAATCTTCTGATGGGGGAATTTGAACGGTCGGGGATGGGGCGGACGCGGGGGTTGGCGTGGGCCATCGGAGATGTTTTCACGGTTGCCAATTTCGAGATCGCCATGATGGCGGCGCTAGTGGGTTATGTCGTCTTTGAGTTTCTGCGGAAGAGGTTTTGAGGCAGCGCTTGGGCGGGCTGAAGCCGTCCGTGGTTATCTAAGGCTCAAGACGAAAGGAAAAAAGCCCGCTCGATGACCGAGCGGGCTTTTCGCGTACGTCCCGCTTACTCCGGCTTCTTGTCTTTCGGCGGTTCCTTCTTGTTGTCCTTTTTGTTGTCTCTTGGCGATTCCTTTTTAGCCGCGGCAGGTGGAGCGCTCTGTTTAGCGGCCGCTGGATGTTGCGGCTGTTTCGCAGCTGGGGGTGGCGCCGCCGGTCTGGCTTCAGGTTTAGCGGCCGGCTTCGGGGCTGGCCTCGCGGCCGGTGGTGCCGCCGCGGGTCTTGCGGGTTGCGGATGAGCGGCCGGTTGCGCGGGTTTAGGATGCGGTTGAGCGGCTGGAGCGGGTCTTGCCGCAGCAGGCGGCGTTGCTGGTCTGCCTGCCGGTTGGGCAGGTCTGGCTGCGGGCGGTGCGGGTTGAGCTTTCCGCATGGGCTGTGCTGGCGCAGGGGCGGCGGCGCGAGCCGGAGCGGCTGCCGGTTGGGGACGATTGGGCTGCGCGTTAGCCGGCTGAGCGGGTGGTGCGGGCCGCGGGGGCGCTGCAGCGCGAGCTGGAACGATCGGAGCAATCGGCTTGCCGGCCGCGATGGGCTGGGCCGCAGCTACAACTGCGGGACGTCCGTGATTGACGGAGGCAAACTGCTGGCGGTTCTGCGAGGCTTGCTGGCGCGCCTGCACCTGCGTGGTCATGGGAGGAATGCGCTGCTCGCGTCTCGCTGCGACCTCTGCAGGCAAGGGCTGACGAGTGACGCCGCCGGGTCCGTTGTAGCTGACGCGGGTATTGGTCACGTTGACGGTGGTGTTGTTGATGATGACCGTGTTCGTGACCGTGCGGTTATAGACCTGGACGTTGGTGACGTTGGTTACATTGTTGACCGAGCGGTTGTAATTGAAATGGTCGCCGTTCCAGTAGCCGCCTTGATAGCCGGCGCCGACGTAGCCGAATCCATAGTTGACGCCGCCGTAGTAGCCGATGTGGCGGCCCCAGAATCCGTAGTGATAGCGATATCTTCCGCCGATAAATCCCCAGTAGCCGGGAGTCCAGAGATAGCCGACCTCGGGCGGGCGCGCCCATGCGCCGGGCACCCAGTAGTAGCCTTGGGGAGCGTAGCTCCAATAGCCGGGAGTCCAGAGATAACCATCGCCAGGGCAATCGGGCTGCGAATATTCGGGGAGCGGCGGGGGCGCGTCGGAGGCCTCGATGACCGGCTGGCCGTAGCTTGAATCCTCGTCGTCGTAATCGTTGTAGGAGTCGCTGCGGTCAGAATCAGAATCGCTGCGGTAAGAGTCGCTGCGTTCACGATCGGAATCGTTGCGATCGCGATAGGAATCGTCGCGCTCGCGCCGCCGGCTGGTTGCAGCGGGTTGAGCTTCAGCGGGTTGGGCTGCGGGCGCCGGGGCGGGGGCGGCCTGGGTGTCGCTGGCGGGGGCGAGGTTGGCGGCGGCCGCTGGATCCTGTTGCTGGTCGGGCTGCGCCGGTTGGGTTTGAGTTGTGTTGTCAGCGGGGTTCTTGCTGCATGCTGCAGTTCCAAGCGTCAGGGCGAGGGAGGCAGCTGCCAGAAGGAGAAACGGTGTGTTTCTGGTATTGCTCATGAAAATTTGTCTCCAAGGATTGGAGGCAGGATATCACCTGGGGTGAGGGAAGAGAATAGGGTTGGGCGAGGGGTTCAGTGAGGCGCTTCTTAATCTCTTAGGTGGGCCTGCCTCTTATCGAGCTGCGCTCGATGGACAGCCGGGGGCGGCTGTCCCCAAATGGATACAGGCACTGCCATCTTGATCCCTCTTCCAGGGCTAGACCTCGTCGCTCTCTTTTAGTTTTGCGATCACGCCGAAATCTTCGAGGGTGGTGGTGTCGCCTTTGACTTCACCGCTGCTGGCCAGTTCGCGGAGCAGACGGCGCATGATTTTTCCGCTGCGGGTTTTGGGCAGGGTGTCGGTGAAACGGATGTCGTCGGGTTTGGCCAGCGATCCGATTTCTTTTGCGACCCACTTGCGCAGCTCTTCTTTCAGTTCGTTGCTGGGCTTGCGCCCTTGTTCCAGGGTGACGAACGCGGAGATGGCTTGTCCTTTTAATTCGTCGGGACGGCCGACCACCGCGGCTTCGGCGACCGCTTCGTGAGCGACGAGGGCGGATTCGACTTCCATGGTGCTGAGGCGATGGCCGCTGACGTTGAGGACGTCATCGACGCGGCCCATGATCCAGAAATATCCATCTTTATCTCTGCGAGCGCCGTCGCCGGTGAAGTAGACGCCGGGAATCTGCGACCAGTATTGCTTCACGTAGCGGTCGGGATCGCCATAAATGGTTCGGGCCATCGCGGGCCACGGTTGGGTGATGACGAGGAATCCGCCGGAGCCCAGAGGAACGGGTTGACCGTCCATGGTCATGACTTCCGCCGCGACTCCGGGAAAAGCTTTGGTGGCTGATCCGGGCTTGGTGGCGATGGCTCCGGGAAGCGGCGCGATCATGATGCTGCCGGTTTCGGTTTGCCACCAGGTATCTGTGATGGGGCAGCGATTGCCGCCGATGACTTCGCGATACCACATCCAGGCTTCGGGGTTGATGGGCTCACCGACCGTGCCGAGGAGACGCAGGCTTTTCATGTCATGCTTGCCGGGCCATTCGCTGCCCCACTTCATAAAGGTGCGGATGGCGGTGGGCGCGGTGTAAAAGATGTTGACCTGATGGCGCTGGATGATGGACCAGAAGCGATCGGGCTCGGGATGATTGGGAGCGCCTTCGTACATGAGGCTGGTGGCGCCGTTCTGCAGCGGTCCGTAGACGATGTAGCTGTGGCCGGTGACCCAGCCGATGTCGGCGGTACACCAGAACGTGTCTTCTTCTTTGAGATCGAAAATCCATTTCATCGTGAGGTAGGTGCCGACGGAATATCCGGCAGTGGTGTGGACCAGGCCTTTGGGTTTGCCGGTGGTGCCGGAGGTGTAAAGAATGTAGAGGGGGTGTTCGGCGTCGAGGGGCTCGGCGGGGCAAACGTCGGAGGCTTTCGACATGAGTTCGTGCCACCAGTGATCACGGCCGGGCTGCATGTTGACGGAGGTTCCGCTGCGCTTGTAGACGATGACATTTTTTACGCTGGGGCAGGATTTTAGGGCTTCTTCGACCGCGGGGAAGAGTTTGACTTCGGCGCCGCGGCGGTAGGAGCCATCCTGGGTGATGACGGCGGTGGCTTGCGAATCGTGGATGCGGTCGACGAGAGCGTTGGAGGAGAATCCGCCGAAGATTACGGTGTGGGGAGCGCCGATGCGGGTGCAGGCCAGCATGGCGATGGGGAGCTCAGGGGTCATGCCCATGTAGATGGCGACACGGTCATTTTTCTTTACCCCAAGGGATTTAAGAACGTTGGCGAATTTCTGGACCTCGCGATGCAGTTGCTGATAAGTGAGAGTGCGGACTTCGCCGGGCTCGCTTTCCCAGATGATGGCGGCTTTGTTTTTACGCGGGCTGAGGACGTGGCGGTCGAGGCAGTTGTAGGAGAGATTGATCTGTCCGCCGACGAACCACTTGGCCCAGGGGAGATTCCATTCGAGGACTTTGTCCCACTTCTTGAACCAGTGGAGTTCGCCGGCGATGCGGCCCCAGAACTTATCGGGATCCTTGATGGATTCGTTGTAGAGGTCCTGGTACTCTTCGAGGCTGCGGATATGGGCATTGCGGCTGAATTCTGGGGGAGGCTCGAAGCTGCGCTGCTCCTGAAGAATGGAATCGATGCTGCTGGCCTGGAGATCGGCTAGGGCTTTATCGGACATGGAGAGAAACCTCGGCTTGGAGGAATTTGAAATTTGGTCGAACGTCGCTGGTCGCTTGTTGCTGACGCGAGGGCGCAGTTAGGGTCGTCATGGACATGCGCTGTTTTATACAGAAGGTTGGCAGCGCTGGAGTACCGGACATTCTACTACCAGAGCTGGCTGGATAAGTATGCCGGAAAGTGGCTGGTGGGCAGTTTTGAAAAAGGAGCAGAAAATGAAGATTTCTTGGTGCAGGTCAGGCTGTTTGGAATTTTAGGCTTTGTAGATTCGGTCTAGTTCGCAGCGCAAAAGTATCGGATCGAAAGTGATTTTAAAGCTGTCAAAAAATCCCTCTATTCCAAGTACACCAGCGACAGGAAGATCGGCGGAAAAGCCTGCACGAATAGCTATGATTCCGCCGGGGGCGTAAAGAGAGATGTCATGCAGGTAGGTGTTGGCAGGGCCAGCAATACCCATTGTTGGTTCCAATTCCCCCTGCGAAACATTTAGGCCAATTGCCTTTCCAATTTCCGCATGGAAAATGCAACGCGAAGCGCCCGAATCTATGATTGCTCCGAATCTTTTTGACCTGGGTGCGTTCTTGGTTGGCAAGGCAATATTGACGGGAAGCTCGGCATAATAGCCGAATCCTCCCTTGCCGTTAGGAACTTTTCTATAAGGTAGTTTTAGGCTCACACTGACAAAGGTGCCCACGCTTTGGGAGTCTTCACCAACACGGGGTCGGACACACCAGCCCTCTCGCTGTTCCTTACAGCTTCGTCATAAGACGAACCAACCGCCACAATTTTGCTCTCATCTTCTGAGAAGGCGATCCAGCTATCGAGAGGTGCGGATTGCAGAGCTTCAAAACGAGAATCACCCATAATACTCACACTTCTTAGACGCCCTAGACTACTCTCCGGTTTCATCGGCGTCAATTTAACTTACGGCCCTCTGCCGCCGGTTCCTTTGGTAACAACAGGTTAACCAATTCTTTCCAAACTCCAGAGATGATTGGCAATACCCAGCTCCATCGCAGGCCGCAATGTCTGATGGTCGCGGCAGAAGTTGCAGTACGCACAAATGGATGGCAACAATATGGCAGTGATTTTCGAATTTCTCAAAAACGGCTCACTGCCGGAGAGTGGAAGTCCCTTCGAGGCCAAATCCCGGTTCTTTATTGGCCGTGGGCGGCGTGGCTGAAGCCACCGCTTTAAAGTGATGCACAGTTGGCGGGTGCGCCCAAATCCACGACCTTTCTAACCGATTCTACCGGGCAGTGGTGGTGCAGTTTGGCTCACGCGCCGAGGCCGGTTAAGCGGGAGATCCCTTCGACATCCCTCAGGGCAGGCTCTTCGCTCCGCCTGAAAGACGGCTGCGCTCAGGATGACGCAGCAGTGTGGAGAAGCCGTTGGTTCATTGACGGGGAGGGGCGGCGACCTTAAGATGTAGCGGTCTCAAGCAGCCTCTGTCGCTGACGCTCAATGATCGAACAAAATATTTCTCACTACCGGGTCGTCGAAAAGCTGGGCGGCGGCGGGATGGGTGTGGTTTATAAGGCGGAAGACACGCGGCTGCACCGCTTTGTCGCGCTCAAGTTTTTGCCCGAGGAAGTGGCCCGCGATCCGCAGGCACTGGCGCGCTTTCAGCGCGAGGCGCAGGCCGCATCGGCGCTGAACCATCCGAACATCTGCACGATTTACGACATTGGCGAGCAGGACGGGCAGGCGTTCATCGCGATGGAGTTTCTGGACGGGATGACGCTGAAGCATCGCATCGCGGGAACGCCGATGGAGATGGATGTGCTGCTTGGCGTGGCGATCGAGATTGCGGATGCGCTGGATGCGGCGCATGCGGAAGGGATCATTCACCGCGACATCAAGCCGGCAAATATTTTTATCACCAAGCGTGGACACGCCAAGATTCTGGATTTTGGGTTGGCGAAGGTGGTGGTGGCGGGAGGCGGGCCGGGCGGGGTTGAGTCGGCGAACACGATGACGGCGACGGCCGGCGAGCAGCATTTGACCAGTCCGGGTTCGACGATTGGCACGGTGGCTTATATGTCGCCGGAGCAGGCGCGGGCAAGGGAACTGGATGCGCGGACGGATTTGTTTTCGTTCGGGGCGGTGCTGTATGAGATGGCTACCGCGACATTGCCATTCCGCGGCGAGAGTTCGGCGGTGATCTTCAAGGCGATTCTGGATGCGGCGCCTACGCCGGCGGTGCGGTTGAATCCCGAGGTGCCGGCGGAGCTGGAAAGAATCATCAATAAGGCGCTGGAGAAGGACCGCAATTTGCGCTACCAGAGCGCGGCCGATATGCGGGCCGATCTGCAACGGCTGAAACGCGATACGGAGACTGGGCGGGCGCCGGCTGCGAGTTCTTCCGCAGTGACGGTAGTGCAGGATGGGGGCGCGGCTGGTTTTGCGGCTTCGGCGTCGGGATCTTCGGGGAGCGTGGCCGCGGTTCGCGCCTCTGGCCACGCGGTTTCGGCGCTTCCTTCTTCTTCTGGCGTTGCGGTGGCAAGTTCAGCGGCTGCGCCGAGTTCGCGGTGGAAAATTTTGTTGCCCGTTGTGGTAGTGCTCGCTGCGCTGGTGGCTGGCGGGCTTTATCTACGCTCGCGTTCCAGCAAGACGGTGACGACCGGGGCGCCGCTCGGGGAGAAGGATACGGTCGTGCTCTCTGACTTCGTCAATAGCACGGGCGACCCGGTGTTCGATGGCACGCTCAAGCAGGCGCTGGCGGTCGAACTGGAGCAGTCTCCTTTTCTGAATATTCTTTCCGACCGGAAGGTGAGCGAGACCTTGAAGTTGATGGGCCGCGCGCCCACCGAACACGTAACTGCGGATGTGGCGCGGGAACTGTGCCTGCGCACGGGGAGCAAGGCGGTGATTGGGGGATCGATCTCGAGCCTGGGCAGCCAATACATCGTGGGTCTTGGAGCGGTGGCGTGCAATAGCGGCGACAATCTGGCAAAAGAGCAGGCGGAAGCGCCGAGCAAAGAAGGAGTGTTGAAGGCGCTGGGCACTGCGTCCGCCAGCCTGCGCGCGCGCCTGGGCGAATCGCTTTCGTCGGTGCAGAAATTCGATGTGCCGGTGGAGGCGACTACTCCATCGCTGGAAGCGCTGAAGGCTTACAGCATGGCTATTACTACGGCCCGCACCAAGGGCGACGCCGAAGCCATTCCGTTTATGAAGCGGGCGATCGAACTCGACCCGAACTTCGCGATTGCTTATGAAGGTCTCGCCATCGAGTACGGAAACCTTGGACAGGCTAGTCTGGCGGCGGAGAACGGCAAAAAGGCTTACGATCTGCGGGACCGGGTGAGTGACCGGGAAAAATATCGCATTTCCGCTTTTTATTTTAACGATGTAACGGGAGATTTGGAGAAGGGCTCGGAAGCTTATGAGATGTGGGCGAAGAGCTATCCGCGGGACTCGGTTCCGGTGGGCAATCTGGCGGTTGACTACATGAATTTAGGGCAAATCGATAAGGGGATCGCAACGGCCGAAATCCAGGTGCGACTTGAACCTAACATTGTCGGGTACGGGAACCTGGCGAGTTGGTACGCATCGGCCGGGCGGATTAAGGACGCCCGCGCGATGCTGGCGGAGGCGCAGCAGAAGGGTTTTGATGGTCTCTTCATTCGCGGCGATCTGTATGCGTTGGCATTCTTGGATGGGGATAACGCCGAAATGGAGCGTGACGTGGCATGGGCGGCGGGACGTCCCGGGGAAGAAGACCAGATGCTCAATACCCAGACCGATACTCAGGCCTACTACGGCCGGATGGAAAAAGCGCGCGATCTTTCGCGGCGCGCGGTGGACTCGGCGGTGCGGGCGGATGCGAAAGAGACCGGGGCGCAGTGGATTGCGTTTCAGGCGCTGCGCGAGGCGGAGGTTGGCAATCCGGCACTCGCCCGGCAGGACGCGGGGCGCGCGGTGGACCTGGCGCCCGGGCGCTACGTAAAAGTATTTGCTGCCCTGGCGCTGGCGCGCAGCGGCGATGCGGCCCAGGCGAAAACCATGCTGGAGGCGCTGCGAAAAGCGGAACCTGCCAACACCATCCTGAAGGTTTACTGGTTTCCGTTGATCGAAGCCGCACTGGCTCTGGACCAGCAGCAGCCCAGCCAGGCTGTGGTTGCGCTTGAACCGGCGCTCCCGTATGAGTTGGGCGGCGGAAATACCGTAATCTATCCTGCGTATGTTCGTGGGCAGGCTTACCTGGCGCAAAAGAATGGTGGGGCGGCGGCGGTGGAGTTCCAGAAGTTTATCGATCGTCCCGGTCTGGTGGGAAACAGCGTGCTGGCCTCGCTGGCTCGGCTGCAACTGGGGCGGGCTTACGCACTCGCTGGCGACAGCGCCAAGGCGAAGGCTCGGTACCAGGAATTTCTTGCGCTTTGGAAAGATGCCGACCCCGACGTTCCGATTCTGAAGGAAGCTAAGGCGGAGTACGCGAAGCTGCAGTGAGTTTGTGGATTTTCCCGCTGCGACAGACCCACTTCTCGCAAAAGAGGCGAGAAGTGGGGCACCCCTGATTGGAGTCAAAGGCAGCGGACAGGAGTGTCCGCTCTACGTAAACCTCGGCGCAGAAGGGTGCGAACCAAACGCAAGGAGTTAGGAGGCTTTGATGGCTACGCAGACTCGTCCGGAAGGGAAGGCTCGTAGTTTTGGGCAGAACATTGAGAGCGATCTGGCGTCACGATTTCTGCGGGTGGTGGAGGTGGCGGCGATCGCCTCAGCGCGGACCATGGGGCAGGGCGAGCGCAAGCTGTCAGACCAGGTGGCGACCGAGGCGATGCGGCACACCATGGAGACGATCCCGATGCGGGGGACGATCGTGATTGGCGAAGGCGAGCGCGATGAGGCGCCGATGCTTTACATCGGGGAGCGAGTGGGAGCGGAGTTTACCGATGGGCGCGAGGTGCCGGAGGTGGATATTGCGGTCGATCCGTTGGAAGGGACGAACCTTTGCGCTACCGGGGCGCCGGGAGCGATAACCGTGCTGGCGGCGTCGGAGCGCGGAGGCTTGCTGAACGCTCCCGACTGTTACATGGAAAAAATCGTGGTGGGACCGTCGTGCAAGAACGCGGTCGAGCTGGATGCTCCAGTGGCGGACAATCTGAAGAACATTGCAAAGAGATTGGAGCGCGACGTGGAAGATCTGGTGGTGATTGTGCTGGATCGTCCGAGGCATGAGAAGTTGATTGGCGATATTCGCGCGGCGGGGGCGCGGATCCGGTTGATTGGGGATGGCGATCTTTCGGCGGGGATTGCGGCGGCGGTGATTGGGACTGGCGTGCACGCGGTGATGGGGTCGGGCGGCGCGCCGGAGGGCGTGATTACGGCGGCGGCGATCCGGTGCTTGAATGGCTACATGCTGGGGCGGCTGGTGGTGAAGGCGGAGCAGGAGGAGCGACTGGCGCGCATGGGGGTTAAGGATAAGAATCGCATTTACGAGGCGGAAGATCTGGCGCCGGGCAAGCAACTCATCTTTGCCGCTACTGGCGTGACCGATGGGGCGCTGCTCAAAGGCGTGCGATTCTTTGGGGAAGGGACGCGGACATCGTCGGTGATTCTGACGCTGCAGACCGGGAAGGTGCGGTTTATCGAAAGCATTCATTTGGAGAAGGGGCCGGATGTGAAGGTGAGGTTTGCTTAGCTTGTGGTCGTGGCGAGAAAAGCCAGTCGAGCGTTGCTCGACTGGACAGCCGGGGGCGGCTGTCCCCACATGAGTCCCGTCGGGGGAGTGAGTCAAGATTCCGCCTCTATTTCAAATACTCGGAATCTTTTCTCAGATCCTCAGGGATGTTGGGGAAGGGCGGGAAGTCTTGCGGATATCCTTCGAGTAAATTCTTGGTCACCTCGGCGCGGAGCGTGCCGTCGTGGATGGCGATCTTGTGCGGGTTGCCTCTGGAATAGCCCTGCCATAGGGAGACGCCGGCGTAGGCACCGTCTTTGCGAAGGATGTAGTAGGTCATGTCGACGAAGCGCAGTTTGTTCATGTCTCCGTTGTAGTTGCGAACGATGCGCTTGAGGGCGTCGAGGCCGGCTTCCTGCGGGGACATGCCGTGGCGCATGTTTTCGACGATGGTGTGAGCACCGGCGACCTTGATGTTTTCTTCGCCGCTGCCGGTGGCGCCGGCGGAGCCCACGTCCTGGTCGGTGTAGCAGCCGGCGGCGATGATGGGGGAATCACCGAGGCGTCCGGGAAGTTTGAAGGCGAGGCCGCTGGTGGTGGTGCAGCCGGAGATTTCACCCTTATCGTTGAGCGCGGAGCAGTGGATGGTGCCGGTTTGCGGGAATAGAACTTTGCGCACGGCGGCGAGTTGATGCTGGGGTGCGATGCCGAGATCGGCGGCGTGGGCTTGCAGATTCTGGATACGCTGTTGCCAGAGTTGTGACTGCGGCTTATCTTCTTTTCTTTCGAAATCGTGTTTTCTTTCGAAATCGTGTTTCTTGTCCGAATCGGGCGGCTGCCAGTGCGGATCGGCGAGGCCGGGGCCCCACCAGTCGCCGGTGGAGTGAAATTCTTTCCACAGCATCCAGATTTTGCGGGAGTTCTCGGTGAGCAGGTTCTCGCGGGGGAAGCCCATGGCTACGGCAAAGCGCTCGGCGCCTTCGCCTACCAGCATGACGTGGCCGGTGTGCTGCATGACGGCCTTTGAAACCAGCGACACATTCTTGATGTTGTGCACGCCGCCGACGGAACCGGCGCGGCGCGTGGGTCCGTGCATGCAGCAGGCGTCGAGTTCGACTACGCCTTCTTCGTTGGGGAGGCCGCCGAGGCCGACGCTGTCGTCTTTGGGATCATCTTCCGGACCCTTGATTACTCGGAGGGCGGCGTCGAGCGTGTCGCCGCCAGCTTTGAGAAAGGCGAATGCGTCCTCGAGGTAGGCGTAGCCGTTATTGGCGCAGACGATGATGGGGCGCTTGGAGGATGAAGTCTGCATGGACTGCGGAGAAGGGGTCGAAACTTCCGCTTGAGCTGGAGTGGCCACTCCTGCGGCAACTGCTCCCAGCAGGGAAGTCTTTACGAAGTCACGGCGCGAGAGGGTCATGAGTGCTCCTGCGGTGAAAGCGGGAAGCATATCATGCGGGTACGGGTGGTTGAGGTGGTTTTTCAGGTTAGTGGTAGATTCCCACTTCTCGCAAAAGCGGCGAGAAGTGGGGCACCCGGCTTCCGCTTGCTTTCATTCACCAGACAGCCGCGGGCGGCTGTCCCCACGTGTGTCGAACCTGAATCAGCCGCTGGCTAGGCCGCGGTAGCGGCCCACCAGCCGGGTTTGGGGACCCGGTGGGGGATTGGCAGAGGCGGCGGCGACGGGCCGTGGGGTGGTGTCGGCCTCGGAGCGGAAGCGCAGGAGAGCGGCGACGTTGCCGACCTTGTCGAACTCAGGGTCGTCCTTGACGTAGAAGAGTTCGATGTCGTGGCGGATGACCCAAGGCAGAATGGCTTCGGCGACGTCGACCACGGAGCGAGTCTCGCGGCCGCAGACCGGACAGAAGTGCACGAGGTGGGCGTCGAGATGGCCGCAGCCGGCACACTCGACGGCCTGGGTGGAATAATTGTCGCCGAGCAGCAGGGTTTGGACTTCGCCCAGTTCCAGAGAGCGGAGGACGCGGCGCAATCCGGTGACGCCGCGGGCGTTGCCGCGAGAGTGGTTGAGGGCTTCGCGAACCGCTTCCTGACAGCGGCGGTTCTGGGCGTCAGCAAAAATCCGTTCGGCTTGCGAGCGGATTTCTTCTGTGCTCGCATGCGCGACCTCGGAGGAAAAACGTCCCAGCAATTTTTGCAAAACGTAGGAATGCAATTGGGCTTCGATCTGCGGCCAATGAGTGTCGGGGCAGCCCAGCATCCACTTTTCGAAGATGCCTTTGTCGAGCGCGTCTTTGAGGAAGTCGGCGACAAATTTGTAGTGGTGGCGAGCCTCATCGGCGACACGGCGCTGAGCGTGAGCTCCGCCGTAGCCGGCGAAGCGGTCGGCGCGGCCGGTGCGAGGGACCGGATGAAAGAATCCTTCGCGTTCGGTCAATCGGCCGAGGCGCAGATCGAACACGCGGGCACGATGACGATCCACGAGGACGACGCCCAGGCTGGGAAAGGCTCCCAGCAGGCGGGCCAGCGGCTTGAGGTGGAAGTGGCGGTCGACGAAAAGCTGGGTACCGGCAAGTAGAGCCGGCAGGTCATATTCGCGCCAGAAACCCTGCGCCGAGCAGGCGAAAATTGCTTTGGCGTGGACGCCGTTGCCGCGAAAATCCTGCGACAGGCGGAGGATGCGGTCGAGATCGGCGCGGGCCGATTCGCACTTGCCATTCGTTTCCAGGCGGCGCAGCGCCTCCCGCGCCAGGTCTTTGATGAGGATAGCTTCTTCTTTGTGAGCTTTGTTCCGTGGTGGCGTGGGCTGAAAGTAGAAACTGAGAGCGCACGCACGCTGATCTTCGAATTGAGCTAATTCACGAACTTGTTCACGAGTAATCATCAGGATCCCAGTCCTTGTTGATAGAGATTGAGCTTATGCGGTGCCGGTGGATGCGACGCGCCCCTTGAATTGCCCGGCCAGGCCGGGCGATTTGCGGAGGTGATCGCGGGCGGCGGAGATGGAAGCAGCGACCCGGTCGGGGGGAACGCCGGTGATGGCGGCGATTTCACCGATGCCGAAGCCCTCAAGGGCGTGCAGGATGAAAGCCTCGCGCTGGGCGGGCCGCACGTCGCGCAGGGCGGAAGCGATGAGATGCACCATCTCGTCGGAGCCGACGATCTCTTCGGGCGTGGCCACGCGATCGTCGGCGATGATGGTTTCTTCGGTAATGGCTTCGTCGGGCTGATGGAACTGCAATTCGGGCTCGTCGCTGGCCTTGATGTTTTGCTTGCGGGCTGAATCCTCGAGGTGCACGGCGGTGGCGCCGCTGTCGTCATCAGGACGGGAGAGCTGATCGAGAGCGCTGAGCGCGAGACGGTAGAGCCAGGGCTCGAGGGCGAGACGCTCGAGTTTTTCGTGGCCGTCGTTTTCCTGGCGATCGGCAAGAGCGGCGGCGATGGTTTCGTCGATCACTTCGTCTTTCGTGATGGAGTCCTGAGCGACCAGATCGTAGGTTTCGCGGAAATAGATTTCGCGTTCCACAAAGCGCTCGAGGCGGGCGAGATTGACGTTGACGTAAGAGCGCACGTCATCGGAGGAAACGGTGGGCGGAAAAACCGCCGCCAGGGTTTGCTCGAACGGCACGGAAAGGTTGCGGCGGGCGGGCGCATCTTTCTGACGGCGGTTCCACTTGTGGGTGGAGCGCAGCAGGTCCTTGTGTTTACCGACTTGTTGCAGCAATTCTTCGAAGGCGGTCTTGATTGCGGCCGCGGCGGTGGCGGCTTTGGACTGGGCAGCCATTTGTCCCGAGGGCAGGCGGAGGTTGAGCGAAACCGCGGTTCCCTCGCGGGCCGAGATCTCTTCCACCATGCCTTTGAGGTGGACGAGTTCGGGGCGAAAGAGCTGCAACCTTCTGCGCAGTTTTTCGATTTGATGTTGGATGTCTTTTTCTACGGCGGGAGTTTTATGAATGCGGTAACTGATGTGGGCGTTCATGAGCACCTCGGGCTTGCCAAACGAAGCGGCGCAACCAGTGCTTCTAAGGCGATTGTACACCCGTGAGATGTAGTGCAAGCCAGAATAAGAAAATCGATACGATGAATCTAAAGTTCGCGAACGGTGGCGCGAGGAATAGAAAAAAATCATCTGCTGCCGGGGACGCTGCTATTCAAACCGGGGCAGGAAGTTCGACGATTATGATCGGCAATCGGGAACCAGGTAGTGGTGCAGTTGGCTTACGCGGCAGGCCGTCATACAGGAGATCCCTTCGACTGCGCTCAGGGCAGGCTCTTCGCTCCGCCTGAAAAACGGCTACGCTCAGGATGACGCCGCGGTCTGGAGGCCAAACTGCGCTACTACCGGGAACCTGACTAGCAACGAAGGTGTTCCGCGACTGATTTAGAATCGAGTTGTTGAGGTTTTCTGTCAGATCCCGAAGAAGTGAAGGAGTCCACTCGAAATGTATCCAGAAATAATGGTGATCCCCATGCGCGAAGAGTTGACGCGGCTGGGCATTGAGGAATTGCGCACGGCGGAGTCGGTTGATGGGGCTTTGAAGAGTCAGCCGGGGACGACCATGGTGGTGGTGAACTCCATATGCGGATGCGCGGCGGGACGGATGCGTCCCGCGGTGAGGATGGCGCTGCAGAACTCCTCGCATCCAGATAAAGCTTTCACAGTATTTGCCGGGCAAGATTTGGAAGCCACCGAGCGCGCTCGCAGCTACTTTACGGGACAACCGCCATCGTCACCGTCGATCGCCATTTTGCGCGACGGGGAACTGGTGTACATGATGCCTCGGCGCGACATCGAATCGCGGGAAGCGCCGGCCATCGCCGCGGAGTTGAAGGCGGCGCTGGATAAGTTCTGCGGCAAGGCGGTGGCGGCACAATCGTAAAACACAGAGGCTTGGTTGGTTGCTATTTGTTCGGGGGTCCCTTGCGCGGCTGGCTGATCATGAATGCCTTCACCACGATTGCATTGGGCTGAACTCCGACCGGAATCATGGTCAGGAGCGAATACTCCGTGGGTTCGAGCTTGCGGGGAGTGCGCCGCTGGATAACGGTGACGTCTCCGGCTTGCGTATCCAGAACCAGAAGATACCTCTGATCCTGCGAGAGGGCCAGACCATCCGGACGGCTGCCCACGGCCATGGTTGCGATGCGGCGGCCGAGATCGATGTCGTAGACGGCAACACTGTTGGAGCCGAAGTTGCTGGTGTATAACCGAGAGTTATCTCCCGTGATGAGCGCGCGGGTGGGATGCTGTCCGATGAGGGCGCTGCTGCCGACCTCGTCGTTGGCGGTCTCGATGATGGAAATACTGTCGGAATCGAAATCGCAGACTACAAGTTCGCCGCCGTCGGGCTTGAGCGCGAGGCTGACCGGAGTCCGCCCCACGTCGAGGAGCGCGAGCACGCGGTCGGCGGTGAGGGCGCCATTGGTTTCGGCGCGGGCTAAGGCAATGGACGCTACCTGAGACGAGCCGGAACAGGCGATAAACGCTTTTCTCGAATCCGGGAGGATGGCGATGTCTTCGGGCTGCCGGCACACCGGCAAGGTGGCGCGCACGCGCAACAGCCGGGCGTCGATGATTGATACTGTGTTGTCGCCGCGGTTGGAGACCACCACGGTCGAGCCATCGGGCGAAACCCGTGCCAGTCCTGGGGCAGAGCCGACCCTGACGTTGCCGAGGAGCGCGAGCTTCTCAAGATCGATGATCGAAACATTGGCCGAGCCCGAGTTCGCCACGTAGGCGCGACGACCGTCCGCGGAAACGTCGATGAAGTAAGGTTTGCCAAACACGCCGATGGTGGCCACCACTGCGTTCTTCTCGGCATCGATTACGCTAATGTTGTTGGAGCCGGAGTTGACCACGTAGATTTCATTTTTCCTGAGGTTGGCCGCGATGCCGGTGGGTTCGAGGCCGACGGGAATGGTCTTTGCGGGTTCGAATGTCCGCAGATCGATGACGCTGACGGTGTTGCTTTTGCCATTGGTGACGTAGGCGTATTCCCGATAGGCCGGGCCGTAATCGGGCAAAGGCTGCTCGCGGAAGTACCACCACCCGATGCCGGCCAGCAGCGGGAGCAGAACAATGACTATGAGGAATTTTCGCAAGGCGCAGGGTCACTTCTTTTGGAAGCCACAAGATTACCAGAGATGATTGCGATGACGCGGGTTGGCGGGCGACGGGGTTGTGACTTACATTGTGTTCGGGGCACGCGAGATCCCTCGCCCCGCTGGAGAGAATGTGGGGCTTCGGGATGATGCCAAAGGGAAGGAAGCGCAGAGTCAACCTGAGCCACTACCGGGGGACGAGTTGGGGTACGGTTTGCGAGGCCGAGCGTTCCTGCAAGTCGCTGGTGATGGCGGATAGTTTGTCGTTCGAAACCTGGATATCTCCGTCCAGTACCAGCACTAACTGGCTTGAGCTGCTCCCTTGAAATTGCGCACGGTGCAGTGCGGCATTGGCTTGCGCCGAGGGAGGGAGCGAGACTTTCAGGTCTCCGCCCCGCTGCATGGCAGAGAGCAGCGACTCCGCAACCTTATCGCGAACGGAATCCCCGAGAGGACCGGAGCGAAGTAAATCTCCGAGCAGACCCACGGCGTTAATGCGCCCGGGCGCCGACTCCAGCCGCAAGCTGCCGTCTGATGCGAGCTGCGGCAAGAGCTTTACCTCGATTGTGCCCCCGCCTTCCACGATTTCATTTTCTGACGCGCCAAAGCATGTCCAACGCTCATAATGCAAGCGCACAAACGCGAGGGTCGCGGGGACGAGTGGGGTGAGAGTGGCTTCCTGAATTGAAATTCTTTCACCGCAGCGGTCGGCTTTGTCGAGTTGCGAGCGCAAGATTGCAGTGATGTTCTGTTGCAGCTCTGAGAGGTCGGCGGTCAACTGAAGAGCGAAGGTATTCTGGCTGCCTTCGGCCAGGCTCCGAGAAATGACTCCAGAGGTTGTGATCGCGATGAGCCGATTCTCGAAGCTGACCGAGCTCTTCACCGGGGGAATGGTGAACGTGAGGGCCTGAGCAGGGTTGGCGACTCCGATGCTGATTTCCTTTCCGAGATCGAGTTGCTGGCTTTGGAAGGTGTCGAGCGTGCGTTCCAGAGTCTGCCCGGCACTCGCCAGTTGCGGGCTTGAGGCCTTCGCATCGCGGAGCTGTTGATCGAGGGCCTGGGTCTGTTGCGCCAGATCGGAATCTGCCTTGATGAGCTTGCGAATGATTTCTTTGAGACCGGATTTCTGGCGGTCGGAGAATCCATCGAGAAAAAGTTTGTTGAGGTTGCGGGCGCTGTCGATGGCTTGCAGCAGAGCGGCGCCATGACTGGCAAGCTCGGCGGCTGGGCCGGGCTTGCCGGCTTGGTCGAGAAATGCCCGCAATTGGACGCGAGCCGCGAACGTGCTCTTCATCAGGGCGGTGAATGCGCCGGTCTGTTCGCTGGTGGCTTGCAGGGCGAGGACTTCGTGAAAGTCCTTTAAGTCGTCTTTGACACTGACGCCGGTGGGCTTGCCGTTTCCGCTCAGTCCGCCTCCGCCGGCGGTGCCCCCGCCCACGTGGCCGCCTCCGCCTCCGCCGCGCTGGGCGAGCAACAGGCACGGTGAAGCCAGCAACGCGGCTGAAAGAACGAATCGGGCTAAACCGGAAGGGCTTCTGCGGGACATAAAACCGAATCTCCTACAAGGGCTGGAATCGGCGGCACGTAGAGGATAGCTTGGCTCAGAGCGGGGGAAAAGGCCACCGTTTTTACAGTTCTTTGCACAGGGTCGGAGACTTTACCGCCTTTTTGCCACGAATCATGACATCGGTATCGGCAATTATCGCAATTTGTTGATCGGGGGGCTTCAGAGCCTTGCGGGCCTTCCGCAAGTCGCGACGCCGGGCCTTGGCTTCACCGGCTGACAGGTGAACCTTGCCCAGCGCGTCGGCCAAATCGCGGCCCCGGCGAACTTCCCCCCCCGTCCGGCACCAGGCGGGCCACCGGCGAACCGTTCTTCAGCAGAACAAATGTGACGTTCTGATAATGGGCGCGGTTGACGCACTCGGCGAAATTGCGGGCGGCCTCGGTGACGGAGATAGGGGTGGTTTTCATAGAATCGGATTATCAGATTTTACGTAGTCATCAAGGCGGGGGTCGATCGCAAGAGATGCGAATCCCACATCTCGCAAAAGATGCGAGATGTGGGGCACCCAGGTCTTTGATTCCCCAATTCTACGATTCGTGGATTCTACTTACTCATCCCAACCGGCTCCCTCACGCCAATCTCCGGCACGGTGCGTCCCACGACTGCGGCGATCTGGCGGACCTGGGTCATCAGTTCGTCGAACTGGTCGGGGAAGAGTGATTGGGGACCGTCGGAGAGCGCTTGATCGGGGTGAGTGTGAACTTCGACCATTAATCCGTCGGCGCCGACGGCGACGGCGGCGCGCGACAGCGGAGTGACTTTGTTGCGCTTGCCAGTGCCGTGGCTGGGATCGACGAAGATGGGGAGATGGCTGAGACGCTGCACTGCGGGGATGAGGCTGAGGTCGAGGGTGTTGCGGGTGTGGTCGGCGAAGGTGCGGACGCCGCGTTCGCAGAGGGCGACGTTGTAGTTGCCTTCGCTCAGAATGTATTCGGCGGCCATGAGAAATTCTTCCAGAGTGGCGGACATGCCGCGCTTCAGGAGCACCGGCTTCTTAGCCCGTCCAGCGCGCTTCAGCAACGAGAAATTCTGCATGTTGCGGGCCCCGATCTGGATCACGTCGGCGTATTCTTCGACCAGATCAAGGGATTCGTTATCAATGGCTTCCGTAATTATCTTCATCCCATACTGCTGGCGAATGTCGGCCATGATGCGGAGGCCTTCCTCGCCCAATCCCTGAAAGGAATAGGGAGAGGTGCGGGGCTTGTAGGCGCCGCCGCGAAAGAACTGGGCTCCAGCGCGATGAACGCGCTCGGCTACGGCAAAGGCTTGTTCGCGGCTTTCGATGGCGCATGGTCCGGCGACGATGGCCAGGCCGCGGCCGCCGATGGTGGCTGCGGTGCCAGGAAAACTGATGACGGTGTTGTCGTCTTTAAGATCGCGGCTCACGAGCTTGTAGGGCTTCGAGACCTTGATCACTTCCTGGACGCCGGGCATTTCTTCCAGAGTGCCTTGTTCCACCTCGCCCTTGTTCCCAGTAATGCCGATGGCGGTGCGCTGAGCGCCGGGCATGGCATGCGCCCGATAGCCGAGTTTCTCAATCTTCTGGCAGACCGAGCGCACCTGCTCTTCGGTGGCGTGCGCCTTCATGACGACTAACATGCCCCACCTCGTTAGCTCTAAGTGTATCGTTCGGGGGGTTGCGGGGCAAAGGGAGCTGCGCGCCACACCGGCTAGGGGCGGCGGCTGAAAATGTAGATCATGGCCTGGTCGCCCAAGAGGTGTTTTCCATTGCCGGGGATGGGTATTTGATCTGCCAGTTCGTAGCCGTTGTGGGCGTAGTTCCAGGCCCAGTCGAAGAAGTCTTGGTTCTCGTGCGGGTCGGGCTGCTGTCCCCACCAGGATAGTTCGGAGTCGACGTAGACCAGAAAGCGAGGATGAGCGGTCTGCATTTGCTGCATCATGTCGTTGCGCATTTGTGGGGCAAATTTCTGCCGTTCCAGGAGCGGATACATGTAGATGTAGCTGGCAGCGCAATGCAGACGGGCGTAGAAACAAATCTCGGGTTCGGAGCCCATAATGCCGATTTCATCCTGCGGCGAGGAGTGAGCCTTGATGTAGTCGGCGGCCGGAACCGCTTCCGGGTAGGGTTGGTTGGGGTGCATCTTGCGGCTTAAGGCTACGGGATCGAGGCGAAAGAATTCGTGGTATTGGCCGCGAACAGAAACGATGAAAATCACGGCGAAGTAGAGGGCGGGAAGAGATGCGATCAGCGGGCCGAAGCGCTGCCGTTGAGGATTCAGCCGCTGCAATAAGAGCTGGCGGGCGGCTTCAACTCCAATGCCGGTGCACAGTGCCGCTGCCGGAAGCACCAGGATGAAGTAGTGTTGACGAAAGTAGAAACCGGGACAGACGGCGAGCCAGGAGAAAACGAAAAAACTGGTTACGAAGCCGGCGTGCGCGCGGGCGTAGGGGCTCCAGAGTGGGGAGGTTAATCCGAACAGCACGATCTCCCAGATGGCGAAGGGACGGATTACCCAGAGGACTACGATGCCCAGTAAATGCCGCGCTACGGGCCAAGTTGCAAGGGAAGCGTATTCACGGGCGTAGGACCAGGTCCAAAACCAGAAGTTGGGGAAGACTCCGGCGCGAAATAGTAGAAGGCAGGTCAGGCCGAAGGGTAAGGCGGTGCCCATGGCGAGTGCGCCGCCGCAGATGGCGAGATTCCGCCGCGGGGAAGGTTTTTTCCATTCCCGCCAAAGCCAGTACAAGCCGGCGAAGACCGCGAAGAGGATTCCCGGCTGCTTCATCAGGAAGGCCAGCCCGAAGCAGAGTCCACTGGCGAGGAAAAGCCAGGTCTGACTGCGGTTATTGTTGCTTCTGTTGTCGTTTCGGTCGATGGCGTGCAGCAGCAGCACAATGCCGGCCAAAGCGGCGACAACGACAAAGTGCGTGGCATGCCCATCCAGCGCCAGTAGCGCCGGCCGGATGGAAAGGAACGCATAGGTGACGCCGGCGATTGAAGCCGCGAGGTGCCCGTAAAGATATTTCGTCAGAAGAAAAACCAGCAGGGTCGCGGCCGCATTCACAAAAATCATGCCGGAGCGAATGCCCTCGGTGGTCTGGCCAAAAATCGCCATCATGAGCGCATAAGCCGCATACGTTCCAGGCAACTTCATATTGTTGGCCAGTTTGTAGGGAGGAACGCCTTGCAGGATGAGTTGTCCCATGTAGGCATATTCCCCCTCGTCGCGTTCGAGAGGCACGCCGCGCAGGTGGAAGCGGATGCAGGCGAAGAAGGCGATGGTCAGCAGAAGTGCGGCGTAGCAGCTATAGCGCAGCCAGGGTGAGGAACGCGTTTCTGTAGTCGGCGGGCCAGAACGGTTTGGGGTGGTCTCGGTCACGCTCACGGGGTCATTGGAATCGGAATGTCGATGGCGCGGTCAGGCATTGCGATTGTACTGGGACGCTGGCCTGTAGTGAATCTCGAAGCAGGGCCCGGCAGCCAAGCATAGGATTCCCAAAATTTCAGTCACGATGAACTGACTGGGGGGAACGGGCGAGGCGCCCGTTTCCACACGGGCCGTGGCCGCACGCCGAAGCTCCCGAGATCCCTCGCCCCGCTGGAGAAAACGCGGGGCTTCGGGATGACGCCAAGGAAAAAATGCAGACGGCATTCAAACTGAGCTGCTGCCTCTGGGACCGCGCGACATCTTTACAACCGCGTTCGTTGTAGAATCCAGGTTTCGACATTATTATGCCCTTGCAAGAAAAGTCGGGAATGACTACCGCGAGCCAAAACGACCGGCCGGACGACCGGTATGATCCTCAGCGCGTTGAGAGCAAATGGGCAGAGCGCTGGGGGAGCGATCCGCAGCTCTATGCGGCTGAGCCCGGCTCCGCCAAGAAGAAGTACTACGTCCTCGAAATGTTGCCGTATCCCTCCGGCGTGCTGCACATGGGGCACGTGCGCAACTATGCCATCGGAGACGCGCTCGCCCGTTACATGTGGATGCAGGGCCACAACGTGCTTCATCCCATGGGCTGGGATTCCTTTGGCCTGCCCGCGGAGAATGCGGCGATCCAGAACCACACGCCGCCGGCCCAGTGGACCCTGGGGAATATTGAGAAAATGAAGACGCAGATGAATCGCCTCGGCTTCGCCTATGACTGGTCGCGCGAGGTGACCACCTGCCTGCCCGATTACTACCGCTGGAACCAGTGGTTTTTTCTCAAACTGTACGAGCGGGGGTTGGCGTATCGCAAGAAAAGCAAAGTGAACTGGTGTCCGCAATGCGCGACTGTGTTGGCCAATGAACAGGTGGTGGATGGCTGCTGCTGGCGTCACGAAGATACGCGCGTGGAGCAGCGGGAGCTTGAGCAATGGTTTTTGCGGATCACGAATTATGCCGAGGAATTGTTGCGCGATCTGGACAAGCTTGAGGGCTGGCCAGAAAAAGTCCGCATCATGCAGCGCAACTGGATTGGACGCAGCGAAGGCACGCTGGTCGATTTCAAACTGGACTACACGCAAACCCACACGGGATTTGGCCCGGCGGGCGCGACCATAACCGTCTTCACCACGCGGGTGGATACCATCTTCGGCGCGACCTCGGTACAACTTGCGCCGGAACATCCCATGGTCGACGATCTAGCGGCGGGCAATCCCGATCTGCGCGCCAAGGTCGATCAACTGCTCGCCGAACAGCGTAAAGCCAAAGAAGTGGGCGACATCGGCGAAATCGAAAAACACGGCGTGGCGACCGGCCGGTACGCTATTAATCCGTTCAATGGCGAGAAGGTTCCGGTGTGGGTGGCGAACTACATCCTCATGGACTACGGCACCGGCGCCATCATGAGTGTGCCGGCGCATGACGAGCGCGATTATGAGTTCGCCAAAAAATACAAGCTTGAAATCCGCCTGGTGATTCTTCCCATCTCGAACGATCCTGAGGAAACCGTCACCGAGCCGCCGCTTCCCTTTACCGGGCATGAGGGGATGCTGATCAATTCGGGTCCGTTCAGCGGGTTGGGGTGCGCCGCGGCGATCACGAAGATGTCCGCGGATGCGGAAAAAAATGGCTTCGGCAAAGCCGCCGTTACCTATCGCCTGAAGGATTGGGGGATCTCGCGGCAGCGCTATTGGGGCACGCCCATCCCCATGCTTTACTGCGAAAAGGATGGCATTGTTGCGGTGCCGGAAAAAGACTTGCCGGTTCTCTTGCCGGAGAATGTCGACATCACGCTGACGGGAGGATCGCCGCTCGGCAGAGTGCCGGAGTTTGTCAATGTGACGTGTCCGAAGTGCGGCGGAGCAGCGCGGCGGGAGACCGACACCATGGACACGTTTGTCGACTCGTCCTGGTATTTCTATCGCTACACCGACCCGCACAACGATCGTGCTCCGTTCGATTCGAAGGTCGCGGAGTATTGGTTTCCCATCGACCAGTACATTGGGGGCGTCGAGCACGCTATTTTGCACCTGATCTACTCGCGCTTCTGGACCAAGTTCATGCGCGATATGGGTCTGGTTACGAACGGCGAACCGGTTGACCACCAGTTCTCCCAGGGCATGGTGATCAAGAACGGCGCCAAGATGTCGAAGAGTTTGGGCAACGTGGTCAGCCCGGACGAAATGGTGGAGCGCTATGGGGCCGACGCCGCGCGGCTCTACAGCCTTTTCGCCGCACCGCCGGACCGCGACATGGACTGGCAGGACACGGGGATAGAAGGGATCCGGCGATTCTTGAGCCGGGTTCATCGCTTCGTCGAGCTCAACGCGAAGCCGCAGGATCCGGCCTGGCGTGCCCCTTTGCCGGCGCAATTGAGCGAATCATCCCGCCGCCTTCAGCGCAAGCTCCACCAGAGTATCAGGCGCGTGACTGACGACTTCGAGGGACGCTGGCACTTTAACACCTGCATCGCGGCGATCATGGAATTGTTGAACGAAGCGAACCGGAGAACGCTTGGAAGTCAGTCAACTCAAAACCCGGTGACTGGAGCGTCCGTAAGAGGGGATGAAATTCCCTTGACGTTGCTGGCTGAAGTTCAGCGGAGTCTCTCATTGTTGCTAGCTCCGTTTGCTCCTTACCTGGCGCACGAACTGTGGGAAATGCTGGGTGAGAAAGGCAGCCTGCTCAAAGCTCCCTGGCCCAAGTACGACGCGGAGTTGGCGAAAGAAGAAGAACTGGAGATCCCGGTGCAGGTTAACGGTAAGCTGCGCAGCCGCGTTACTGTGGCTGCCGACGCTGCCGAGGATTTTGTGGTGGGGCGCGCTCTCGCCGACGAGAAAGTGCGGGCGGCAATTGCCGGCAAAAAGATCGTCAACAAGATTTATGTTCCGGGCAAGCTGGTTAACATTGTCGTGCAGTGACCTTTGTCGGATGTTGATTGCGCTTTTCCCGCGCTCCGGCTGATATTCTGAGCAGTGATGGCTCGTGTTTCGCCCACAGTCGAAGGCTTCCGCGCAGCATTTCGCCGCCCATCGCTGACGTTTGCCGAAATCGCATGGCGCTGGGCCCTGGGTGCGTCCGCGTGGACCCTGCTCCTGTTTTGGTTGTTCGAATTTCTCAACACTTTGCCCGTTACCAAGGGCGACGCGGCGCTGCTTTCGACGCGGCAGCCGGCGCTGGTGGGGCGCGCAATCTCCCACATCCTTCACGGCAGCCTGAACCGCGGCGTGCTGGCGGCGGTGTTCGCGGGGCTAGCGCTGTCGCTGCTGTGGATCATAGCCGCCGCTCTTGGCCGTGCCGTGACGGTTCGCTCCCTGGTCGAATACTTCCGTGAAAAGTGGGCGGGCAATGTCGTGCCCAACGAGAACCAGGACTACTGCCGCGGAGAGGTTGCGGGCGAGGTCTCGGCGGAAGCGCGCGCCATGATCGGGCCGCATTCCTTGCGCGCTCTCATCGCTCTCAATTTCTTGCGGGTTGCGCTGGTGCTGGCTGGGATACTCGCGCTGGTGGGCGCCGCGATCCTCGCCAGCTTTGCGTCGAGCGAGATAAAACCGAAGCCTGGTCTGGTCTTCATCCTTTTCTTGCCGTTGGCGGCGCTGATAGGCACGGTGTGGTCGGGGCTGAGCTGGCAGCTTTCGCTGGCGGGCATTTTCTGTGTACGGGATGGCGAGGATGCACTGGGTTCGCTAGCCGCCGCCGTCGCTTTCTGCCGGGAGCGAACCGGTGCAGTTTTTGAAGTCAGCACCTGGACCGGGCTGGCGCATTTCGTCGCATTCAGCGCTGCTACGACAGCAATCTCGCTGCCGCTGGGCTTGCTGCCGGTCGTGCCTTGGCGAGTCGCATTCGCTGGCGTTGTGCTGGTGACGCTGGTGTATTTCGCAGTGGTGGACTGGCTTTATATGGCGCGCCTGGGGGGATATTTGTGCATTGCCGAAATGCCGGAAGCGATAGCTTCACCCGAGCCTCAGCCAGGTAATCCGTCCCCAGGCGACCAGTTCAAGCCAGGCCCGGCAGTTCAAACCACCATCGATCGCGACGAGCCGATTCTGAGCGACGTGCAGAGTCCGATGTTTAGCGTGTAGTCTGCCGTTTTGTTGGCTGGAATTGGGCGGTAGTGGTGCGGTTTGGCTGACGCTCCAGGATGGTTAAGCGGGAGATCCTTCGCTCCGCCTGAAAAACGGCTGCGCTCAGGATGACAACGTCGCCAAGCAAAGCCGAACTGCACCGCTATCACTTGGGTTTGGTGCTGGGCAAGAAAGAAGTCGAGCTGTGCTCGACAGACAGCCGGGGGCGGCTGTCTCCACGTGAGTATTCCCAAGCGAAATCGCCGGTCTGCTTTACACATTCTCCTCAAATTTGAGAAACTCATCGGTGGAAACCCAAACCAGACTCAAGCAGTCACAGCGCAATCCCTCGCCGCTGAGCCGATCCATTGTCATTCTCG
>Ga0074045_10001119_pt1 | contig 26081 bp, 23 predicted proteins | sample BogForMeECP23OM2_FD_94442 | JGI IMG/M metagenome (GOLD analysis project Ga0074045, IMG submission 94442) | Bog forest soil microbial communities from Calvert Island, British Columbia, Canada - Bog Forest MetaG ECP23OM2 | ecosystem: Environmental > Terrestrial > Soil > Wetlands ... | reverse complement strand
CGGTTCACGGCGCGGTCGTTGAAGATGTAACCCCGGGCAGCCCGGCCGACAACGCCGGCCTGCAGCGTGGGGATGTGATTGTCGAAGTAAATCGCCATCCCCTGCAGTCGGCCTCAGACGTAGCCCAAGCGCTATCGAATGTCCCGAAGGGACAAGATGCGCTGGTGCTGGTCTGGTCAAACGGAGGCAACACCTTCCGCGTGCTGCATCCGACAGAAGGCTAAGGGGACGCGTTGTTGTCCTTGGATGAGACTCCGCTCCGGCGCAAGCCGGAGCGGAGCCCTTTTTTCTTACAGCCGGATGCTTGATTTTAGGTGGCGCAGCGCTTCAGCGCTGCGATAACCAGCCCGCATTCAACAATGGCTTTAGCCTCCTGTCGAATGCGGAAAAATCATGATTCGTGTTGGATCGGGAAGGGCCCGACTTAAGTCGTGCCGCTTAAGTCACCAGAAATCAGCCGCGCTTTAGCGCCCGAGGTGAGCTTTCGGGCCGGGCCAGACTCGCCGACCTTTGCCTCTTGCCGACAGCACCACAACTGAGGGTGCCCCATCTTTCGCGCACTTTGCGAAAGGTGGGTCACGATGCTGCCTGCGCTTGATTTTGGGTGGCGCAGCGCTTCAGCGCAGCGATCACCCGCTTGTTTTCAACAATGGCTTTAGCCGCGGGTCTCGCCCACCCATAGTTCCCGCCGATAGCACCACAACTGGGGGTGCCCCATCTTTCGCGCACTTTGCGAAAGAGCCTGCCCTGAGCCCGCCGAAAGGTGGGATACGATGCTGCTTGCGCCATAAGAAGCCTTCACCGCGCGGACTCCTCACAGGTGCTCTTAGAGTCCTAATCGCGATGATCGCCTACCTTTAGCCCGCATAAAGTAGGTATCCGCATATAGCCCGCAGAGCTCGCTGTTCGGTCGATCGCGGACTCGCGCCGGACGCGAGGCCGAGGTCCACCAAAGCGCGGAGAACGGCTATGACGACCCGCTCCGTTGTCGTCGAAACGTGCACTGCCACTTCCTCTTGGTGATCTCGTAATAGTTGCAGCACGCTGTCATGGAACGCGGCGCTGTCGGCCTCGCTTCCTAGTCTTTCCTCTTGCCTTTCCAGCACACGACTGAGCCGAGGGCTGTAGTAATGTGCGCTCACAAGCGCCCGAACAACTAACCTCAGGCGGGATTTCAGTCCTTTTCCTTTTCCATCTTGTACGGCCTTTACGACGGTATCGTGGAACGCCTTCTCAAAACTGCCAATCAGCGCGAGGACGATGGAGTCCTTGTTCGGAAAATATTGATAGAGGGATCCAATGCTTACGCCGGCTTTCGCTGCGATCGCGTTGGTGTTGAATCCCCGAAGTCCGTCTGATTCCAAAATGCGAGCAGACGCTTCGAGAATGACACCTACCGTCTCCTGAGACCTCGCCTGCCCCGGCGTTTTGCGGGCTTTCAGCGTGTTTTTGCGGGACCCGCCACTGCCGTCGCGAACACGAGTTTTATTTGTGAGCATTTACTCGTATTGTACATAGCAGAAGGCGATATGCCAGGAAACGACGAAAAACGGCCAACAGAAAGAGGGATTGACATGACAAATGATCTAAAGGTTCTACCCCACAAGCTAAACTCCCGATCCCTTCGGATCTTTCGAACAACCTTGGGTGCCGTGATCCTCGTAGTTCTGATTTTCCCCTTTGTGCGAGTAAGAGGCAGTGCTGAGACCGGGCCAGGAATGTTGTTAGCTGTGAACCAAGGCGAAGCCACGCTCGGCGTTGTCGATCCGCGGGCAGGCAAGCAGGTCGCAACGATCGCGGAGGGAGGCGTGACTGGTCACGAGGTGGCTACTTCGTTCGATGGAAAGCTAGCTTACGTTCCGATCTACGGAGATTCGGGCGTGGGCGATCCCGGCACTGACGGAAGAGAGTTGGTAGTGATTGATATCGGCTCTCGCAAGGTCGTCCAGCGCTTCGATTTCGGGCACGGGGTCCGTCCACACTGTGCGGTGATGAATCCCAACGACGGTCTGCTCTATGTCACAACCGAGTTGGACCGCACCGTCACCATCATCGATCCGAAAACGCTGAAATTAGTGGGAACGATTCCTACTGGTCAAGACGAATCGCATATGCTTGTGCTTTCTCATGACGGACGATTTGGATACACCGCAAATGTGGCGCCGGGAACAGTCTCGGTTCTCGATCTCAAGGCTCGGAAACTGATTTCGGTTATACCTGTTTCTCAGAAAACGCAGCGCATCTCCATCTCTGTCGACGACCGAATGGTTTTCACCGCAGACCAGACGAAGCCGCGTTTAGCGGTCATTGACACCGCCACGAACAAGTTGAAGACGTGGATTCCTTTGAGCGCTTCTGGATATGGCACCGCCATTACGCGCGACGGACGGTGGATTTTGGTGGCGATGCAGAGTACTTCTCAGGTAGCAGTTGTCGACCTGCAAACGTTGCAAGCCGCCCGCACGATCGACGTGCCCCCGGCTCCGCACGAAATCTTCATCCCTCCCAACAACGATGTAGCGTATGTCTCGTGCACCAAGAGCGGCAAGATCGCCGCGATTAGCCTCTCCGATTGGTCAATAAAGAACCTGATCGACGCCGGCGATCGAGTTGACGGACTCGGTTGGGCATCGTCGCAGTGAGATGCCCCTCACTTGTTTATTTGTCCGTATATATGGGACAGATGAAGACCAATATGACCCGGAACAACGACCAGAAAGGAAATGGAAATAAACAACTGGCGGGTTGACCCACCTTTTGTTCCTGCCGGAAGCATAACGACTGAGGGTGCCCCACCTTTCGCGGTCTTCGAAAGGTGGGACACGATGCTGCTTGCGCCATAAGAAGCCTTTCGCCGCGCGGACTCCCGACAGATGTCCGCGTATTAACTTCGCGTGTCCTTCGAGATCCCAAGGCGGGAGGCCCATCCTTCACGTCTTATGCGAAAGGGCGGGACTTGAGCCTCAAGATTCCCACAAGCCCGCTGTGACATCTGACCTTGTCCACAGCCCATCCCATGCGCAATCATGGTCGAGGCCGTGACGGTTGGCATAAGCCACCTGGCCGCGCCCCGAAGCTATTTGTTATCTAGAGCTTAGGACCTAAGTTCTTTGACATCCATATCTTGCCAGGAATTTCGCGCCAGCGTGATGATTCCAGAGAATTTGCGAAAAGGGGGAGAGGGGGGTATACCCCATTTTTTCAGCCCGACCAGCTGGGGAGCTGAACGTCCTTTGCGAGAAGCGGGACATTTGCCTTCACCTCAACTGAGCTTGAATTGAGACACGGATTTGGTGGAACAAATTTCTACCTGCCGAGCACCAGATCGATCCCCGAAAAAAGTAATTCCAACTTGGCCCGCGGTAACTTGCCGACGCGTTCCATCAGCAGTGATTTGTCGAGAGAAATAACTTGCGAGACATTGGCGACCGAATCTTTTGGCAGCCCGGTAACCCGCGCGGATAAGCTGACGTTGCCCGGAGCAAGAGCCCATTTCAGATTGCTCGTCAGCGGAACACAAACTGCTGTGGAGATTCGGCTCTGGTTGAGCGCGTCGCCTTGAACGACTGCTACCGGTCTGCGGAAGCCCGGGCCTGACCCGGTTGGGGCGGCCAAATCTGCCCACCAGATCTCGCCCTGCGCGATCACCACTCGCTCCGCTCCAGCCGTCTACGGGAAGCCGCCGCTACGAAGGGATCGTTACTCTCACCGATTTGAGCCAGAGCCTGATCCATGTCCTCGGTGATTTTCTCGGGCGAGCGGCGCGCCACATACTCGCGCAAGGCATCGCTAAACAGCCGGCTCCGCGACTTCCGCGAGCGCCGCGCCAGGCGTTCCGCCACGTCGAAAAGTTCATTGGGAATGGAGATTGCCGTTTTCATACCAAAAGTATAACCGCGCTTGCGACAGTTGGCAAGCCGTAAACCCGCGTCCACACTACGGCCGCGTCATCTTCTCCGGCCGCACCAGCTGATCAAACTCTTCACCGGTGAGATAGCCGAGCTTCAACGCCGCCTCGCGCAAGCTGCTGTGTTCCACGTGCGCGGTATGCGCGATCTGCGCCGCTTTGTCGTAACCAACCTTCGGAGCCAGCGCCGTCACCAGCATCAGAGAGTTCTTCACGTACCAATCCACCTTCGCGCGATCGACTTCGATGCCCTTGATCATGTACTCGACGTAGCCGTGGCAGGCGTCGGCAATCAGCGTGACCGAATGCAGAAAGTTGTAGATGATCACGGGTTTGTAGACGTTCAATTCGAAGTTGCCCTGCGAGCCGGCGAAGCCGACGGCGGCGGTCGCGCCATGCACCTGCACGCATACCATCGTCATAGCCTCGCACTGCGTGGGATTCACTTTGCCCGGCATGATCGACGACCCAGGCTCGTTCTCAGGAATGGAGATCTCGCCCAGCCCGCAACGCGGCCCGGAAGCCAGCCAGCGGATGTCGTTCGAAATCTTCATCAGCGAAGCCGCCAGAGTCTCCATCGCGCCCTGGGCGAAAACAATCTCGTCATGCGCCGAAAGCGCAGCGAACTTGTTCCCATGCGAGCGGAAGGGGAGTCCGGTGAGTTCTGCAATCTTCTTCGCAGCCCGCTCCGCGAATTCAGGATGCGTGTTTAGTCCCGTACCTACGGCCGTTCCACCGATGGCAAGATCGTAAAGTCCATCCAGCACCTGCTCCAGACGCCTGATGTCACGCTCCAGCAGCGCAGCCCAGCCGCCGAACTCCTGGCCAAAGGTGAGCGGCACGGCATCCTGCAGGTGCGTGCGGCCAATTTTTACGACGTCATGAAATTCCTTTGCCTTCGCTGCGATGGCATCGTGAACGCTCCTGATCGCGGGAATCAACGCATTCTTCACCCGATCCGCCGCAGCGATGTGCATCGCCGCGGGAAACGTGTCGTTCGACGACTGCGACATATTCACGTCGTCGTTGGGATGCACTGGCTTCTTCGATCCCATTATGCCGCCCGCGATCTCAATGGCACGATTCGAGATCACTTCATTCACGTTCATGTTGGTCTGCGTGCCGCTACCGGTCTGCCAGACGCGCAAGGGAAACTGATCGTTAAGCTTGCCCGAGATCACTTCATCGGCAGCCTGCACAATAAGCTTGGCCTTGTCTGCCGGCAGCTTGCCCAGATCCTGATTCACCAGCGCGCACGCCTTCTTCAGAGTGCCGAAGGCGCGAATCAACTCTGGCGGCATGGTGTCGCGCCCAATGTTGAAGTGCAGCAGAGAACGCTGCGTCTGGGCTCCCCAGTAAACATTCGCCGGGACTTCGATCTTTCCCATGCTGTCGGATTCGATGCGAGTGCGCGTCGCAGCTTCTGGGGTATCGGTAAGAGTAGACATGATGAAATCTCCCGTGCTTGGATCCGGAGCCAGCGCGGTATGAAGGTCCGCGAGTCGAGGAACTGAGTATTATACGGCGCGATGAAGCTGCACGGCATTTCCAGGTATCACTCTCTCTCATGCTAAAATCATCGGTTTCTGACCTGTGGCATTCCTGCGTGACACGCCCAGCCGTCAAAAGCAATTCCATGCCCGACCTTCTCGCCGCCGAAGAGATCGAGACCCTGCCTCTAGCCAGGGTGCGTCTGCATCCGGAAATGCACACCGACGTACTGGTGATCGGAGCCGGGCCCACGGGTTTGGCCTGCGCCATCGAGGCGCAAAAAATCGGTCTCAAAGTGATCGTCGTCGACAAAGGCTGCCTGGTAAATTCGCTCTTTCACTATCCCGCAGGGATGTTGTTTTTCACCACGCCCGAACTTCTGGAAATTGGCGACATCCCATTTACCACTGCGCATCAGAAACCGACGCGCGAAGAAGCTCTCGAGTATTACCGCAAGGTAGCCGAGCACTATCAACTCGACGTTCGGCAATACGAGTGGGTGAAGACGGTGATGGGCGAGGATGGTAAGTTCAGCATTACCGCTACCGACCGGGCGGGACGGCCGCACGACTACCGAACTAAGAAGGTGATCGTTTCCACCGGCTACTACGATCTGGCCAATCAACTTGCCCTTCCCGGCGAGGATTTGCCCAAGGTTTCACACTACTACGGCGAGCCGCATCCTTATTACGACAGCGATGTGCTGGTGATCGGCGGTAAGAACTCGGCTGCGATTGCTTCTCTTGATCTCTGGCGGCACGGCGCCCGTGTGACTCTGGTTTATCGCGGAAGTCAGCTTCACCGCCACGTCAAATACTGGATCCGTCCTGATCTCGAGAATCGCATCAAGAACGGCGATATCACCGCCCATTTTCAAAGCAGCGTGCAGGAAATCGGCGTGGACCACGTAGTCGTCGTCACGCCGCGCGGCCCGATCCGCCTGAAAAACGATTTCGTGCTGGCTTTGATCGGCTACCACCCCGATTACGACTTTCTGCGCAGCATGGGCATCGAGCTCTCTGAAGAACAGTGCCGGCCGGTGTGCGATCCGGTCACACTCGAGAGCAACGTCCCCGGAATCTACGTCGCGGGGGTCATTGTCGCTGGATCGAGCACCAATGAAATCTTCATCGAGAATGGGCGCTTCCACGGCAGGCAGATCGCCGAGGATCTGAAAAGAAAGCTGCGGCCGGAGAACTAGGTCGCGCGAGCCGCGATTTTGTCATCCCAAGCAAAGCGAAGGATCTTGGCTCTTGTCTGGAAACGGCGACGCTCCGGCACACGCAGCAACCATGGTCCGTCGCGTCGCTGGGGATGACAAATGATTGACTACTTCAGCAGATACTCCTTTACGAACATCACCGTCGCATAGAACTGATAGTCTCGGTTCTTCTTCTTGGCGAAGCCGTGGCCTTCATCCTTGCCCAGCAGCCACCAAACCGGGGTTCCATTCTGCCGCACAACCTGCACCATCTGCTGGGATTCGCTCACCGGAACTCGCGGATCATTCTGCCCCGCGACTACGAACAGCGGCTTGGTAATGTTCTTTGCCTTGTTTGCCGGCGCGATCTGCTCAAGAAATTCGCGCGTCTTCGGATCGCGTTCGTCGCCATATTCCGCCCGCCGCAAATCCTGCCGATATCCGGAAGTGTGCTCCAGGAAAGTCACCAGGTTCGACGGCCCGACCACATCTACGGAGCAGCAGATGCGATCGTTATAGCTCGTTGCCACAGCCAACGTCATGAAGCCGCCATAACTGCCGCCGGTGATCATAACTTTCCCCGCATCAAGATCGGGCTGCGTCTGGATCCAGTCGAGCAAGGAATTGATGTCTTTGTAAGATCCTTCGCGCAGAAGCCCGTTGTCGAGCTTTTGAAACGTCTTGCCATATCCAGTCGAGCCGCGAACGTTGGGATAAATTATGGCGATGCCCAATTCATTAATGTAGTAGTTATCCTGTCCCAGGAAATCAGGACGGACCTGCCCTTCCGGACCGCCGTGAATTTTAATGATCACGGGCCGCTTGCCGGGAAAGGTTGCCGGAGGTTTGTAGAAGAATGCAGAAATGGAGCGATCATCGAACGACTTCCAGTGGATCAAGTGGGGTTCGGCAAGCCCCGATGGGTTCAGGCCGGCGGTTTCGCTGAAAGTCCAGCGCTCCACCTTCCCTTTCGCCATGTCAACGGAATAGACATCGAAGGGCCGGCTCGCGGTGCTCAAGCTGAAAGCCAATTCGCGGCTGTTGTCGCGCCAGGTGATAGTTTCAATCACTCCAACCGGCAGCTTGGGAACTGCAACCTCCTGGTTCGTCTTGGCGTCGAGAACGTGCAGCACGCTGATGCCGTCCTCATTCGCGACAAAGGCAATCCAGCGACCGTCCTTCGACAAATCGAATTCATCCGCGTCCCATTTCAGCTCGGGAGTCAGCACGGTGGTTTTCCGAGTCGCAAGATTCATGAAAACCAAGCGCTGGAATTCGGAGTTCTGGTCGTTCGTGAAGTAGACGCCTGCGCCATCTTTGGCGAAACTGGCGTTCTCGTTGGCCACGGTTTCCGATCCTGGGTTCGGAGTGAGCAACTCCTTTTTTCCCGTGGCGATGTCGATCAGCCAAACGTAACTCTCCGCTGCCGATACCAAGTTCTCCACCAGCAACTGTTTGCCGTCGGGCGACCAGTCGGAAACCCTCCAGCCCCCACCGTCCATCTGTGCGACCATTCGGGCGCTGGCCGGGTCGGTCGCTTTGACCACCCAGATATCGACATCACTCCCGGTGCGTTTCGTTGAGCCGTAGGCGACGAGGTCTCCCTGATAAGACCAATGAGGGCTGATGTTACGGGATTTGCCATCGGTCAAAAGAGTGATAGCGCCATTCGCGAAATCGTAGCGATAGATTTGAAAGAACTCGGCCCCTCCGACGTCTTTGAGGAAAAGAAAAGAATCGCCGTTGACGGGCTGATACTGGGCTTGAGAAATCCGGTCGGGGAAAAATGTAAGTTGAGTGCGCGCGCCGCCCGGAGCTTTTACTTGGTGCACCTGAAGGGTGTCGCCGAAGCGCGTACGGATCAGCAACTCGCGCCTGGCCGGGTGCCAACTGGCGAAATCGGCCTCGCGAAACTCGTCGTACCGTCCCGCAGTCTCGGCGAGGGAGGCGGGAATCCCGGGAATGCCCTCCGCCACCAAATTCCCGTTGGGAGCAATTTCATCGCTTTGCGCGAAAGCGAGCGCGGCGAAGAGAATCGCGAAAAGCAAACGCGAGCACAGTTTCATCGATCGACTCCTATGTCCTCTCAGCCGAGGTGGGCAGATGCCGTTAGCGGTAAGTAGCGTGAATGTTAGGCTGCCGATTGCGCCACAGTCAACGAAGATCTGTGAGCGCTCGCGGAAGCGCGGATCGGCCGATCTGGAAGCCGAATGTCGAGAGCAGGTTCTTTGTTACCCTAACCATTCCCATGGAACCTCAACCGGAACTCGCGACTCCGTCGATTTCGCTGGCATCGTACCTTCGGCTGCTGCGGGGTAACCGGAATTTCCGCCGGCTCTGGCTGGCGCAGATTGTCAGCGAGATTGGCGACTGGTTCTACACGCTCTCCATCTACACTCTGTTGCTGCAGTTGACTGGGCACGCCAGTTCCGTGGCTCTGGCGCTAGTTCTGCAGGTTCTGCCGCAGACGTTGATCGGCCCAGCGGCCGGAGTGGTAAACGACCGGCTGCGCCGCAAACAGGTGATGATCGCCGCGGACCTGGCGCGGGTTTTGATCGTGCTGGCGATGCTCCTGGTGCGTTCGCAGTCGACGGTCTGGCTAATCTATCCGTTGTTGCTGGCCGAGACGCTGATGGCGGCATTCTTCGAACCGGCCCGGAGCGCGGTGATCCCCAACATCGCGGCCAGAGGAGAAGTGCTGATTGCCAACACGCTCTCGTCGGCGACCTGGTCGGTGAACCTGCTGATCGGCGCGTCGGTGGGTGGAGTGGTTGCGGCCTTCTTCGGTCGAAACGCTGTTTTTGTGCTCAATGCGCTGTCTTTCCTGGTTTCAGCGATTCTAATCTCAGGAATGCATTTCGCCGAGCCGCACGCGGAGTCCGCTGCCCCGTTGAGTCCACGCGATCTGGTCGACTTCTCGCCAGTGCTCGAGGGCGTTCGCTACGTGCGAAATCAACCCACGCTTCTGCCCACGGTCTTTGCGAAGGCCGGTGAACTCATGATTGGACCGAGCTGGGTGATCTTTACGGTGATGGGCGCGCAGGAGTTTGCGGTGCATTGGCGCCACGTCGATGCTACACGTGGAGCGATGCTCGGCATGAGCATTTTGCTCGGCGGCCGCGGGCTGGGAGCGCTTGCCGGCCCGCTGATCGCGGCTCGCTGGGCGGGACGGAGCGATCGCCGCCTGCAACTCGGCATTCTCTTCGGGTATCTGACGATTGCCCTCGGTTACGGCGCTCTCGGCGGGAGCCGCACGGTCTGGATGGCAAGCGCCTGCGCCATGATTGCGCACGCAGGAGGTTCTACGGTCTGGGTGTTTTCCACCACGCTGCTGCAGCTGCACACCGATGACCGGTTCCGGGGCCGCGTCTTCTCGGCTGACCTGGGCTTCTCCATGCTTACGATCGCCGCGGGCGCTTATCTGTGCGGTCGATTGCTGGATGCAGGATTATCGGCACGTGCGGTGGCAACCGGGACGGGAGTGGTGATGCTGATTCCCGCGGCATTGTGGATTTTGGCAATACGGAACATCAGCGGCTTCAGGCCTCCGGCTTCCGGCGTCCGGACACCGAACTCCTGAAGCTGGGAGCCGCTTTATTTTCCGGCAATGCGATCGATCTTTGCGGCCATAATGAAATCGCTCTCGGTGAGGCCGTTTACCTTGTGGGTCCAGAGTGTAACTTCCGCTTTGCCCCAGGCCAGCAGAATGTCGGGATGATGCCCTTGCTCCTCGGCCAGAGCGCCCACGCGATTCACAAACTCCAGCGCCTGCTTGAAGTCAGGAAAAGTGAAGGTCCGCGCGAGGTGGTGCTGGTTGACGACGCTCCATAGGGGAATGATTCTGTGCAGTGGTTCGAGGTCCTTTCCTTTCAGCGGCGGCACGCCGCCTTTGCACGGGACGCATTGTTTGTCGGCAAGTTGTTCGGTCATAGGTCTTCACTGATCGGCGCTATTTGCCAGACTGGAACATCCCATCCCCCGAACTCGCAATAGTCCCGACGCCGCAGCGAAGTCCCTAGAACGGAATATCCTCATCCGTGATCGGCCCGGACCCAGCGCCGGCGGGCTGATGCTCGGGCACACTCTGGTCGAAGCTGTTGCCGTTGCATCCGGAGGCCGATGCGCCGCGCGAACCGCTGAAGTCGCCGCCTGCGCCTTCGCCGCGGCCGCCCAGCAGAATCAGGTCGCTGGCCACGATCTCTGTCATGTATTTCTTCTGCCCGCTGGTCTTGTCATCCCAGGAGCGGGTCTGCAAACGGCCCTCGATATAGACCTTGCCGCCCTTCTTGAGATATTCGCCGGCGATTTCGGCTTGCCGCTGCCAGAGGACGACGTTGTGCCATTCGGTCCGGTCCTGCCACTCGCCGCTCTTGTCTTTGAAGCGTTCGTTGGTGGCGATCGTGATCTTCGCCACAGGCGTGCCTTGCGGGGTGTACTTAATTTCTGGATCTTTTCCCAGATTACCAATCAACTGAACTCGGTTCAGGCTTCTTCCTGCCATGGGAGTGCTCCTTGGCTGGCACTATAGCAGAATTAGGGACGTGGATATCGCGTGATTCGTCACAAGAGCACGAGCGAAGTGGCGTTTTGGGACTCGAACAGGATCGAGCGGGCGGCAAGACCGAGAGCCCAGCTATAAAGGCCGAGAACTGAGAACCAGCATTCCTGGGTTATAATTCGACCATGCCTGCTGCACCCGGAGCTACGAAAGCCGTCGGCATGGTTCCTGACGAAATGAAGGCGGAACCCAGGTCCAAGGGCCTGACCACGCCTCGGAAAAAGAAGCCGAAAGAACTCGCCGTGATTACCGAATGCTGCACCGGATGCGCGGGCTCGCCGGCCTGCGTGGAGTATTGTCCGGTGGAAGACTGCATGTTCTGGGTCGCGGACGAAGACAGCACGCCCTTCGGCCGCATCGCGGTCGATCCCATTCTCTGCATCGGCTGCAAGAAGTGCCTCAGCAAAGGCCCGGACGGCTGCTTCCTCGACGGCTGCCCCTGGGATGCCATTGCCATGGTCGACACCGCTGAAGTTGAAAAAGAAGTGGGAGCGATGGCGATTTGAAAAGCAGCTTTTAGCTTCTAGCGACTAGCTTCTTGCTGAGGACGATTCTTAAGGCTTTCCATCCGATGCGGTCGTCCTGCTTTGTATAGCTTTCTCCGTCTCTGCCGCCTGTTGCCGCACGTCATTCGAAATATCCGGCAGGTCGCGCTCATAAGGGCGAATCGCGGCGAGATCTTCTGGTTGGCCCACCAGGTAGAGCGCGCGCAGCGCTTCCCACACCTGCTCATTCGCCGGATCAACGACTGCTACCTCTGCTCGGGCTGAGATGTTTGCGCCGGTTCCGGCTACAGAACGAATGCGCCCTGGGATCGGCGAGCGGATTTCCGCAATCTGGTTGGTGCCATATTCGAGCTTCGCGATCAAGCCGCCCTGATGGATGGCCGTGCCGGGCCGGTCTGAATCTACGATGCGTCCCGATTGTGGCGAAGTAATCTGCGCCGGCTGCAGCAGTGCGACAATCTGCGGCCGCCCTGTCGCATATCCGAATCGCACCAGTGACAGCGCCGCGTTTCCGCGCACCATCGGCGAGGAATCAGCGAGCATCTGCAACAACATCTGATGGAACTCGGCGACCGACGCATCCTGTCCCATCACCCACGCGTCCGTATTGCGAACTTCCTCTATCGGATCGGCTGCCAGTCGCACCAACTCGGGGTACCACTGATTCGCTGTGGCATCGCGACGCGTGATGCGCTCGCCCACCTGCACCAGCGCCTGCTGGATGTGCCGCGGCTTTTTTGTGTCGTGCAAGTACTCAGCTAACTGCTGGTCCGAGAGCTTGCGGCCGAACCAGGTATTCCACCAGAAAAGAAACGGCATGAGGCAGATGAGCCATGCGGTCAGAAAAAAGAGAAGCTTCTGAGCGCGGGACATGCCGGTTTTTTTGGCCTTTATGAGCTCGACGGGCTGAGCGAGATTTGGATTCGCGGACATAGGAGAGACCAGCGAAATAACTATTTTACGACTCAGTCCACGACATCGGCGTCGAGAACACGATCTTGCTCGAGATAATGCGAAACCGCGTATTGGGCCAGGAGCGGCGTCTGTAGCCGGATCTCGGCTCCGATCCATTGGCCTTTGGGGTAAGGGGTCCGCCTCGCTTCGCTTGGCGGCACGGCCGAGGCGGCCGTGGCCACATGGCTTGGGGAAAGCCCTCCGCTGCCGAACTGCGGGCCGAAGTCGGCGCTCTGGATCTGATCGAACTGCTTGATCTCGCGCCAGGCTTCGTCGCCGACGGTGCCGGAGACATCGATCTTTAATCTCACTACCGACATAAAATCAAAATCGTTCACCACAGAGGACACGGGGGAACACGGGGTAGAGCCTTCGATGCTCCTTTTTCTTCCGTTCTTTCCGGGCCTTCGCGGCGAACCTAGCTGTGCGGAAACCACTGATACAACATGAAGTATACGATCACGCCGGTGACGCTTACGTACATCCACAGCGGCCAAGTCCAGCGCGCGATGGCTCGATGCTTGTCATAGCGGGCCCGCAAGCCGCGAACCAGCGTCACGATCACCATGGGCACGATCACGATGGCGAGTGTGACGTGAGGAATCAGAATCAAGAAATAAATGGTGCGCCATATACCCTGGCCAAGAAAAAGAATGTTACCGGCGTGCGCGTGAAAATACACGTAGCAGGCCAGAAACAATGTCGAAGCGACCACGGCGGCGATCATGCAGGCGCGGTGGGCTGCGATTTTGCCGCGGGCAATCAAATATCGGCCGGCACCCAGAAATACTGCGCTGACTCCGTTCAAACTCGCGATGAGGGCAGGGAAGTAGGCGTATTGCTCAGCGATCATATTTTTCGCGATCAGGCGGCGGGCCTCGTGGTGCGGCGATTTACCATCAAGAATGCCAATCCAAACATTACCAGCGAGAACAGAAGCAACGTCGCCATGGCGGAAGGTAGGGGAAATGCGGTCTCCATCCCGGGATAAAGCAGGTCGCGCAGCGCCTCCACTCCATAGGTGAGGGGGTTCATATACATCAGGGCGCGAATCCATCCGGAAGCGCCGGAGAGCGGAAACAGCGCTCCCGATAAGAGCCACAGCGGAATCAAGAACAGATTAATGATGCCGTGAAAGGCCTGTGTGGAATCCATGGGCCAGGCGATGGCGAAGCCCAAAGCGGTAAGCGCGAACGAAACCAGAAAAACCACAACCGCGACCAGCAGAATTTGCGCGACTTCAAGATGCACCCCGGCAAAGGGCGCAAAGATGAGAAAGATCATCCCTTGCACCGCGGCCAGCGTGGTTCCGCCCAGAACTTTGCCCAGCACAATCGCCGAGCGCGGCACGGGGGCGACGAGCACCGAGAGCAGGAATCCCTCCTTGCGATCTTCGATTACCGACATCATGGTGAAGATCGAAGTGAAGAGCACGATCATGATCAGCGCGCCGGGATAAAAATAGTCCATGTAATGCTGCTGGCCCTGACCGCCTCCGGAGCGGAAAGACGTGCCGAAGCCCGAGCCGATGACCACCCAAAACACCAGCGGAGAGGCGAGCACGCCGACTACCCGTGACTTCTGCCGATAGAAGCGAACAATCTCGCGCCACCACAGAGTGAACGCGGGCAAGAGCACGCCGGCGGAGGCCGGCGCGATCGGTCTCGATAAGGCCGCAGTTTGAGTAGCCAAGGAGTTAACTCGCTTTCGGCGCAGGAGATTTGGTTGCGGGAGCCGACGATTTCTTTTTCCCGATCAGCCCCATGTCTCGCATTTCCCAGTAGGCATTGAGCAAAAATACTCCAGACAGGGTCAGCAGAATTAAGCTCATGAACAAGCCATCGACGGTGGTGATCATTCCGTTCGCCAGCGTCCACACGATCCCCAACAAAGGAAGCACGCCCAGCACCAGAGCAATAACCAGAATCATTGAAAGCACGCTACCTCCTGTGATGTTCTGAACTCGACTGCGCTTCTTCTTGGTTACCGTCTTTCTCGCTCCAGAATTTGTGGCCGGTACGGCGGATAAAAACGTCTTCGAGAGCGGGCTTGCTCACCGAAAGCGCTTCGATCTCTCCCGGGAAAGCTTCGACCACGTCGGTGACAAAGCGGTGTGCGCCTTGCCGTTCCAGGCGCACCTGATTTCCCAGAACCGTGGTGTCCACGTGAAAGCGGTCGCGGATTCGTTCGGCCAGCAATCCCACGTCGTGTGCCGCATCCAGAAGAACCACATCGCCGCCGATTTCACTCTTCAACTCCGCCGGGGTGCCGAGAGCAACCAGATTTCCTTCATTCATAATCGCGAGCCGGTCGCAGCGCTCGGCCTCCTCCATCAGGTGCGTGGTCACGAGCACAGAGACATGCTCTTCGTCGCGCAGGATCTGCAGGTACTGCCAAAGATCGCGCCGGGCTCCCGGATCGAGGCCGGTGGTTGGCTCATCCAGCAACAGCACACCGGGATGATGCAGCAAGCCTTTCGCGAGCTCGATTCTGCGCTGCATCCCACCGGAAAAAGTCTCGACGAGCTCTTTGGCGCGATCCGCTAATCCGACCCGCGACAGGATTTCCTGAATTCGCTTCTTGAGCGCAGCGCCGCGCAGGCCGTAAAGATGTCCCTGGTGCCAAAGATTCTCATAGGCCGTGAGTTTCATATCCACGCTCTGCGCCTGAAAGACCACGCCGATCTGCCGCCGTAGACTCGCGGGTTCGCGCACGGCGTCGCAACCCATGATGATCGCCTGCCCGGCACTCGGAACCATCAAGGTGGAAAGAATTCGAAACAGCGTAGTCTTGCCGCTGCCATTCGGACCCAGCAGTCCAAACAATTCCGCCGACTGCACTTCAAACGAGACTCCGTTGAGAGCCGTGCGGTTCTCGTAGCGATGTACAAGGTTCGTGACCGAAATGACCGGTTTCGCGGAAGGAGTTTTTACTTCCACGGCGGCGTCTGCGAAGGCGGCAACTTTCGATGACAAGAGGTCCCTTGGGATAAATCCAATATCGACAATATTAGTTTACGACGAGACGGCGCGGAAGTGCGACTCTTATGCGGCTGAGGCGTCCCGTTGCACTTGGGGCAGGCGCTCTTCGAGTGCGACCGGGGCGTGCCGCCAGACCTGAATCGACAAAATTACTGTGGTTGCGAGCAACAGCGCTCCCACCGCCACGTGGGCCACGGTGGAGGCGACCATGGGCAACTCCGGCTGCACCGCGCTTCTGCCCCAGGCCACGCGAGTCAGAAAGGCGGTGAACCCCAGACAAAGTTGCGTGATCAAAAGCGAGAGCATCAAGATTGCCGGCCGCCGCACGCCTTCGATATTGGAATACACAGAGATTGCCCGCACCGCAGTCCATGCCAGGACGAACGCCACAAAAACCGCGTTCAGAACATGCGGCCACCAACTCATGCCGTGGTGGCGGAACATCCCCCCCAAGATCAGCTGCACGTAGAGGACGAAAATTGAAAGCAAGGTCAAGGTAAACAAGCTGGGGCGGCGTGAATCGAACTCCACCTGAGGCTGCTCCTCAACCCATTTGCGGCCGGTGAAGAGCGCAATGGCCACGGCGATGCAGAAGAAAGTTTGCGCCACGGTGGCGTGTGCTGTTGAAACGGCCGGGGGCTGAAACAATAAGACCGTGAGCCCGCCGAGAATAGCCTGCGCGATTACGGTGCAGAAGGCGCCCACCGCCAACCACCGCAGCCAGCGTCGCCGCTCCACCAGCAAAGTCCAGATCGCGATCGCCAGGGTAAGAGTAACCAGCGTTCCCGCCACCATGCGGTGGCTCCACTCGTAGCGCACGCCACCGACAAAATGCGGCACCTTCACAAGATAGCCGAACGACGTAGGCCAGTCAGGAACCGACAGCCCCGCATCGTTGCTGGTGACCAAAGCCCCGGCAGTAATCACGATAAACGTGGCACAGGCCGTAAACACTGCGAAGGCGTGATGCGCCCGGTTGTAAGGTGACGGAATGGCTCTCAGAAGCGTTTCCCCTTGCGCGGCGGCGTGGCCGGGATAACCGCGTCTCCACTGTCAAACGCTGCCAGTTGGGTGGTGTCAGCTGACCACGCTAACCCAGTCATTTTAGCAGAGGATTTGCCGGTTCGGACGATTGTGCGCCGCCTCCCAAGGGGGTCAGGCTGGCGTCACGCGCGCTATCCGTTGCTCCGTTGTCCCGGGGGCGAGCACGCCCCCCGGAACAGCCGGCAAGGATGCCGGCGCCACTTAGCCGGCGCTGCTTAGGACATGTGACTGCTCGCCGAGGCGATCAACTGATTTCTACTCGCCCGCCGCCTTGAAGCTCTGATCCACAGTCTTGGCTTCCTTGGGAGCGACGCTGACTTTCTGATCCTGTTCGCCCAGCTTCTCGTGCACGAAAGCAATCGTGTAATCCCCAGGAGGCAGCCCTTTGATTTCATACTTGCCGCTCTTGTCGGTGACCGCGAAGAACGGGCTCTTTACGACATTGACGTACATCTTCATCCAGGGATGCTGGTTGCACTTCACGGGCAGCATGATTTCTTCGCGGGCAAAGTTCTTCTCCAGCGGTGCGGAGGACGGCGGCTGCGATTCGTTCCACTCACGATTATCTTTCGGCGTGGGATGAATATTGTGAGTCGTCATATCGTCGTTCTTGATTTCGACGGTCTGGCCCGCCATCACGCCCAGAACGTGCGGATGGTACTTGCAGCCGCTCTGGTCGAGGACGACCGCGTCCTTGGGCACGTCGAAGGTGCGGCTGCCCAACCCATCTTTGACATATACGAAAACATTGGCAAGGTCGCCGTTGTCGACAACGACATTCTCGGCTTCATTCATTCCCTTGCAGGCGGGATCCTGGCTCATGTCGATTTTCGAGGCTTTCGGCGCGGCGCCATCGAACTTAACCGTGCCGCTGAGCGTCGCCACGGTTGCGGGATCGATGGGTGTAGCCGCCGGCGTGGCAGCTGGTTGTCCAGCCATGCTGTTGGCCGGTTGCTCTTCTGCTTTCTGATTGCAGGCTGCTAACAGCGCTAAGGCGATTAAGGCCGAGACGCTGACTGCGATCATCTTTCTTGAAACCATTCTCTTATTCATAATTTCGCTCCTTCACTCAATTTGAAGAACTGTTGATCTCGTCCGCAATGGTGCCGGCAAACCCGCCATTCTACCGCGAACCTTCTACTGCGAACCTTCTACTGCGAACCACCGCTCGCTGCTTGAGGAGACTGCACCATCGCTCGGTCTTGACCACTCTTCCGTTTCACCGCAGCTGTCTTGGCATGGGGCATGGATGCCGCGACTTTCCGCTGTTCCTCCGGGGTGAGCTGGAAGATGTAGTCGGTCAGCAGCTTCCGGTGATCGCCTTCATATCCCTGGAAGGATGGCGGCGTAGGTCCGGCAAACACCCACTGATTGTTCTGTTGCTTGAATAAACCGGAAGGCATCGACGTTCCCGGGCTCACGGCCTGCGGATCGGTGATCCAGCGCTCCACCCAGTCGGGTTTCAGCCGCTCTTTGGCCAACAGGAAGTTTGGCGCGGTAGCGATCTTGTCGTGAGACGGATCGCCCGTGGCGTGGCACTTGAGGCAGGGGGCTGCCGAACTGGAGAACAGACTGCGCGCCATGTCCGATTCTTTCGCGGTCAGCACCGGCACCTCCTCTGGAATGTAGGGCAGAGGCTGCTGCGAGAGCGCCTGGAAGAAACGCACCAGCTTTCGCAACTCGTTATCGGAGAACGAGAACGTGGGCATGCGCACTTTCAAATAAGGACGCACTCCATTGCGATTCGTATCGGTTGTGCTCAACGCCGGATTCGACAGGAACTTTCGCAGCCACTCCGGATCGACGCGCGCGCCCTCGGTCAACAATTTCGGAGGCAGTTGCTCCTGCACATCCTGATACTGCTTCAATCCCATCAGAATCGTTGGCTGGCCGGGGATGAACTGATGACAGCCCATGCAATTGTATTTCTTGACGACCCACCAGCCCTCCTGAATATCGTGCCGCGCGTCGCCCGGCCGGTACTGATAGCTGGCGGGCAGAGAAGTTTCTTCGCTCCCCATGAGGAAGGTGGTGAGATCGAGCACCTGTTCTTTGGTCAGGTGCAAGTTGGGCATGCGAGAAGCCTCGAGTTCGCCTTTGATCTTGCCCTTGTCGTAAACATTCGGTTCAGCAAGCTTGTGCTCGAAGAAACCTTTCTGGTCGTACCATGGCGCTTTCGCCGGGCCATCTGGCAGGCGCGCCAGATCTTCCTTGTCGGTAATCGGTTCGGCATCCTGACCGCCACGCTCCGCGATTGTGGTAAACAGCGCGAAGTCGAGGCGCTCAATGGGTTTGCTGCCTTCGTAGGTGAGTTCGGTGCCGATACGGCCCTCGTCCTCCATGCCTGCGATCTCGTGGCACCCGGAGCAGCCAAAGTGGCGAATCCATCTCTTGCCTTCGTCCTTCAGCGCGGGATCGTCCATGAACGCGGCTTCCGGATACGACGATGGCTCCTGCCTCTTCTGCGTCATCAGGTAAGTCGCGATATCCTCGGCGTCCTCGGGGCTCAGGCGCAGGCTCGGCATCACCGTCATGTTCTGCACTTGCAGTTCGTGCCCGTCGTTCGGACATCGGCTGTGATCGAGATCGAACTGGTAGGGAAGGCCCTTCCTGGCGTAATCCTCCGGCCCGATATCTTTCTTTTCGTAAGGGCAATAGGGGCGCGTGCGCTGGCGCGCGTTGTGAATCCAGCGCACCAGATAGTCGTAATTCGCTTTTTCGCCGACGCGCGTCAGGTTCGCGGCGAAGACGCCGCCCTGTAGCTGATCGCCTTCGCCAATGGAATGGCACGCCAGACATCCGCGCGTTTCGAACAATTCTTTTCCGTGCTCCGCGTTGCCTGGCTTGTGTTTGGGAAGAGCATCAGTGAATCCAGATTGCCAGATGTAAGCCGAGATCGCCTGAATCTGATGATCGGTAAGGCGGAAGTTCGGCATCTTCGTAGTGGGCCGGAAATCCGTCGGCTTCTTCAGCCACACCGGAATCCAATTCTTGTTCAGCTTTAGGCGAACGTCTTTTAGATTTGGACCGACCTTCTTCATGTCCTGCATCAGGCTGTGCGACTGAAAGTCCAGTTGCTGCAAACGCCCGTCCAGCTTGCTGTTCGCCACCCTCAAGTCGACAGCGTGGCCATTGAGCCGGTTCGCTTCCTCATTCGACTCCGCCGCATCCGCCTGCTTCATCAGGTAGGCGGTCTGCTTCAAGTTATCCTTCTTCTGGGTTTCGATCTGCTTGATTTGCTGGCCGACCGAGTTGAGATCCTCAGGCTCTTTGTCATAGCCCTCGTAGCGGTGGCAGCCCATGCAGCCTCGCTGGCGGAAGAGATCCTTGCCGTCATTGATGGTTTGGAACTGTAGGTCGCCGCTGACCAGGACCATGTCGGCGGCATGACAGTTCTGGCAACCTGCCTGCGCGTTTTCTTTGGGAAACAACGGCCACAACCAGTGTTCGTAATTTCCATGGGCCTTCTCCACGCTCGTGGTGGCGCGACCATTGCCCTGGTGGCAGGGTGAACACCCGAATTTCTCAGGATCGTGAAGGCTTAGCAACTCGGGTTGGGTATGGCTCGCAAAAGCATCGGCATACTCATCCGGTTTTTTCTCGCCCTTCGCCTCCATTGACGCCGGCGTGATCTTTAGAGGTTCGCGCGCGTTCATATGGCAGGATTCGCAACGGTCCACAATGTTCGCCTCGGCCACATTGATCTGCACAATGGCCGGAACCCATTCGGTCGCGCGTCTCCTCAACCCGTCGATCTGCTGCGGGGTGAGGTCGACCATATGGTCGGAGATATATTCATCCAGTTTGGCTCTGGCAGCCGTTACCGGCTTAAGCACCTCGCCCAGTTGCAGACTCTTTTTCGTGCGCTCGTCCCGAATCTCGTTGTAGGTCTCTTCGAGTTGCGGGAAGTCGAATTGCTTCCTGCTTCCATCTGGAAACTCGACCGTTGCCTTCTCCTTCTTGTAGTCGGCCAATTCTTTTTGCTTGCTGGCTTTTGACGAACCGGAGCTCGTTTCGATTTCATAACCGAGCGCATTCACGTAGGCGCGCCGGTCGGTGAAAACGCTCTGCACCGCAAGTAAGCGCGCCGTGACTTCGTCCACTTCTTTGCGGGCTTCCTCGGCTTGTGCCTTCGAATCCTGATAAGTTTTGTCGTAGGCTTGCTTGAGAGCCGCGTAATCCGGGCTTTGCTCGACATCCTTCTCCGACGTCACCGATCTCGAACGCGCCGTGTTCAGGAATGCGGCGTAACGATCCTTCCACTGTCCCTGAAAAGCCTTCCACGGACGCTGTACCCACGCCTCGTCCCACAAGGCCCAGAACAGCGTCGCCATCAGAATCACCATAGCGATCAGGTAATAGGCGGCGTACGACTTGCTTGTAATCGGGTCCTGCTCGGGGTTGGGTTGTTCAGGCACCGCTTCCTCCGGAAAATCAGTCGTTGGTCCTTGGTCGTTGGCCAAACCCGCGTCCGCCGGCGTTACGGACTGCGTGGCGAACGACCAACGACGGTTTCTAAATATTGAACCAGGGCGTAATCCACACGTACTTGATGTGCCACAAGAGCCGCAGCCCCATCTTCAAGGGCAAAGCTACCATCGTCAGAAGAAGAAACTGCGTGATGGAAAACTGCAGCAGGCTCATCCTCTTGAAGTCTTTTCCCATGTACCGCCGGAACAGCGAATAGACGAGAAATCCTCCGAGCAGGTAATAGCCGCCAACGACGATCGCGCCGAAAATCGCTTTCGCCATGTTCGAAGTGATACCGAAAATATCCGGCAGATCGCGGTTTACCTCGTAGATCAGCCGGTTGTGGTCCCAGGTCTGCCCAGGCCAAAACCATTGCCATCCGGGCCCCCGAATGAACGTACCGATGATGATCATGGCGACCCAGAGAATGATGAAGCCGAACAGAAATGTTCCAATCGAAAATCTGCGCTGCTTCCAGGTGTAATACCCGCTGCCCAGCGGATTCGTATCAACATAGGGAATGACCATCAAGCCGATGATGATCATCGTGGGCATGACTACGCCGGCGATCCAGGGGTCGAAGTAGACGAGCATTTCCTGCAGTCCGAGGAAGTACCAGGGAGCCTTCGCGGGATTCATCGTCAAGTTCGGGTTCGCGGGCTCTTCGAGCGGGGCGTTCAATGTGATCGACCAGACCATCAGGATGATGGTGACAATGATGGCGGCGAGAAATTCGATGCGCAGCAAGAACGGCCAGACGTGAACTTCCTTCTGCCAGCCGGCTTTGAAGGGCCAGGTCTTGCGGTGATGCGTCTTGGCCATCGCGGGATCGGCTTCCAGTTGCGCGATCAGTTGATCGTTGGCATGGGCCTGCTTCCATGCCAGATAAATGTAGAACCCCAGGAGCGGGATCAAGCCGACGATCGGCACATTGTCTGGAGCCGAACAGATCTCCCAAAGTTGTCGCCAGTCCATAAGTATTCTCGCATCAAAATCTTTGTCATTCCGAACCGGGGCGAAACCCCGGCGAGGAAGCTGCCTTTTCTTTTGCGCCGGACAAAGGCGGCCGAGCTGCGCTCGGCGGACAGCCGAGGGCGGCTGTCCCCACATGAATCTTCTTACTTTCCCGGCGTGCTACTCTCCCGCCGCCTTCGGCCCTCTTCTCGGTTTATCCCCTTCCGCTTCCAGCATTACCGGCGCCGGACCTGAGATTCCGCCATCTTTCCGCACCCGCCAGAAATGCACGATCATCAAGATCGAAGCGACGATCGGAATCCCGATGCAGTGCCAGATATAGGAACGCAGCAGCGCATTTGCATCTACGATCGAGCCGCCCAGCAGTCCGAATCTCACGTCGTTGTATGGAGTCATCCCCAGCATCGATCCGAACGGGCCTTCATGACCGAGCAGAGGCGTGGCCCGAGCCATGTTGGTACCGACTGTAACGGCCCAAAATCCGAGCTGATCGTCGGGAAGAAGATATCCGGTGAACGACAACAACAAAGTAAACACCAGCAGCAACACGCCGATGTTCCAGTTAAATTCGCGCGGCTTTTTATACGAGCCGGTCAGAAACACGCGGAACATGTGCAGCCACACGCCGATCACCATCAGGTGAGCCGCCCAGCGATGCATGTTGCGCAGAATCTTTCCGAAGGGTACGTCGTGCTCGAGATAAAGAACATCGCGAAACGCCTGCACTTTGCTGGGATGGTAATAGAACATCAGCAGCACGCCGGTGTAGGTGAGAATAATGAAGAGAAAAAATGTGATCCCTCCCATGCCCCAGGTGTAGCTGTAGCGCACGGCATCGCGATTGATCTTGGCGGGATGCAAATGCAGGAACACGTTTGAAAGCACGCCCAGGGCCCGGTTGCGCGGCGTGTCGTCGTGCTTGTGGCGAAAGATCGAGGTGTAGACCTGGGTTTTTGTCGGATCCTTCAGCCCCTCGATCTGTTCTTTCGCCTTGGCCGGGATGTCGACCTTCATCGCCTGAATATCTTCTTTAACGCGGTCGACGAGACCCACTTTGCCGTTCTTGCCGTTCGGATTGTTTTCGTCAGCCATAGATAAGTCCTGATTCTTACTGCAAGCGGGCGAGGGCGCCCGCTCCACACTTACACTCCGGTTAAGAATGCTCCTGGATCGTTAAACTTGCTGGGCTGCCCCTTCGGCCATTGATACAGGCGCGAAGTGTCGACGATGATCTGCCCGTCAGGCGCAAGTTCCAGGTGAGCCCGGTCCATGGGCCGCGGGGCCGGTCCTTCGAAGTTGATCCCCTCGCTGTCATAGCCACTGCCGTGGCAGGGACACTTGAATTTATTTTCGCTGGGTTTCCAGTCGGGCGTACAGCCGAGATGAGTGCAGCGGGCATAGATCACGAAAACGCGGTCGGGGGTGCGATCGACCCAGATGCGATATTTCTGCTGAAACTTGGTGTCAACTCCGAGAGCGAACTCCGAGGGATATCCGATCTTGAAAACTGTATTGGGTTCGAAAAGAGTGCGGGGAAGAAAAAAACGAAAGAAAGCCAGAAACCATGCCGTTAGAAAAGCCGTGACCGCGACCCACACCAATCGCCGCCGGCGCTGATCGACTTCAGTGTTCGATGGACCGGCGGAAGAAAGTCCCGCCGATGCCGCTGCCTTTGATGTTCCCACCGCAGGCGTACCCACATACTTGGTGGCATCGGCCGCACTTTTCGGCGGAGTTTGCCCCGCCTCTGCATTCGGACTCGGGTTTGGTGCGTCGCTACCGGGAACCGTCACGGGTTACCCTCCTGCTATGTAATAACTCGAACTAATCGCCTGCGGCGGCCAATAATTCCGGAGTCGCCATCAGCTTCCGGTTTGCCTGCACAGGAATATCGGAACCGGTTGCTCCGCTTAGCGCTTCCAAAACCAGTTGGCCGAGCGCCGCGATAAACCTTGGAGAATCGTTCAGGCCGGCGCTCATCTCAAACTGCGTGAAGCCCAGCCGGCGTGCTTCCTCCCGCGCTTCATGATTGATCTCACCCAGGGTCTCCACGTGATCGGAAACAAATGCCACGGGTACGATGCAAACTTCGCGCACCTTCTCTCCCGCAAGATTGCGCAGCGTGCGGTACAGGGAGGGCTGCAGCCATTTGCTGGCTCCAACCTTGCTTTGGTAACACAAGCGGTGCGAATTGCCCCAACCGCCGCGCTCCATAAGCAGTTTCACAGTTTCCTCGATCTGCCGCTGATAGGGATCTCCTTTAGCGATAATCGACACAGGAACGCTGTGCGCGCTGAAAACGATTTCGGCCCGCCGAGGAACCGGGAACCGGTCCAGCGCCTCTTCGATTTTTTCGATCACGGCATCCAGATACATCGGATGCCGGTAGAACGAACCCACGTTATGCATCGGAGGCTCGCCGCTGAGCAAACCACCGCGCACCAGGCGCTGCCATTCATTCAGGCTGCTCCCGGTGGTAGTCGAAGAATATTGCGGATATAGGGGAAGCAAAACCACTTCGTCGCATTGCGCCGCCTGTAACTGCGCCATCGCTTCACGAGTAAAGGGATGCCAGTAGCGCATGGCGACGAAACAGCGAGCATCCAGTCCTCGACCGGTGAGTTCCAATTCCAAGGCCCGCGCCTGCCGTTCAGTGAAACGCCGGATCGGCGAGCCTCCGCCAATAGTTGCGTAGTGATGTTGCACTTTGCGTGCCCGCGTAGTTGAAATCAGCTTGGCCAGAGGCTTGCGTCCCAGGCGGGCAAAGGGAAAATCAATGATGTCAGGATCACAGAAGAGGTTATAAAGGAAAGGCTCTATCGCAGCCAGCGTATCAGGCCCGCCAAGCTGAAACAGAATCACCCCCACACGCCGTGTTGTGCGCGTCATCCCCCAGAAACCCCGGAACCGGCGAATTTACTCCCATCTGTGGCGAGAGTCAATGGCGGAATGCAGACACTCCGCTGAAAAAAGCGGAATGAAGAATGGAATTCGACTAATGCTGCGGGCGCCGAACCGTAACCCGCTCTCCGATCTCGATGCTCATCAAGTCCTCGCCCACTTCGAGGGGCCCGGAGTAAGTCGCTCTCGTGTGTGGAATCAAGTCTGGGACATTTGGAGGGACGATATGCGAATAAACCGCCAATTTCGGCGCGACCTTGGTGAATACTTTGCCGGCCTCATCCGGAGTGGTGTGGTGCGCCACAACGCGCGCTCGCTGCTCCGGTGTATAGGAATTTGCGAGCTTGCTGTAGGCTTCGGGATCGAGTACTTCATGAATCAACACATCGGTCCCTTGCGCAAACCGGATCAGGTTCTCCGAATAACGGGTGTCGCCGGAAAGCACGACCGAGTGCCCCGCGTAATCAATCCGGTACCCAAACGCGGGTTTGAGCAGGCCGTGATCCACTTCGAAGGCCGTCACCTTAAGATCTCCGTTCTGATAAACGACACCTTGGTGAATGTCCTTCGCTTGGATCTCCACTCCTTGCGCCGGGAACTTCTCGTCGACGTCCCGCCGCATGTGAATGTCGAAGGAATAGGCCTGCTGGAGATGCGACATCATACGCCGGGTTCCCGCTGGTCCCCACACGCGAAGCGGAACCGTGCGTCCCATCACCCAGTTGGTGAGCCACAGGTCTGGAATCCCAACTATGTGATCGGAGTGCAGATGAGTAAGGAACAAGCCGTCAACCTGTTCGACCTTGATCTGGTAAAGCCGCTGCAGAGCGCCGCGGCCGCAATCGAACAGCAATTTCTCCTGCCCCGCCTCGACCAGAATGCTCGGGCCAAAGCGCTCCATCGAAGGACGTGGGTTGCCGGTGCCGAGCAGGGTGACCTTAAGGGGCTGCGCGGGCGCCGTTTGCGCCGAGGCCGTTTGCGCAAGAGAGGCGGCCAGAGCGAGCCCCAACGCCAGCTTCAGTCGGAAATTCCAGAGGGCAGTGGGCGCAGCATTCATGAGCTCGGCATCAAACGTGCGACGGCTGGATCTGGG
>Ga0074045_10001118_pt1 | contig 26101 bp, 24 predicted proteins | sample BogForMeECP23OM2_FD_94442 | JGI IMG/M metagenome (GOLD analysis project Ga0074045, IMG submission 94442) | Bog forest soil microbial communities from Calvert Island, British Columbia, Canada - Bog Forest MetaG ECP23OM2 | ecosystem: Environmental > Terrestrial > Soil > Wetlands ... | reverse complement strand
TACTTCCAGCCCGGGACCAATCCGGATGCAGCCGTCAGTGGCATCTCAAATCTGGCGATGGCGCAATTGCGGCGATTGCCGCCTGGAACACTGCCGCCCGTGGTGCTGAAGTTCGACGCTTCCAGTTTGCCGGTCTGCCTGATCACGCTAAAGGGGGAGGGCCTGAATGAGACAGAGCTGCACGATCTCGGTCAGTTCACGGTTCGAAACCAAATTGCCAACGTGCCGGGTGCCTCTGTGCCCCAACCCTTTGGAGGCAAGTATCGGCAAATTCAGGTCTATGTTGATCCAGTAAAGTTGCAGGCGCATCAGTTGAGCCTGATGGATGTGGTGCGCACGGTCAATGATGCCAATACGATTCTGCCAGCCGGCGATGTCCGCATTGGTCCGAAAGACTACAACATCTACACCAACAGTCAGCTTCCCACGACTGAGGAGATCAATCGGCTGCCATTGAAGTCCGAGGGCAACGCCGAATTGATGGTGGCCGATGTCGGTCGCGCGGTCGATGGGTCCGCCATTCAGACCAATATCGTCCGCGTGGACGGGCAAAGATCAGTTTATCTGCCGATTCTCAAGCAAGGCGGTAACAGCAACACCATCGCCATCGTGAACGGGATCAAGACGTCAGTGGGCAATTTGGTTGATATCCCCAAATCATTGGTGACGAAGGTCGTGTTCGATCAGTCTGTTTTCGTGAAGACGGCGATCTCGAATCTGGGCAGCGAAGGCGGCATCGGGTTGGTGTTGACCGCTCTTATGATCCTGATCTTTCTCGGCAATGTACGCGCCACACTCGCGGTGATGCTTTCGATTCCACTATCCGCGCTGGCTGCATTCCTGGCCATCAACGCCAGCGGGGGATCGATCAACACTATGGTTTTAGGAGGGCTCGCTCTCGCCTTCTCGCGATTGATCGACAATTCCGTCGTTGTGTTGGAAAACATTTTTCGACATCTGGAGATGGGAGAAACACCCGAAGCCGCGGCGGAAAAGGGAGGCAGCGAGGTGGCAATGCCCGTGCTTGCGGCCACCTTCACCACGGCGATTGTCTTTTTTCCGGTTGTTTTTCTGTACGGAGTTAGTCGATTTCTGTTCACTGCGCTTGCCGCTGCCGTCGTCTTTTCCTTGTTTGCTTCCTACGCGGTGGCAATGACGGTGGTGCCGCTATTTTGCGCTCGTTTCATCAAATCGCCACATGGCGAGGCGGCGCACCATCCTGGAAATACGGTGTTCGGACGTTTTGTGCGGTGGTTTAATCGCCGCTATGACCGGATGCTCATGCGTTACGACATCTCCGTGCGGCGCAGTCTGCTTCGCCCTTTGGGGACTGTTGTCGGAATCCTCGGAATCTGTCTGTTCAGTTTCGCATTGTTTCCGTTGCTGGGCCTGGGCTTTTTCCCGCGCACCGACCCAGGCCAGTTTGTGATCAACCTCAAGGCGCCCACCGGCACGCGACTGGAATTGACCAACCAGTACATCAAGCACGTTGAAGCTGACATTCGCGAGGTGGTTGCGCCCCGAGATCTGGACATGATCGTTTCGAACATCGGGATTACTCCCGATTTCTCGGCGATCTATACCAGCAACTCCGGACAGCATACGGCGTTCGTGCAGGTCAGCCTCAAGAAGGCACATTCGGTTGGCAGCTATGAATATATGCGTCGGGTGCGCGCAAAACTGGCGGATGATTTGCCGGAACTTTCGACTTACTTTCAATCAGGTGGACTGGTGGATGCGGTCGTCAATCTCGGGTTGCCAGCTCCCATAGACATCCAGGTCAGCGGCAACGATCAGAAACAGGCTTACCAGACTGCGACCGAGATCGCTCAGAAGGTGCGTCGGCTCAGTGACGCGAGCGACGTGCTCATTCCGCAAGACCTCGATTATCCGGGCATTCAACTCGATATCAACCGCGAAATGGCAGGACGCATGGGGGTTTCCTCCAAAGAGGCAGTAGACAACGTTATCACTGCCTTGACCTCGGATAGCATGATCGCTCCCAGCTACTGGGTCGATCCGAAGAACGGGAATAACTACATGCTCACGGTGCAGTACCCGGAAACCCAGGTCAACTCCATAACGGACCTCAAGCAGATACCCCTGCATGCTGCGGGCAACATGAACTCGACAGACCTCGATGCTGTGTCTGACGTGAAAATGATCAATACACCGACTGAGGTGGACCATTACCAGCTGCGCCGCGTCATCGACGTTTATGTTTCGCCGCGCAGTGAAGATCTTGGAAGTCTTGCCAATCAAGTAGACAAGATCATTGCCAACATGAAGATGCCCGAGAACGTGCGTGTCGCCATGCGCGGTTCGGTGGAGGGCATGCGCCAGTCGTTCAGGAGCTTTGGCATCGGTCTGATATTGTCCGTCATTCTGGTTTATTTGATCCTAATGGCGCAGTTCTCTTCGTTCATCGATCCGCTGATCATCCTGCTGGCCATTCCACCGGGCATTACGGGGGTCATTTTGTTTCTGGTGGCAACGCACACCACCGTCAATGTCATGTCGTTGATGGGAGTCATCATGATGACAGGGATCGTTGTCTCAAACAGCATTCTCATCGTAGAGTTCACGCGAGCTTTGAGAAGAGAAGGCATGTCGATTGAGGAAGCGGTGGCAACTGCATGCCGTGTGCGCCTGCGACCAGTCTTGATGACCTCGTTGGCTACGATTCTCGGAATGATTCCCATGGCACTTGCGCTGGAAGCTGGCAGCGAGCAGTATGCGCCGCTGGCGCGCGCCATTATCGGGGGGCTCACGATGTCGGTTATTGTGACTGTCTTCATTGTCCCCGCCGCATATCTGTTGATCCATCGGCGAGAAGAAGAGCCGGGCGCCAGCCGGGCAAGGTTGAGGTCATAAAACAATCATGAAGATGAAGTCACTTTTCATTCTGTGCATTGCGCTGGTGCCGTGCGCGGGCTATGCGCAAAACTCGCCGCTTGATCAACCACAGTCGGCACAGAGATTGCCTTCGGCCCCGGGGTCGCAGCCCGTGCCCGACCAAATCGCGACCAGTATGGCTGCAAATGGCCGTCCATCCTCCGATTCTCAGGTCAATCCAGGGGCACAAATGTCTCTGTCCTTGAAGCAAGCGGAAGCGCTGGCGTTGAAGAACAACCCGCAGATTTCGGTAGCTCGGCTGACGGCGCTGGCATCCCAACAAATCACGCGGCAGGTGCGTTCAACTTTGTGGCCAATCGCAACCGCCGACCTCACGGGCGTAGATTCCAAAGCGAACAGCCGAATCACGGCTGGCGGACTCAACAATCCCATCATCTATGAACGCGCCGCTGCCGGCATCATGGTGAGTCAGTTGATCACCGACTTCGGACGCACGACAAACTTAGTATCGAGTGCTAACCTCGCGGCCAAAGCGCAGGATCAAAACGCCGTAGCCACGAAAGACCAGATTCTTCTGACGGTGGATCAAGCCTTTTATGCAGCTCTGCAAGCCCACGCGCTCTTGACCGTGGCTCAACAAACCGTGAGTGCCCGGCAGGCTGTTGCGGATCAAGTGGGAGCATTGTTCAAGAGCAAGCTAAGATCCGAACTGGATTTCAGTTTTGCCAACGTCAACCTCTCTCAAGCCAAGCTGCTCATTCTGGATGCGGAGAATAACGAAAACGGGGCGCTCGCGACGCTCTCGATGGTGCTGGGCTATTCACAGACGCAGGATTTTCAATTAATCGAAGACACCACGGAGATTAATTCGCCTCCCAGCAATGTGGATGCTCTTGTCTCGCAGGCGTTCGCGATGCGCCCGGAAATATTATCTCTGGAATTCCTGGAGCAATCTGCTCAGAAGTTCCACACAGCCGAACGCGACTTGCTTCTCCCCAATATCCGGGCCGTGGGCGCCATTGGGGACACACCGGTACGAAATCCGGTGCTCTCTAATTGGTATGGGGCGGTGGGTGTGAATGTCGAGATCCCTCTGTTTAATGGTTTCCTCTACACGGCAAGATCGCGGGAGGCGAGTCTGCGAGCGCAAGCAGCCCACGACCGTCTTCTGGATCTTCGCAATCAGATCTCGCGGGATGTCCGCATCGGTTGGCTCAATGCAAAGACAGCTTATGCGCGACGCAGCGTCACTCAGCAATTGTCGGATCAGTCAAAACTAGCACTCGACCTTGCCGACACGCGTTATCGCTTGGGGTTAAGTTCTATTGTCGAGCTGAGTCAAGCACAGCTCCAGCAGACGCAAGCCCAAATCAGCAACGTACAGGCTGACTATGATTACCGTTTCGCCCTAGCCATCTTGCAATACCAGACCGCCGGATTCTAGTTGATCAATGAATGCAATCTTGTCACCTGAATCCGCCGGTCGTCCACCGCTCGCCATTCCCCCCAATTATTGTCGCTCGCGTTGTCTTTATCGGAAAAGAGATCGAACGAAGAGCGCTGAAGGCGAAGGTAATAACTTACAAACCTATAGACCTTGCGAGCGCGAACGGTTCTCACTGCGCACACGCGAAAGCGCACGTGCACGCCCCGAAAACGCGCCGCGCACGCACGAGCGCCGTACATTGCGGGCCACGAAAAACGCGTCCCTCGCGTTTTAAACACTCTCGTTCGCCCCACTCACGCCCAGTTCCTAACCCCTTAGCCCAACGGAACCAGCTCAAAACTGTTTACTATGTGGTAATAGGTGCACTTTCAAAACACCGTACCTCCTATCCCCTACCTGACTTGACCGTCGCAACTCTTTGGGGTTATTGTATGGCGAACACATAGCGAAGATACGATCTATGGCCACCCTGCCCCTCCTCCCCGATTGCGATTCCAAGCCGCAATTGCTGGGCATTGCCCGCCTTGCGGCCGAGGGTGAATCTCTGCGAGAAGGGCACAACGTCGAATACTTCACGCTTGAGTCGCGCTCGCTTCTCAGTCGCGTTGTGAGCCGGCGCACGCTTCCGTTTACCTGGGCCATCAATCCCTATCGCGGCTGCGAGTTTGCCTGCAAGTACTGCTATGCGCGCTACACGCACGAGTTCATGGAACTGCGCGACGCCCTCGATTTCGAGCGCAAGATTTTCGTCAAGCAGCAGGCAGCGCACTTGCTGCGTCGCGAATTGAAAAAGGTCAAGCGCGGCGAGCAGATCGCCATCGGAACGGCAACCGATCCCTATCAACCAGCCGAACAGCGCTATGAGGTAACGCGCGCCATCCTGGAGGAATTCGCACAACACACGGGGCTGGAGCTGGGCATTGTCACCAAGTCGAATCTGATTCTGCGCGACGCGGAGATTCTGCGGCGCGTAGCCGCCAGCAACCGTCTGTTTGTAAATCTGACGGTCACAACCGTCGATACGAATCTGGCGCGGAAGCTGGAGCCACGGGCGCCGCGTGCGGATTTGCGGCTGGAGACTGTGCGCCAGCTCAACCTCGCCGGTGTGGATGCGGGTGTGATTTGCGCTCCGGTGCTGCCCGGCATCACGGACGGTCCCGCGCATTTGGAAGCACTGGTGAAAGCGGCTCGCGACGCGGGGGCAAAGTATGTGTTTGCCAATCCACTTTTCTTGAAGCCCTGTTCGGCGGCAGTGTTCTTGCCGTTCCTGGAAGAGCAGTTCCCTGCTCTGGTTGAGGTTTATCGGGAGCGCTATCGGGAGCGAGCTTTCCTGCCGAAGGGGTACGGAGAGCGGCTGTCGCGGCTGATGGCGGCGCTCCGCAAAAAGTACGGCTTCGGTGCCGAGCACGCGCGGATGAGCCGGCGTGCCCACCCGCCGCTTGCCGGCGACCAGATGGCGCTGTTTGGGTGAAGCAGCGACTCCCTATGCAACCACTCCCCTATAATGATCGTTCACCATGGCCGGCGCTCCGCAACAAACCGCTCAACCACCGGGTCTAAAGGCGAGAGCCCAGCGCTTCTGGCAACGCGTGAGCGAAGGCCTCGAAGTGCATCAGCTCTGGGGGCAGCTACAGAAGGACGCACGCTCAAGCTATCGGCTTTATTCGGCGGATGTAGGCGAGAGGCTGGAGGGTCAGTCGCGGCGTCAACGCGCGTGGTACCTGTTCAAGACGCTGTTCTGGGCAATCATCGAGAAGCTGTCGCCCGCGCGGCGCGTGCTGCTGCTGCTCGGGCTGATCTTCTTGTTCTTTCCTTCGTTCGGATTCACATATCGCGGCAGCTCCGGCGAGGTCCACGTGGAGGAGTTGGATCTGCACTTTTGGAGCGCGTTGCTGATTTTCGCGGTACTGCTGCTGGAACTGGCGGACCGGGTGGTGATGAAACGCGACCTGGAAATCGCCAAGGATATTCAGAGCTGGCTTCTGCCGGGAGCGCCGCTGCAGATTCCCGGATACAGCATCGCATACGCAACACGGCCGGCGAACACAGTCGCCGGCGATTATTACGATGTGATTCTTCGGCCGGGGGCGACGCCGGGCGAGGATCGCATCTTGTTCGCGGTCGCCGACGTCGCCGGAAAAAGCATTCCGGCGGCCATGCTGATGGCAACTTTCCAGGCGAGTTTGCGCACGCTGGCCACCAGCGGCGCAGCTCTTGGGCAAATCGCGGTGGAACTGAATCGCTATGCCTGCTCCAATAGCCAAGGCGGAGCGCGCTTCACGACAGCTTTCCTGGCGGAACTCAATCCTGAGACTGGCGACATCTCATATGTGAACGCCGGCCACAATGTGCCGATCCTGAGAAGAAGCTCCGGAGCGATATATCGCCCGGAGGAAGGCGGCATTCCCATTGGCGTGCTGGCCACTGCGAGCTATCAGGTTGGAACGACAAATCTCGCCAACGGAGACTGGCTCGTGATTTTTACCGACGGCGTGGTCGAAGCGATGAACGCGAAAGGCGAGGAATACGACGAGCCGGAACTAATCCGGGTAATCGATCGCGGGGCGGCGTTGGCGCCGGCAGAGCTGCTGAAGAATCTGCTGGCAGCCTTGGACGTGTTTGTCGGGAATACTCCGCAGCACGACGACATCACGTGCCTGCTTTTGAAGCGGGGTTGATTGGTCCGCGTTGGCGTTCTACAAGGGCTTGATTTCAGCCAGCGCCAGGAACTGCGCCACGGCTTGCGTTGACTGGGCGAAGTCGGCTGAGACTTTCCGCGCTTGCGCAAGGATTCTCTCGGCATCGGCGATCCGGCCGCTGCGGTCAAGGGCTTGCGCCAGCAGCATCAAGTTCACGTCGTTGGGATCGATTTTGGCCGCGTGGCCAAAATACGCGACCGCCCGGCTGGAATCGCCCGCGCGCAACGCCAGCAATCCTCTGTTCACCAACGCATCGCTATTGTCGGGTGCCAGGCGCAAGGCCTCACCGTAGCTCTGACTCGCTTCGTCATACCGCCGCAATTCAAGCAGTGCGCGGCCCATCTCGCAGAACGCGGCCTGTTGCAACTGCGGGTCCTTCGAAGCCGCAAGAGCGGCCCGGGACTCGTCGAGTGCCTCCTGCGGATATCCCATCCTCACCTCATAATGGGCCAGTCTCAGGACCTGGTCGGGCGGATACTCATGCAAGGCGCGCGCAGCACGAAAATGCACAATGGCCTCATCGGTTCGCCCCGCGTGGGCCAACGCAAACGCCAGATTGTTGTGCGCCATGTAATTATCTTCGGTCACGCTCAGCGTATAGCGCCAGAGCGTTTCATCGTCATGCCAGTAACCGAGCTGACGATAGGTGAGGCATCCTGAAACAAGAAGCACGGCAAATAGGGCTCCAGCGCCGCAGAAACGCGCCATCCGATACTCCGACCTGAACGAATCCACGGTCCAAACGGCGGCCACAAACAAGCCAATAAATGGGATGTATGCGAACCGGTCGGCCATCGCCTGCTCGCCGACCGTGACGATTCCGATCATTGGAACCAAGGTCCCCAAGAACCACAACCAACCCACCGTCAGATAACGCCGGTCGCGCCAATGCAGCACCAGCACAGAAACAACAATCAGCAGCACGGCTGCTCCCGCCAACTGCCCGAGCGGCAGCGAATGCCCTGAACGTGGATACATGGCGGCAAGGCGCGATGGCCAGAACGCCTTTCCCAGGTAGCGCACGTAAGAGACGACGGCATTTTCAAGACGCGCCGCCCATGAGACCTCCGCCGCGTTCCGCACCGCGTGCGCGGCGCGCTGTGCCATCACGATCACGAGTGAATCGCCCGCGGCCAGGAGGAACAGAGGAACCTTTTCCACTATCAGAAAGCGGAACGAGCGCGGAGCACAAGCCTTCGGAGAGCCGCCGGCTTCCGATCCCGTCTTCATTCGCCGAAGAGGCCAATAATCCCAAAGCAACAGCACAAAAGGCAGAGTGACAATCTGCGGCTTCGCCATCAGGCCCAGCGCAAACAAAATGACTACTGCAGAATACAAAGCTCTTCGGCCCGTACGCGCATACCGGGTATAAGCAAGCATGGCGAGCAAGAAGAAAAGCATGCTTAGCACGTTCTTGCGCTCGGCGGCCCAGGCAACCGACTCGACATTCACCGGGTGCAAGGCAAATAGGCCTGCGACCACAAAGCTGGCCGGGGTCGATCCGGTTGCGCCTCGCAGCAAGAGAAACAGAAGTACCGCATTCATCGCGTGCAACAGAAGATTTACGTAGTGATGGCCGGCAGGGTTGAGGTGAAATAGCTGGCAGTCCGCGGCGTGAGACAGCCAGGTCACCGGATGCCAGTATCCCGCGTGAAAGGTCGTAAATGCCCACTTTACGGTGTCCCACGTTACACCCTGCTGGACATGCGAATTCGCAACAATATAAGCCGAGTCGTCGAACTCAATGAACTGGTTATGGCGGATCGGATTGTAGAAAGCCAGAGTGCCCGCCACTAACAGCAGGCACAGAATTCCTGTGTACCGCCGCGTGCCGGCCTGCTCGTTCAATCGAAATGGATCTACGTAGCGAATGTTGGTGCCTTGTTAACTGTTGCTTCGGCTGAGTCCGTCAAGATTCTAACGTGCTCGAGCGCTGGCTCCAGCATTACGAACGGGTGGAAGTTGACGCCCGTCATCTGCTCCGCCCTGGGCGATGTTGTTCGCCCGCTGCCGATAGTGTGACACCCCAATCGGACGACAGGCCTCTGCTAAAAGTCATTCTGTTAAGAACCCGGTCCTCTTCTATTGAGGCACCCGACTGCCGGGCGCACGTCTCTCTTCGGTCGCGCATTGTCGCTCCTGGCGGGGTGTTCGAACCGTTCGAGAGATTGACACAATTTGTCAGTCGGGGTCTCTGAAAGTGTCACTTGGGGGGAAATCTGGGTTACGCCATGGTGACTTTCTTGTAGAAAGCGATTGAAACGGCATGGACTTACACCAGAAGGGCATCTGACTTACGTCACTTGGGCCCATGGCATCTGGAGTGCGATAGTAACAGCCGAGTTGGTCATCCAACCGAAACAGTCAAACGGAGACGAGGAAAATATCAATGCGGAAACAGAAGGGCTTCTCACTGATCGAATTGCTGATTGTGGTCGCGATCATCCTGATTATCGCTGCCATCGCTATCCCGAACCTGCTGCGCGCTCGTATCGCAGCCAACGAATCGTCCGCGGTGGGCTCCACGCGAACGGTGAACACAGCTGAAGTTGCGTACAACTCGGCGTATCCGACGGTGGGGTTCGCCACTGCCCTTTCTTCTCTGACGGGAACTTGCACCACCACTACAGTGCCGACTTCGACCAGCGCTTGCTTGATTGACGCGGTGCTAGCTGGCGGGACCAAGAGCGGCTACTCGTTCGCCTTGGACAACGGAGGCACCGGTCCTACTGCCGGGATTCAAGGTACCTACTCAATGGATAGCCAGCCCATTGCGGTCAACTCGACTGGCGTCCGTTACTTCTGCTCGGCTGCCGATGGCGTAGTGCGGTACGGCTCTAGCTCTTTCAGCGGTGCTGCCTGCCAATCGACCGGCACCCCGCTGCAGTAAGTTGAGTTGGCAAAGTACCTGGGGGAGGGTACAAGCCGGAAAAGGCAGAGGAGAAATCCTCTGCCTTTTTCTTTTGTATGCATTTCTTCCTCGGCGTTAGATCCTTCTAACCATCCCATCGCCTCATCCGCGGGATCGGTGACACAAACCGTCATTTCCGGCCTATGGAATGGCCAAAAATTGGAAGCCTTTCACGGGGGCCTCAGACTGCCACCACGGACTCAATTACTTACGGACTTGCGCTGTGCACCCGGTTCCGGCATTAAACGTGCGGAATGCGAAAGGGAACATAACCGGAGCTTTGTCTTCGGTCAGAGAGACAAGATGCGCCGAACGAACGGATTCAGTCTTATCGAACTGCTGGTTGTCGTGGCGATCATGCTTGTCGTTGCCGGACTTTCGATACCCAGCATATTGCGCTCGCGCGTAGCGGCCGATGAAGCGGCGGCCGCGTCCACGATCAAGTTGTTGAACAGCGCGGAGATTACCTACAACTCGACGTATCCCACTGTGGGTTATGCGTCAACACTGGCGGTATTGGGCGGCACTAACTGTAATCCTCCGGGTTCGACCCAAGCCTGCCTGATTGACACGGTGTTGGCCGCAGGCACCAAGAGCGGCTATAGCTTTACTATTCCTGCCGCGAGCGTCACCGGCACACCCGCCTCCACGTACCAGATCATCGCCGCTCCGATCTTGTTTGACTACTACGGCATGCGCTACTTCTGTTCCTATGCCGACGCAGTCGTGCGGGCCAACTCCACCACGATTACGACCTGCGATGGCACGGTCATGCCGTTGGATTAGGTCAAACGCGCGCTGACTTTAGGAAGCTCGGCCTTCTTCCCACGCCTGTTTACCTTGGTAACTGCCGCGCAGCATCACGGCCTTGCCTGTCACACCTTTCCTCTTATAATTTTTTATGGAATGTCTACAAGCCACAGCTGAGAACGCATAGCCATGGCAGCCATTGAAATCCTAGATCTGGAAAAAACCTATCGCATCGGCTTTTGGCACAGTCGCCCAAAACTGGCACTGCGTGCGCTCCGCCTGACCATTGAGCAGGGCGAAGTGTTTGGCTTCCTCGGCCCGAATGGGGCCGGCAAAACCACAACCCTCAAGCTCCTGATGGGGCTGGTGCCACCGACCGCGGGAACGGCGCGGATCCTGGGGATGGAGATCGACGATCCTCGGGTAAAAGCGCAGATCGGTTTCCTTCCCGAGCAGCCTTATTTTTATGACCATCTGACGGCGCGCGAGCTACTTACCTACTATGCCCAGCTTTCGGGTGTTCCGGCCAAGGAGCGTTCCGCACGCGTGGCGGCCATGCTGGAACGTGTAGGACTCGTGGAATCGGCGGGAATGCAATTGCGCAAGTATTCCAAGGGCATGCTGCAGCGGGTGGGGTTGGCGCAAGCGATCCTGCACAATCCCAAAGTTGTCTTCCTCGACGAACCGATGTCGGGACTCGATCCCATGGGACGGCGCGAAGTCCGCGAACTGATCCAGCAACTGCGCAGCGAGGGCAAGACCGTATTCTTTTCGACCCATATCTTGTCGGATGCGGAGGCCCTGTGCGACCGGGTTGCGGTCATTCATCACGGCGAACTACAGGGCGTGGGTGCAGTCGCCGAATTGACACCGCAATCGCAAGGCAAAGTAGAAATCATCTTTTGTGCCACGAGCGTGCCTTCGGCCTTGATCAGCTCGAGAATCGAGGCGCGCGTGAGCGGCGACATGGTAAACGCGTTGATTCAACAGGAAGAGCAGGAGGCAGTACTGGAAATCTTGCGGCGGGAGCGAATCCGGCTGATCTCCCTGACGCCAGTGCGCTGTTCGCTCGAGGAGTACTACGTAGAAAAGCTCCGGCCGAAAGAGAGCGGAAAGGGGGCGGGCGCATGAGCTCGCGGATCGCTTTCGTTGCTTTCAACACCTTTCGGGAAGCGGTGCGCGATCGCGTTCTCTACAACCTCATCGCTTTTGCTCTCCTGATTTCGGCAGCTGCCATTCTGGTGGGCGAGATTTCGATCGACGTCGAAAGGCTGGTTGTCATCAACCTCGGACTGACGGCGGTCTCGCTGTTCGGAGTCGTGATTGCCATCTTCATCGGCATTGGACTGGTTTCCAAGGAAATCGATAAGAAGACGCTCTACACTGTGCTTTCGCGGCCCGTGCGCCGCTGGGAGTTCGTGGTTGGCAAGTTCTTCGGCTTGACCGGAACGCTGGTCGTGAACACGTTTTTCATGGCGATCGGCGTGTTTCTGGCGCTGCTGTATGTCGCCCGCCACTTCGAAAAAGCGGACTTGCCGGTGCTGGCTGCGCTCTATTTCATCGTGCTTGAGTTCCTGGTCGTATGCGCGCTCGCGCTGTTCTTCTCGTCGTTCTCAACGCCGATTATGTCGGCGCTGTTCACCTTTGCCCTGTTTGCGGTGGGAAGTCTGTCGGACGAGCTACGGGGGTTTGCGCGAATGGCAACCGGCCTCAAAGGCGCGCTTATGACCGTATGCGCCTATGTGGTGCCGAATTTTTCTGCGTTTAATATCATCAATCAGGCGGCGCACGGCGATGGCGTCTCCGGCCGGCTGATTTTCTATAACACGCTCTATGCGCTGCTGTATTCCACCATCGCTATTTCGGGAGCGGTGCTCATCTTCCAGCGCCGGAACTTGAAATGACTTCCTCCCGGCGCGTCAGCGTGATCGCGACCATCGTACTGCTCGGTTCGATGGTCTGCGCCGTCGTGACCCTGCATGCCATCGATCGCCTTAGCTTGCAATCGCAAGCGCAGCAAACACTCTACATTCGGTCGCCCAAGACCTTGCGCCGAATGTCCCTGGGCTTTACCGGCTTGCTGGCCGACATTTACTGGACGCGCGCGGTTCAGTATTTCGGCTACCAGCACAACCAGATGTCGGAAGACTTCCACTTACTCGCGCCCCTGTTGCAGGTGACAACCGAATTGGATCCCCGCCTGCTTCCCCCGTATGAGCTAGGGGCCAATTTTCTGTCGCCGAAGCCCCCCAACGGCGCTGGGGCGCCAGACGAGGCACTGCGGCTGCTGCAATATGGAATCGCGCACAACCCCGACCAGTGGCGCCTTTACTACGACCTCGGGTTTCTCTACTACACCGAATTCATGGACTACGGCAAAGCGTCCGAGGCGTTCTGGGCTGGGGCGCGGCTTCCGGGAACCCATCAATTTATGCCCGTGCTGGCGGCGCGCATGGCGCAGCATGCGGGCGAATTCGAAACTGCGCGCATGCTCTGGTATACGACTTACCAGAGCACCAACCAACCCGATATCAAATACAATGCGGTTCAACACCTGGCCGCGCTGCGCGTGGACGAAGATGTAACGCACCTCGAACAGCTGGTCGACAAATACCGGCAACAGACCGGGCACCTGCCCGCGACCATAAGCGACCTCGAGCGCGCTGGATTTATCCGCGGTACACCGGCCGATCCCAATGGCAAACCCTACAAGCTCATGCCGGATGGGCGCATCGAAGTGCAGGACCCTGGGATCATTCTCTACATCACGAAGGGCCTGCCGCCGGGTAAGAGCACAACGCCCTAAGCGACGGCAATTCCATCGCGCGCTCCCGAAGGTCGACCGTTCCTTCTTCTTAGCGACGCGCCTCCAGAACATATGGTGCACGCAGTTTGTTAGCATCCTCTCGTGCCCGCAGATTTTCCTCGACAGCTTCGCATGGCGCTCGGCGACTGGTGGCGTGACCACGCACGAGCGCAGGGTGCTCCAGCGGCCGCTTCTCTGCTGCTCGCTGAGCTTTGGGGCTTTGTCCGAGACTCCACGCCGAACCGGAGCCGCTCGCGCTACGGCGACATGGACTATGACTGGGAACATCGCGTCAACACGACCAGCGGAACCGTGAACTGGCGGGAACGGCTGCTCGGGATCTTTTACTCACCCTATCAACCAACCGATCCCTCCGCATTTCGCGAAATGATGGGCGCGCTGCCCACCGATTTCCGCGAGTTCACCTTCATCGATATCGGGTCGGGCAAAGGCCGTACGCTGCTGATGGCTTCGGAATATCCCTTCCCGAAAATTGTGGGCGTGGAGTTGATTGCCGAACTCCACCGGGCAGCCGAGGAGAACATTGTGGCGTATCGGGCGCAAACGCCAACAGCACACGGCACGGCGATCGAATCGGTGTGCATGGATGCGTGCGAGTTCGTCTTTCCCGCGACGCCGCTGCTGGTTTATCTGTTTAATCCCCTGCCCGAGGCGCGGCTACGGCAGGTCATGCGAAATCTGGAGGAGTCCTGGAGGAAAACATCGCGGCCGGTTTGGATCGTCTATCACAACCCGGCGCTGGAATCTGCGCTCGCAGAATCGCAATGGCTTCAACGAGTGAGTGGGACAGCACAGTACTCACTGTATACAACGAGGTGAGCAATCCGGCATCACGCTGCCGTGCGTTTTTCGGCTTCGGCGAGCGAGCGTTGGTACGATTTCCATCCCGGACACCACCCCGTGTGCCAGCGCCAAAGACGCGCCAGCAAGGATTGCGGTTTTTTCTCCGCCAGCGCGCGCAGGCGGCACGTTTCGCAGCGATGTTGCTTCGTTGTCATGGCTCGACCTCCGGGTAATTGTGAGTTGTGCAATTGTCCTGCGTCAGTGACCTCGGACACGGTGGTCCGCAATCCGAACCTGCGTCTTGCATCACCCAATGGCGATGTCAACGACACCCGGGACATTCATACCTTGGTAACCCGGACTCTACAATCAAGTGTAAAATCGTGCGAGGGGTTCCCCGAATTGAAACGCCGTTTCGCATTTTGGCCGACCGCCATGGCGGTGCTGGGAGCAGTCGTTTGCGCGGTCGCGCTGGATGTTCATCCACAGGACACGCGCCCGCTGGATGTCCACCAATTCGCCAAGGCGGTCGACGACCATTACAACCACCTGCGTAGCCTGCAAGCCGACTTTACCGAGATCTACCGCGGAGCGGGCGCCGAGCGCGAGGAATCGGGTACATTGTGGCTGAAAAAGCCTCGCAAGATGCGTTGGGAGTACCGTTCTCCAAGAGTGAAGCTGTTTGTCAGCGACGGCCAGCGTGTGTGGTTTTACCTGCCGGTGGAAAAGCAGCTCAGAAAGACGGATTTGCGGAGTCTGGACGACGTTCGTTCCCCGATCGCATTTCTGCTTGGCAAAACCAAGCTGGAGAATGAATTACAAGGACTTTCGAAAGTTCCAGATCACGCTCCTCTGAACCCGGGCAATACGTTGCTCCGGGGCGTGCCGAAAGCGATGGCTGAGAGCTTAAGTGAGGTGCAACTCGAGGTCACGCCCGCCCATCAGATCGTGCGCATCATTCTGATGGAGCCGGACGGCGGCACAACGGAATTCCGTTTCTCCGGGTGGAAGGAAAACCCGGATTTGGCAGACGGTGAGTTCCACTTTAACCCTCCGCCAGGAGTAGAAACGATAGAAGGAGCCTTTAGCCCCTAGGAACGCACGGAAGTGTGGTTACTTGTGTACCACCTTCCCGGGGTGCGCGCGTAAGCGCTTTGGCAGCACAATGTTACACTTGGTTTAAGAACCCAAAATCAGATCAGCACCCCATGGCAGAGTTCCTGGTCAAAGTCGCGGATGAGCAAGGCCACATGCGCCAGCAGGTGGAGCATGGCTATTCAGAGGCGGAGATCCATGACCGGTTCACGCAGCAGGGATACTTAGTCTATTGGGTCAAGCCACGAACGCTGCTCAGTGGCGGAAGCGGCAAGTTCGGCAAGCGCGGCAAGATCAAGCAAGCGACCTTCCTGATTTTCAACCAGCAGTTTCTCACCCTCATCAAGGCGGGCCTGCCGATCCTGACCGCGCTCGACCTGCTGATCAAGCGGCAGCGGGATAAATCGTTGCTGCGGCTGCTCGAGAACGTTCGCGACCGGGTCAAGGGCGGCGAGTTGCTCTCAGACGCGTTTGCCGCTCAGCAGGTCTTCCCCAAGATGTACACAACCACGTTGATGGCGGGCGAAAAAAGCGGCAGCATGGAAGAGGTTTTGGGCCGCTACATCGCCTACCAGCGCATGGTGCAGACCTTCCGCAAAAAGCTGCTGGTCTCGCTGGTGTACCCGGCGCTGCTGGTTTCGGTCGTCACCGTGATGCTGGTTTTCCTGATCACCTACGTGGTGCCGAAATTCGCCGACCTGTTCGATAACATGGGCGCGCAGTTGCCGGCAATCACTGTCGTCATGCTGGCCATTGGACTGCACGCGCAGAAATACGGCTGGATCGTGTTGCTGGTCCTCGCGATTGGGATTTTCGCGGCCTGGCGATGGAAGCAGAGCGATCGCGGCGCTGCGACCATTGACAAATTCATGCTCGCGTTGCCCCTGATCGGGGAAATCCGGCTCAAATATCAAGTCGCAAACTTTTCGCGCATCCTGGCGACGCTGCTGCAAGGCGGTCTGCCTTTGGTGCCAGCCATGGAAACGGCAGGCGCTTCCATGAGCAGCCGGCAGATGCTGAATGGAATTGTGACCGCCGCGGCGCGCGTCCGCGAAGGCCAGGCGCTGGCCAAGAGCCTGGAAGATCAGAAGCTGTTTCCCGATCTCGCGGTGGAAATGCTTGAGGTCGGCGAGTCGACGGGCGCGTTGCCCGCGATGCTGAGTTCGGTGGCGGAGTTCTACGAAGAAGATGTACAAACGGCTCTGGGCGCGGCTATGGCACTGATCGAGCCGTTGATCCTGATCGTCATGGCAGTGGTGGTCGGCGGCATCCTGATTTCTCTGTATATGCCGATCTTTACGTTAGGAGCGGGCGTGCACTAACGCACGGGGCGGTTGTAGAGACGGGGCTTGCCCCGTCTCGGGCGCGAAACGAGACGCGGCAAGCAGCGTCTCTACAAGTAGACTGGAATTTGAATGGCGGAAAAGAAAACAGTGGTGGTCAACCCGGGGAATGGCGGAAAGCACGTACCGGAACCGGCAGCGGTTCCCGACGAACTGGCGCGCGCGCGCGACATTGCGCGCCGCTATCGTTGCGAGTTCATCGATCTGACCGATTTCCAGCTCCACCACGACCTGTTCGAAAAGATCCCCGTCCATCTGATGTTCCGCTACAAGTTCGTGCCGCTCGAAGAGACGGCCGACGGGCGACTGGTGATTGCCATCGACAACCCCAGCCAGTTGATGATGATCGACGAAATCAGCCTGCTGCTGGGCAAGCGCATCATCACCAAGGTTTCGACCGAGAAGCAGATTTCCGACATCCTGCAGAAGACCGAGCAGTCCAAACGCGTGCTCGAAGATGCGAGCGAGGGATTCACGCTCGACGTCATCCGCGAGGACGAAGCCGGGAACGACGAGACCATTTCAATCGACAAGTTGACGGCGACCTCGGGCGCCGACATGAGCCCGATCATCCGCTTGGTCGACACCACGATTTTCACGGCGCTGCAGCGGCGCGCCAGCGACATTCACATCGAGACCCGCGACGATTCGGTATACATCAAGTTTCGTATTGACGGCGTGCTGACGAACGCCATGGCGCCGATCGGCAAAGAACACCACTCCACCATCATTTCGCGCATCAAGGTCATGAGCGAGCTCGATATTTCCGAGCGCCGCGTTCCCCAGGACGGCCGCTTCCGCGTGAAGTACAACGGACGCGCCATCGACTTCCGCGTTTCCATCATGCCGTCGATCCACGGCGAAGATGCCGTGCTCCGCGTGCTCGACAAAGAGTCGATGAGCGAGAAATTCAAGAAGCTCACGCTCGACGTGGTGGGGTTCGATGAGGTCGACCTGCGGCGCTTCCGCCGCTACATCAAGGAACCGTACGGCATGGTGCTGGTGACCGGCCCGACGGGCAGCGGCAAAACCACCACCCTCTATGCCGCGGTCAACGAGATCAAGACCGACGAAGATAAGATCATCACTATTGAAGACCCGGTCGAATATCAGCTCCGCGGCATCACCCAGATTCCGGTCAACGAAAAAAAGGGCCTGACCTTTGCCCGAGGCCTCCGGTCCATCTTGCGTCACGATCCCGACAAGATCATGGTGGGCGAAATCCGTGACAACGAAACGGCGCAGATCGCCATCCAGTCGGCGCTCACCGGCCACCTTGTCTTTACCACCGTCCACGCCAACAACGTGGTCGACGTGCTCGGGCGCTTCCTCAACATGGGCGTGGAGCCCTACAATTTTGTCTCGGCTTTAAACTGTATTCTGGCACAGCGGCTGGTGCGGTTGATTTGCGATTCCTGCCGGACTGCCGTGCACTACCCGCCGGATGTGCTCGAGGCGAGCGGACTGGACCCGCAGCAGTGGTCGCAGGTTCCGCTCTATGAGGGCCAGGGTTGCATTGAGTGCGCCGGCACAGGGTTCCGGGGCCGAACCGCGATTCATGAGCTGCTCGATTTGACCGATCGAATCCGCGAAATGATTCTGGAGAAAAAGCCTACGTCGGAAATTCGGCGCGCGGCGCGCGAAGAGGGCATGCGTTTCCTGCGCGAATCGGCGCTCGATAAAGTTCGTGCCGGGCTTACCACGCTGAAGGAAATCAACAAGGTCACCTTTATCGAGACCATGCGCTGAGTCGGCAGTATTCGCTCGTTGTCCGCAAATGTCATCCGGGCATCCGCGGAAGTAACTGTTGCGACAGCAATGTAGGGGATAATATTGGGATTGCGACGAAGTTCGTCATCGTCTGCAAGAATTTGGAAACGAAGTCGCGGGTCTACGTTCAGTAATGGTGAATTCTTCTAAATCCGGCCGCCGTCCCACTCTTGCCTGCGAAATCGCGGCGGACCGCGTTCTGGCGGGGCGGGCAGCCGATCAGGGCCGCATGGTGGAAGTGTCGGCGGCGCGTGAACTCGCACCGGGTACGGTCGTCCCGGATCTGATGGAGCCCAATCTGCGCAACGGCGATGCCCTGAGCCAAGCGATTGCGAGTACGCTGAGCGGTGTTGGCGGCCGTTCCCGTGACGTGATTGCCATCCTGCCCGATACTTCGGTGCGCGTGGTGCTGCTGGATTTCGAAACGCTGCCGGCGAAGGCCGAGGAAGCCGAAGCCGTCGTGCGCTTCCGCCTCAAGAAATCGCTGCCCTTCGATCCCGAAGACGCGCGAGTTTCCTACCATCCGCAAACAACCGGTAAGGCGATGCAGGTGGTGGCCGCAGTCGTGCTGAAGAGCGTGCTGGAGGAATATGAATCGGCCTTTCGAGATGCCGGCTACAGCCCGGGAGTTGTAATGCCCTCGATGCTGGCCGCTCTCGGCGCCGCAGATGCGGAACGGCCAACGCTCGTCGTCAAGGTGGATGCGCGAACGATCGGAATTGCCATTCTCGATCAGGACCACCTGCTCTTGATCCGGACGCTTGAAAACGTGCGCGGCGTCACCATTACCGGAGACCAACTGGCCGAGGAAGTCTATCCGTCCGTGGTCTTCTTCCAGGATACTTACAACCTGAATATCGAGCGCGTGTACGTGGCCGGCCTGCCCGAAACCAATGCCGCCGCGATTGCGCTCAAGAGCCAGTCAGGTGCTCAGGTTGAGGAATTGATCACGTCCACGCAAATCGGGTCCACCACGGGCACGGTCCCGCGCTGGCGCATGGCAGGCGTAGTGGGAGCGTTAATTTCCTGATAACGGATCCCTGAGAACCAATATCGCGATATGCGGCTTAACATCAATCTCGCAACTCACCCCTACGAAGATGCGCGCGAATTCTGGATGCGCTGGGGAATGGCTGTAGCGCTGCTGGCCGTGGTCACCGTGGCCTTGCTCGGCTGGACGGTACGCGGTTGGATCGCGGCTGGACGGGACCGCCACAACATCGCGCAGCTCCAGCAGATGATCGCTGGGCGCGACCGCGAGCGAAACGATGCGCAGACCTTTCTCGAGATGACCGCCAACCGCAGCACCCGCGACCAGTCGCAGTTCCTGAACGGCCTGATCCGAAGAAAATCCTTCTCCTGGACGCTGGTGTTCGAAGACCTGGAGCAGGTGATGCCCCCCAGTCTCCACGTCGTGTCCCTGCGCCCGGAATTCAATGAGCAAAATGCCATGCTGCTGGACATGAAGGTTCTCGGCGTTAACCGCTCCGCGGCCGTGGAGCTCGTCCATCGCATGGAAGGCTCCTCCCGTTTCCGCAATGCGCAGCTCATGGCAGAATCGGAATCGACCGAAGGCGTGATCGCGCAGGTGGTCGCGACTTACCTTCCGGAGGAAGCGAAAGGAAGCGCAAAGTAATGCCGGATCTGCAAAGCACTCGCCGCAATCTGAAGATCGCTGTTGCCGCCATGCTCGTAGCCGACGTGGTTGCCGCGGGAGTCCTGCTCTCTCCGCTGGTGGGCTCGGCGGAATCACGCCAGACACAGCTGAACCAGATGTTTGCGGAATACCGCAAGAAGACGCGCGACGTGGAACCGATGCGCGACATGCCCAAGAAGATTGCGCTCGCTAAAACTCAGATTGGCGACTTCTATAAGGACCGGTTTGCCGCCAAGGACTCCGAGCTGACCACCGAACTGGGCAAACTGGCTGCCGAGAACGGAATCCACATCCTGTCGGCGAAGTATAAGGAAGAGGATCCCGAGACTTCCGGCATCGTGCCGGTGGAAATTCAAGGCAGTTTCGCAGGAGACTATCTGCAACTGGTGCGATTCATCAATACGGTGGAACGCTCGAAAATGTTTTTCACGGTTGACGGTGTGGACCTGGCCGGAGAAAGCAAGGGGCCCGTTCACCTCTCAATCATGCTGCACAGTTATTTGCGGGGCGCCTGAGTGAAACTGGGAACGGAAAATCGGAAGCAGCTGATCGCCCTCGCGGTGCTGGGCGGAATTGCGCTGCTCTCGCTGGCCTACCAGTTCTGGCCCGCCTCCACCGAAACCGCATCCGCGCCTGCGCAAGCCGCTTCCACGGCTGCGGCGCATCCCGCCATGCGGCGCCTGCCGTCCGGGAAGATGGTGCCGATTAGCGAACCCCGGCTTGATCCGACTCTTGATTTGAACTTGCTCGCGCAGAGCGAGGACATCAAGTACGGTGGGAACGGCAGGAACATTTTTGCTGCCGGATCGCTTCCCACCATTCCAACACCTAAGCACTCGGGAGCGAAGGACCACGATCAGCAGGCTGAAATTCACATGCCTCCGCCCGTTCCGCCTCCGCCGCCGATCAATTTGAAGTTCTTTGGCTTCGCCAATAAACCGGGCGAAGCAAAACGGGTCTTTCTGGTGCAGGGGGAAGACGTCTTCATTGCCGGGGAAGGCGACATCGTCGACCGCCGCTATCGCGTGCTGCGCATTTCCAACACGGCCGTAGAAATGGAAGATGTGCTCAATAACAACCGGCAGAGCATTCCGCTGACGCAAGGATGATACGGATTTGTGATTGGTAATTTGCAATTGGTTATTTGAAAGCGAGTGCGCGTTTATGCGACGTTGCGGTTTGAAATCACAAATTACAAATCGCAAATTACAAATGCGCGGCCAGCGCGGCTACATGCTCATCAGCCTGATGCTGATTTTTGCGCTGATGGCGGTCGCGCTGCTCGCCGTCCTGCCGAGCGTGAAGCAGCAGGTGCAGCGGGACCGCGAAGATGAACTGCGCCATCGCGGCACCATGTACATGCGCGCCATCCAGCATTTCTACAAGAAGGTGGGGCGCTATCCAACCAGTGTGGAGGAACTGGAACAGTCCAACCATGTTCGCTATCTCCGCCGGCGCTATAAGGATCCCATGAGCTGGGATCCGCAAACCCACAAAGAGCGCGATTTCAAGCTTTTGCACATGCCGGATGTCATGCTCAACAACGGACCCGTGCTTGGCGGTGCTCCGGGTGGTGGAGCTCCAGGATTAGGTGGATCGCCTACCCTAGGCGGATCGCCGAGTCCATTTTCTGGGTCAGGCGGATCGCCGAACCCGGGTGGTTTTCAGAATACTTTCGGGCAGACAAACCAACCGGGCGGAACGCCATCCCCCTCCCAAAGTCAGGCCAATAATCCCGGCAACCCCGACACTTCCGATTCTTCCAATCCGGGCAACGCGCAGGGAAACTCGAGTTTAGGTTCGTCAGGATCGTCGAATCCCAATAGTCCTACGCCCAACTCGGGGAACGCGCCCCAACCTGCTCCCGGACCGAACGGGCAGGTGTTCGGCGGTGGCGCGATTATCGGCGTGGCCAGCACGAACAAAAAAGACAAGGCGATCCATGAGTTCAACAAGAAGACTCACTACACCGACTGGTACTTCATCTACGATCCGAGCATGGATGTCGGAGGCTTGCTGATCGGGCCGTGGCAGCCCATCACCATCGGAGGAGGCGGAATCGGACAACCCATCGGCCAGCCCGGCACTGGACAGCCCGGATTGGGGCAGGGACAGGGGTTGTCTCAGCCCGGTTTGGGCCAATCTGGTTTTGGTCAGCCGGGTGGTTTTGGCCAGTCGCCAAACTCTAATCCTCAAAACCAGCAGCCCCAGCAGAATCCCGGCGGAAGCCCTCCGGACAACTAAACCAGCAATGAAAAAGCCCCGCGCACAACGCGGGGCTCGCGGAAATCAAACCAAACTAAACGTTGAATGAAGAGCCGCAACCGCAAGTGCTCTTCACATTCGGATTCTCAAACTTGAATCCGGCGCCTTCCAGCGTCTCGACATAGTCCACGCTCGCGCCGCCCAGATACATCAAGGAAGTCGCGTCCACGTAAACCTTCAAGCCGTCGAAGTCGAAAACCTTGTCCATCATGCCGGCCCCGTTCTCGAACGCCATGGAATACTGGAAGCCGGAGCAACCGCCACCGACCACGGAAAGCCGCAGTCCCGCCGGAACTGGATTCTGTTGCGCCATGATTTCCTTGACCTTAGCGATTGCGCTCGGGGTCAGAGCGGGTCCGGTGGTTTTCGGTTGAGTTCCAGGTGTGGTAGTGGTCGTCGCCATTCTCGATATCTCCTTTAATACGCGATTATAACAGAGGCTTCCGCCAGCGCAGCCAGCACTTTCGGGCTGGTTTGAGCCTTAATTTCCTTACAAATTAGATGCCTGGGAAACAACAAAGTCGCACCCCCTTGCCAACGGGTCTATAATCGTGCACAGTAGGGGCCTGGCCCGAACCGCCGGACGGCACACTGCCGTCACGGCAGCGAATGGCAACGGGAGTTGGCCCGATTTCAGCTCCGAGGTGACGTATGACTCCTATGTTCGGGCTGCTGGTGGCATGGGGTATCTTGACCGGAATTCTGATCATCTTGATGATCTACAAGAGCACCCTCTCGATGCATGAGGACGATTCGATCGTGCTCAACGAAACCGAATCGCAAATGCAGAAAGATCACGCGGAAGTCCTCAACAAGATGAGGAAGATCACTCCCATCCTAAAGATTCTCGGCACACTGTCGGGAGTCATGCTCCTCGTCATTGCCGGATTGTTCATCTACCAGGGACTGAATATGGCGACGACGCCGCAGTAGAGCTTTAGCCAGCAGACTCGCAGAACCGCAGTTCACTTCTCTCTCCATAAGATCACCGCAGGCACGGCGGCAGCAGCCGCGTGCCTGCTGACTGCGTTCAGTAAATCTCAAGACACGTCCTAGCATTCTTTCCATCTGTGGCAAAATCCATATCAGCGATGAAGCCACAGCACCCTATCGCGATCATTGGAGGTGGTCCGGCGGGAGCCCTCGCCGCCTCCCTGTTGGCTGCCGCTGGACTCGACGTTTCCGTCTTTGACGAAAAGCTGGCCTGGGAAAAGCCCTGCGGCGGCGGCCTCACCTGGAAGGCTCTCCAGCAATATCCATTCCTCGCCGAGGGCGGCACGCAAAGCAAGTCCGTCGAGCACTGCGAGCTGATCAGCCCCTCCGGCCAGCGCGTGCGCTTGCGTTTGCAGCATCCCGTCGCGATCTTCTCCCGCCTCGCGCTCAATGGCTTGCTCCTCGAGCGAGCGCGATCCGCTGGTGCGAATGTGTACCGCAAGCGAGTAACCGCCATCGGCGGTTCAGCGGGAGAGTGGCGATTGGCGACTCCGCACGGCGAGTACCGTGCATCGTACCTCGTCATCGCGGCCGGCGCACGAAACCCTTTTCGCGGCCAATTCGTCCCGCCCATTTCGCCAGACGATTTGATGGCCACGGCCGGTTACTTCATCCCCGTTCACACGTGCCTGATGCAGATTCAGTTCCTGACCGGCATCAACGGATACATCTGGGTTTTCCCACGTCCTGACCACGTTTCGGCGGGTATCGCCGGAAAGTTGGGAGAGATTTCTACTCGCGAGTTGCGGCATGCATTGGAGCACTGGCTCGGCCAGCACGGTTTTCCTCGCGAAGGTGCGACTTTCTACTCGCACATTCTGCCTTCTCTCCGCGCGCAAACCATGGAAGCGCTCGAAGTCTCGGGCGATGGCTGGGCGATGGTAGGAGACAGCGCGGGATTAGTCGACCCGATCACCGGAGAGGGCCTCTACTACGCACTGCGCTCCGCCGAATTGTGCGCAGAAGCTCTAGTGGCCGCGCGTCCGCAGGATTACAAGCAGCGGCTGGAAGAAGAAGTCCTTCCCGAATTGCGACTGGCAGCCCGCGTTTGCGAGCGCTTCTATCGCGGACAGGTTTTCGGCGACAGCGTTCCCGAGCGCATGGTCGCGCTCACCGCGCAAAGCGACAGCTTTCGCGAGCTGATGAGCGATTTCTTCGCCGGCATCCAGGGTTACCGCGATCTAAAAGCGCGCCTCTACCGCATTCTTCCCACCGTGATAGCCGAAGGATTGGCCAAGACACTTTTCCGCCCGTTGAGCAGCGGAGGCCTCGCTCCAACCCCATCCGCCGAGTGAGAATTCGCGGAACAATGGTTCAGGGAATTGTTAGGCTGCCTTCGTCTGCAGAGTCAGAATGTCGTTAAGCAGAACCTTCTCGTGTCCTTCCGGGTTCACCTTCTCATACACTTTGCGAATGATCCCCTTCGGATCGACGACGAAACTAGTGCGATCCCAGAACTTCATTCCCTTCCATTCCGACTGACCGATTTCGAGCGTTTTCATCAGCGACGCGTCGGGGTCCGACAGCAGATCAATCTTGAAAGCGAACTTGTGGTGAAAGTTCTTGTGCGAAGCAACGTCGTCGGCGCTCACGCCCACAACTTTGATTCCCTCGGCGTCAAAGTCGGCCTTGGTTGCCGTGAATGACCGGCCCTGAATCGTGCAGCCGGGCGTGTCGTCTTTCGGATAGAAGTAGACCACCAGCCAGTGGCCCGCGAAATCGCTGAGATTGGTGGTCTTGCCATCCTGATTCGGCAGCGAAAAATTCGGAAATGGATTACCGATAGAAAGCATAAAAGAGTCCTTTCGTGAAACTGCCATCAGCCGCCAGCCATCTGGTATACCATTGGGGTTTTCCTGACGGCGGATGGCTGATGGCTGAGAGCTGATTCTACGCGGCCTGCATCACCTTCTTCATGCGTTCCTTCATTTCCTGCGGAGACACTTCCTCGATGTGCGTTGCGATTCCCCAGAAATGTCCGAACGGATCCTGCAGGAAGCCTGAGCGATCTCCATAGAACTGGTCCTGGACCGGTTTGAGGATTTTCGCCCCCTCGGCGACAGCTTTATCCACGACCTTGTCGACATCGGGCAGGTACAAATAGAGGCTTACGGGGCTGTTGCCAATGGTGGTTGCGCTGGTGGCGCCCATGCTCGGGTTCTCATCGGCCAGCATGATGCGCGAGTCGCCGATCTGCAGCTCGGCATGCCCAACGCGGCCTTCGGGGCCATCCATGCGGACGACTACAGTCGCGCCGAAAACCTTCTTGTAGTACTCGATCGCTTGCGCGGCGCCCTTGATGACGAGGTAAGGTGTAACGGTGTTGTAGCCTTCTGGGATGTACGGCACTTTGCTCATGATTTTCTCCTTCAGAGGGACTGGTGGTTTGAAGGTTAGTTTGAAAGTTAAAGGTTCGGCGCGTTGACAGGCCCCCACGGCCCATCGCAGGTTCTATAAGAACACAAGTTCGGAGCAGCCTCAAGCGGCCGTCGCGCTTTGTCATGGCCGAACGCGTTTGAGTCTCGCCGACTATCTATCAGTTGATAACCCTACCCCCTACCCACGGTCTATTGGAATCAAGACTTTAGCGCGGCAATTCTCCCAAAGTCTTGAGCGCCTTGGGCTTATATGGAAAGTATTCCGGAATAAGGAGTTAACCTCTCAAAGAGCGCAAAAACTGGTTTTGGGGCAGCTTCGAGATTCCG
>Ga0074045_10001117_pt1 | contig 26110 bp, 17 predicted proteins | sample BogForMeECP23OM2_FD_94442 | JGI IMG/M metagenome (GOLD analysis project Ga0074045, IMG submission 94442) | Bog forest soil microbial communities from Calvert Island, British Columbia, Canada - Bog Forest MetaG ECP23OM2 | ecosystem: Environmental > Terrestrial > Soil > Wetlands ... | reverse complement strand
GAAACGAAAGTCGGCTCGCCACCCATGGTGAGCCGCACGTCTCCGGAGCGTAGATCGGCATCCACCTGGTGGCCGAGTTTTTCGATTGCTTGCCACTGTTTGCTGGTGTATGGCTTGGTGACGCGAGGGGACTCGTAAATTCTCTGCACCGACATCTCGTGACTGAACTCGGTATTGCAGGGGTCGAGCGAGCCGGAAATGGGCGCGGCGCTAACGGCGTCCGGTGTGCAGGCGAGCGGGATGTGCCCCTCGCCGGCAACCAGCCCGGACGTAGGATCGAATCCGACCCAGCCGGCGCCCGGAAGGTATGCTTCGGTCCACGCATGCAGGTCTGTAAAATCGGCGGTGGGTCCCGCCGGTCCTTCCAGCGGCTTCACGTCCGCCACGAGTTGAATCAGATAACCGGAAACGAAGCGTGCGGCCAATCCGAGATGGCGCATGATCTGGACTAGCAGCCAAGCCGAATCGCGGCAGGAGCCGCTGCGGAGGGAGAGAGTTTGCTCGCAAGTCTGCACGCCCGGCTGCATGCGAATGACGTAGCCGATTTCGTTCTGCACGAGCCGATTGAGGCCGACCAGAAAATCCATCGTGCGGGTGCTCCCGCGCGGCACTCTCGCGAGAAAGGCAGAAAGCATGGGTCCGGCCGGCTCGGTTTCGAGAAATGGGCGCAACTCGCGGGCGGCCGAGGGGTCGTAGGCAAAGGGATATTCTTCCGAGTGGGGCTCCAGGAAGAAGTCAAACGGATTGAATACCGCCATTTCAGCCACCAGATCGACTTCCACGAATAGTTCCGTCGTTGGCTCTGGGAATACCAGCCGGGCGAGATAGTTGCTTTGCGGGTCCTGTTGCCAGTTGATGAAGTGGTTCTTGGGAAGAACTTTCAACGAATAGGCGAGGATTGGCGTGCGGCAGTGCGGAGCAGGCCGCAGCCTAATTATCTGAGGTCCGAGAGATACCCGACGGTCGTACCGGTAGCGGGTCTGATGGTGAAGCGCAACGTGAATGGCCATGGATCTGTGCTGCCAGCCGGTTACTGTTGTTGTTGGTGCTGCGCGTGTAACTTCTCCAGCCCGCTGGTGCAAATGGCGATAGCTTTCTTATGTGCCAGCACCAAAAGCGCTCGTCGAGTGACTCCGTCCGTGAGAAGCTGAGCCCCATGTTACAGCTTCAAGTCGCCTGGCGGTGTGACTTTCGTTCCGTCTTCGGCGTCCTCTGGGAACTGCTGCTCGATGGATAGCAGTTCATAAAGGTCGTCGCCAGCTACCGAGCAGACAACGAAATACGGCCATGCAGGCTTGGCCAGCGAGCTAGCAAGCCACAAATCATCGGGTCGACCTGTCACCTTGGAAGAGGTAAATCAGCGCCGCTTTGATGCAGGAATCTCTCAGCTTGCTGAGCCTGCGACTCAAAATTCGCCGGGCACTGCCCTTGGGGGCCTCGATTCTCCTCCACTTTTGGCATGTGACGAGCGCGTAGGGATTTTCTTTGCCGTCACAGACTCAGACGGTCAGAGAGCCAGGCGAACCCGTAGTGATACCGCCGCTTTGCTTAGTGTGATGTCGCCGCGGTCTGACGCGAGATCGCTCGCGCGTGTTCAATCGCGTACGCAATGACCTCCACTGCCTCATCAATCTGATCCCGCGAGATGACTAGCGGCGGCTGCACCCGAACGACATTCCCATAAATACCGCCGACTCCGACGAGCACTCCACGCGCAAGACAGCATTCGCGTACCCCTTCCGCTTCGGCCGCCGCGGGCGTCAGCTGGTCGTCCTGAACAAGTTCGATGCCTACCATCAGGCCCAATCCACGCACTTCGCCGATGAGGGGTAGCTGTTTTTGCAATGCCTTTAAGCGGTCCATCAGGTAGTTGCCTTTTTCCAGCGCCTTTTCACAAAGATGTTCTTCTTGCATGTACTCGATATTTGCAATCGATGCAGCGCAAGAAACCGGATTGCCCCCGAAGGTGGACAGGTGATCGCCTGGCTTGAACGCGGCCGCGATTTCGTCACGCGTAGTAAAGGATGCGAGCGGGAATCCGTCGGCGATGCCCTTGGCCGCTACCAGAACGTCAGGTTCGACGCCGTAATGCTCGATAGCAAACATTTTCCCGGTACGTCCGAAGCCTGATTGCACCTCGTCACAGAGGAATAGAATGCCGTATTTGTCGAGCACTTTCTTGATTTCGCAAAAGTAATCGGGAGGCGGAACGATGATTCCGCCTTCGCCCATTACCGGTTCTGCAATAAAAGCCGCCACGTCGCCGGAGGTCGAAAAGCGGATGATCTCGTCCATGCTCTTACTCCAAAAGTCCACACACCGCTTCGCGTCATTTGGCCACGCGGACCGATAAAGATAGGGAGCCGGAGCGAACGCTACGCCGGGAGCGTACGGCCCACCGCGCCTCTTGCGTGCTTGATTTCCCGTGATGCTAAGCGTGCCCCAGGTACGACCGTGAAACGAGGCTTGCAGGGAGATGACTTCGTGTTTGCCGCTGAACAGGCGCGCTAGTCTCAACGCACCTTCGATGGCTTCAGCTCCACTGTTGGCAAAGAACGTTTTTCGTAGTGCCGGCCACGACATGATTTGCGCCATCTTCTCGGCCAGATCGGCCGTGGCAGGACAGTAATAAATGTAGGAGCCGCAATGCACGAGCTTGTCCATCTGTGCCTTCGCTGCGGCGATGATCCTGGGATTACAATGACCAGCATTGACTACCGATATGCCCGCGAAGCAGTCAAGGTATTGCTTGCCTGAGACATCGCGAACTATGCAGCCTTGGGCACTTTCGATAACGACGGGCTGCACCGATTTCATGAAGCTTGTTATGACGTAATCTTTGTATTTCTGAACTGTATCGCTCATGGTTTTCCTTCTGGCAAGCTAACCGGAGCAGGCCTTCAGCGTGCGCGTGAGAACGTGCGCCTTCCCTGTGGAGGTTGTGGCCTGGCCAAACCGAATTTTTCGATGTGAAACCAAAGCGCGAATCCCCAGCCGTGCAGCACGAAATGGTGTGAACCCCTGGCGCAAACCCCGGGTAAGGTGGAAAACTAGACCGAGCCCGTGCGAGACGCCAACTGAAGCACAGACTCCTGCTGGACTGGACTCGACTTTATTTACTTCACCTTGCGCTGAAGCGCTCGGCGAAGACTTTTCGCCTCCTCCCCAGGCTGGTTTTCCTCATCGATCAGGCCCAGCGCTCAATGACGACCTTCTTTTCCGTATAGAACTCGACGGCATCCCGTCCCTGGGCGTGAAGATCACCGAAGAAGCTTGCCTTCGACCCGCTGAATGGGAAATAGGCGATCGGCGCAGCCACCCCGACATTAATTCCAATGTTTCCCGCCGAAGCTTCATACTTAAAGCGCCGCGCTGTAGTGCCATTTGAGGTAAACAGCGAAGCGGCATTTCCGTACTCGTTCCGTCCGAGGATGGCGATTGCATTTTCCAGCGAGTCGGCGTGGACCAGGCTCAACACTGGGCCGAAGATCTCCATGGAAGGCAACTCGCTTCCAGCCGGCACATCATCGAGAATCGTGGGACCGAGAAAATTCCCCGTCTCATACTTCGCGACTTTCACGCCACGACCGTCCCGTACAAGCTTGCCGCCATCGTTCGCGCCCTTGGCAATCAATCCTTCAATGCGCGACTTACTTTCGCGCGTGATGACCGGTCCCATCCGAACGCCGTCATCGAGTCCGTAGCCAATCTGTATGGAGCCGGCGACATCGGCAACGGCTTCACGGAACTTCTTTTGGACTTCACCTACAGTGATTGCCACCGAAACCGCAAGGCAGCGCTGTCCCGCGCAGGCAAAGGCGCTCTCGCTGACGATCTTTGTGGCACTATCGAGATCGGCGTCGGGTAGGATGATGGCATGGTTCTTCGCTCCACCTTGACACTGCACTCGTTTTCCGTTGGCTGCAGCGCGCGAGTAGATGTACTTGGCGACCGGCGTGGAACCCACGCAGCTGACGGCGCGAATGTCTGTGTGGTCCAGAATTGCGTCCACGGCTTCGCGTCCGCCGTTGACGAGGCCGAGCACTCCCTTGGGTAGATAAAGGCGCTCCATCAGTCGGAAGGCGAGCTGCATGGTCAGTGGCACTTTTTCCGAAGGCTTAAGGATGAAGCAGTTGCCACACGCGATGGCATACGGTAAGTACCAGAAAGGAATCATTGCCGGGAAATTGAAGGGCGTGATCGCAGCAACGACCCCCACCGGTTGGCGCACCATACTCTCGTCGATTCCGGGTGCGATATCTTCAAGGTTGTATCCCTGCATCAGCATGGGGATGCCACTGGCAACTTCCACATTTTCGATGGCGCGACGCACCTCGCCTCTCGCTTCAGCGAGGGTCTTGCCGTTCTCTATGACGACGGTGTGCGTGAGTTGTTCGATGTTTTCTTCCAGAAGCTGCTTGAGCACAAAGAGGTATTGCACGCGATCGCCAGGCGGTGTGCGACGCCACTCGAGCTGCACGCGCTTCGCAGCGTCGACAGCCGCAGCCACTTCCGCCGCGCCTGACATCGGCACGCGACACAGCACTTCAGCGGTGGCCGGATTCACCACATCGAGGGTGTCCCGGGCAGTGCTGCTGCGCCATTCGCCTGCAATGTAATTCAGCACCTCGGCGACCTGGGTTGGTGCAGTCGTCGTCATGTCTCCTGGTATCCCCGCATAATCGTTAAGCAGCGGGTTGCTTCGGCTGATGCTAATCGCTCATCAGGCAGGCTCACGAGTGCATGGTCTGCGCGATGTGCGCCTTCGATCCGACAAGGTCGGCGATGCCGGCTCCGAGCACATCCATGGCTTCGTCAAATTGTTCGTCGCTGATCACCAGCGGCATTAGAACGCGGATAACGTTGCCGAATGTCCCTGCCGAAAGCACGACTACACCGTGCTCATAACAATATCTGACGATCTTGTTTGTTTCGGCATACGCCGGTTGCCGATCATCTGAGGTGACCAATTCGATGGCACACATTCCGCCTAGTCCGCGAACATCGCCGACCACGGGCCAACGGCGATGCCATTCCCGCGCCCGACGTTGAAAGTGTTCGCCCAGTTGATTGGCACGATGACAGAGATTTTGTTTGTCGATGGTCTCGATGACCGCCAGCGCGGCAGCACATGAGACTGGATTGCCCGAAAAGGTCCCGCCCAGACCGCCCGGCACAGCAGCATCCATCAATTCTGCGCGTCCCGTGATCGCCGCAATCGGCAGACCACCACCCATCGACTTTGCTGTGACTAGAATGTCAGGCTCGAGGCCGAAGCGTTCGCAAGCGAACATCGCGCCGGTGCGGGCGAACCCGGTTTGCACTTCATCGGCAATGAGCACAATCCCGTATTTGTCGCAGGTGGCGCGCAACTCGGTTACGAATTCCTGTGGAGGGACAACGAAACCTCCTTCGCCCAGCACCGGCTCGACAATGATCGCGGCAACGCTCTCAGCAGCGACGACCCGGCTGAAGAATTCCTGGAACGCCTGCATTCCACAACGGATATGGCAGCTCGGGTAACTCTTTCCATAAGAACAGCGATAGCAATACGCGTAAGGGATGCGATAAACCTCGCTGGGGAAGGGCCCGAATCCCAACTTATAAGGATGTGTCTTGCTGGTCAGTGCCAGTCCCAGCAGGGTACGGCCATGGAAAGCATCCTCGAAGCACACGATCGCTGGACGATGAGTATAAGCCCGCGCGACCTTGACCGCGTTCTCGACCCCTTCGGCACCGGTATTCACAAAGAATGTTTTCTTGGGAAACTTTCCGGGCGTAATCCGGTTCAGTGCTTCGGCCAGGGCGATGTATTCTTCGTAGGGCGTAACCTGCACACAGGTGTGCAGGAAGCGGTCCGCCTGTTGGTGAATCGCCGAGACAACCGCGGGATCCCGATGTCCCACATTGAGGCACCCGATTCCGCCGGCCAGGTCGATGAAGACATTACCGTCCACGTCTTCGAGCAGTGCTCCGTCGGAGCGCGCGACGTAGAGCGGCGTGGACTGATGAACTCCACGTGGCACGGCTTCCTGCCGCCGCCGGTGGAGTTCCTGAGAGCGCGGACCTGGCACAGCAGTTTTCAGACGAATGGCACCCATCTCAGTACCACCCAATGGGCTGCTCGTTTAGATTGATGTGCACCTGTTTGGTCTCCAGATATTCCTCGATGCCCCACGGGCCAAGCTCACGTCCAAAACCAGATTGCTTGTAGCCGCCCCATGGCGCTTCGACGTAGGTCGGCTGCATGTGGTTCACCCAGACGATACCGGCGCGGATCTTCTTGACGGTGCGAAAAGCCTTGAAAATGTCACGTGTCCAAACCGCAGCTGCCAAACCATACGGCGAATCATTCGCAATCCTCACGGCGTCGGCCTCGTTGTCGAATGGAATCACCGTCGCGACCGGACCGAAGATCTCTTCACGCGCGATGCGAGCACTATTGTCCACGTCGTAGAAAATCGTGGGCTCGATATAGTAGCCGCGCGCGAGGCTCGTGGGACGGTCGCCACCTGCGGCGAGTTTTGCTTCCTTCTTCCCGACATCAAGGTATGAGCGGACCCGATCGTATTGCTCTTTACTCACTAGCGCGCCCATCTTGGTATCGCGGTTCAGCGGTGGACCCAGCTTGATATTCTTCGCCTTTTCTGACATTGCGTCCACAAACTGGCTGTAGATCGACCGCTGAACCAGGATACGGCTTCCGGCGGAGCAGACTTCGCCCTGGTTGACGAAGACGCCGAACAGGGCGCCGTCGATGGCTGCTTCGAAATCCGCATCGGCAAAAAAGATATTTGGGGACTTTCCGCCGAGCTCCAGCGTTACCCGCTTCACGGTATCAGCAGCCATTTTCACAATCTGCTTACCCACGGCAGCGCTGCCGGTAAATGCAATCTTGCTCACGTCCGGATGCCGTACCAGGGGCGCGCCTGCCGTCTCCCCGAAACCCGTTATGACATTCACGGCCCCGTTGGGCAGGCCGCACTCTTCAAAATGCTTGGCGAGCTCCAGGACAGTCAGCGGAGTTTGCTCTGCCGGTTTCAGCACGCAGGTGCAGCCCGCGGCAATTGCCGGCGCCAGCTTCCACGCGGCCATCAGCAGCGGATAGTTCCAGGGGATGATCTGCCCAGCCACCCCCACCGGCTCTTTCAAGGAAAGGCTAAGCGCATTGTCAGGGACGGGATTTACCTGGCCGGTGATCTTGGTAGCAAGGCCACCGTAATACTCAAAGCAAGTCGCGACATCGGCAATGTCGAATTCAGCCTCGGTAATCGGCTTGCCACTGTTGCGGACCTCCAGTTCGGCGAGACTGGCGGCATTCTGGCGCACGACTTCGACCAGACGGAACAGAACGCGTCCACGCTCCTGTGCGGTGCTGCTCGCCCAAGGGCCGTTCTCGAAGGCCTCTTTCGCCGCCGCCACCGCGCGGTCCACATCTTTGGCGTCGGAATCAGGGACTTCGGCGATGACCTCCTCCGTTGAAGGGTCATAGACGGGGAAGGTCTTGCCGGTGTTGCTGGCGACCCACTCACCATTGACGAACATTTGGTATCTCTGCGCCTGTGCAGTAGCGGATGAACTCATAAACTCTCCCGATCAAGCTACGCTCCTGTCAAATTGACCTGCGGAGCAGCCTTATGCCTACGGTTTCCATAAACGTAGAAAAAGAATGCCGCCAGTGCGATCAGCACCAGTGTGCCAACCCACATCTTCACCTCAAAAGCCCATCTCGACGTGATGCCGGGTGATGGATAGAATGCCAGCAACATTCCAATGCTGGTGACAATGAATCCGCTAAAGCCGGCAAGCTTCAGCACGGGCCCGCTGTAGTAGCCGTTCCCTTCAGGACCGTGCGAGGCCAGCCGTATCAGCGCGCCGAACATGTAAAGGAATGGCACCAGCTGTAGGACCACCGCGAGCTTCAGCAAGGTCTCGAATGCTTCTTTCACCTGTGCGCCGATGAAGCTCATCCCCAGAAACGCGATTGAAACTACGCCCTGAACGACCAACGCGATATAGGGAGTCGCGAACCGCGGATGCAGCTTGCCGAGAATACTGGGTAGGTAGCGGTCCAGTCCGGCGACGAACGGAATCCGTGCCGAGCCGGATAGCCATGCCGAAGCAATTCCGGCAATGGAAATACTGAGTACGAACGCGAAAGGCGAAATGAGCCAGCCGGCGCCCACGCGGAGCGACATGCGGCCCACGGCTTCGGGGATGCCTTGCAGGGTCGAGACTTCCGGCCGCGGGATGGCTACCAGCAGGCTGAAAGTCGCGCCCAGATACAGGATGCCTGAAATTACTCCGCCCCAGGCGACTGCGAAGGGTACCGTCTGTTTTGGGTCCCGAATCTCGTCACCCATGATGGAAGCCAGCTCAAGACCCACGAGTCCAAAGCAGATCACGCCGAACGAGGAAAGCAGCCCCAGATCGAATGGGATGGCCAAATCATGTGCGGTCAGGTTCAACCCGAACCGATGGGTCATGACTATGCCCAATCCAATTAGGATTACCGACGCAACCGCCGTTCCTATGCCGCCCACGTTGTTCACCCATTTGCCGACTCCCAGCCCGAGAATATTGAGCACGACAAGCAGCACGAACAGCATCAGCGAAGTAATCAGCGCGAAAGCCTGATTGTTTGCCAAGGCAGCTGCGCGCGGACCTACGGCATATACCGCAATGCTAAGAAAAATGAGCACGACCGTCGGCACATAGAAGATGTTGTTCGTCCAATAGCACCAACCGGATAGGAAGCCGTGGAAGTCACCGAAGATTTTCTTGGTCCACAGATAGATGCCGCCCTCCCCGGGATAGCGATGGCTGAGCTCGACTACAGCGATGCCCTGTGGCCAGAAAAACAGGAGAATGGAAATCAGCCACAGCCATATCGTTACGCCGCCACTGGCAGCGATCGTTGGGACCACGTTGAGGTTGACAATCGCAACCACGAACAGCAGTACCAGGTCCCAACGCCCCAGGACTCGCTTCAGGTGGGTGGTTGCGGGTTGTATTTCGGCGGTTGGCACGACCGTTTTCCCGGGAGTCCTAGTGCGCGGCCACCGCCAGGCGCTCTCTCTGCACCACCGTTAGTTCAGGCGCCAGGTCGGCGAAGGCCGCAAGATGCTCGTCGATGTCAGCTTCGGTGTGCTGGACGGAGATGGTCCATTGCTCATCCCACCAGTAGGGCTGCGGCATGACGCCGCGATTGACCATGCCGAACCAGTATTGCTGCCATAGTTCGGTGTCCACCCTCAGCCAGTCACGGTAGTTGCGCACCTCTTTCCCCGAGAACATGATCGCGCCATTGGCTCCCGCAATGACGATGTACGCGCTCAAACCGGCCTTCTCGGCCGTCTTGCGATAACCAGTGGCTAACTTGTGGGTGAGCTTCTCCACCTGGGCGTAGTTGTCCCGGGTGAGCACCTCGCGGAAGGTGGCCAGACCGGCCGCCATCGAAACGGGATTGGTGTTATACGTTCCGCCATGGAAGACCTTGTGCTGTGAGATGAGATCCATGACAGCTTTGGAAGCACCAAAAGCAGCAAGCGGCAAGCCGCCGCCGATCGACTTTGCCAGGCAGATCATGTCGGGCTTCACTGCGAAGAACTCGGAGGCGCCGCCCCAACAGAGCTTTGCGCCAGTCTTGACTTCGTCGAAGATCAGCAGCGCGCCATTCTGGTCGCAGAGCGTGCGCAGACCTTCGAGAAATCCTGGTTCCGGCATGCAGATGCCGACGTTCATCATGATGGGTTCGAGAATAACCGCTGCAACCTCGCCTGGATATTGCTTGAAGCGGTGCTCGACACTTGGCAAATTGTTGAAACTGGCGATGGGAACGTTATCCAGGCTCGCCTTGGGGACGCCGAGCCCGGCGGTGACGGAATTCGGCGCATCAAAGTCACCGACCTCCTCTGCCTTCGGCTTGACGCTCACGAGGGCCGCATCGTGGAGGCCATGATACCCGCCTTCGAACTTGATGATTCTGTCGCGCCCGGTTGCCGCCCGCGCCAGGCGGATGGCATGCAACGTAGCCTCGGTGCCGCTGTTGCCAAAACGGATCATCTCGAGGGGAAAGCGCGCGCAGATTGCCTCCGCGAGCTCCCATTCCATGTCGTGGGGCATGCCAAACATGGTGCCGGTATGCAAGCGCTTTTCGACCGCCTTCATGACGGCGGGATGGCAATGTCCCGCCATCAAGGCGCCAAAGCAGAGGTTGTGGTCGATGTACTCATTTCCATCCAGATCGCGGAACTTGCTGCCTTGTGCCTCCTTTACGAAAATGGGGTAAGGATCGTAGGCGCGGTAGTTGCTGGCGACTCCTAACGGCAGGCGTTGCAGGTTGTGCCTGTGGGCCTCTGCGGACTTTGGTGTGCGCTGTTTAAATGTGTCAATTTCTTTCCGCAACTGTTCATGCATGTAACTCTCCGGAGAATCGTCAAAAATGAGCGAGCTACCGTGTCGCTACCGGCAGCCCGACGGGATACGTAGCTAGAAGATTAATTTCAACGCGAACTGCACCAACCGCGGATCACGAGCCTGGCTGATCCGTCCGAAAGCGACACCATCGGAGATGTTGCCGTCGGGATTGTAGAACTGTGTGTGGTTGAACAGGTTGAAGAACTCAGCTCGAAACTGTGTATTCAAGCGTTCGCTGACCTTCGTGTTTTTCAGAATCGACATATCCCAGTTATTGATTCCGGGTCCACAACAGATCGTACGCTTTGCATCGCCAATGCTGCCCAACAGCGGTTGGCCGGTGTTGGCATTAGTCGACGCCGGATCGTTCGTGAAGATGTTTGGATTAAACCAGTAGTTCCCATGGGTTTGCGGCTTGATGGTTTGGAATGGCGCAACCTGATTAGGCTCACCCGGATATTCGAAGGCGTCGCTGTACATCAATTCATTATCATCCGACGAAGTGATGCGGATGGGAAATCCTGATTGAAAGGTTGTAATACCTGACACCTCCCAGCCGTTGAGGAATGCCGCCTTAACCCCTGCGTATTGGGGAATGGGCAACTCCCAAATATAGCTGAGGACGAAGCGATTTCGGGCATCGAAGAGCGACAGCGCGCGGTTCGAGGCTAGGCTGAACGGTGTCAACATTCCTTCGAAACTGGATGCGTCATCGAAGGACTTGCTCCAGGTGTAGGCAGCCTGGAACTGCAGACCATGGGAGAAGCGTTTCTGCAACATTGCCTGGAAGGAATTGTAGGCGGAATTGGCGATCGTGTTCTGCTGAAAGATGCTGGAGAAAACCGGCGTCCCGTCCGAAGGGCACCCCACTCCCGTGAAGTAGTTGCACAGCGGGGAAGAATACTGCCGGAGTCCCACCATCGTCAGGGCCGGCGAATTTGGCCCTCCCGTTACCATCTGCCCATTGGGAAGATGAAAAGTCATGCCCGCGGGGATTGCTCCGGGCGCGATGTAGTAGGAAGAATCGGCTCCAAACTGGCCGCAAGTCGTTGGCGTACCCCCAGCGCCTGTGAGCACCCCGTTGGGATCCGCATTGGCCACGGAGATGATATCAAGGCAAGTCTGCGGCTGGCCGTAGTTGATGTCCCGAGTCGCCAGCAGACGGTGGCCCTGCGATCCCACATAGCCAACCTGCAGCACGATGTCCTTCGTCAGTTCGCGCGAGATGGTCAGGTTGTACTGCTCCGCATACTGGGTTCGCATATTCGGCGGAAACTCACCATAGAGGAGGATGGGACGGAAGGTTGACCAATCGATGGGCGTACCCGGAGCTGGAGAAAGAATTCCGTTGAAGGGATTCGGAGCTGTTGATCCGTTCTGTAGCAGGAATGGAGTGTTGAACATCGGACTCGCGATGCTGTTGCTGCCGCCGAAAGGAGGCTCGGCGCCGAACTGCTCCAGTACCAGTTGCTCGATTGGGTTGTAGAAGACGCCGAATCCCGCGCGAATACTCATGGAACCGGGGCTTCCCGTGATCTTATGCAACCAACCGCTAGTGGCTGACGGACTCCATGCGATGCCGATGCGAGGAGCAAAAGCCTTGTAGTAGGTCTGGGTCAAGCCAGGCGGAATCCCCTTGTCTCCAGGGACCACAAGACCGAGCGGGAATATGGCATCCGCGGGACCGCCGGGATTGCAATCGGTTCCGGAATATCCAAGGGAGGCCTGACTCGTGGCCGAGAGTTGGCAGGGATAAACCTGTGTCGCCTGTCCCGGACGGAAGGTCTGCACATGGTGCAGGACATCTGTGAGCGGGGTGGTCAACTCCCAGCGAAGGCCGTAGTTGAGAGTGACATTGGAGCGGATCTTCCAGCTGTCTTGCGCGAAGAGATACAGGGCAGTGCTGCGCACATGCTCAGCTTGCGCGGAACCCTGTGAGTAGGTGTTCGGCAAGCCGAGCAGATAGTTGGGAAGGTAGTTCTGATTGCTGGTGTTGTTTGCGTTGGGGTAAAACGCTGTGTCGTTGGTGGGCAGCACCCCGAAGGTGTAATAGCCGTTCACGTTGTAATACAACGTCTGATCGAACTGGTTGTAGCGCACATCCACACCGAACTTCATGGTGTGACTGCCCTTCACTTTGCTGAAGTTGTCGGTCCACTGGAAGGTATTTCCGGTCTGCGGCAGCTGGCCTTCGTAATTGTTGCCGATGGTAAACGACCCGGGGACAACGATGAAGGGCACCCCCTCGCTCTGTGGGCCGAGATGGGGCGTGATGCCCAGCTGCGGATTGTTGGGATCGCTGAAGCACTGGCTGGGAGGCACCAGGTTGCCGCACGAGTTTTGCACTAGAAATGTGGTCTGCGGCTTCTGAAAGGTGCCTTGCGATTCGCGGAAATACGCGAAGCGGAACTCATTCACCGAGCTTGAGTTCAAGGTCCAGGTATGTGTCAAATTTACCTGCTGGATGCGCTCCGCTGTGGTATCACCGAATCCCGGGACATTTGCGCCGGCTGCCTGGAAGAAGGAGAGGGGCTGAAAGTTGGTGTCGTCGTCGTAGTAGTAATAGGCGCTGAATTGTTGATCGTTGTTAATTGTATAGTCGAATTTCCCGGTGACCTGCGTCCCACCCACCTTGTTAGCTGGAACCGCTTGATACTGGCCGAAGGGCTTGTTCGGTTGAGGTACATACAAGTTCATCAGGGCTAGCGCTGTCGGATCCATGCATGGCAGCGGAATTTGGTTATTCGGAAATACGGCAGAATAGTTCGCGCCTGGCGCGGGTGCAATGCCGCCGATGGTCTGAATCGCCGCAGCACACCCCGGGCGTTGATTTAACGTCTGGGCAATGAATCCGTCAGTACCGAGCGTTCCCTGAAATGGGGCTGCCAATCCGCCTTCGCTGAAATTACCGGCCCGCTCAGCCGGAGTGGGCACGTTGATCTGCTCAGTTGGCACGCCCTGACGCACTTGGCGCCCCTCATAGGAAGCGAAGAAGAAGGCGCGGTCCTTCTTGATCGGCCCGCCAAACGTGCCGCCGAACTGGTTCTGGTTGAACTGCGGATTCACGCTGTCGAAGTAGCCTCTGGCATTCAGCACCGTATTGCGAAAGAACTCATACGCGCTGCCGTGAAACTGATTGGTGCCCGACTTTGTAACTACGTTGACTATCGAGCCCGAGTTGCGCCCGTACTCAGCATCGAAGGTGTTGGTGATTACGCGAAACTCCTGAATGCTGTCGGGGCTGGGCTGAATTGCGGGAAGATTGGCGAACTGATCGTTGCCATCCCCACCATTCACGCTGAAGTTGTTGGCGCGTCCGCGTCCGCCGTTTACGGAAACCACGCCGGGACGGTCGCTACCGTAGATCATCGTGCCGCTGCCGCCCAGATTCGACTGCACGCCCGGCTGCAGTTGCAGGAACTGGTAGGCATCCCGCGAGTTCAGGGGTAGTCCTGTGACCGAGCGATCGTCCACCACCGCCCCCAGCTGCGTGCTAGTAGTGTCAACCAGCGGCGCTTCGGAAGACACCTCAACCGTTTCCGTTTGTGAGCCGAGCGTAAGCGTAGCGTTGAGTGTCAACACCTGGTTCAGGCTGAGAGTTATGCCGTGCCGAACGTCCTTCTTGAAGCCTTTGGCCTCGTATGCGACGGTGTAATCCCCAACATGCACTTCCATGAACGAGTATTCGCCGGACTTGTTGGTCTGGGCGGTGGTGGAAACTCCGGTGGCCTCGTTGGTCATGGTTACGCTGACATCGGGTATCAGGGCGCCACTGGGATCGGAGACTTTGCCTAGGATTCTTCCGCCGGTGGTCTGTGCGAAGCAGGCTACAGCGAGCCACGCCAGCATAAGCAGAACCAGTGTCAGAGAAGGGGTTTGGCTCGCGCGAAATCTGGACATGGGCCCTCCGATCAGAAAAGGATGGATCGTCTGCCGCAAGGGCCATCCGACAAAGGGCTTGCGACTGGAACAAACCTTGCTATAATCGCGCAACGTTAGTGAAAAGCACATCCGGTGTCAAGAAAAAAAGTGAAGCCTCGCGTCAAACCCGACTCAACGGTGTCGAAGACAGCGCTCGAGGCTAATACGCGCGGTTACCTCAGAATCGGCGACGTCTCTGAGTTGACCGGTGTGTCCCCTTCCGTCATTCGCTCCTGGGAGCGTCTGGGCATCCTTGTTCCCCTGCGCAGCGGTGGAGGATACCGGTTGTATTCCAAGGACGAAGTGAAGATCTTGCGGCGAGCGCGCTTCCTCAGCCGCGTGCGCGGAATGAACGGACCCGCCATCGTCGAGTTGCTGAAGTCGCAGGGAAAAGTAAGATCCTCACGTGGTAACCATGGAGGCGCCTCGATTGGGTTGCGGCTGCGGCAGATGCGCAAGGCGCGCGGGCTTTCCCTGACGGAGGTGGCGGGAGCGGTCGGCATATCAGTGGGATTTCTCAGCGCCATCGAGCGCTCCCACATGAGCGCCTCAGTGGGAACGCTGCGCAAACTCGCTCGTTACTACAAACTGAACATCCTCGACTTCTTCAACCCCACCGAAACCAACCCATACCGCGTAACTCCTCGGGAACGAAAGCGCCTGCAAGCCGGGCCTGGAGTACGTATGGAGTTGCTGGCCTGGGGGAAGACAGTGATGGAGCCGCACTTATTTTCAATTGCTCCCCGAGCGGAGAGTGGCGACGCTTACTCACATGAAGGCGAAGAATTCCTGTATGTTCTGCGCGGGACGCTGACCGTTTCGCTCGACGGCGAGCTGCATCAACTGAAACCCGGAGACAGTTTTTACTTCGAAAGCAGCACACCGCACAGCTGGCGCAATGATGGCAAGACACAAACGGTGGTGATTTGGGTGAATACTCCGCCAACGTTTTAGCCGGCAGCGCGGAGACTAGGAGCCGCCGATGGATTGGAATTTCGTTCCTCAGGAGAGATGGAATTGGGCTACCGTGTTCTGTTCGCGATGCTGATGGTATCCGCGCTGCTGTGGAGTTCCTGCGCGAAGCGCACGCCTACTCTGAATCTGCTGGTGTGGGAGGGATATGCCGACCCCTCGTTTATTAAGGGTTTCGAAGAGCAGTGTAAATGCAAGGTCACCGCTGCGTACATGGGTTCCAGCGACGAACTGGTGGCTAAACTTCGAGGAGGCGGCGCCAGCAACTATGATGTGATCTCGCCCTCCAGTGATGTGGCCACCAGTCTTGTCAAGGCAGGACTCGTAGCTCCGCTCGACCTCTCGAAAATCCCCAGTTACCAGCAAACGTCGCAGCGGTTGCGCGATTCGCCGCTGGTGAAAATGAATAGGCAAGTGTATGGTGTACCGTTCGTTTGGGGGCCCAATCCGTTGCTCTACGACACTACCTACTTCAGGGCACCGCCGCAGAGCTGGAGCGATTTGTGGGACTCGAAGCTGAAACAGAAGCTTTCGGTATGGGATGAACTTTCGACACTCTACATGGCAGCGCAGGTGCTCGGGTACGACAATCCGCCTTCGCAGCTCTACAACCTCACTGACGACCAACTGGAGAAGGTAAAGGCCAAGCTACTGGAACTGAAGCCAAACATCCGCAAAATATGGGCGACAGGCGGTGAATTGACCAACCTGTTCCAGAATCATGAGGTGGTTGCTGCGATGGGCTGGCCGCTGATGACTAATCAGCTTCGGGCCCTGCATTTCCCAATCGGCGAAACGATTCCCAAGGAAAACACTACCGGTTGGATCGATCACCTCATGATCACCGCCGCGAGCGACAACAAAGAGTTGGCGACAAGGTTTCTGGAATACATGACGGAGGCAAAGACCCAGAAATTGGTTTCAGATGTCACGAATTACACGCCGGCAAATCCTGATGCCGCACAGTTTATGACCGAGGAGCAGAAAAAAGCCGTTCATCTGGACGACGTCAACGAGTACCAGAAACGCATTTACTTCTGGCAGGATGTTCCCCGCCGCTCCAAATACAACGAAATTTGGAATCAAGTTAAGGCGGCACAGTAAGGCGAATGAGAACGACCTCCATTCCTGCATCGCAAATCGGCGACGCGGAGAAGCCCTCCGCCCCGGTGGAATTACTGTCGGTGCGCTCGGTGGCAAAACAGTTTGGTAGCAACATGGTGCTTCGCGACATCAGCCTCAACATTGCGGACGGAGAGTTCCTCAGTATTTTGGGCGAGAGCGGCTCGGGAAAGACCACCCTTCTCCGCTTGATTGCGGGTTTCGAGCGTCCCGATTCCGGAGAGATCTGGATGGGCGCCGAGCGGTTGGACCGGCTGCCTCCGTACAAGCGACGGGTCAACACCGTTTTCCAAAACTATGCACTCTTTCCTCATCTGTCGGTCTTTGAGAATGTGGCTTATTCAATGCGGGTGAAAAAGACGCCGAAAAACGAGGTTTCTGCGCGCGTCGAACAGGCGTTAGCCATGGTGAAGATGACCGTGTTTGCACAAGCGAGTCCAAGCCGCATCAGTGGCGGTCAACAGCAGCGGGTTGCCCTGGCTCGCGCGCTCGTAAATCGTCCCAGGCTCTTGCTGCTGGACGAGCCGCTTTCCGCTCTCGATGCGAACCTGCGACGGCAAATGCAATTGGAGTTGAAAGCATTGCAACGCGAGGTTGGCGTCGCGTTTGTCTTTGTCACCCATGATCAGGAAGAAGCGATGATCATGTCGGACCGCATCGCACTGTTGCGCGCTGGAATGTTGGAGCAGGTCGCCACACCGCGCGAGATCTATACCAGGCCGGCAACGACATATGCTGCCCAGTTCATCGGGCAGACCAACCTCTTGCAGGTTGAAGTGAAAAATCATATTGCCGAATGTGCCGGAATGCGTTGGGCGACCTCCGAACCCGATGGTCCGGCAACTTTCTCCGTGCGTCCGGAGTGCATTGTACCGGCCTCGAGCGCAACACTAACTACCGGCGTTGATGTCGTGCGATTTCATGCCAGAATGCTCACCGAAGTTTTTCAAGGAGCGATGCAGTTGTTGCAGGTGGAAACTGCCAGCGGTCTTCGCATGATCGTGAAGACTGCAGGAGGAAAAGCACGCTCGGGCGAGATGGATTTCGAATTTAGTGCGGCGGACGCGGTTTCCGTTCGCAACACGCAGCGGACCTGAACAAATGTTCTCTCGTGCCTACAAGCTCGTCGTTGCGCTGCCACCGATCGCCTGGGTTGTGCTGTTCCTGCTCACGCCCTACGTATTGTTGTTCGCCTACAGCTTCTGGGCTGTTACGCCGGCGCAGCAGATCGTACACAGTTGGAATGTGCAGAACTATGCGGAGCTGCTGCGCGTTCCAGTGTACCTGCACGTATTGCTGCGCTCCGTACGCATCGCGGGCAGCGTGACGCTGCTGGCGCTGCTGCTGGGATATCCCCTTGCCTATTACGTCTCGTTTCATGCAGGCAACAGAAAGGAACTGTTGTACCAACTCGTCATTATTCCACTTTGGGTGAGCTACCTGGTCCGTGCTTACGCATGGAAGACAATTTTGGGAAGCGAAGGAGTGTTGAACACCCTGTTGCAATATCTGCATGTAACCAGGCATCCGCAGGAATATCTGCTCTACAGCCCGTTCGCAGTGATGTTGACGCTCGTCCACATCTACACGCCGTTTGTCTTCTTGCCTATCTATGCAGCGCTGGAGCACATTCCGCGCGGACTCGTGGAGGCCTCGCACGACCTGGGTGCGTCACCCATGCAGACATTTTGGCGCGTGATAGTTCCGCTCTCGATTCCCGGCATGATTGCCGGTGCGACGTTCTCCTTCGTACTTAGCTTGGGAGATTTTCTGGCGCCGTTGCTGGTCGGCGGCCCGAGCGGCATCATGATATCCAACATTGTCGTGAGCCTGTTCGGCACGGCCTATAACTGGCCTCTTGGGGCGGCCATCTCCGCCTGCATGATGGCTCTGGTTCTCGCGCTGCTGTTTGCCACCGAGCGACTGGAGAAGAAGTGGAGATTTACATGAAGGGATTCACATGAGTCGCAATGGAGTAGCACACGAGAGACCGGCTTGGCTCACGGTACACGCAGTCGCGGTGCTGGGGTTTCTCTACTTACCCATTGTTGTACTGATTGTTTATTCCTTCAACGGCGGCGGTGTGGGTGGTTTCCCGCCACGCGACTTAACCCTGAACTGGTATCAGCAATTGGCACAGGACTCAGCGCTCTGGGATTCAGTGCTGAACAGCTTGATCGTAGCGCTAGCCGCAATGGCGATTTCGATCGGGCTGGGCCTGCCAGCCGCCCTCGCGCTGGATCGCGTATCCTTTCCTGGCAAGGCGCTGTTTCGACGCTTGGTGCTGCTTCCTCTCATCCTGCCAGGCATCATCACCGGATTGTCATTACTGATGCTCGTGGTGCTGATCGGGCTGAAGCTGAGCCTGACAACCATCATTCTCGGACACGGCACGGCACTGATATCCGTGGCGACCACTGAGATTTTCGCCGGTTTGCAGAAGGCTGACCGCGCACAAGAAGAGGTTTCTCTCGACCTTGGGGCGAATTACTGGCAAACCTTCTGGCGCGTCACTCTGCCCAATCTGAAGTTACCTATCGTCGGGGCAGCGCTTCTTATATTCACGCTTTCGATGGATGAGATAGCAGTCAGCTTCTTCCTCATTGGACGCGACAACACGCTGCCGCTGGAGATCTGGTCGCGGCTGCGCCGCGGCATGACGCCGGAGATCAACGCGGTGTCAACCATCATCTTTGTTTTTTCTCTCACCATGATCGTTTTGTGGTACCGGTTACGCACCCGCGGTGGAGAGGAAACCGCTGATATCGTGGCAACGGCTAGGGAGGAGATGGTATGAGCACTACTCGAAGAGACTTCATGCGGTTTGTGGTCGCAGGCAGCTTCACTTCATGCTGCCCCATTGATCTTTCTTTGCTCGCGACCGATCCCGACCCGGTGCATGTCGATGGTGATCATTATGAGGTTTGCCACCAGATCCGCGACGGGCACCCCTTTGCGCTTCCAGCAGCGACAAGGAAGTACGACGTAGTGATCGTTGGCGGTGGCGTGAGCGGTCTGACTGCGGCGTACTTGCTGCGCGACAAAGATTTCCTTCTGCTGGAGAAGGAGCCGCACTGGGGCGGCAATTCGTACGAAGAGGAGTACAACGGGGCACTGTATTCCACCGGCGGCGCATTTGTGGATGGCGAAGCCGCGGAAGAGCTCTCCAACGAGATCGGGCTGCATCAGCTGCCTGTCGATAACTGGGACGGCACCATTATCAACGGGCAGTTTACTCCGGACACGTGGGGTAGCGGGCTCGATCACCTACCCTATCCAAGAAACGTGCGCGACAGCTTCAAACGGTTTCGTGACAATATTTTGCAGATCGATCTGGAGAAGCGCGCTACTGAACTCGACAACGTGCCGTTCTCGAAATTCACGGAAAGCTATGCGCCTGAAGTCAAACAATGGTGGGACAACTACGGTCCGTCCAACTGGGGCGCGAGGGTGGATGACACCGCCGCGAAGGTTGCCATCAACGATCTGCAGTACATGGCTGGCCCGAACCGCAGAGATATCCGCACAACCCTGCCCGGAGGACTGGGCGCCATTAACAAGAGGCTGTCGGACTTGATGCAGCCGCACCAGGACCACATGCTGCTGAACGCAGCAACAGTGGCCGTCGTTCCGCAGAAGCACGAAGTGAATGTGACTTTTTTCCGCAACGGAAAGCTGGAGACCGTGGCCGCGAAGGGCGCCATCATGGCTACGCCGAAGTTCATCACCGCCCGCATCGTCGAGAGCATGCCGGAGAAGCAACGCGCAGCGATCGCGCGGATCCATTACATTCCTTATCCGGTGGTGAACCTCATCTACGACAAGCCGGTATTTCGTCTGGGGTATGACACCTGGTGCCCGGGCAACACCTTCACGGACATCACCGTCGCCGACTGGGTAATCCGCAACCGACCTGGATACAAGCAGAAGTACAACATCCTGACCTGTTACACGCCAATGCAGCGCGAGCAGCGTTCCATCTTGCTGACCGATGACGGCTGCCGACGCGTCGCTAGCAATGTGCTGGGCGACTTCCAGAAGCTGCTGCCGAACACAAATGCTGATCCCGTCGAGGTGCACATTTATCGACGCGGCCATCCAATGTTCATGGCCATGCCGGGCAACTATACCCAGGTGCTGCCCATTGCACGCCAGGCGATGGAACGTGTCTTCTTCGCCAACACGGATTCGGAAGGGCCGGTCTCAACCACTGCCGAAGGGATTGTGGCAGCTCGCCGTGCGGTGAAGGAGTACGGCAAAATGCTGGGACACGCTGTGGCACCACCGGCAAAACCGGGCGCTTAGGAGCGAGTTGTTGCTCATTTAGAGCGGGTCATAGCTATAGCTAGGGGCTCAAGCTCTCCGCTGCCTGGAAGCATTTTCGGGAGAGCACAGGATCGCCCAAGTCGCGGTACACAGAGCCCATATTCCAGTAGGCTTTGGCCTTGATGACGGGATCTCGGGAAAGCCCGACTACTTTCTTGTATCGTTCAAGGGCCCCCAGAAGGTTGCCGTGCTGCTGTTCATAGGCCCCGATGTTTAGGTTACTGATGGAATCACCGTGAAAGATCGCAACCGCTCGGAAGAAGTGCGGCATCGCGTCTTCCATTCGTCCTTGATCCAGGAGCGCACCGCCTAAGTTGTCTTCGGCGACCCAATTGTTGCTCGTGACCTGCACAGCGTGCGACCACAAACTCAGATTGCTGCTCCAGTAGCTAATCTGCTTTTGGGTGATCGCTGCCAACACCAACAACGCGACGACACCGAGTCCTGCCTCCCAGGCGACCGGTATGTGCCATTGCTCCGCCAACTCTGCCACACCCCAACAGATCATGATGAACAGGCCCACGAACGGCAGGTAGGCATAGCGATCGGCCAATCCCTGGTTTCCCACCTGTACTAGACCGATCATCGGCGCCAAGGTTCCCAGGAACCAGAACCATCCCACTGGCAAATAGGGTCGCCGCTGCCAGTTTGCTGCGACCAGTCCGGTGACAGAAACCAGCAAGAGAAGTGCTGCGAACACCTGCCACCGCATCAGTGAGTGCCAGGGATGAGGATACATAGGCGAAAGGTGCGTCGGATAAAAAGCTTTGCCTATGTATCGCGCGTAGGAAACAATTGCATTTGACAAGCGTACCGAGAGAGGTAATCTCATCAAGGGAGCTACGGCGCGTCCGGCCCGCTGCGCTCTTATGGTGATAAACGCGCTCGCTGCCGAAAGCCCAAAAAGCGGGATCTTCTCCTTCAGTAACCAGAGAAAACTTCTCGGTGGGATCGCCACTTCTGCTGGCGTGGAAACTTCTGCGGGTCCGGTAAACATCCGCCGCAAAGGCCAGTAATCCCACAGGAGCAAAACGAAAGGCAGAGTGATGACCTGGGGCTTGGCCATGAGCCCGAGCGCAAACAAGATAGCTACCGCAGCATAGCGGTCGAATCGCGGCTCGCGCACATACCATCGGTAGGCACCCAAGGCGAGCAAGAAGAACAACATGCTGAGCAGGTTCTTGCGCTCGGAAACCCATGCCACGGATTCGACGTTGATCGGGTGCAAGGCAAACAGCGCCGCCACCATAAGACTTCGACCGGCGAAACCAGTCGCCTGCCACAGTAACCAGAGCAGCAGCAGCACGTTCCCGAGATGCAGCAGCAGGTTCGTCTCATGGTGACCGCTGGGATTCAGCTGAAAAAGCTGGTAATCGAAGGCATGAGAGAGCCAGGTTATCGGGTGCCAATTGCTGGCATCGTAAGTAGTGAACGCCCACCGGACCGTGTCCAACTGCAAGCCGGACTTGACGTAGAGATTCTCGGTTACGTATACGTTATCGTCGTAGTTAACGAAAGGGCAGTTGTGAACAGGATAGTAAACAAAGACTGTCGCGATCGCGAGGAGAAGAGCCAGCCAAAGCACCCGCTTCTTCGGCCGAGCCCAAGAGTTCGTTTCCGGCCCGGAAAGAAGCTGCCTTTCAGGGCTCGTACCACCAGAAGCCACTCTCCCTCCCGAGTTGCACGATTATATCCCACTAAATCCCGATGATTTTTCGTCCTACTGGTTGGACAACTGGGCCTGTCCCACCTCATTAACAGAAGAATAATCGCCGTTACCAAGCCACCGTTACCGCGCGCAGGATTTCCAGTGCCAATGGTTTCACCTACGAGTAGCGACAAGATTGAATTAAAGGCAGCTAGTATCAGCATCGAAGTGTAAGTGTTGGGGTCTAAGGCAGTCCGGCAGGCCGGGTATGCGCTTGATCAGGTGGGCCAACGCCACACACATCCCGGAAGCGGCAGCCACGACCCCCCGCCCGCGCCGATCCCAGATCATCCAGGAGATGGCCCTCGCATCCAGGCAATGGCCGCTCCGCTATGGTCCCACAGATTTTCACCTGCGGCGTGATGTCGAAGCCGATATCGTAGGCGCACGCCCGGCCCAGTGTGAGTGTTCGGCATCAAGTGGCCACGAATGCGATTATGAGTCATGCCGTGTCAAGGCAAAAGCTTGCGCCTTGGTTCACGATAAGGCCATTAAACTCGTTTAGAGCGCTTCGCAACGTACATGGCCTTATCCGCGGCCGCGCGAAGTTCATCCGCACTGCGGCTGTCGTCAGGGTACAACGCTACACCGATGCTGGCGCCAGTGGTCACAAGGTTCCCTTCCACCGTAAACGGTTGAGCAAACGCCAGTTCCAGCGCCGAAACCAAAGTTTGAGCTCCAGTTGCATCGGCAACCTCGGCGACTACGGTAAACTCGTCGCCACCGGTTCGAGCGAGTGTGTCAGAGGCGCGCAGCCTTGCTTCCACCCGTGTAGCAACACTCTTAAGCACCAAATCCCCAACCCGATGACCGAACGTGTCGTTCACGTCTTTGAAGTTATCGATGTCCAGGGCGAGAACAGCTGTCTTGTGATGGTGCCGATCAGCACGAGCGAGCGCTTGTTCAAGCCTGTCCTCGAGGAGTCGCCGGTTTGGCATCCCGGTTAGTGCGTCGTGGGAGGCGAGGTATTCGTTTTCCGCGAGGGCGTCTTGCAGCCTCTGGACGAGCTTCTCCCGTTCCCCCTGCGCGCGTTTCATTGAAGTAATATCTACGGCTGCACAAGTAATTCCCACCAGTGCTCCTCGTGGGCTGTGCAGCGGTTCTACGGTCAGGTCAAAGCAATGCTTTTCGTCGCGGAAAGTAATGCTCACCTCGGTCCGAACACCTGCGCCTCTCTGCAAAACTGCCTGTTTGATCGCCGTCAGGCGATCGCCATCTTCTCCACCTATGATCTCTGCGTCCGTTCGGCCGAGGTACTCCTGTTGCGCCCAGCCAAGGATGGGAGCGTTGATCCACGTGTACTTCAGTTCGAGATCCTGGTTGAAGACGACGACGGGGGAATTCTTCAGTGCAACTCGGAAGCGTTCTTCGCTCTTTTGCAGAGCAGCTTCTGCCCTTCTGCGCTCCGTAACGTCGTGGGCCATGCCGCGTACGATGGGTGCTGGAAGCCCGTCGGTGCGGAGCGTGTTGTAGTACTCCCAAATCCTCCGCTCTCCACTCCGGGTCATAAGGACCATCAAACCCTCGGCGAACCCGTCTCTCTGGAGACTGCCTAAGTATTCATCGAATTGGGCGCGGTATTCGGGAGCCAGAAACTCACGCATCGGCATCTGCAGCATTGCCTCGACTTCGTAACCCAAGAGGCGCGCCGGAAGTGGGTTGATTGAGAGTAGTCTTCCGGCGAGATCATGAGTGCACAGCAGGTCCTGACTATGTTCGACCAAGTCGCGGTACAGGTCTTCACGTTCCCGAAGCGCAGCTTCGACCTGCCTACCCGCACTAACTTCGTGTGGCGCCTTCTCTTTGTGAGGTCCCATTTAACCATCCACAGCCAAGAGGCGGCCGGAGCTCGCCCTTAGCAGTGGCGACTCCTCAGCAGCCCTGGTCTGTTACGCCTCACCGCAGTCGTGACCGCGGTGTCTTCGAAGGCAGGTGGCCCACCGAATTTATCTCGCCGGCCTCGTTTCCGTGCTGCCGATTACTGGAGCGGATAAGAACCACATGGCACGGTCAGCATTCTAACGAGGCCAAAGCCAGCCAAAGGTACCGGCAGTTAGCAAGCCGTAGACGAGCCCATCGATAACCTCTTTTATGGTCACGCCCCACGTCTGCCCCTTCCAGATGCCGTTGCTCAGGTGTCCCAGACCGTAGGCCAGGAATGCCGCAGTGCCGGCGACGCGAAAGACGACCAGATAGTGGGCGCCGGACGTAACCGTGTGTCCGGTGAGGTAGGCGACGAAGAAGCCGACAATCAGACAGTAGGCGAACCACATACCCAGGAACTTCGGCATGACGGGCAGGCCGCCAGGAAACACGGTCATCATCCCGACCGGTCCCTGCTTGTATTTTTCGATTAAGGCTGGCGACTTCATCTCCTTATGGGTGCCGAAAGGGAAAAGATAAAGACCTCGCTGCAGGCCAGCGGTGCGGAGCGCGGCGAGAAGCCTGTCCTCATCGGGAAGCTGTTTGTAGTCCCCGCGGTGGTAGGGCAGCAGCATGTGCATGATGGAGCTGGCGATGAAGACGATGATGGCCGACAGCAAGATCGGGAGCCAAAGGGCGGTAAGAGGCACCATGTACAGCCTCCTTCGTGCGGGCAAGTATTTTCCTTGCGAGGCTACGCCTGTCCAGAACCGCGGTCAAGCGGCCACATGTGTCAAACGCATCCAGCAACTGACCTCTCTTGAACCTCGGTTGATCGTGCGTGATTAGTCGCTTATCTTCGTGACCCGTCACGCAAGGCTGATGCTGGCCGCTCCCAGCAGCGCCATCGATCCCCTTTAAGATTCTGATCAGGAAAGATCGCAGGAAATAATCTGGGTCTCTTACGACAGCCCGAGCCTATTTGCAGGAGCGGCTCGGAGTGGCGCGGGAGTTGCTGCAAACCCTAGCAGTAGTAGAAACGTTGGCAACCAAGGCAGGGGAGCGGCTCCGCACCAACCGTTTCCGCGTTGTTACGTCCAGATGGGCCTCTACTGGAAACCGGAGAGAACAACGCGCGGTCTGTAATCCTCGGGGCCTTGCGTTCTTTTGCCAGCAGCGCCACGAGTACGGTGACTAACCGCCATGACGCCTGTATTGTCCATGTAACAGCCCCCTTTGATGGGCTGCAGAGCGTCTTTTGGCAGCGCTTTGGGGGAGTTTAGCGCTATCGAGCACCTCTTTTGACGTCGGCGTGGGGTTGGGAGTGGCACCACGTTTTCCCGCTCTTGCTTGGTGTTCAACGGAAGCTCGGCGCATTACAATGAACCTCTGTCCGTTGGCCACACCCCTTTATGAGCACATCCGTGAAACCCGCTCCTTCTAAGCCGCGGCGAAGGTCTACGCGCACCACCTCCTCTACGGCTCGCGCAACCGCCGCGGAGGCGCATAGCCACGCTCTCGGACAGGCGGTCCGCGACCTCGACGATCCAGCTCTGTTCATCAACCGTGAGCTGAGTCTGCTGGATTTTCAGCGGCGCGTACTGGAAGAGGCCCAAGACAGCAGTAACCCATTGCTGGAGCGGCTAATGTTCCTGTCGTTCGTCGGCTCCAATGTCGACGAATTCTTCATGGTGCGAGTGGCCGGCCTGAAGCGGCAGGTCGAGAAAGGCGTGAGCGACCCCGGGCCCGACGGTATGAGCTCGTCGGAGCAGTTGCGGG
>Ga0074045_10001115_pt1 | contig 26119 bp, 28 predicted proteins | sample BogForMeECP23OM2_FD_94442 | JGI IMG/M metagenome (GOLD analysis project Ga0074045, IMG submission 94442) | Bog forest soil microbial communities from Calvert Island, British Columbia, Canada - Bog Forest MetaG ECP23OM2 | ecosystem: Environmental > Terrestrial > Soil > Wetlands ... | reverse complement strand
GTAAAACGCTGTCTGATATGTAATACCCTGAGATTTTGCCCATTCGCTTAGTTTCATATTATTTTATTATCATATATAAAATAATATTATATATGATAATTTTTAACAGGTCTTAACCCCATCGTAAAATCTAAATAACTTAATGACATCACATAGGTAGAGGGGGGACAATATGACGGAAAGAACTTAAAATCCCTCCTGGCTCGACCATGTCTGAGTTCGAGTCTCGTTTCCGGCATCTATAGGTCGATACAGTGCGTCTGTGTCAACACTCTTCAGCTTTACAGTGAAGCTGTTTTGCTCATTTTAAGTTTTTACTCATGCTGTAGACAAACCATATGACTTATAGCATAATAATTCATGAAGTTATCGATTTACGCCAAGCAATTAGTCATCAGTCATCAGACGGCATGGCGGCGATTCAGGGACGGGAAGCTCAACGCGTACAGATTGCCCACTGGGACAGTCATTGTCGAGGAAGACCCTTCTGAAGAGGCAAAGAGTTCTGCTTTTGTCTACTGCCGTGTCTCATCTTTCGAGCGGAAAGGGCACCTTAAATCGAAGCAGCAGTGGCTGCTCGATTACTGTGCGGCAAAGCGATACAGAGTCGGCCAAGTGGCAATCGAAGTAGGCTTAGGCGTTGACGGTACACGAAGGCAATGGTTGTCGTTGCCGCGGGGCATTGTAGCCGACATCACTTCATCATGCGCGAAGCTCTGCGGATAAGGATGCTGCAAGAGGAAGACTGCGAAGATAAGACAGGAACTGTCAGTCGGCAAAAAGGAAGTTGCGGGTGGATGGGACTTGCGAGCTGAGACCCTTTCCAACAAGGAAAAACGTAAGTCAGTCGCCCTGACCATCAAGCATGCCGGGTCCTTGCTGGCATAATATCATCTGACTAGTGAGAGAAACTCTCGCGGGGGGGATGTTTCAACTAATATCTTGACACAGAGCATCTCCCGCACCAACTTCGTGAGATAAGCCTTATTGTCAAGTCATGAAGGCCTGACTGAAAATAAAGCATTGGTCGAGAGTAGTTCACGTCATTAAACGGGGTTGCATCATATGAAAATATTACTGGCAACGGATGGCTCTGAATACTCAGAGATAGCAGCCAAGATTCTGACCTGCCTGAAGTTATCTGCAGAAGATGAAATAACCGTATTTCATGCCATGTATTTCATTCCTTGCCTTTATGGGCAGGAATCATATCGCGACACTCTTAAATCAATGAAACAGGAAATTGCGCCGAAGATTATTGATTCTGCGCTGGATATCCTAAAGCCTGTTAAGGCAAAAATTAGCACCTTGCTTCTCGAAGGTACGCCTGAATACTCCATTACTGATGTTGCCGACGAGTGCGACATTGATTTGATTGTAATGGGGGCAAAAGGGAAAAAAGAGAGTGACTCGCTTTTCATAGGAAGTGTAGCAAAGTCAGTGACGATTAATTCTTCAAAACCTGTTCTTGTCACTAAACCGCCCGTATCCAAAAAATCGGACAACATGAAGATTCTTTTTGCAACGGACGGCTCACGGCATTCGTCCGCAACAAAAGAGATATTATCGGGCATACCCTTTCCGGAACGCACAGAAATAACAGTATTAAATATTATACCGTGGGAATTTCTGGACATACCTAGGACATTCGTACCTGAATTAGACGAAGGCGTCAATCATGTTATAGAAAAGACTGGATCTAAGAGACTTCTTGAATCTAAAAAAAAATCCTTGAGCGAGCGAAGGAATATTTGAACAATACTTTTCAGAACGTAAACGTTATTTTGCAAGTTGGTGACCCCTCGAAAGAAATAATAAAGGCATCAGAAAAATTGGGAGCGGACCTAGTCGCGGTTGGATGTCGTGGATTGAGGGGAATCAAGGGCATGTTCGGAAGCGTATCGAAGAATATTCTTGCCGACTCTAAGTGCTCCGTTTTGATAGGCAAAACCTGCAAGGAATAAGACATAAGACATTAGGCTCCTGAACGCAGTCTCAACCGCAATATTTGTCACAATCCGTGAAAGAGCTTTAGGGTCTTTCCGAATGTCTCCTTTAGAGATAAGAATGCGATGGTCAGCACATTGTCGTTTCCCGTGCTCCGTGTATGAGAGCTCGACGACACCATTGTGCCCGCTACCTCCTCTTTAGGATGGAACAAAGCTGACAAGAGTTACAGAGGCACAAAGTGAAGGTACTTGGTTAATGTCCACGAAACGGTTGATATCGTCGCACTTGACATTTCGAACTGACAAGTCTGCAAGGCTCTTTTGAGATAGACGACGGGTGAGGATGCCACCATAATTCTATGAGCAAATACTGCGAGATCTTACTGTATGTGGGTAGATGTCTATGCGACGGCCTCATGCCGGGGAGATTTTATCCGGAGAATGATGATCCTTATTCTCTAAGAAGGATTGCGGATGCTCTGAGAACGATTGAAAAATACCTGTTGCCATCACAGAATTGGGGCCTGATAATCGATTACAATAATCTTGTTAAGGATAATATTGAGGCGGATAAATTGGCGGAATATGCAAAGAGAAACTTTCCCAATGCAAGGGAGATCATCGAGCCCTATGTGTGTATACATGGGAGGATTGTATTCGCCAGGAAAATAAGGCTTGACGGCTGCCTTGAAGGAGAAGCTGATAATATAGTGAAAGTGATGAAAAAATCAGGACATGAGCCAAACGAGTTCACCAAAAGAGCTGATTGGATAAAAAAAACTTATGAATCCGAGGGAATCAGAGCAAGCGAGCTGCGCGAGCTTCAAGAGAAAGAGGATGATTTTTGGCGGGCTGTGCTCAACTTCTATTAGCGGCCCATTGATCGCCTCAATTCAACTCTCACACGGGCAGGACCATTATTTTCTGGAGTGAGGAGGTTTTGAACACTTTTCTTCCGATGTCTTGAAAACCGCTACATCACCGGCTCATTTCCGAGGACTTAACGAGTCAAGACAGAGACTCGTTAAGTCCTTAGGGCTTCGTTACGCAAGTGTTCAAGTCGCCCGGCCTTCCTCTTAGAAGAACGTGTGACGTTGTGATTAGCTGCTATATAATTTTTCAAACCAGGAGCAGAACGGTTCTTGGCCAACATATTGATATCGGCTCATCTGATGATTCTTCAGAAAAGTATCCGGCTGTGGAATGTTTTGGAGGTGGACTCTAGTTAGACTTGCTTAGGTTTTAGCGGACACAATTTTATCAAGTAAGCTCCTGCGTTCCTCGTCGACACCGATAAATTCGACAGAGGTCTCATAACCACCCTCGATCACAGTTACCCTTGCCACTTTTCCAGAAATGATCAAGTAAGAATTGGTCATTCCCGCATGATGATAGAGCATATCAATAGTGACAGTGTCATTGAGATCGTACTTCTTATCTGTCTTAAAACGCATCCCACTGGCACTTATATTAGAAACATCTTCTGTCCAACCCTTTGTGTCGCCTCGGAGTTTATATTTTACAGTAATGTCAATCCTAGGGTGACTTCGCCGATTCTGCATCTCATATCTCCTCTTTTATTACAACAAAAAAGTGGATCCTCCAAGATGTGATCAGTATCACCTGCTCACAATGAGAGACCAATGCCTTTTTCAGAAGTTCTCGCTTGCCCCTCACCCTCTTTCTAAAGAGCTATCCTTTGCAACAAAGCATCCTTTTGGGCTTCTGATTTTGCCTTTATTTTGGTCACTATTTATTATCCAGTATTCTGTAGCCTATAGCAAGAGTCTTAGAAAGATGACGCCCGCGGCTTGACAGTTTAGGATACTCTCACAATGTGACCACGTGAGTAGTATAGTTGCAGAAACTCGTAATCCCCATTCTTGGCGTCTTTGTTTGTGGCAGTCTTAAAAACACGCGTGATAAATTCTTTGCGCAAGGTATCGTGTTGTGCGCTGAGGTTAAAAAATATCACGCTTGAGATCGCGCACTAGGGAACTGCAAATAATACGAATTATCTGAACTTTTCCATCGGTAATCGTATCACTCAACCTTGCTTTTTCACCTCGTTAAAGTTTAAATTATGCTGTTAAAGGGATGAAGATCTAAATCCAAATCCAGATAGAGACCTAGTGCACCTTCAGAGTGTTTAGACTTTGATGCGATCTTTCGTGAATTACAAAAGCGCTGAGGATATGAGACGAAAAATAAGAAAGGCGATCTTGCCCGCCGCGGGACTCGGAACGAGATTTTTGCCAGCCACTAAGGCATCTCCGAAAGAGATGATGCCTCTTGTCGATAAACCATTGATCCAGTATGCGGTTGAAGAGGCCATTAGTTGCGGCATAGAAGACTTCATTATAATCACGGGAAAAAACAAGAGAGCCATTGAGGACCATTTCGACACCGCTTATAGGCTGGAGGAAAGACTGAGGGCAACGGGAAAAAATAAGCTGCTGGAAGAAATCAATAAACTAAACCATATCAATCTTGCCTATATACGTCAGAAATCACCCCTCGGCCTTGGACATGCGATATTGTGCGCAAAGCCTTTTGTCGGTGATGAGCCTTTTGTGGTCATATTGAGTGATGATGTGGTGGACCCGGAGTATCCGCTGCTCAGAGAGATGATCAATATCTATGAGGATAAGCAATGTCCGGTTATAGCTGTGCAGGAGGTGCCGCGCTCACAAGTACAACGTTACGGAATCGTTGACGGACCGCTTGAGGGATCTCTCATCAGGATTAATACGCTGATCGAGAAACCGAAACCTGAAGAGTCACCCTCTAACTTTGCGATCTTAGGGAGATATATCCTCACCCCTGATATATTCTCAATCCTGGAGCTGCAGGAACCTGGCGCCGGGGGCGAGATTCAACTCACCGATGCATTGAGAACATATGCGAAGAAAAGGCCCATTTATGGGTATTTGATAAAGGGGAAGCGGTATGACGCGGGCGATAAGTTGGGTTATTTGGAGGCGATAGTCGATTTTGCGCTTAAGAATGAAGAAGTGGCGAGGGATTTTAAAAGATTCCTGATTGAACGACTTAATGTAGCGGAATGAAAACGATCTTAACAAGTTTGTTTCTCTATGAGGTTGACACCTGCGCGGAGCCGCTTATAGACTTCTATGAGACAGATGATTTCCTCGTGTTTGAAGCTGACGTGCCTGGGATAGAACCGTCGAATGTATCTATTAGGGTTTATGAGGATCTGTTAGTGATCCAGGGGGTCAGAACGATTGAAGACGATGAGGCGTCGATCAGGGGAACGAGATTCTTATGTATGGAGAGAAATCTAAAAAGCTTCAGAAGGATGGTCAGGATACCCATCCCTGTGAACACCACGGCTGGCAAGGCGGTCTACAACAACGGAGTTGTAACTATCAGATTTCCTAAACTGAAGGGTAAACTGATACGTATCTCTGTTGAGAGACTATAAAAAAACGAGCCGGTCAAAACGGGCATTCGGACAAAACGCATTGTAATGTTTATCAGCACATTCATTTTATGACCTGATCATTTGACAACTGTACGATAAAGAGGGGAGGACCATGGAGGAGAAAATGAACGAGATCAGCAACAGCACTGAAGATAAAGACAAGGAAGTACAAATTCCTGACGCACTGCCAGTTTTGCCAGTGAGGGATATTGTTGTTTTTCCTTACATGATCATACCTCTTTTTGTTGGGAGGGACATATCCATTAAGGCAATTGACCATTCTCTTAACACAAACAGAATGGTATTGCTCCTCACACAGAAAGATATTGATGTTGAGACACCAAAGCCTGAAGATCTCTATTCGGTAGGGACCGTCTGCATGATCATGAGGATGCTTAAACTCCCTGATGGGCGGGTTAAGATACTCGTTCAAGGTTTGAGCAAGGCGAAGGTTGCCATGATTACCCAACAAGAACCCTTTTATATGGCGGTGATTGAAAAAATCGTTGAGGGCAAGCCGGCGGAGAAGACAATCGAGGATGAGGCCCTCATGAGGAATGTAAAAGAGCAGCTGGACAAAGCCGTATCTCTCGGGAAATCTATTACACCTGATGTGATGGTGGTCATAGAGAACATTGACGATGCGGGGAGGCTCGCGGACCTCATCGCCTCACATCTAGGGCTGAAGGCAGAACAGGCCCAGGAGATACTGGAGATGTCTGATCCGGTTGAACGAATGAAGCGGATTGGCACCGTACTGTCAAGAGAAATAGAGCTCCTGACGATTCAGCAGAAAATCCAGTCAGAGGCAAGAGGGGAAATAGACAAGACTCAGAGAGAGTATTTTCTGCGTGAACAGCTTAAAGCGATACAGAGGGAACTGGGTGAGATGGATGAGCGTGCAGAAGAGGTAAGAGAGTTCAGGAAAAAGATAGACGATGCACGCATGCCGGATAAGGTGATGAAAGAGGCTGAAAAACAATTGCGAAGAATTGAAAAGATGCATCCCGACAGTGCGGAGGCTGCCACAATAAGGACCTATCTTGAATGGCTCACTGAGCTTCCTTGGTCAAAGGGAACTCAGGATCTGTTAGACATAAGAGCTGCAGAAAAAGTCTTGAATGATGATCACTACGATCTGGAAAAGGTCAAGGAACGAATCCTCGAATATCTCAGCGTGAGAAAACTGAAGGAAAAGATGAAAGGGCCGATCCTGTGTTTTATTGGTCCTCCAGGCGTAGGAAAGACGTCGCTCGGTCGCTCAATAGCGAGAGCGCTCGGGCGGGAATTCATACGGATGTCACTTGGAGGAGTGCGCGACGAGGCAGAGATAAGAGGACACAGAAGGACGTATGTCGGGGCGCTTCCAGGGAGAATAATCCAGGGAATCAAGCAGGCGGGCACCAACAACCCGGTCATGATGCTTGATGAGATCGACAAAATTGGGATGGACTTCAGGGGCGACCCATCTTCCGCCCTCCTCGAAGTGCTTGATCCCGAACAGAACAATACGTTCATGGATCATTACCTTGCCGTGCCCTTTGACCTGTCAAGGGTAATGTTCATTACGACAGGAAATCTTGGCGATACAATACCTGGCCCGCTGAGGGACAGGATGGAAATCCTCTATCTCTCCGGTTACACTGAAGAAGAAAAACTCCAGATAGCAAAAAAATATCTGATTCCTAAACAGCTGGATGAACATGGGATCAGCACAAAGATCTTAAGGATAAGCGAGTCTTCCATCCGCCAGATGATATCTCACTATACAAGAGAGGCGGGAGTCCGAAATCTCGAGAGGGAAATAGCCAATTTATGCAGGAAGGTCGCCAAGAGGGTAGCCGAGGATAAGGCAAAGCTGTTTACGGCCACCGCCCATAACATTCATAAATATCTCGGAGTCCCCAAATATCTGCCCGAAGAAGAGATGAAAAAAGACGAAGTCGGCGTTTCAACAGGTCTGGCATGGACAGAGGCTGGCGGTGATGTAATCTACGTGGAAGCAACAATCATGAAGGGGAAGGGAAGCCTCACTCTTACTGGACAATTAGGGGATGTAATGAAGGAATCCGCTCAGGCTGCGCTGAGTTACGTTCGGTCCAGATCAAACGAACTCGGCATCAGTGATGAGATTTTTTCAAAGGTTGACCTGCATATCCATGTCCCTGCGGGGGCGATTCCAAAGGATGGACCGTCAGCTGGGATCACAATGGCAACAGCCATAGCGTCAGCACTAACGGGCAAGGCGGTCAAGAAGGATATTGCCATGACTGGTGAGGTCACATTAAGGGGCAGGGTTCTGCCCATAGGAGGCCTTAAAGAAAAAACACTTGCAGCTAAGAGGATGGGCATCAGAAAAGTTATTTTGCCCAAAAGGAACAAGAAGGATCTGGATGACCTCCCAAAATATGTGAAAGAGGGAATGGATTTTGTTATTGCTGAAACGATGGATGACGTTCTGAAGGCGGCTCTCGTCGGGCCACACAAGGCTGTAAAGACTTTGAAAGCAGTCTCTGAAGCCGTATCTATGCCGGCCAAGGGGAGGAACAGCAAAAACAACATGAGGAGAATAGCAACATCAAATCTCAGAAATGCAACTCCGTCAAGTAGGGGAACTAAACCTTCTAAGAAAAATAAGAGAAAAGTTTAGTGCCAATCTCAACGCCGTTGACAGCGGTATTATTGTTGGTATCGGGGATGATGCCGCCGTTATTTGCCCGCAACAAGACAGAATAATCGTCACCACGGATATGATGAACGAGGGGATTCACTTTGACCTCTCATATACGGGTCCTTACCAGTTAGGTTTCAAACTGGTGTCTGTCAACGTGAGTGATATCATGGCGATGGGAGGGACATCAAGGTATCTCTTTCTGAACGTCGCGTTAAAGAAAGATGCGGACGAAGATTTTTTCTGGAAGCTTTATGATGGCATGGCTGCTGCGATGGATATGTACGGGGTCAGCTTACTGGGTGGGGACCTTTGTGCTGCTGATAATGATATGGTTGTCTCTGCCACAATAATAGGGGTGGGAAACACTATTGTCACAAGGGGCGGCGCATCTGCTGGTGAAAGAATCTATGTCACTTCAACCCTTGGAGATTCTGCGTGCGGCCTCGAGATCCTCAGGCGCCTCACTCAGGAGTCTAAGGAGATGATAAAAAACAAGAAGCTCATAGGCAACAATGAAAAAACGAAAGGTGACGACAAAATATTGGTGCAACTTGCTGGACAACCATCGCTAAGAACTCTTCGGTGGGATAGCGTCGAGCCTTTAATAGAGAGGCATCTGATGCCAGTCGCAAGGGATTCACACCCGTACCTCCGGTATGCGACCTCGATGATCGACGTGAGCGACGGATTATTCATTGATTTAACGAGGATATGTGATGAGAGCAAGGTGGGTGTGAGGGTCTACCTTGACAGGATTCCGATTTCTAAAGAGTTGGCGCATGTTTCAGGCGCAATGGGGTTAGATCCCTTAGCGATGGCAACTTCGGGTGGGGAGGATTATGAACTCCTGTTCACAGCCCCTGATTTTGCTCCTGAATCTGATGATGTGAAGGGCGGTCTGAAGGTTACCTGTATAGGAGAAGTTATAGAGAAAGAAAGGATAGTCATTGACAGGATGGGCAACGCAGATCGCCTGACATCGGAGGGTTACGAGCACTTTGGCTCTTCGTGACAAATTAAGGGCAGTCCTCAGTACACAGGATTCTCCAAAAAAGATTGCCCTATCGTTTTCCGTCGGTATTTTTATCGGGATGTCCCCCCTGCTCGGTCTTCATACGATCATAGGTATTTTTGTCGCGTGGGTCTTCAGATTGAATAAGTTTGTTACCGTTATCGGTCTGTATATTACTAACCCCTGGACCGCCGTACCAATCTATACCTTTGCGACCTGGATTGGAGCGCGCATTCTCGGGATCGATCACATAATCCCTGATCTTAACTGGAGCGCTTTAAGTTTTTCTTATCTCCTTCGAGAAACGGAGCCCCTCATCTGGCCTTTTATCTTTGGCAGCACCCTTTGCGGTTTTGTCGCTGCAGGGATTGGTTATGTAATAATATACAAGGCAGTCTTGAGAAACAGAAATGATTAAAATAAATATAACCACTCTGGGTTGCCCTAAGAATGTCGCAGATTCGGGACACCTGAAGAAATCGTTGATGCAAGAAGGCTTTTTGCACGTTGATGAACCGGAAGATGCAGATTTACTCATTGTCAATACCTGTGGTTTCATCAAAGAGGCAAAGGAGGAATCTGTTGAAGAAATACTCAGGCTTGCGGAAATCAAAGAGAGGCAAGCGGACAAAGGCAGCGGGCAGAAAAAGAAGCTTGTTGTGCTAGGTTGCCTCGCCAAGAGATATCTGGAGGAGTTACGGAGTCAGATCCCTGAGATAGATAACATCTGGGGGGTCGGCGAAGAAGACAGTATCATAGAATATTGCAAAGATAATTTGACGAAAGACGTGGCATTCGAGCCGGCGGAAAATATAGGGACGCAGGCTATACGCAGTGGGCCACCTGTTGCATCATCTTATGCGTATCTGAAGATTGCTGAGGGCTGTGACAAGAAATGCACCTTTTGCGTGATACCTTCCATTAGGGGAAGATTCAGGAGTCTTCGGCCGGAAGAGATATTGAAAGAGGCCGAATACCATATCCACAGTGGTGTGAGGGAATTAATACTTGTCGCGCAGGATATTACAAATTATGGGAAGGAACTGAGGGGGTATAAACTTGTTTCTTTGCTCAGGGATATGATATCCATAACGGGAGATTTCCAAATACGGCTCCTGTATCTGTATCCGACAATGATTGATGATCAGTTATTGGAATACATGGCCAATGAAGATAAGATAGTCAACTATCTGGACATCCCCCTGCAACATTCTGAGGACAGGATCTTGAGGCTGATGGGCAGACGCGGCACAAAAAAGGAGTATCACAAGTTGATAAGGAATATAAGGCGCACTGTGCCTGGAGTTGCCATCAGGACAACGTTTATCGCCGGGTTTCCCACGGAGACGGAAGAAGAGTTCAATGGTCTCGTCGAATTTATAGAGGAGATGAGATTTGACAGGCTCGGTGTGTTCAAATACTCCAGGGAAGAAGGGACACCCGCATCAACACTTAAGGGACAGATACCCGAAAGGGTCAAAGGCAGGAGGCTTGATGAAATAATGACGAGGCAGGCGCTTATTTCTCTGGAGAAGAATAAGGATCTGATTGGTAAAACATACCCTGCAGTTATCGATGAGGTTGATGATGACGTCGCGCTCGCACGCCTGTATTCCCATGCGCCTGAGATTGACGGAATGGTCATTATAGATCGACGGGAAGGGGTAGGGGAGAAGGAGCGCTCAGTTGGAGAGATAGTTACGGTAAAAATCACTGATGCCTATGATTATGATGTAAAGGGCAAAATAATTGACAATGTCAGACCTCAGTTTGCAGAGGCTAAAATAAATCACAGATCGCGCACGGCAACTTCAAAATGAGAAAAATCCCCTATCTTCATATAGGGTTGTTCATCGTGACTTTTCTGACCACACTTGTTGCGGGTGCTCTCCAGAGAGGGATCGATATTATTGCGGAACCTCACAGGATAAAGGAGGGATGGCCGTTTGCCGTGACGTTGATGACTATACTGCTATGTCATGAGTTGTCCCATTATATCGCCTCAAAGCGGCATCATACGAGGGCGACCCTTCCTTATTTTATCCCGGCTCCATCGATAATAGGCACCTTCGGTGCATTCATAAAAATGAAATCGCCTATCATCACCAGAAAAGCACTCGTCGATATCGGCGCGTCAGGGCCGATTGCCGGCTTCATTGTTTCTGTGGCAGCATGCGTCCTGGGCCTCAGCATGTCTCATGTGGTCTCTGTAGCCCGAACAGATGGGGGGTTAAGCCTCGGTGATTCACTGTTGTTTTCTCTGTTGTCAAGGATAGTGCTCGGTGCCACTCCGGAAAATTATGACATACTCCTGCATCCAGTGGCCTTTGCGGGATGGATTGGACTCTTTGTCACCTCTTTGAACCTCATCCCTATCGGCCAGCTTGATGGCGGGCATATTGCTTTTGCGATCCTGGGGCAGAGGCAGCGGTATCTTTCCATAGTGCTTGTAACGATTCTCTCAGTGTTGGGACTATCAGCCTTATTGGGGATGTCCGGATGGGAGGGTTGGTTGATGTGGGCCATCTTGATGCTTGTTTTGGGCATAAAGCATCCTCCCGTGCTCCACTGGGAGGTTCCCCTGGATCGGAAGAGGAAGTGTATCGGCCTTCTCACCTTGATAATCTTCATTGTCACCTTTATCCCGTCGCCATTTAAGTTGATGGAGTGAGTGTTTTGCTTGTGCCTGTTCGCTTCATGGTAGCTTCTTTTCGTGCAAGGATCTGATTAATGGCCTACAAAATCATTACCAGCCAGAATAATCCCTTAATCAAGGAAGCTCTGCGCATTAAAAAAAGGCAAAAGAGTTATAGGGAGAACGCATTTATTATTGAAGGGCCGCACCTGATAGAAGCAGCTCTTTCCTCTAGACTCGAGATGGAAGAGGTATTTTTCACAGAGACCTTTGCGTGTAAGGAGGAAGGGGAACGGCTGTTAAAAAAGATGTCAACAAAGACTTATCGCCTTTTGCAAGTACCAGAGCAGCTCATCTGCCGGCTGAGTGACACTGAAACCCCTCAGGGGATTATCGCAGTAGTATCTTATAAGGCAATGAATCTAAATGAAGCAACCTTTGGCACTGTCCCGTTATTTGTACTATGTGATGGCATTCAGGAACCCGGGAATCTTGGTTCAATAATCCGTGTTTCGGATGCTGCGGGTGCCGACGGCGTAGTAATCTTGCCAGAGACGTGTGACGCATTTTCGCAAAAAGCCATAAGGGCCAGCGCGGGAAGCTTATTCAATATCCCAATTATACATGCCGAATATGAGGAAGTGTTCGATTCACTTGCTTTCAGACATATAGACCTTTATGCAACAGACACAAGAGGACCGATATCTATATACAGCGTTGACCTTAGAGAGCGCGTGGCTTTGGCTTTTGGAAACGAAGCGCAGGGGGTGAGCAAGGCGCTGCGTGGCAAAGTGAAAAACTTGATAAGTATTCCGATAATTGGTGGAGCCGAAAGCCTGAACGTTGCATCCGCTGCCTCTGTCTGCCTCTACGAGGTGGTGAGACAGCGGATGTTCACGACTTAGGCAAGAGTCCCGCAAGATTAACAATTTTTACTCCAATTAGTTATACTAATCTGGTACAAAAAATAGCAATAGTGAAAGGAGTATTATTGTATGAAGATTATCCTAAAGACAGATGTGAAGGACCTCGGTGCCATGGGTGAAGTGGTTACGGTGAAAGAGGGATATGCAAGGAATTTTCTGTTACCTAAGGGGCTCGCGACGGAGGCTAATCTGAAGAATGTCAAGGCATTGGAACATGAACAAAGGAAGATCCAAGCACTTGCCAAAAAGGTGAAGACGAGCTCTGAGTCGATTGCTTCGAGAATCTCCGCTCTCTCCCTTACCATCAACGCAAAATCAGGAGAGGAAGAGAAACTCTTCGGGTCTGTGACCGCCATGGATATTGCTGAAGCACTAAAAAAAGAGGGTCTGGAAATTGACAGGAAAAAGATTCTTTTGGATGAGCCGATCAAGAGGCTCGGCAGTTACACAGTGAAGGTGAAGATTCATCCTGAGATTACCGCACAACTCGCCGTGCAGGTAGTAAGTGAATGATTCGGCCATAATGCTATTGCGGAGTGTCTCTCCAAATGCAGTTTAATGACAGGAGGAGTCTTTGAGAGAAGGTGAGTTTGCCCTTGATAGACTGCCTCCTCAGAACTTGGAGGCTGAGCAATCCATCCTCGGTGCAATTATACTTGACAACGATGCATTGCCAAGGGTTGTGGAGGATCTTAAACCCGACGACTTCTACAAGGAAGCACACAGACGTTTGTATCGGGTGATGCTGGATCTGTTTGATAAGAGCGAACCAGTAGACATTATCACCCTGACGGATTATCTGAGAAGAAGTAACGAACTCGAAACAATAGGGGGACTTTCCTACCTCTCATTTCTCGCAAACAGCATTCCCACCTCTGCGAACATCAAATATCATTCAAAGATAATAAGAGAGAAGTCTTTATTGCGATCATTGATCAAGACGGCGACTCACATCACGACCAGGGTTTATGAAGACAACCTTGATGCAGATGAAATGGTGGACTATGCGGAGAAGCAAATCTTTGATATTGCAGACAAAAGGACAAAGGCGTCATTTGTAAGTCTCAAGGATGTAATCAAGGATACTTTTAAGATGATAGAACTTCTCTATGATAAGAAAGAATCGGTCACGGGTGTCCCTTCGGGGATGAAGGATCTGGATGAATTAACCTCTGGTTTTCAGGCGGGTGACCTTATTGTTATCGGTGGCAGACCTGGTATGGGTAAGACTGCCTTTGCCCTTAATATCGCTCAGCATGTAGCGATTGACGGGAGAGAGCCGGTAGCGGTTTTTAGCCTTGAAATGGCAAAGGAACAGCTGGCACTGAGAATGCTTTGCGCAGAGAGCATGGTTAATTCCGCACATGTGAGGAAAGGCTTTATTAGCAAGGAAGACTGGCCGAAACTTACGAATGCCGCTGGCAGGCTTGCAGAAGCGTCAATATTTATCGATGACTCCTCCGCGATTACGGTGTTGGAAATACGAGCCAAGGCAAGGCGCTTGAAAATGGAACACGGAGCCTTGAGTCTTGTGGTCGTTGATTACCTTCAACTCATGAGGAGCAGAGGCAATTTTGAGCGACGAGAGCAGGAGATCTCAGAGATCTCTAGGTCACTGAAGGCCCTTGCAAAGGAGCTGAAGGTGCCGGTTATAGCCCTCAGCCAATTGAATCGAGGTGTTGAACAGCGACATGAAAAAAAGCCGACACTTGCCGATCTCAGGGAGTCCGGGGCCATTGAGCAAGATGCGGATGTGATCATATTTCTTTATCGTGACGAGTTTTATAACCCGAACAATCCTGCCAATAAAGGTAAAGCTGACATAATTGTTGCGAAACAGAGAAACGGGCCAACAGGTACTATCAGTCTCACTTTTCTGGCTGAGTGCACTAGGTTTGTCGATTTTACCAACATGCCTCCTGGATATGAGGAAGAGGCCTATTGATGAAAAGGCAACCGGCCGTTGCAGGACAGTTTTATGGCGGGACTTCGCCGGCATTATCTCATCAGGTTTCAAAGTACATCCTTGAGGGACAAGAGAAAGAAAAGGTCATTGCCGTCCTTTGTCCCCATGCTGGGTTGATGTATTCAGGCCATGTGGCCGGCGCCGTGTATTCTTCAATTCAGTTCCCGGATACCTTTATCCTTATGGGGCCAAACCATACCGGCCTTGGATCACCAGTATCAATGATGGCCTCGGGACAGTGGGAGATACCGACGGGTTCTTTTTCCATAGATGAAAATCTGAGCAGGAAGCTGTTACAGAAATCTCCTCACATATCTGAAGACAGTAAGGCACATCTCTTTGAGCACTCCCTTGAGGTTCAGTTGCCCTTTATCGCTTATTTTTCGACAAAAGTAAAAATAGTGCCGATCACACTGATGACGGTCTCTCTGGAGGAGTGCGAAGAAATTGGACACAGCGTCGCTGAGACGATAAAGGAGGATGGCAATAATATCGTTATTGTGGCGAGCACTGATATGAGCCATTATGTTACCGATGAGCGTGCCCGCAAGCTTGACGGCGTCGCCATCCGTGAAGTCCTCAATCTGAATCCTCAAGGGCTTTACACCACCGTTCAGAAAGAGCGGATTTCGATGTGCGGATTTATTCCCGCTACGATTATGCTTTTTGCAGCGAAGGCGCTGGGTGCGAAGCAGGCCAGGCTGATAAAATACGCCACCTCGGGAGACGTAAGCGGCGACTACGATCATGTGGTCGGGTACGCGGGGATCATCATAACGTGAGGCATCTGTAGGGAATAGTTTGCCAGAGGAAAACATGGGAACTGCTCAGCAATACAATGCGGGGGTGGATACCGGCGTCATATTGGCCGGAGGTAAGAACAGGAGATTCCCCCTCATTAAGAGTTTTATAAAGGTTGAAGGTGTTGCAATCATTGAGAGAAATATTTCCGTGCTACAAGAGTTATTTGCCGAGGTTTTAATAAGTACCAACACCCCCGAGGTCTATTTTCATTTAGGCGTGCCCCTATTGGGAGACGCATTGCCCGCAAGTGGCCCGATGACCGGCATTTATACGGCTCTTCTTAACTCGAAGGGCGAGGATGTGTTTGCGGTCGCATGCGATATGCCATTTATAAGTAGAGAGCTTATTCTTTTTTTATGCAGGAAACATCGGGAAATACTGCACGCAAAACCAGTTGGGGCGACAGTCCCTGTGTTCAACGGAGAACCTCAACCCCTCTTTGGGGTTTACGCGAAGACAGTCCTTCCTCGCCTCGAAGAAGGGATACTGAGGGGTAAGACATCGATGAGGCGATTTCTTGGTGAAATAGAAACAAATCTTGTCGACGAGTCCGAAGTCCGGATGCGAGATCCTGAGGGAAGGTCATTTATCAACGTAAATACTGTTGAGGACTATGAAGCAGTCATGCGCAGCAGAAAATAGGCAGTAAGATGGCCTCAAGGGTTCTATACATAAAGAAACAGATGCTCTTTGCTGCCTGCTCTTGACAGGAGGGGAACGTATGTTTGGCTTTGGAATGCAGGAACTGCTTGTTATATTGATAATAGTCGTGGTAGTGTTTGGCGGATCACGGCTGCCTCAGATAGGAAAAGGCATAGGAGAAGCAATCAGGAATTTCAAGAAGGCAGCCTCGGAGCCTGACGCCATTGATGTGACTCCTAAAAAGTCCGGCCAAGACAGCAGGGAAATGATCGGCAAAGAGCCGCAAAAAAAAGAGAGTTAGGTCCTCATCGGATCATGTACTAAGAAAGGTGAACAGAGGTACCACTGCTGAGATAGACCTGAATGCCATTTCCGGTAATCTCAGCCTCATCAAAAGCCTGTCTCGGAACAGGCCCGTCATCGCCGTTGTGAAGGCCGATGCATATGGCCACGGAGCGGTGGAGGTCTCAAGGAGGCTAGCCAGAGAAGGTCTAGCAATGCTGGCTGTTGCCTTTACTGACGAGGCAAAGGAATTGAGGAACGCGGGGATAGATGTGCCGATCCTCGTGCTTTTCGATCCTGATATCGACGATATTTTTAGCTACAATCTGACTCCTGTTATCAGTGACCTCAAGACAGCTGTTTCCATAGCAAGAAAAGCGGAAAGAGTGCGTCAGACGGTGAATGTTCACATTAAGGTCGATACTGGCATGGGGAGGATGGGTATCACAGGGGACGCGGTCAGAGAGATACTTGAAATCGCCCAGTTAGGGGGGATTCACGTGGATGGCGTAATGAGCCATTTTTCTGAAGCAGACCTTGCCGATTCTTCTTTTGCTCAACATCAGATCAGTAAGATGAAGGCCACGCAGCGGCATTTGTCTGAAAAAGGGCTTGACGTCCCGTTCTTTCATATGGCTAATAGTGCCGCTGTCCTGACTATTCCGGAATCCCATTTCGACGCGGTCAGACCGGGCCTTATGTTATATGGATACTCACCGTTACGGCAGGCGGAATTCAAGGCCTACTACCCAACTGAATTGGCTCCTGCCATGACCGTCAAGACAAGATTGGTTTCAGTCAAGAGGGTTCAATCTGGGACCCCTATTAGCTATGGCAGGACATTTACTACGAAACGCAGTAGTGTCATCGGGGTGTTGTCAGTGGGCTATGCTGACGGTTTTAGTATACGTTTTTCAAATAATTCCGAGGTCATTGTCAGAAGCCGGCGGGTTCCGATCGTAGGTCGAGTATGCATGGACCTGACTATGGTGGATATAACAGACATTGAAGACGTATCTGAAGGCGATGAAGTCATAATTATAGGGAAACAGGGCAACGAGACAATCGATGCCGTGGAACTTGCGCGCAAGGCTGACACGATTGCCTACGAAATATTGACCTCCCTTGGAAACAGGGCAAAGAGAATCTACACGAAATGATGAGGCTCATAGAACTACTAGGGCACTACGTGATCTCTTTTACCGAAGAGGTCGGAAGGATACTGGTCCTCCTCTTTTCCACTATCAGGCAAGTGTTTGTCTTTCCCTTTGAAATAGAAAATACCCTCAAACAGATGGTTGAAGTAGGCATCCGATCACTGCCCGTTGTACTTATTACGGCTGTTTTCACGGGCATGGTGCTGGCACTTCAGTCTTACACCGGCTTCAGGAGGTTTGGCGCCGAGGCGATGGTCGGCGCGGCTGTGGCAATGTCGATGACACGGGAATTAGGGCCTGTACTGACAGGACTCATGGTTACTGGCAGGGCTGGGGCGGCAATGGCTGCAGAACTTGGGACCATGAGAGTTACTGAACAGATCGACGCTCTTGAAACGCTCGCCACGAATCCGGTTAAATATCTTATCGTCCCCAGATTTTTAGCGGGCCTCGTTATGCTTCCATGCCTCGCAGTAATCACCGACGTCGTTGGTATCATAGGTGGCTACACGATAACCGTCGGCGTCTTTAGGGCAAGCTCTGCAATCTACTGGAAGAGGACCCTTGAATTCCTTGAGCTTGATGATATTTACTTCGGCCTAATTAAGGCATGTTTCTTCGGCGGATGTATGGCGCTGATTAGCTGTGACAAGGGGTTCTACTCAAGCGGAGGGGCCGAGGGGGTTGGCAAGGCGACGACCGGGGCAGTGGTATTGTCATCCATGACAATCCTTATCTCCGATTACTTTCTATCCGCCTGGCTTTTCTAGTGATAGAGTTAATCGATGTGCACAAAGCTTTTGGGAATAACCCTGTTCTTCGAGGTGTCAACGTGCAGGTTCGGAAGGGACAAAGCATGGTAATTATCGGAGGGAGCGGTTCTGGAAAAAGTGTGCTCCTCAAACATATAATAGGGTTACTTAAACCTGACAGTGGAAAGATCATAGTAGATGACATGGATATTACGAAGCTCCACGAAAAATCACTGTATGAGGTCAGGAGGAAGTTTGGAATGCTTTTCCAGAGTGCGGCGCTCTTTGATTCTATGACCGTATGGGAAAATGTCGGGTTCGTGTTGCTCAGAGAAAATAGGATGAAAAGGGAAGCGGCAAAAGAGATTGCAATAGAAAAATTGAAAATGGTCGGTCTTTCGGGCGCTGAGGAGATGATGCCATCAGAACTTTCGGGGGGGATGAAAAAACGTGTGGGCCTTGCCCGGGCAATTGCCCATGACCCTAGGATACTGCTTTATGATGAGCCAACGACAGGACTTGATCCGATAATGGCTGATACCATAAACGACCTGATCCTCGAGATGCATGGTAAGTTGTCCGTTACGTCAGTCGCGATTACCCATGATATGCGCAGTGCGTATAAAATTGCTGATAGGATTGCGATGCTCTACATGGGACAGATCATAGGCACCGGCAGCCCCAGTGAGATAAAGAATACGGAGAACGCTGTCATAAGGCAATTCATTACGGGGAGCTCCACGGGCCCTATCACAGGCGGTCACGTGTGAGGCCTCTTTCTTTAGAACTTAAAGTAGGAGTCTTTGCATTAGTAGTGTTGGTTCTCCTTACCTTTATGACATTCAGGGTGGGTGAAATCAATCTGTTCAAGAAGAAAGGCTATATTCTCAATGTCTACTTTAACGATCTTGCAGGATTGGACAAAAAAACAAGAGTTCAGGTTTCAGGTGTCGATGCAGGCGTCATAGAAGGAGTGGCTTTGGAAGATGGCAAGGTGAGGGTGAAAGTGCGTATAGCTGAGCACATTAAGCTGTACAGCGATGCATCGGCGACCATAAAGTTTACGGGTCTTCTAGGGGACAAGTTTCTCGCGATCACACCTGGCTCTAAGATGCCTCTGCTGAAGGATGGAGATGTCATTGTCAATAAAATAGAGGCTACAGATGTGGATAGCCTGATTCAGAATCTCTCGAGGGTATCCCTCCAGATAGCGGAACTTTCTTCAAGTCTCAACGAGGCCATTGGGCCTCCGGAATCGAAGCAGGCACTGAAAGAGACCATAATGAATCTCAAAGACATAACGAAAAATATTAACACTGCCATCGTTAATAATGACCGTAGCCTGAAGATGGTCCTAAGCAATTTGAACGATCTTTCGGCCTCCTTAGCCGATTTTATTAAAACGAACAAGGAACCTTTTACGGCCACAGTGGCTAACATGAAGGATTTTAGTGGCACTCTAAAAGACGACGGGTCAACCGTTATCCGTGACCTCAATAAGGCAACAAACTCTTTAAGGGAAGTCATTGAAGAGAACAGGCCCGCCCTGAGAAACACCATCGAGAATTTTGACAAAATTTCAACAAAAATTGAGAGTGGCGAAGGAACCTTAGGGAAGCTGGTAAATGACGAGGAGCTCTATAATTCAGTGAACGACGCGGCAAAAACCGTAAACAAGACCATGAGCGCTCTTGATAGATTCAGGGTGTTTGTGACATTAAAAGAAGAGTATCTCTCTAGGCCCACTGCGGGAGAGGGATATCTTAATGTCACCCTTCAACCGAGACCCGAGGACTCTTTCATTTTAGGCATAGTTAGTAATCCCGTGGGGAAAGTCTTTACGCAGGAGAGTACGGTTAATGGAGTGAGCACGAGTGAGGAGGAGTATAGTCGTCAGATACAATTTACCGCGCAATACGGGAGACGTTTCACGGGTTCCCCAGCTTTCAAGGATACGGCATTGAGGGCAGGCCTCATGCAGAATAAATTCGGTATCGGTGCTGACCAGTATTTAGCGAATGACAAGCTGATAATGTCAGTTGATGCATGGGATTTTAACCGTGATGATCCCGATGCAAAAAATCCTCATCTGAAAGCGGGTGCTGACTATTTTGTGTTTAAGCACGTTTTTATTTCAGGTGGTCTCGATGATATTCTGAGCGACAAGAGGAGAGGCGCTTATGTGGGTGGTGGGGTAAGATTTGGGAACTGAGGTGCCATATCATTTAGAGCAATACTGCAGTGTGAGAAAGGAGGTGAAGTAAATCATGAGAATGCCTTTTATGAAACAGGTTACATGGTATCTTGTCTTTGCAATGTTTGCTATTGCTGTTGCTCCACGGGTTGAGGCTGGTTTTGCGCCGTCAGAGATCGTTGGCAGCTCACCAATTGAAAGAGCTGCTGACATCGAGAAGATTCAGAAGGTCCTTGAAATGAAGGTTATTAAGGAACGGCTTGTAAAACTAGGATTCAGCGAGGATGAGATTTATCAACGGCTCTCTCAACTCAGTGACCATCAAATACATCAGTTTGCACAGCAGCTCGATGATCTGAGAGTTGGCGGTGATGCCCTTGGCGTAGTAGTTGTTCTTCTTATCATTGTGATAGTTGTCATTGTAGTTCTTTACCTTACGGGGCATAAGGTTATTGTTGCAAAGTAGATCCTGATTTGAGGGCAGGGATGGCCCATCCCTGCCAATTTTTGTGTTGCCTAGACGAATTCATTTTGCGCCACCGAGCATGCTGAAATGCTCAGGGCGGCGATAGGTCAGTACTTTTCTCAAAACCTCTTTATGCCATATCAGAAGTGCTAGCTCGACCTGGCGCTTCCCATAATGTTCCATCGTGACAGGCTCTTTTCATGGCACTGAGGGAGTGAAAGTACGAATGATCATGGGCCATTGCTCGTGGGGCTCCAAGCTTGGCAAAAAATGAGACAACTAGGCAAAAAATTGCTATGATAAAGTTTACAACAATGCCAATATTAGGTTTAATCTGGGGCAGAACAGCATTCTGTGTGATAATGTTGACGGTAATGTCGGTTTTTTTTTCTTGCGGAACAGTCGTAGAACGACCTGATCTGAGTTCTGTCATCATAGAGAAGGTGCCCTTTTACCCTCAGGAAGACTATCAGTGTGGACCGTCTTCTCTTGCGGGTGTTATGAATTACTGGGGCATAGAGAGCAGTCCGGAGGATATAGCGAGGGATATTTACAAGAAATCCGTAAAGGGAACGCTCAGCATGGATATGGTTATCTACCCCGTTCAAAAAGGTCTTCAAGCGGTGCAGTACTCAGGAGGGTGGGACGACCTGAAGAGCAAGATAACAGAACACTATCCCCTCATCGTTCTCGTGGATTTTGGCTTCTTCGTTTATCAGTCGAACCATTTTATGGTAGTCGTTGGCTATAGTGACAGTGGCGTAATTGTGAATTCAGGGAGGGCGAAGCAGATGCACATGGACAGAGATGCTTTTTTAAGTGCATGGAAGAAAACAAATTTCTGGACATTGTGGATAAGGAAAACATAGGCGATGGGGATGAAGGATTGGCTGGGCAGATCTTGTGGTGGCAGATTAAAAAAACAGATTGGCAGATTGCTTTCCATCCTCTTGGCCCTCTGTTTTTTCCCCCTATCTTGCTGCTCACTGCCGAGGATCATTGTTCTTGATGACCCACTTACGCCAGAAGAACATATTAACCTTGGTATAGCATATGAACGCAAGGGTGAAACAGCAAAGGCCGTGGAGGAATACGAGGAGGCATCCAAAAGGCTTCCCCTTGGCTATCTTTATCTGGGCAACATATACTTTCAGAAAGGTGAGCTTGATCATGCTGAACACTACTATAAAAAAGCGATAGAAAAGAACCCTGATCTTGCAGACGCGTACAATAATTTAGCATGGCTTTACTATACAAAGGGAGAAAATCTCGGAGAGGCGGAGACCCTTGTGATGAAGGCGTTAGCATTGGACCCTTCAAAGGAAAATTATCACGATACATTAAGTAAAATTAAAGAATCAGAGGGAGAAAAGCTATAATAAGTGCTGTAGCATCCGGCAGCAAAGAGCGCGCATGATTCCATCACGCTAAAAAAAGACAAAAACGAGCGATTTTCTAGATATGTCATTATAAGAAAGTGCAAACAATATCTTCTTCAGAGATATGGCTGCCTCCCCTCAATCTGATCAAGCATAGAGATGGAGTGCTCAGCAATAAAGGGGATATGCGTTAATCAGGACTTTTCTGGAAGAGTTTACTAACTAAGGGGGCTATATATATGTTATCTGACAGGGCGGGAAGGATTAAACCATCACCTACGTTATCGATGGATGCAAAGGCAAAGGCCATGAAGGCCCAGGGAATTGATATCATTAATTTTGGTGTTGGTGAACCGGATTTTGATACGCCGGACCATGTCAAGGCGGCTGCAATAAAAGCGATCAGGGACGGTTTTACAAAATACACACCCGTGGGCGGCACTGAGGAGCTTAAGGAAGCGGTCATTGAAAAGCTTCAAAAAGATAATGGTCTGGCGTATTCCATGGATCAAGTGATCGTCTCTTGCGGAGCAAAGCATAGTCTCTATAACATAGCACAGGCCTTATTCGGGCCTGGAGACGAAGTGATCATCCCTTCTCCTTACTGGGTGTCTTATCCGGATCAGGTGTTATTAAATGATGCAACACCTGTGTTTGTGGGGACTTCTGAAGAGGACAGATTTATGCTGAATCCGGCGGCTGTCGCAGCGAAGATCACCAACAAGACGAAGGCACTCATACTTAATTCACCCTCTAACCCAACCGGATCAACCTATGAGAAAAAGATTTTCGAAGCCATTGCTGAAATAGTCTTGAAACACGATATCTACGTGATCTCCGATGAAATATACGAAAAACTGATGTACGACGGGTTGCTACACACAAGTATTGCCTCAGTGCACCGTGACCTGCAGGACAGAACGATCGTGGTGAACGGACTTTCAAAGTCCTTTGCGATGACAGGTTGGAGGATTGGCTATGCGGCTGGCCCAAAAGAGATTGTCAAGGCGATGACCAACATTCAGAGTCAGTCCACGTCTAACCCTACTTCCATCTCCCAGAAGGCGGCTGTGGCTGCGTTAAATGGACCTCAGGATTTTGTGTCTACGATGTGCGCAGAGTTTGATAGAAGGAGGCATGTCATCGTTGACGGACTCAATTCAATTGATGGGGTGAGTTGCCTTAAACCGACCGGCGCCTTTTACGCATTCCCCAACGTTTCAAGACTCTATGGAAAAAGATCTGGTTCCTACCAGGTAAACTCCTCTTTGGACATCGCCCTGTATCTCCTGGAGGATGCAGGGGTAGCCCTGGTGCATGGAGATGCCTTTGGAGATGATCGGTACATAAGGGTTTCATATGCATTATCAACGGAGAACATTAAAAGGGCTCTTGTAAGAATAAGAGAATCGTTATCAAAATTAACTTGAGATGGATGTGAGCTGTGGTCGTTGTGCGATTAGCGCCTCAAACTTCTCCTCGAGTCCCTTTAGAAGGATGGGAAATTTGATAAAAATATGCTCACGGCAACTTTCTGATGCCGCTGGCAGGCAGTTGAACTTTCAAGGCTGGAGCGATCAATAAAGAATGAATGAGTATCGTTCGGGTTATGTTTCTCTAACGGGAAGACCAAATGTTGGCAAATCGACCCTGCTCAACACTATTCTTGGTCAGAAGGTCTCGATTGTTACGCCAAAGCCACAGACGACGAGGAACAGAATAATCGGTATAAAAAACCTTGCAAATGCGCAGATTATTCTTATTGACACGCCGGGAATTCATAAGCCAAAACATATGCTTGGAAAGATAATGGTGACTGAGGCAAGGGAGTTGATGAATGAGGCAGACGTAGTTGCGTTTATGGTCGAACCTGAACACCCTGGTAGCGGCGACCGATTCATTATAGAGACTCTGAAGACCCTTAATAAACCCGTCTTTCTACTCATAAATAAGATAGACTCGGTTAAGAAGCCTGCTTTGCTTCCTGTCATTGAGGCATATGGTCAGCTCTATCCATTCAAGGAGATACTGCTTCTGTCCGCCCTCTCAGGTGATGGTGTTGAGGTGCTTCTTGAAAAGTTGGTCCGATATCTCCCGGAGGGGCCTCAATATTATCCAGATGATCTGGTGACGGACCAACTCGAGCGGTTTATGGTTTCTGAAATTATCAGGGAAAAGTTAATGGAAAATACACAAGATGAAGTGCCTTACGCTGTGGCGATAGAGATAGCCAACTGGTCTGAAAGAGAAGACGGCATTATATGGATTTATGCAAATATTTATGTTGAAAGGGAGGGACAAAAGGGTATAATAATAGGGAAAGACGGGGCGCGGCTAAAGGCTGTAGGAATCAGCGCGCGGAGTGAGATCGAAAAGTTGCTCGGAACGAGGGTTTTTTTGGAATTGTGGGTGAAGGTGAAGAGGGATTGGCGCAGCAATGAGCGCATCCTGAGGGATTTGGGGTTTAAGTAATGCTGATACATATGAAGGTTGAAGGTCTCCTCTTTGACCCGAGGAGTGGAATGTACATACTGCTCTTGCGGCAGGTGGATGGTAATGAGACACTTCCGATATGGATAGGCAAACCGGAGGCAGACGCTATTGCCCTTGCCCTTGGCAAGGTAATTACGCCGAGACCTCTTACCCACGATCTGATCAAGAATATTTTTGAAGGCCTGGATGTTAAGGTGACGAGGATAGTGATTACGGAAATAGTTGACAATACCTATTACGCATCTATACATGTAACTAATGAGGGCAAAGATGTGGCCATAGACTCAAGGCCCTCTGACGCCGTCGCCGTTGCGCTCAGGATGCAAGCCCCTCTTTTTGTCGAGGATGGGATCCTCGAAGTGAGGAAGGCTGATGAACTTGAAGAATGGCTAAAGAACCTGAAGCCGGAGGATTTTGGGAATATCATGTAATTGAGCTTGTTAAGCCATCGGATCATTGAAAACATATTACCATCCAATGTCTTAAGAACCACTTAATGGTTTTCATGCATAAAAGAACCAAGGGAATCGTTCTAAAAAGCACTATTTTCGGAGAGGCTGACCTTATCGTTACCCATTTGACCCGTGATTTTGGGGTCCTCCAGACCTTTGCAAAGAGCCCGAGAAAGGTCAAGAGCAGGTTTGGGAGCAGTCTTGAGCCCCTCAGTTATTCCACTATATCCTTTATTGGCAGGGAAGATGCCAATCTCCCGCGATTAACGCAGTCCGATATCATTATGCCGTTTCATTCACTGAGGGCGGACTTTAACTGTTTCATAGGCATCTCGGAACTGCTCGAGCTATGCCTCAGTTTTCTGCCGGCAGGGGAGGCTCAAGTGGACGTTTTTGATCTGTTGCTCGCTACGCTGTTACAACTTCAATCTAATTGCAACCATGGCTTGTGCTGCCTTTATTACAAGATACGTTTTCTAGAGATCGCAGGCTATTCTCCCAGACTCGATGTGTGTGGAAGATGTGGGAGGACGGCCTCTGGAAAGGGATATCGTAACTTTTATATTTCACAGGGTTCGATACTATGTTATAAGTGTGTCGAAATTGGGAACGCTTCTGTATCGCTTTCCGATAGTGCCATCAAAGTGTATAAGAGCCTTGCGACATGGCATGCCATGGCTTTGAGCAGGATAAGACCCCCGGAAGACCTGCTAAAAGAGCTCACTCATGTCATCAATTCCCACATTAACTATATTCTTGTGAAGCCACTCAAATCTTATAGCAGCAGATTATTGAGCGGGGCAGAAAAAAAACACCGGGCTCACTGAAGATACCCGGTTTTATGTGCAACGCTGCCGCCTGCAAGCAAGTTGATAGTTAAAGGTATGATAT
>Ga0074045_10001114_pt1 | contig 26125 bp, 21 predicted proteins | sample BogForMeECP23OM2_FD_94442 | JGI IMG/M metagenome (GOLD analysis project Ga0074045, IMG submission 94442) | Bog forest soil microbial communities from Calvert Island, British Columbia, Canada - Bog Forest MetaG ECP23OM2 | ecosystem: Environmental > Terrestrial > Soil > Wetlands ... | reverse complement strand
GCGTCGAGCGGGTTTCAAAGGTATTGCCGCAGGCGCAGGTGACCACGCAGCGGCGGTATTCGGGATGGATTTCTGCTCTCATTTACGTTGACCAGTTTGCCTGAACCAATCCCCCAACTATAACCACGAATCCCCGGTCGCACAATTGGGCTCGGACGATGGGTGCTGTCCCGAATGCTGAGACTTAGGACACGCGCCCGCCGCTTATCGCTCGATAGCGCGTCGCGTGCGTTCGGATCGCACCGCCCCGTCACGCGACTATTTCACAAGAAAAGGCTTGCTGCTAGATGGAAAGCATGAAGCCCCGTCACGCCGCTGCACTCGCGCTGATATTGGCTCTTTGGGGTTGCACAAAACCGTCCTCTGAACGCTGGTATCTGATCGTGCCATTGCCCCGCACCCCGGACGTTCCTATGGTTTATTGGAGCCATTATGCCAGTTACGATAATGCGAAAGAGTGCGAGCAGAACAAAGCTTCTCTCGTCCAGAAGATCGAACGACGTGATTATCACGCACCGCCCGGCGAGTACTCCGCCAAGGAGCTCAGGGCAGCCTATCTTTCCAGCATATGCCTCGTCAGCGACGACCCGCGCCTGAGCGAATAAAGATCTACGACACCCCTCCAACCGTAGGATATTCGTTCCTCCTCCTGCGCAAGACGTTGATCTTGGACCGTCTGCTCGCCTCGCCTGATCGCCGCCGCGCCTGAAGCTCGTTCACTTCACTTCCGCATCGACGTCGGTTCGATAGCAAAGTTTAGTTATTTCGTTACACAGTGCCGTTCCGTATCATTCTGCACTGCAACTCATGAAATCTGATTATTTCGCAGAACAATTGAGACTAAAAGAGGCAACATGCGCGACTACATTTCGTCAGTCAGCGAGCCCCCATCCAGTTAGATTAGCAGATGTAATAGGTAGTCATAGCATCATCTATTAGATGCTCGATGAATCAGAATCAACCTGATGATGCGGGAATGATGACAGTACTCAAAAACAAGTCGGCTCTAACTCTAGTACTCACGCTCGTCGCTGTCGCCGAATTGCTGTTCTGTGTTGGCGCCGAACCGCAAGACCGGGTTGCCGTCGCCGGGAACCATCCTGCTGCCGCGAGCATTCAAACCTGGCAGCCGGCTGCGGCCGATCTCCAGCTCCATCTGATGGCAGTCCTGGGGTTGCGCAACACGCACCGGCTCGAGCAACTGAAAGACCAGTTCCAGCGACCGGGTTCCCCTTCATACCATCGATGGTTGAGTAGCGCGGACTTCGCGCGTCAGTTTGGCCCAACCGCCGCTCAACTGCGCGCCGTGACCGATTGGCTCAAAACCAGCGGCTTCACGATTGACTCGGCCGACCGCGGCACACGGGAAGTGCGGTTCAGCGGATCAGTGGCCCAAGTGGATCAAGCGCTGGGCACCACCATCGTCAGCAATGACTCGCAGTTTGCCAACCTGACCGACCCAAGCATTCCGGCCCGCCTCGCGGGATCGATCGTGGCGTTTTTCGGCCTGAGCAATCTGGGTCCCAGTCCGTTGCCGACACCGGCGCCGACCGCCGCGACCGGCGTGATTTCGCCGCAGACGATCGTTGGCGGCGCGGGCCCGTATTTCTCGCCACAGGATTTCTGGCTCTTCTACAACGAGACCCCGCCGACGAACCCCGGCGCCAACGGCGGTACCGGGGCGCCCGATTGTATCGCGCTGCTGGAGGTCGCCACCCTGCCGGTGCCCTCACCGGCGGCTTCGTCCACACCCTCGGTGCTCGACACCTTCACCAGCCAGTTCGACATTCCCGCTACTCAACTCACAGTCGTCCTCACCGACCCCTCCTACCCGGCGAGCCAACCCACAGATAATGAGCCGCCGCTCGATGTGGACTGGGCCCATTCGGTAGCGCCTAACACCCCAATTTACCTTTACGTTTCCACGATTTCAGGTTCCAAGACGACCGCCTTCGATACGCTATCGCTGGCGGTCAGCCAGAATGTTTGTGGCGTGATCAGCTCGAGCATCGACGACCAGCATGCGAACTGTCCGGATTTAGCGGAGGTTCAGGCCTATGCGCAGACCGATGCGCAAGCGGTCATGCAGGGTCAGACGTTATTTCATTCCTCTGGCGACTACGGCTCTAACTATCCGTGTGGACAACCGACCAGCACGCCCGGCGAGAGTGGCGTTCAGCCGAGTATCGAGGAAAGTTCGGCCAGCTCCGACGTGACCGTCGTCGGCGGTACCCAGTTCACTCCGGTTTACGATGACAACGGTAACAATACCTCGGTCCTGGCGCCGGGATTCGAGCAGGTATGGCAGAATTACACTCCGACTATATTGCCGACGCCGGCCCCGGAGCCGACGAAGGGCACCAGCGGTGGCGGAATCAGTGCGGTGTTCCCGGTGCCGTCCTGGCAGGCCACGATCGTTCCCTACGGGCTTACCGCACCGCTCACCATGCGGGGCGTACCGGACGTGGCGATCGCCGCCAGCGCCGGTGCGCCGGGCTATTGGATTGCCACGACCAACAACGGGGTTCAAAACAACCCTCCCTGCCCGGATAACGAAGTCACCTGTTTTACCAACGATGGCGGAACCAGCGCCAGTTCGCCGATCTGGGCGGGAATCTCGCGCTTGATCGCGCAAAGTCTCAACACCACTCGTCTGGGCAATATCAATCCGCAACTCTATCAACTGGCGGCCGCCGGAAGTCCGGGCCTAGTTGACGTATCGCAAATCGGCGACAACTGCACGCTCGGCACCTGCAGCGTCTATCCGGGCTATCAGGTTGGCCCGGGCTACGATTTGGGTACCGGCTTGGGCAGTCCGAACATCCAAACCCTGATCGCCGCATTCCAGCCTACGGCCACGCCGAGTGGAACCCCCACTGCCAGCCCAAGTTTGACGCCGATCACACCCACTCCAACACCGGCTCCCGGGGCGCAGGCCAGCGCATCGAACATCGTTGCCAACGGATCAGACGGCCAGACCGTGCCCGGCGGTACGTTGAGCGTGACCAACACGAGCGGCACGACCGAAACGATCAGCACAGTGACCGTGGCGTTGAGCAAGCCGGGCTTGTTCGGCAACCTGACCATGAGCGGCTCGGTGAACAGCGCGGCAGCGCAAACCGCCGTCACCGGGACGCTGGGCAGCAGTACGGTTTTCACCTTCAATCCGCCGCTAAGCCTGCCGGCTAGCGCCGTGGCGCAGTTCACGTTGAAGGCGACACTTGCGCTTAACGCGGCCCGGTCCGACACTCCGGTCAGGTATGCCAGTCGGCTGCCGGCAGGCGGATCGCGCCACGCGTTGCCGATGGGCGCACCCTTGGGAATGTTGGGGATCGGCCTGCTGGCGATGCCCGCTGATCGGCGCCGGCGCGCGCTCGTAATCGCAGGCCTGATCATAATGGTGGCTTCCAGCGAGATTGGCTGCAACGGCAGCAGCTCAACGCCTGCCACGGTGCTGAATTCTTCGCAGCAGCAGGTGCCGGCGGACGGCGTCAGCACCACCAACGCGCAGGGTGCGGTGGTCGTGCAAGGCTTGCCCGCCACCATGAGCACGATCCGACTGGTCAGCTAATTGGCGCGCGTCGAGTTGCTATTTCAGTGCGCATTAAGGCGCGAATCCTGAGCGGACACGCATTGTGCATCTTCATAAAGCTTCGCCAAGGCAGCTGCCCTGGCGCTGTCCGGGCCGTTTTGCGATTGCGACTTCTGCCGCCAATCAACGATTTCGGCGGAACGGGAGCGCTCGCAATCGGCGGCCGTGTCAAATGAGGCGGCCTGATACCATCGCGTGAGGGGCGCTTTAGCATCAAAACTGTTCAGTCCCACCCAGCGCGGCGTTAGTAGATACCAGATCAGCAGGGCTGTCGCAGCGCTGTGGCAGCGCTTCATTTGATGCTGGGATCTTCGCTGTTTTCATCGCGCCGAAATTGGCAAATAGGTTGGGACTCCGTATGAGCGAAGTGTCTTAGTCGTCCTCGCCTCGAAGTCCGTTCAGCTTGCTGTTGTCCGCGGAACGTGGAGTTTTCGGGCCGACCTCCAACACCCTGGTGAGTTCCCGGCGTGGACAAGTAAAACGATGATTTCACCCGGCTACGTGATCGTTCTATGGTGATGGGCGTGAACGTCGCAGAAGGTATCGTCGAGGTCAAAAACCGTTTTGGCCTCCATGTCAGAACCTCAAGCATGGTGGCAAAGACCGCTTTGCAATTCCTCTCGAACATCACGCTTTCACTTGGCGACCATTGCGTTAGTGCGCGTAGCGTCATCCACATGACCACGATGGGTGCGGGAGTTGGCACCTTGCTTAAGGTAAGAGCTGAAGGGCCGGACGCTGAAATTGCGCTCAAGGCCGTTCGCGCCCTCTTTGACGACAAATTCGGTGAAGATTAACAACATCCTATTGCACCACCCTTCATTCCTTCACCGCACGCAGGTCACTGGACGGACAACGTCTTTGCCACCAGACCACGGCTTTCGTGGACCGCAGTCACGTGTACGTGCTCACCACTGCGGACGCCGCTAAAGTGGCTTCCCTCGCGGCCAGTGATACCGGCGTCACTGGGAACTTTTATCTGGTGAACTTCCCCCTCGGCAGTGCGTACGGTTATCTGCCGGGACGTTCGCATAACCGCGATGACGCGTCCCTCGATCCTTTCAGGAGGTGCACCAGGTGCATGAACTGCTAAACCCGCATGGTTTGCTTCATGACGGCCAGCCGCCGAAGCTGGGCTCGCGTACAAACTAATCGACAAAGCGAGCACAACCGCTAAGTAGGTAAATAACTGTTTCATTGGGCCTCCCTCCACCCTCCAGTCATCACTCATCGAATGGTGGTGCCGGCAGCCGGTCGCCGACATCTGAAAGGCCAAGCTGGCCGCGAAACAGATAGATTAGAGCCGGCTGTAGAACCCTGGTGAGAATCATAATCGACAGCGCTCCACCGATTACAACAATTGCTAACGGTCGTTGAGTCTGCGCACCGATTCGAGTTGATAACGCGGCGGGCAACAGACCCAACGCATCCACCAAGTCCGTCATCCCGTGGCGAATGGTTTAGCGATTCTTCCGGTGCTCGTAGCGGAATCGCGCAGAACCTCGGGGAGATCACGGAAACTCTCAACTACTCCCTCCCGTTTTTCACCAACCTCACCGCGAGGCTTGAATATCGGCATGATATCTCGAGCGAGCATCCTTTCCCGAACTCCGGGCCATTCGTTATCTTCGTATGCCCCGCGGGCCGATGCGTCTCTACCGCACATACATACTCTGGCCAGGACACGCTTGAGACCGCGCTAATCCTGAAATTCTAGCGCCACACGGTTTCATGTCCAACGACCGACCAGCACCAAGCGGTCGCATCCGTCGGGGAGAGGAACGGCGGGGATTGAGACTCTGGCAAGGGCAGCGTCTCGTGCTGTGATGGCGTCCCTTAGTCGCAGCCTTTCGCAAGTACGGTGCTGTCGGCCACCGATTTGCGGAGAACCCACTAGATTCCGCTTCGGCACCGCTCGTGCTCAGTTTTTCTCTTTACTCCGTCGCTTGTCGTTGCGGCAGGACCAAAAATCCATTCTGCGCGGCGGACTTGGCAGCCAAAGTCAAATGAGACCAAAACTTGAGCATTGTCGGGGAGTTTTTGGTACCGAGGGCGGGACTTGAACCCGCATGTGGTTACCCACGGTGGATTTTGAGTCCACTGCGTCTGCCGTTTCGCCACCTCGGCGCTCGCACTCGAACGAGTTTAGATTCAACCAGCTTCCGCGCTCGCGGGCAACGATCCCTGGAACGATCATGCGGGGATTATTCGCACGCGCCAAAGAAATCACCGCCGCGGTTTCGCAATTGAGAATGCGATCCCGGCATTTCATTTTGCACGAGAGCTGAGGGCTTGTCATGCATGCTTTCGGCGGACGGGAACCTATATCGATGGAAATCCGGCCTGATTTCGACCTGATTAACGTTGATGCTCTTCTGGCGCGCAACTTGCGCTTGCATCCTATTCATGAAGAGTCTCGCCAGCATCTTCTCACCAAAACCGGGTCGAAGTGATTTTCGGCACGAATTTGTGATTGGCCCACTCCGTGACAATCCCCTGTTTTCACGGCGCGGCCGGCTCTATTACTGCTATCGTTGCAAATGGAGCTTTCTGGTGTGCGGTAGCGAGGTTGTCGTAGTTGACAACCGGGGCAACCCTTTAACAGGAGCCGAAGGTACCAAGCGTTTCGACACATTTGCCGAGGGCGCTTGTCCGGTGTTCGCAGCCCTGGCTCCCGTGCCGGGGAAGGCGGCTCTGCCCCAATTGAGGGGAGTTGCTCCGTCGATCGAACCCGCTACGGAAAACTCAACGACCACGACTCGTCGACCCCGGCCGGCGCTACGCCTTATCTCGCGTTTCCGGCATGATGTAACGGGGCGTCGAGCCTGATCCACGTCGCGACGAGACGCCCACTTATCTCCTTGAGAGAAGGTGCTGATGGCGTTTGCAAGCGCCGCCCCGCTGGGGATGGCTTTACTTGGGTTGCTGTTGGGAATGCGGCACGCGACCGATCCGGACCACGTGGTCGCGATCACAACGATCCTGACTCGCGAGCGCAGCCTTCGCGCCGCCGCACGGGTGGGGGCGGTATGGGGCTTCGGTCATACGTTGACCGTTTTGCTCGTGGGATCAGCGATCATCGTGTTCAAAATCGCGATTCCGGTGCGACTCGGTCTCGCGATGGAGTTCGCGGTGGCGGTGGTGTTGATCATGCTGGGCGGCGGCGCCATGGGCGGTCGCCTGCTGCGCTTCGCGACCACACCTCCTGACGCCCTCCCGACCGTCCATACACATCTTCACCACCACGACGGCATAACGCATCGGCATGCACACGCGCATTCCCATCTTAACCCCCACGACGCCCTGCCCGTCCACGCTGAGGCGGTGCCACACGGCGATCACCGGGTGCCCGTATGGGGAATCGCGCAGGTCGGCGCACGGCGGCGGTTGCTGCGTTCGTTTGGGGTTGGTCTCGTGCATGGATTGGCCGGGAGCGCCGCGATCGCGCTGCTCGTGCTGAGCGCAATTCCCCAGCCCTTATGGGCGATCCTCTATCTCGTGGTCTTCTGCGTGGGCACGATCATCGGGATGAGCCTGATAACCGTCGCGATCGCAACCCCTTTTATCGCGGCAGCGCAAAGCTTGCCGTGGGTACACAAGGGCTTGGTCGCGAGTTCGGGGGCGTTGAGCCTTGGCTTCGGACTGTTCCTCGGCTACCAGATAAGTTTCGTCGACCATCTGTTCGGAACGACGCCGCTCTGGCTGCCGCACTAGCAGCTCGAAGCCGGTACGTGCGCGGCAATGATCATCGTGCTGATGGGTGTGGCGGGCAGCGGCAAAACTACCGTGGGCATGCTGCTCGCGCGTCGGCTGGGCTGGCCGTTTCACGACGCTGACGACCTGCATCCGGCGGCGAACCGCGACAAGATGCGCCACGGGATAGCGCTGACGGACGAGGATCGCCGTCCGTGGCTCGACGCGGTCCGTGACCTGATCGAGCGCTGTGTCGCCCGAAAGCAGAATGCGATTGTCGCGTGCTCGGCGCTCAAACAGTCGTACCGCGATCTGATCGTCGTCGACTCGGCGGTCGTCAGCCTGGTCTATCTCGAAGGATCGAGATCACTAATCACCGAGCGCCTGGTGCGCCGACGTGGCCATTTCTTCAATCGCGCGCTACTGCAGAGTCAATTTGAAGTGCTTGAGGCGCCCGGCGATGAGATCGTCGCGCACGTGACGAGTTCGCCGGATCTGATCGTGGAGTCGGTTATCGCGCGCCTCGGCCTGTAGACGATCGCTCGAGGCCTATTTTTCCGCGAAGAACGTCATCAGTTGCTCGCCAAGATAATCGGGGCGTTCCTCCGCGATCCAGTGACCCGCGCGCTCAACCACGCCGCCACGGACGTTTTCGGCGAGCTCGCGCATCGAGTTCAGCGGATGCTGCCGGAAGCCGCGCTCGCCACCGAGCGCCAGCACAGGCATCTTCAGCTTCGTCTTAGCGTTTTCCTTGTTGTGATCGATATCGGTAAAGATTGCGCGATAATATTCGAATCCGGCGCGCATCGCGCCCGGCGCCGCGTAACAACGGACGTACTCGTCAATCTCCTCCTCGGTAATCGCGCGAGGGTTGTAGGCGACCGAGCGATAGAACCACGAAAGATAGGTGCGCTCGCGGCCGGCGACCAAGGCCTCGGGCAGGTCACGCACGTTGTGAAAGGCGAGGTGCCAGACGCCGCCGCGCCGCGTGATTTGCGGGAATTTCTCCCACGCTTCGCCGGGAATCGTGACGTCGAGGATCGCCAGCTTGCGCACCTCGGCAGGATGCGCGCAGGCGTACGCGTAAGCGACCGGCCCGCCCCAATCATGGCCGACGAGCAAAATCTGCTCGAACCTCAGCTTATGCACAAGCTGATAGATATCGTGCGCCACGGTGCGCTTGTCGTAGCCGGCGACCGGACGGGACGAATCACCCAGCCCGCGCATATCCGGAGCGATCACGGTGTAACGGCTGGCGAGCGCCGGGATGATGCGGCGCCATTCGAACCAGGTTTGCGGCCAACCGTGCAGCAGAACGACCGGGTCGCCGCTCCCTGCGATCACATAGTGGAGCCGCACGTCGTCGAGCGCGATCGTATGATGTGTGAGAGTGGACGTTTCGTTCACTTTTTCTCGGGCTCCCACAGCCGCTGCCAGGCGCGGATTCCTTCCGTCAGACTCTTCTGCACCGCTTCGGCCTGCTTGCGCGCCTCTTCACCGAAGCCGGCGGCGCCCGCTCCCATAAACGACGCCGTCGCTTTGCGCAGATTCTCGGCCCACGCCTCGATCGGATTGGCCGCCGACTGGGCCGCAGCACCACCAGAGGTCGCCATGCGGCGAACCTCACGCTCCCAGACCTCGAAGCCGTGTTCCATTGCCGTAATCATCCCGTCCTTGCTCATCCGCGCAATCCTGAGCCAATTTTCGACCAGATGATCGCGGTCGGGTCCACCGGTTTGGGACACGGCACTCTGAATACTCTTGCTCACTGCCGTGAGCGCATCCGCAAAGGCTTCACTGGCCTTGCGCATTGCGTCACCGAGACCTGAGATGTTGTCGGCCATAGCTGTGCTCCTTCGCGAATTTTCCTCGTCGCCGGCTCGCGGCGGCGTCTCTCGCCATCGTCCTACAAATCGACCGGTAATTCGAGGAATTCGCGATAGATGAAATCGCGATGGGCGAACAGCTCCGGGGCCGCGGCTCCCATCACCACCGGGTTCTGGCAGTCGTACATACGACGGAAGTTCGCCGGCATCGGGCAAAGATTGTCGGGGAGGGGCCGCAAAAGCGCGGCAAAGCAGGACCAGTAGATGTCGAGCGCCGAGATCTGCTCGCCGATCAGGAAACGGCTGCCGCGCTGGTGCTGCGTCGCAAGCTGGCGGGCGAAACTCGCGACAATCGTGGCGATCCGGCCCGGCGCGGCCGCGGCCTGCTCCGGCGTATAGCCGTACTTTTCCCCCATGAAGGTCGAGAATTTCCTGCCCGCCTCGGGCAGATTCGGGATCGCAAGGGTTTCACCAAGGATCATCAGCCGGCGCGCCCAACCGAGACCGTTCTCACCGCACAGCTCATTGGCCAGCCCGAACATCCGGATCCGGTCGTCGATATCCGCCGGAATCAACGCCGGAGCGGGCGCGATCCGCTCGGCGAGATAGAGTTGATCGCTCCAGATACTGCGCGGACGTTCGTTGTTATAAACAAATGCGGGCGCGGTCTCCTGCGCGGTCCATTTGCGCAGCGGCTCATTCTCGCCTCCGACCACCTGGCGAACCTTCACGTAGGGAATCTTCTTTACATGAAGGATTCCCTTGGCGGATTCGCTCCATGGGCCGGGCACGCCGGGCGTGAGCACCACGCGCAGCCCTGACATTCCGATCGCCTCCTCAACTTCGACGTATTGCGCCATTTTTCAACCTCGTTGCGTACTACCTTGCGTCGGTTATCCCTCATTCCGCTGCCGATACTCAATACGAACGCCGGGGTAGCAAGACGATTAGCGTCGCGACGGCCACCAGCAACAGCCCGAAGCCCAGACGCCTGAACTGCTCGCGCGGAACCGGAGCGCTGACCCCGGCCAGATCGTGACGCCGATAAAGCCGCGCCGCGTATGGCCTCCAGATCAAATCGGAATAGTTCAGGTAGATCAGATCGTAACCGGGCGGCGGATCACCAAGCCACGACGGCGGCGCATCCTGAATCAGAATATAGGGCGGCCGGAGGCCCATCGCCGCGCCCAATTGATCCAGTCCGCGCACCCGGCTGCCACCCTCCCACTGATTGTTCGGATCGTGCTGGTACTCGATCGGATCGTCGTTGATCCCGGTCATAATCGCGAACTGCACCATCGACCACGACGAGATCGTGTCCGTGAGGTGGAGGATATGGGTCGCGGGCGTGATTCGCCCCGCCGCGATTTCCTGATTGAGGACGTCGATCAGCCGCCATCCGTCGCGATCAAACTTCCAATGATGATCGTTATCGCCAATCCAGTAGCCCGTGGCGGCGGTATGCAGATTGAAGGCCCATTGCTCGCTTATCGCATGTTCGAGCGAGTCGTAATCGACCGGATCCTTGGTTTGCCGCCAGGGGTAGAGCAGGATCGTGAGCAAGACAATGACGGTGAGCGGCGCCGACCAGCGCTCGTAGGCAAGGGCGAAAAGAAAGCCTGCCGGAAAGATCAGAAAATAGGGCGTCCAGTAGTCGGTAAGCTTGATACTGATGTCACCGGTCATCATCTGCGTCGCGGAATCACGTCCGAAGGCCCGAAGCGTTGGGTCAAGATAGTCTCCGAGGACGCCGATTAGCAGTGCCGCGGCCGCGAGTGCGACATAGCGCGAGCGCATGGGCTGCTCACCGACAATAATTCCGAGTGCCGCGACCAATCCGGCGAAACACCAGACGAACAGCAACGGCAGATTCGACGAGACTTTTTCATACAGTGAATCGGGCGCGAGTGCGTGCCGGAAGAGCGTAAGAAAGATTAAACCTCCGATCAGCAGGAAGCTGCTGATCCGCAGTCCGGAGTCCTTGCGCGGCGGCGCCACCGGTGACAGCACACGCGTGCCGACGAGGATTAACGCGCCACCCCCGAGCAACATCAGCGGGATTACCAGGAAGGGCGCTCGACGATCGAGGCCGATGAGCAGTTCCGGCGCCGCGCACAGGGTCGCACCGCCCAGCGCGATCACGCCCGCGACAACGCGGTTGAAGTCTTCCTCCACCAACCAGAGCGCGAGGCCGAGGCCGGCGACCATGAGGCCGAGCGCGCCGTCGATCGCGTGCGAGCCCACGGCCATCCCAAGCATCGCGGCGCCCACCGCAAACGTGACTCTGCGGCGCTTCGGATCCATAAAGAAAGCGAGGCCAAGACCGACCAGCACAAAGGCGACCGCCGTCCCGCGCATCCCCTGCGCACGGCGAAACAGGCAGGTCGCGAAAAGCATGAGGCTGGCAATCCCCCCGGCCGTATCGCCAAACATCGTCTTGCCCAGGCGATAGGCCGAGAAGATCAACAGTGCCGCCATCGGCATCATCGCCGCACTTTCGGCGAGGACCGCTAGATGGACTCCGCTGCCCAGCGCGAGAATCGTGTAGAACAGCTCGAGATACGGTGTAACCGCGTAACGTCCCCAACATCCGTACGGATCGTTATCGAAAGGTAAATAGACATGGAATGTCAGAATCCGCTGCACCGACGACGGATAGGAGAGCACGTCCATGAACGGTACGACCGGCGACGCCAGTTGCAAGGGCAGATATGAGATGGCCAACAAGCCCGTCGCGAGAAGCGCCAGCTTCTGCCCCGCGGTCGGCGCATGAAGTTTGATCCGCGGCGGATAGCGCCAAAGCCAGGCACCGGCCAGCGCCAGCATTCCCCAGATGGTCGCGCTACTCAGCAGATCAACAGGTCCCAGCAGATTACCAATCACGGGAGCCAGCACCCAGGGCCCCGCCCAACCGATCAGAAGTGCGTCCGAGAGTTCGAGGTCTGGATCGCAACGCAGAGCACATGCGCCAAGTGCGAGCGTACTCGCAGCCCAAAAGAGCCACACCCTAACCGCCGCCCAGACGGTTGATCCTGCTACCGCGCGGATCCCTTCGAACGCCTCGCGCCAACTCAGCTCGGCCGGAAAATCGCGTAAGCGGTAAACCGCTGCTAACGTGACAAACGCCAGCGCGGCCCACGTCCCGAGCCAAGGAAGGTATGAACCGGCGGGAACTGTAGCAGGCCGCGATGGCTCATCCCCGGAAATTGGCATGGCCAGAATATCAGCAGAATTATCGGCCCAAGAGTAGCCAGCAACGAATAATCGGAAGGGTCGACACGTTCGCACCCGGCGAGCGGTTACATCAGTCGAGGAGCTTTCTGGATAATTTTTGCGGTTGATGGATGCGGGTCGTCGGCTCGCGCCAACGTCGCGGCCACCGGCCAGAGGTCAATGTCCGCCGGAGTTTCGTTCTGTGAACCAGCGGTTGACTTCATCGATCCGAAATCGCCATTCACTACCGATCCGAAAACCAGGCAGCTCGCCCTTCTTCAAAAGTCGATACACCGTCGAGCGATTCACCCGCAGGTAAACTGCCAGTTCCTGAGCGGTGAGCATTCGATTCACCAGCAAGCTCGATTCGAGCGACTGCGGGCTCGGATCAAATGGCAATTTCTCATCCAATTTTCTAACCATGTGAAGTATCGCGGACTCCGCTTGGCCACGCGCCCTTCGTGGCCGCATCGACGCAACTTTCCCACCTGCACAACTTACCTAGCCGCGTTTGACTCGCGTCGAGACCCGTGCTGGAACCATCTGCACAGTCAAATCTTTAGGCTTATTCGACGCCTGTTTTTCTGACGGGTCTTGGCGTGCTCAATAAGACGCGACCACCAACTATTAGCTTATGCACGTTGCGGGAAAGTCAAAAAAAAGTCCATCAATTTGCCGCTCGTTTGTTAACGTCCATGATGCTATGCTTCGCTAATATTAACAAAGATGGCCAACGCTTTGGATCGCGCGCTTCAAAGACAGCCGAGTCAGGGCTTTGTGACCGATCGGCGTGAACTCGAGAGCATCGAAAGATGACATACAGTCTCGGTCCGGTAAGGCGGCTTAAGACAGGACGCCAGCACGAATTGGCTCGGATTGAAAGGGATAGACTTGCGCTTGGCGTAAAAGAGAAGAGAAAGCTAATCGAATGAACTCTTGCTTGGCCGGACGTAGTTGTGCTAGCTTATGGTCCACTGAAACAGACGAAGGATGTAGGTGTTAACTGATATCGAGCGATGATCGTCGTCAGCATGGCTAAGCTGACCAGGAAAGAGAGTGCGAAGACGCAGCCGGAGTGGGGGCGGTGCGTCGTACTGGAACAGGGAGAAACAGTCCCTGTATCTCAACGCTAGGAGATTTTGATGAACCCCCAACTCCCCGAGGCTTTACAGCGACGTGTCGACAGTTTCGTCAACGATTCAGGCTTGCCGCGAGAAATCGTCGACGAACTAATCAGCCACCATACGCTCGTCACTTATCCGAAGGGTTCGGCGCTGTTTCTCCAGGGCTCGCCGGCCGATATGTTCTTCTGGGTCTTTTCCGGGACTGTGGAAGTCTTCTGCCCGCAGTCGGACGGCGAGCGCGTATTGATGCGCTTATGCGGACCTGGCGAGATCCTGGGCCACGTCGACTTTATCGATCATAAGCAACGGCGCGCGCAGATGTTCGAAGCGCACGCGCGCACCAAATGTGAAGTGGCGCTGTTGACGCGTGAACATATTTCCAGGTTGCTGCAAACTCTGGAGCCGACGCAACTGATCCGGCTCCTCGAATATGTCAACACGCTGTGGTCGGCGGCCGCCAATTCGTGGGCAACCTTCATCAGTCTGGACTATCGCGAGCGGCTCGAACTCGTGCTCAAGGATCTCGCCAGCCGCTTTGGCGTCGAGGATTCCCGGGGCACCTTGTTGATCACCGATTTGTTGCACGCGAAGCTGGCGGAGATGATCGGCAGCTCAAGGCCGATGATCACGCGTTTGATTAACGAGATGGTCGATCAGGGCGTCCTTGCGCGCCGTGGCAAGCAGTACGTGCTGCTGAATCGGCCCGAACGACCGGCCCACGCCGCGCTCAACCACTACGATGGTGCGCCGCGAACGGTCCAGCCAGTGTTCACCCCGCGCGTGGCGATCGCCAAGACCCCGCTTCAACCGCGAAATGTCAACGGCGGATCGCACTCCGCGCTAAACGGGCGCACCCCCGACCGCGGTTTGCTCAGCGCCACCGTCGGCGGCGTCACGCGCAACGCGGCGCTCAAGTCGTAACGTACCGCAATCACAGCGCTCAGACTCCTTCCTGCATTTACCGACCGGGCAGCCTTGCTGCCCGGTCTCTTTTAATGAATCATAGCGCCCCAACTCCGATCCGGGCGTAAAGTCCTCAATTGTTTGCTCTTAACAGAGGAGAGCCGCGCGCCGAACGCGTGCCGCAGAGCTTGACGTGTCAGCGTTCGCCGAAAATACTGTGCTCGCCGGGCTACGAAATCAAAATTGAGTCGAGGCATCGAAAATGACGCGCGCCGAAGAAAACATCCATAAGCTCAAATATCCGGGTGCAGTTGACGCCGACGGCCACATCCTGGAGTCGGCCAAGTGCTGGGAAGAATACTGCGAGGCAAAATATCGAGCCAACGCCATCCGTTTGAAAGATGACAAGGACGGACTCGAGTATCTCGAAGTCAATGGGGTGCCCTCACGCGTGAATCGTGGCGGCAACTTCGGCTCCGTCGCACAAATGGGGCAGGTCTCGCGCAACTCGGGCAATTTCGATCCGCGCATCAAATACGGCGACAAGGTCCCGCTCGGCGCCTGCGACGCCAAGGACCGTCTCACGCGCCTCGACAAAGAAGGGCTCGACGCCGCGATCATCTATCCCAGCCTCGACCTCACCTGGGAGACCGATACCGACGATCCGGATTACTCCCAAGCGATGTGCCGCGCCTACAATCGCTGGGTCACCGACTGGAGTGCGGACAGCGGCGGCCGCCTGATCCCGGTGGCCCATCTCTCACTGAGCGATCCCGCGGCCGCCGCCGTCGAACTCGAACGCGCGGTCAAAGCCGGCCATAAGGGCGGCTGGGTCGTGCAGTTCACCACGACCCGCAAACCCCACGGCCACAACGATCATGACGTGCTCTTCGCCAAGGCGCAGGAACTGGACGTTCCGCTCGGCATCCACGTCTCGCTCGAACCGCAATGGTGCTGGCCGGGCCGCTACGACAAGGAATACGTCCGCAAGCAGCATTGGTTCCTCAACGTCACCGCCTCCGACGCGATCCGCCATGCGCTCGCGAGCTTCATGCAGTACGGCACCTTCGACAAGTTCCCCAAGCTCAAGCTTGTGGTTCTCGAAGTCGGCGCCGGCTGGGTGCAGTACTGGCTCGATCGGATGGACGCGGTTTACGACAGCGTGATGGGGCGCGGAGTGCCGCTCAAGGAAAAGCCCAGCTTCTACTTCAGACGCAACGTCTGGGTCTCCGCCGACCCCGACGAGAAATCATTGCCTTCGATGGTCGATCTGTGCGGCAGTGACCGCTTCTTCTGGGCGACCGATTTTCCCCATCCGGATCACACTGGCAATTATATCGAGGAGTTGGAGGAATTCGGTAACAAGGTCAGCGACCCGCAGCGCCGGCGCGACGTGCTCGGCGACAATGTCCGGCGGGTCTACAATCTTTCAGTCTGATTTCGTCGTACATTTTTCATTCAGCGGCGCGTGGGCCTGGGCTCACGCGCCGCTGACATTTTACGCCCGATGCCGCCATCTCCGCCTCAGAAGCAAACGCTGGCTTACTTTAAAGAAAGCTTGACAACCGCGCCCGACGCGAAAATATTGAAGCCAGCCAGGTTACGACGTTCAAATCGAATCGAGGCAGGCAAAATGGCACAAATCGAAGAGGTCATTCACAAACTCAGGTACCCGGGCGCCGTGGATGCTGACGGCCACATTCTGGAATCAGCCAAATGCTGGGAGGAGAACTGCGAGGCCAAGTACCGGGCTAACGCGCTGCGACTCCGCGAAGACAAGGATGGTTTGCAGTATTTTGAAATCAACGGCGCGCCTTCGCGCGTGAACCGCGCGGGGAGCTTCGGCGCTCTCGGCGTGATGGGTGAGGTCACGCGCGAGAAGGGCAGCTTCGACCCGCGCCTCAAGTATGGCGAACGCGTTCCGCTGGGGGCCTGCGACGTCAAGGATCGGCTGACCCGCCTCGACAAGGAAGGGCTCGACGCCGCGATCATCTACCCCAGCCTCGATCTGGCGTGGGAGACCGAGTGCGAGGACGCGGCTTATGCCCAAGCGATGTGCCGGGCCTATAACCGCTGGGTTAGCGACTGGAGCGCCGACAGCGGCGGCCGGCTAATCCCGGTGGCCCATCTCTCGCTAGGCGATCCCGCGGCCGCCGCCGTCGAACTCGAACGCGCGGTCAAAGCTGGTCACAAGGGTGGCTGGGTCGTGCAGTTCACGATGACCCGCAAGCCTCATGGCCACAACGATCACGACGTGCTCTTCGCCAAGGCACAGGAACTGGACGTCCCGCTCGGCATCCACGTCTCGCTGGAACCGCAATGGTGCTGGCCGGGCCGTTACGACAAGGAATACGTCCGCAAGCAGCAATGGTTCCTCAATGTCACCGCCTCCGACGCGATCCGCCACGCGCTCGCGAGCTTCATGCAGTACGGCACTTTTGACAAGTTCCCCAAGCTCAAGATCGTGATTCTCGAAGTCGGCGCGGGCTGGGTGCAGTACTGGTGCGATCGGATGGACGCGGTTTACGACAGCGTGATGGGACGCGGGGTGCCGCTCAAGAAAAAGCCCAGCTTCTATTTCAAACGCAATGTCTGGGTCTCCGCCGACCCTGACGAGAAGTCGCTGCCCGCGATGGTCGATCTGTGCGGCAGCGACCGCTTCATGTGGGCCTCGGACTTTCCCCACCCCGACCACACCGGCGACTATATCGAGGAGCTGGAGGAGATGGTCGAAAAGATGCCGGAAGCCAAGCGTCGCGACGTGCTCGGCGACAACGTCCGGCGCGTCTACAAGCTGTCGGCCTGAGCGCGCTGATTCAGCACAAACGGCAAGGCCCGCGAGCATTGCTCGCGGGCCTTGTTGCTTGAAACATATTCAGTTGTCGCGGGCTACTTTACCGTCCAGACTTTATTTCACCGTCCAGACTTTATTTCACCGTCCAGACATCGCCACGCGCGAGCAGCGACTTGAGATCGCCCGCCCCCTGCTTGGCCTTCGCCTCTTCGAGTTGCTGATTCATCGCGGCGTCGTAGGTCGGCCGACTGACCGCGTAGAAAACCCCGAGCGGGGTCGGCAGCGGCGCCTCGAACTGCCCCAACATAAACGCCAGCGCGAGATTGGTCTCGTCGTGCACGATCAGATCCTTCTCGCTAACGCCATTGCCGAGCTGCACGGCCTCGGCGCGTTGACCGTTCATGCGAATGCCCTTGTCGCGATTCTTGCCGAAGATCAACGGCTTGCCGTGCTCAATCAGCAGCTGATGGTCGGCCTTGGTCTGTTTATCGGTCAGGTCGTTGAACACGCCGTCGTTGAAGATATTGCAGTTCTGCAGAATCTCGACGAACGACGCCCCGCGATGGGCATGCGCCCGCTTGAGCATCTCACCCTGATGCTTCTGCTCGACGTCGACCGTGCGGCAGACGAATGTCGCACTGGCGCCTAGCGCGAGGTTGACCGGATTGAACGGGTAGTCGACCGAGCCCGCCGGTGACGACTTGGTCACCTTGCCAACTTCGGAAGTGGGCGAATACTGACCCTTGGTCAGACCGTAGATCTTGTTGTTGAAGAGCAGGATCTTGAGGTCAACGTTACGGCGCAAGCAATGGATCAGATGATTACCACCGATCGAAAGCCCGTCGCCGTCGCCGGTCACCACCCAGACGTCGAGGTCCGGCCGCGAGACCTTGAGCCCGGTCGCGATCGCGGGAGCGCGCCCATGGATGGTGTGAAACCCATAGGTGTTCATGTAATAGGGGAAGCGGCTCGAGCATCCGATACCGGAGACGAAGACCGTCTTCTCACGCGGGATACCGAACTCGGGCATGATCTTCTGCACTTGGGCCAGGATTGCGTAGTCACCGCATCCGGGACACCAGCGGACTTCCTGATCGGAAACAAAATCTTTGCGGGATAGCGCGCTAGCCATTATTTTCAGCCCTCCAGGACGCGGGTAATCCGGTTCGTCAGCTCACTTACTTTGAACGGACGGCCCTGGATTTTGTTACAGCCGATCGCATCGATCAGATAATCGGCGCGCACCAGCTTGAGCAGCTGCCCCATGTTCATCTCCGCCACCATCACCTTCTTGAACTTGCGCAGCTGGTCCGCGAGGTCGTCCGGCAGTGGATTGAGATATCTCACATGGATATGCGAAACGCTCCGGCCTTTGCCCCGCAGTTGCTTGACCGACTCGCGAATCGAGCCGTAGGTCGAGCCCCAGCCGAGCACCACCAAGTCGCCGCCGTTGGCGTCGCCGAAGATTTGCGTGGCAGGAATCTCGCGCGCGATACCGGCGATTTTCCGCGCACGCGTCCGCACCATCAGCTCGTTATTGGCGGGCGAGTAGCTGATATTGCCGGTCTGGTCTTCGCTCGAAAGCCCGCCGATCCGATGCTCTAGCCCGGGCGTTCCCGGAATCGCCCACGGCCGCGACAGGGTTTCCGGATCCCGCAGATACGGCAGGAAGCCCTCGGGGTCGGTGCGGAACTCGACCTTGATCTCGGGCAACTTGTCGACGTCAGGCAGGAGCCAAGGCTCCGCGCCGTTGGCGAGCTGGCCGTCGGTCAGCAGGATAACCGGAGTCATGTACTTGACCGCGATTCGCACCGCCTCGTATGCGCAGTCGAAACAGTCGGCCGGCGTGGTCGCCGCGATCACCGGAATCGGCGACTCACCGTGACGGCCATACATGGAGGCGAGCAGATCGGCCTGCTCCGGCTTGGTCGGCATCCCGGTTGACGGACCCGCGCGCTGAATATCCGTGATGATAATCGGCAGCTCGGTCTTGACCGCGAGACCCACGGCTTCGGCCTTCAGATTCATGCCCGGGCCCGAAGTGGTCGTGATCGCAATCGAGCCGCCGAAGGCCGCACCAATCGCGGAGGCCACCCCGGCGATCTCATCCTCGGCCTGGAACGTGTAGATCGGAAAATTTTTGAGCGCCGCGAGGTCATGCAGGACGTCGCTGGCGGGCGTAATCGGATACGAACCGAGGAACAGCGGACGACCCGCCTTGACCGCCGCCGCGACAAAGCCGAGCGCGGTCGCGCTGTTGCCCGTGATATTGCGATAGACGCCCGGCACGATTCGCGCCGGTGGTACTTCGTACGAGCTCGCGAACATCTCGGTCGTCTCGCCGTAGTGGTAGCCCGCCTTGAGCGCCTTGAGGTTCGCGTTCAACAAGTCGGGGGTCTTCTTGAACCGGCCTTCGAGCCAGTTAACCGTGCTCTCGATCGGGCGCTGATAGAGCCACGAGATCATTCCGAGCACGAACAGATTACGGCAGCGGAAAACCGCGCGATTGTTGAGCCCCGTATCGTGCAAGGCGTTCGTGGTCAGCTTGGTCACGTCGACCTGGAAGATCTGGTATTTGTCGAGCGAATTGTCGTTGAGCGGATTCTTGGTGTAACCGGCTTTCTTGAGGTTGGCCTCGGAGAAAGCCTCCTTGTCGACGATAATCACGCCATTGGGCGGAACATCGTCGAGGTTGGCTTTCAGGGCCGCCGGATTCATCGCCACCAGAACGGTTGGCTCGTCGCCGGCGGTGAAGACCTCGTTACTCGAGAAATTGACCTGAAAGCCGCTGACGCCCGCGATAGTGCCCGCTGGGGCGCGGATTTCGGCCGGAAAGTCGGGGAGCGTCGCGATATCGTTACCGGCCATCGCCGATTCCGCCGTAAACTGCATTCCCGCCAATTGCATGCCGTCGCCGGAGTCACCGGCGAAGCGCACCACTACACTGTCGCGGTGCTCGCCCCGCTTGCGGATTGTACTGCCGCCGAGAGCCGTGGACGCGGCGGCTCCTCCGGCCGCCTCTGGTGGTAGAGCCATTGCGATCAACACTCCTTACGCCGCTTTGCCAGCTGGCGTTAGTCAGGGTCCTTATCTAAGCAGGATCAATATCCTCGCGTATCAAGAAAAAGTATAGCTAATACTGGTTTTGTGGGAAAGGGTCGATGAGGGGGGCCGATCCGGCGCGCCTTTTTCAACGAATTGCGAACCCGCTGAATTCGCCGGTCGCCCCATCCCACTCCGCGCGCACCTCGTCTACCCTAGCCCGCGATGGGCCCGTTTGGGCCCATTCCAGCAGCCGTTCGAGATTCCTCCGCGTGCCCTCCGCGACGATCTCGACCGCGCCGTCAGCGCGATTCCGGGCAAATCCCCTGACGCCCAAAGTGTACCCTTGCTCCGCGGCGGATGCGCGAAAGAAGACGCCCTGCACCCGGCCGCGGATTATCATGCGGACCCGCGCCAGGTCCTCACCGCTCGTTCGGCCGCTCACTCAACCGTCTCGCCCAGCAGTTTGACGAACTCCGCCTCGTCAAGGGTCTTCACCCCGAGTTCCTGCGCCTTGCGCAACTTCGACCCAGGGTCGGCGCCCGCCACGACGAAATCCGTCTTGCGGCTGACCGACGCGGTCACCCGTCCGCCGCTCGCCAGAATCCGCTCCTCCGCTTCGTCCCGGGTCAGCCCCTCGAGCGTCCCGGTGAGCACGAAGGTCTTGTCGCGCAACGCACCGCGCCCCTGCGGCGCGGCGGGCGGCGGCTGGATATCCAGCTCGGCCATCAGCCGCTCGACCGCCCGGCGATTGCGCGGTTCGGCAAAATACTCCTCGATACTGTGCGCCACTTCACCCCCGATATCGCGCACTGCGAGCAGCTCGTCAGCCGTCGCGGCCATCAGCGCGTCGAGCGTGCGGAAGCGTAACGCCAACTGGCGCGCCGTATGCTCCCCGACATGGCGAATGCCGAGCCCATTGATCACACGGTCGAGCGCGACCTTGCGCGAACGCGTGATCGCGTCAAGGACATTCTGCGCGCTCTTGTCGGCCATCCGCTCGAGTTCAAGCAGGTCGCTCTTTTTGATCCGGTAGAGGTCGTCGAGCTCCTTGACCTGGCCGCTTTCGACGAGCTGCGCGACCAGCTTGTCGCCCAACCCCTCGATATCGAGCGCAGTCTTGGAGGCGAAGTGGCGGATCGATTCACGCATCCGCGCGGGACAATTGGCGTTGACGCAGAAATAGCCGACTTCGCCTTCTTCGTGCACGATATGGGCGCCGCACTCCGGGCAGCGCGCTGGCATCTGGAATTCGTCCGCACGCGGATCGGCCATGTGCGTCACGCGCACGACGTAGGGGATCACATCGCCGGCACGCTCGATCATCACGGTATCGCCCACCCGGACGTCCTTGCGCCGAATCTCGTCGAGGTTGTGCAGCGACGCGTTGGCGATCGTGACCCCGGCCAGCGCGACCGGCTCGAGTTTGGCAACCGGTGTCAGCGAGCCGATCCGCCCCACCTGCACGCTGATCTCGCGGACGCGGGTTTCCCCCTGCTGCGCCTTGAACTTGTACGCCACAGCCCAACGCGGCGAGCGCGAGACTTCGCCCAGCCGGTTCTGCAGCGCAAACGAGTTAACCTTGGCGACCACGCCGTCCGCTTCATAGGCCAGTTCGTGCCGCTTCGCGGTAAGCTCGGTCCAGTAGGCAAGTACTTCGTCGACGTTGCGGCAGCGGCGTGACAGCGGATTGACGCGCAGGCCGAAGGCGCGCATCCCATCCAGAAACTCCCACTGGCTCGCGAAAGCAATCCCCTCCATCACGCCCGGCGAGTGGCAGAAGATATCGAGCGGGCGGGCGGCTGTGATCCGTGGATCGAGCTGGCGCAACGATCCAGCCGCGGCGTTGCGTGGATTCACAAAAGGCGGCTCGCCCGCCTTGACCCGCTCCTCGTTGAGCCGCTCAAAACCCTGGCGCCCGAAGATCACTTCGCCCCGCACTTCGAGCCGCTGCGGCAGCGATCGCCCCGGCGGCTTCATCAGATGCAACGGGATGCTCTTGATTGTCCGGATGTTCTGGGTGACATCCTCGCCGTTGACCCCGTCGCCCCGGGTCGATCCCCCGGTCAGCCGGCCGTCCTCATACACCAGCTCGACCGCGAGCCCGTCGAGCTTGACCTCCGCGACGTATTCGATATCGGCGTCATCCTTGAGGAACCGCTTGATCCGCTGGTCGAATTCGACCATCTCCTCCGCGTCCATCGCGTTCGCCAGGGAGAGCATCGGCTGGCGATGGACCACGACGCCGAACTTCTCGCTGGGCGCGGCGCCAACCCGCTGCGTGGGTGAATCCGGCGTCAGGAGTTCGGGATGGTCGCGCTCGAGCGCCTCGAGCCGCCGCATCAGGCGGTCGTACTCGGCGTCGGTTACCTCCGGACTGTCGAGCACGTAGTAGCGATAGTTGTGATGGTCGATCGCCGCGCGCAGCTGTTCGGCTTCGGCCTTGAGCTGCGCGAGCTTGGAACTCATACCCGGCTTTGTCAGCGATCGCGCGGCCGGGCCGTCAACGGCTGTAGCCCATCGCCATCAGAAAATCGTCGAGATTTTTGAAGCGCATATACATGTTGTGGCGCTTCTGATCGGCGATCGTCGTGCTCGATTCCTCGGAATAGGCATGCCCCGGATAGACCACGGTATCGTCGTCGAGATTCTTCAGCGTGTGATTGAGGCTATGGTACATGTCCTCGGGATTCGAACCCGGCAAATCAACCCTTCCGCAGGAATTGACGAACAACGTATCACCCGAGATCAGGTTGCCGTCGACCAGAAAGCATTGCGACCCCGGCGTATGGCCGGGCGTGTGGATATACTTGACTTCGAGATTCCCCACCTTGAGAATATCGCCGGCCTCGACCTTCACCAGGTCGGAATCGCTCAGTCCGGAGACCTTCTTCACACCCTCGGCCTCGTGCTTGTTGACGTAAACCTTGGCCTTGATCCGGCCGACAAGTTCGGCCGCGCCCTGAATACTATGGCCCATCAGGTTGCCGCCAAGATGATCCTGATGGTAGTGCGTAATCAGGATCTGTTCGATCGTGTAGCCTTTGCCTTCCGTGTAACTGACGATACGGTCGATATCCCATGCGGGATCGACCACTGCCGCTTTGTGGGTCGAGGGATCGCCGATGATGTAGACGAAGTTCGCCATCGGACCGAGCTGGGCTTGCACCAGGGACAGTTTTGGTTCTTCGTTGGTCATGAATTCTCCGCAAGTCGCCTCAGCGTTTGGACTTTACGGTGGGCCTGGCCACGCGGCGACCCACCGGTTGCGCCGGCTGGTCACTCAGCCGCAGCCCGCGATCCCAGAGGAACTCCGGCTCGCCGAGCCGCTTCGCCACCCAGCGCGACTGCACGAACAGATGATCGCTCAGCCTGTTAATATATATAATCACTCCGTCGGTGATCGGCTCTTCGCGCTTGACCGCCCAGCAGACGCGCTCCGCCCGCCGGCAGACCGTGCGCGCCTGATGGAGAAAGGCGTTGAGCAAGCCGCCGCCCGGCAGCGTGAACGATTTGAGCGGCTCCAGGTCGCGCTGCATGCGGTCCATCTCGAGTTCGAGCAGCTTGGTCTCGCCCGCCCCGACCCGATGCATCCCTTCGTATTCGCCGTCCGGCGGCGTGGCGAGCTCGCTGCCGACGTCGAACAACTCGTTCTGGATGCGCCGCAAGGTCTCGGCATACCAGTCGAAATCCGCACCAAAACGGTCGCGGTACTCCAGCAGATAGGTCCGCACGATCCCGACCACGGAGTTGAGCTCATCGACGGTGCCATACGCCTCGAGCCGCCCGGACTCCTTGGGTACGCGGTTGCCGCCAACCAGCGCCGTCAGGCCCTTGTCGCCGGTGCGGGTGTAGATGCGCGTCAGCCGAATCGGCATCAGAGGCCGGCCTTGGCGCGGAGTGCCGCATAAGCCACGTCGCAGAGCTCCTGCGAGACCGGGAGGCCGGCGTCGCGCCAGCCCTTGACGACCGTCTGGCCCGAAGCGTCGCGCTGGCCGCCGAAACCGCCGCGCACGTTCGTCAGGTCGGTGTAACCCGCCTCTTCGAGCATCTCGCACGCCCGTTGCGAGCGTCCGCCGGCCAGGCATCCGACCACGAGCTTGCGGCCCTTGGGCAGAACCTGCTCGGCCACGGCGATAAAATCACCGTTGGGTTGCGGCCGGCCGGGAATCATGAACATCACGGGAATATTGATTGCGCCCTCCGGATGACCCTGGGCGAACTCCTCTTCGGTGCGGACGTCGAGGTAAGTCGCGTCCGGATTGCCGCTCAGGATCTGATGGGCTTCGGGTGGTTCGACCTGTTTGATTGCCATCCTCTTCTCTTACCGTCCCGCGCCACCGTCCACAACACCGACGGAGCCGACGGAATTATTCTGGAAGCGGAGCGTCAGCGAGCATGGGGGGCGCGCTAGCGAAGCCGAAGGCGTAGCGAGCAGGTGAGTCTGCGAACTGCGTTCAGAAAACGGAGTCTGCGAGCCGCGGTCAAAATAAAAGTAGCGGAGGGCGCGGAGCGACCGGAGCGGGTCAGCCTTTGTGGCGGATCGAGAATTCTTCCATCAACTTGGCGGCGCGCTCCTGGGCCGAGACCATCCGTTGGGTCTTCAGAAAAAACTGCACGATCTCATCGTGGCCGGCCTGTCCGGTGGGACTCGCTACCTCGACGAGTTCCTCAATCAGACTCGGGAATTTCTCGCCGGGGATATAATAATTCGCCCAGCCAAAGTTGCAGTAGCGATGGAGGATTTTGGCGATCGTCTTTTCCAGCGTCTCCCGCCGGCGTCCGTCGCTCTCTTCGTTTTGTGCCAACGCTGCCCCTCTTCGTCCGCTTCAGAACGCTGTCAAAACTTATCGCAGACCGATGCACCGCTGGGCAAGCCCCCACCGGCCTCAGGCTGATTCTTCGAGTTTGGACGTCGGCGTGGCGGGCGCGGCTTCGATGTCGTCAATCCAGGGCAGCTTTTGGTAGTTGAAGCGACCATTTTCGAGCACGTTGTACTTGATGATCGCAAAGTAGGGTGACAGGTCGAAGTCGCGCGGCGTGATCAAAGTTGGCGACACCATCCGCAACAGGCCCGGTACATGATGCTTGTTGCGCGCAAAGCGTCCGAGCAGACTCGCCACCTTCCGCACGGGCGCAAATCCCTCGGGAAATGGTTCATAGCGCGGCACCACCGGAAATCGCACTTTGGTGAAACATTCCGCAATCAGACTCGAACAGATTACCCGGGTCGGATCGCCGCTGCCGAAATACAGGGCCTGCCGCCGGAACCGCGCGGGCACCAGATGGACCGGCAGGAAGTAGCGCGTTAGATCGAACACATTCTTGAAATCGTAGTGCCGGCCGACATTGGCCAACGCGGTGTCCACCACCTCGCGCTGATCGGCCGCGGTCAGACCGTGCGGACGGCAGAGCCGCATGTTGAGTTTGGCATACTTGCTGATCGGGGAAAGCACCACGCCACTTTCGACCAGCGCCTCGACCACCAGGTACTGCGCGTCGTCACCAAACTGCTCGGTCAGCTTGCGCTTGAGCTCGGCGTCGCGCCGGATTGGTTCATCACCCACGTAAAGGCAGGAATGCGACCACGAACTCTGTGTCAGGTACTTGATACATTCGCTGATCCGCTCGTTACCCTCGACCAGTATCACGTCACCCTTGCAAAGACTGCGCTTGAGTGCGCTCAGGTCGTTTGGAATCGTCAACGAGTAGCGGGCGAGTGGCTTGGTGAGCTGCCTGATCGCAAAGCTCGAGAGCTTGCGCAGGATGAAGGCGAACGGATTGAGCCGCGTAAGAATGGACATCCGGTGACGGGCCGCGTTGCCCGCTTATCTCTAGTTTAACCATCCGGCGCCCTTGAAAATACAGCGAACGCGACCGGCAGACGTGACGATCAGGTCAAATTTCACGCGCTGACGCAAACGGGCGCGGTGCGGCG
>Ga0074045_10001113_pt1 | contig 26143 bp, 26 predicted proteins | sample BogForMeECP23OM2_FD_94442 | JGI IMG/M metagenome (GOLD analysis project Ga0074045, IMG submission 94442) | Bog forest soil microbial communities from Calvert Island, British Columbia, Canada - Bog Forest MetaG ECP23OM2 | ecosystem: Environmental > Terrestrial > Soil > Wetlands ... | reverse complement strand
TACGCCCGCGCCGTGGTCGTCGTCACCCATGACCGCGATTTCGCGGCGGCTGCGGACCATGTAATCGTCATGTCGGACGGCAGAATCCGGGTCAAGTAGCGTCCCATCCGGGGCGCGCCAAAGAGTGTCCGAATAGTCAGCCCTGCCAGCCGGCGTGGCGCAGGCCCTCGAGCATGTGCGCGTGGTCTTCCGGACGAAACCACGGCAAGCGATTGCGGACATACATGTCGAACGAGCCTGGCGCGATCGCGATGGCCTTCTCCAGCGCTTCCCTCGCTTCCTCGATCCGACCGAGCTGGCCGAGCGCGGCAGCGAGCCAGCGATAGGCCAGCGGATGATTTGGATAGGACCTGATCGTCCGCTTCGCTGCCTCGATCGCGGCCTCGTATTCGCGGCAGAAATAAAGTCCCAACGCTATGTGGTTCAAGCGGGCCGCCAGGTTCGGGTCGCGGGGATCGAGTCTGATACAGGTCTCGAGCGAAGCGAGCCCGTCCCTTGGCCGTCCGGAAAAGACCAAGGTCGAGCCGCGGACTCCATGTGCGGGAGCCAAGTTCGGACTGATTGTCAGAGCGCGCTGAACCTCAGCCAGCGCGCCCTCGTAATCGGCGCGCAGGTACAGTGTCACCCCGATGCGGGTCCGAGCCTCCGCATCGGTGCCATCGAGCGCAACCGCTCGTCGCGCTAGTTCCTCCGCCGATGCCAGGGCTTCGGGCAGACTATGTGTCTGGTACACCGCTCCCGCGCTGGTTCGGGCCAGCGCCAGTGCTTTGTAGCCCCCAGCAAAGGTCGGGTCGAGATCAATGGCCTGCTGAAAAAGCTTCTCTGCAAGCGCGTTGTCCACAGCGTTCGCTTTCTCCAGATGCCACAGGCCGTGCTGGTAGACCGCCCAGGCGTCGAGATTTTCCGGAGGCTTGCGCAGAGCCCGTTGCTGCTCGGCACCCGCGACGGCCGGGGCAATGGCGATCGTTACTGCCTCGGTGATCTCGTCCTGCAATGTAAAGATGTCGGCGAGGTCGCGGTCGTAGCGCTCGGCCCAGACGTGCTTGCCGGTCTCGGCCTCGACCAATTGCGCGGTGACGCGGATGCGATTGGCGGATTTGCGCAGGCTTCCTTCAAGAACATAGCGCACACCCAACTCGCGACCGACCTGCTTCACATCGACCGCGCGGCCCTTGTAGGTGAAGCAGGAATTACGGGCGATGACGAACAGCGAAGGGTAGCGCGACAACGCAGTGATGACGTCCTCGGCAATGCCGTCGGCGAAGAATTCCTGCTCAGGGTCGGCGCTCATGTTGGTGAAGGGCAATACTGCGATCGACGGCTTGTCGGGTAACGGCAGCGCAAGGGGCAGCTCGCTCGGCTGCGCGATGCGCTTGGCCGCGACCCGGAAAACGCGAACCGGCCGGGCAATGTTCTTGAGCTCCGGCTCGCCGATGTCTTCAAAAGCGAGATCGAGTTTGCCCGCTGCGTCCTCCTGCACGCGCGCCGACACGCAGATGCCGCCCGGCTCTGCTAGGCCTTCGAGCCGCGCTGCGATGTTTACGCCGTCGCCAAAGATGTCGCCGTCCTCGACGACAATGTCTCCCATATGGATGCCAACGCGGAACTCGATCCGGCCGTCGGACGGCACGGCAGCGTTCCGCTCGGTCATCGCCGTCTGTACCTCGCTCGCGCAGCGCAGCGCGTCGACGACGCTGGCGAATTCGGCTAAAAGCCCGTCACCGGTAGTTTTGACGATGCGACCACGATGCTCGGCGATTTTGGGATCGATCACCTCACGCCGATGCGCCTTCAGCCGCGCGAGGGTCCCTTCCTCGTCGGCGCCGATCAGCCGGCTGTAACCCGCAATGTCCGCGGCGAGAATGGCAGCCAGCCTGCGTTCGACGCGTTCCCTAGGCAAAGCGGCGTTCTCCAACCGCATGTGAGCATACCGGCTCTGCGAGGTATCTTAACCTTGCGGGCAGCGGCGAGCACTCCCTTTCGGATGGGGTGCGGCTGTCCTGAACTCAAATCGGGAGGCAGTCATGCGCCTGAAAGACAAGGTTGCGATCATTACCGGCGGCGCCCACGGCATGGGCGAAGCCGAGGCCCGGCTCTTCGCCGCCGAAGGTGCGAAGGTCGTCGTGGCCGATATCCTGGCTGATGACGCCGAGATGGTTGCCGGCGCCATCCACGCCAATGGCGGCGAGGCGACATCCGCCAAAATCGACGTCACCAACGAAGCCGAATGGGTGGGCCTGATCGGCAAGACACTGGCAACCTACGGCCGGCTCGACATCCTGGTGAACAATGCCGGGATCTCGGGCAGTTCGGTCGGCGACCCCGACGGTCTCGACGGGTGGCATCGGATCATCGCGGTCAACCAGACGAGCGTCTTTCTCGGTACCAGGCTCGCGGCCGAACAGATGGCGAAGACCGGGGGCGGATCGATCGTCAACATCAGCTCGATCATGGGGTTTGTCGGCGGCACCGGCGGTCATCCGGCCTATCATGCCTCGAAAGGTGCGGTGCGGATCTATTCCAAGGCCGCAGCGGTGCGCTACGGGCCATCCGGGGTGAGGGTGAATACGGTGCATCCGGGCTACATGCCGCCGATGCTGAACGCAACCAATGCCGGCGAGCGCGACGACAAGATCGCCCTGACACCGCTGCGGCGGATCGGCAAGCCGATCGAGGTTGCCTATGGGGTATTGTTTCTCGCCTCCGACGAAGCCTCGTTCGTCACCGGCGCCGAACTCGTCATCGACGGCGGCTTTATCGCCCAATAACCTGAAGCGGCCGTCGTACAACAGCTTGCTGCGCGTCGCGCCTGACCTTCCGACGCTGAATTGCTTCGCTGATCGAAAAGGTATAAGCGCACATCAGGGAGGCACAGCCATGCGAGCGGTCTCCAGCTATGCGAGCACCATCGTTACGGCAGCAATGATTGGGTCGGTGAGCGGCGCCTGTGCCCAAGAGACCAGGCTCAAGGTTCCCAAGGTCATCGTCACCGCGCAGGCTGCCCCGGTCGAGCCGCCCTATATGCGCGACCCCTGGAAGGCTTACGCACGGAACCCTTATTTCGGTCGATATCGCGTAGAGGAGGATAACTTCCCCGAGGTGCCGTGCACGGCAACCCGCATTGCTTTTGCACCGGGCGGCAGGTGTCTGCAAGGATACCGGCTCACTCTTCCGGAAGCTTCCACCGAGATTGGCGGCAATTCCTGCGACCTGGCGCTGGACGTGGTCGGCGCCAACACCGGGAAATTGTATATCGAAGCGGATATCCTGGCCTTTGATCCGTACAAAGTCACCGCGAACGGTCCGCCGCCGCGGTGGTGCTACGTGCACGGTTACATGGGCTATGACCAGGAAGACTTCCAAGACATGAACTCGGTGACGAGGCGGGGAACCAACTGGCATAATCTGCAGATCAACGGGCAAGAGCGGTCGATCGAATTCTCGGATGGCCCGCACAATTGCGTCGCCGTTCTGAAGCCCGGACCGGTGTGGCTCGGCGGCTACACCTACATGATGCATGCCAGCATCTGCCGCACCGACACGGCAGCCGTCCAGGCTGGGGACATCGCTTATGTGCTCGCCTCGCTGCAAACGCGGACTTACGATTCGGTCGGCAATTTGAGAAAAGCCGGCGATCCGATATACGGTCCGACGGGCAACTCGCGATAACTGACGCGGGATCCTATTTCTGCAAGAAAAACCGCCAAAATATCACGCGGGCGATATTGCCCTCGTGCAATCCACCGGGCTAAAATAGCGCGAGATCGGGGAGAAATTCGCATATCAGCCGGCTCTGCCATCAGGGAGTGACAACCATGCGAACGGCTTCCAGGTACGCGTGCGTCATCGCTACCACGGCGATCATGGCGTCAGCTTCCGGCGCCTATGCCCAAGATAGCAAGCTTGCGGTTCCCGACGTCATCGTCGCCGCGGTGGCCGGCCCGGTCGAGCCCTACATGCGCGACCCCTGGAAGGCTTACGCGCGAAACCCTTATTTCGGTCGATATCGCGTCGAGGAGGATAATTTCTCCCAGGTGCCGTGCACGCAGACTCGTATCGCGTTCGGCCCGGGCGGCAAATGTCTGCAAGGATATCGGCTAGGCCCTGCAGGACCCGCCGGCACCGCCAGTAACAATTCAAATCCTTGCGACATGGCGCTCGACGTGGTCATCAACACCACCGGGAAATTGGCTATCGAAGCGGATATACTGATTTTTGATCCCTACAAGGTGATGGCAACGGGTTCGGTGCCGCGATGGTGCTACATTCACCCTTTCACGCACTATGACCAGGAAGACTTCCAAGACATGAACCAGATGACGAGGCGGGGAACCAATTGGCGTAATCTACGGATCAATGATATGCAGGATCAATTCTATGGGGGGGACCGGTTGAGGTCCATCGAATTCTCGGATGGCCCACACAATTGCCTCGGCGTTCGAAAGCCCGGACCGGTGTGGCGAGGGGGTCACATGTATATTATGCACGCCAGCATCTGCCGCACGGACTCGGCAACCGTCCAGGCCGAGGACGTCGCCTATGTCCTCGGCTCGCTGCACACTCGGATTTACGACCCGGTGGGCAATCTGCGACAAGCCAACGATCCGACAACCTATGGTGCCGCCGGCAACCGGCAGCGGCCGGGACAATAGAAGGACCGCAAAGCTCCGAGCGACCTCGGTTGTGGGGCGGAGGATCGGCCAGATGCGTCTTCGATGAACGGATCACGATCCAAGCTCCCATTCGCAATCGGATAGCTTGCCCCCCGGTCCCAGGGACCGATCCCGATCAAAAACCGTACCGCAACATTCTCGGCGCGCGCCAGCTTATAGCACAAGGAAGCGCGCTTTCCGTGAAGCGTCTCGCCGCTGCAAAGTTCTCCCGATTGCGATATCCTTGTAGATACCGCGATTGCCGGAGCAGACCAGCGCGCTTAGGCGCTTGTCGGCCCGGCGATCGTTCGAACGAGGTGCAATCCGTCATGCAGGACTGCAGCTTGATCGATCGGGCTCGCCTTTTCCGCCGGTCGAGCCGGGTTGCGAAGCGAGCGCTGGGCGTCGCGGTTCTGGTCTGGTGGGCACTGTTCTGTTGGCCGGCGCCGGGGGGTGCCGAAGCACCGCCCTCGATCGGGGTCGAGCTCAACCGGCTCGAGGATCAGGGCGGCAATTGCCGCGCCTATCTCGTCATCACCAACCCGGGATCCGACGAATTCTCGGGCTTTGCGCTCGACCTCGTCGTCTTCGACCGCGGCGGGACGATCATGCACCGGCTGGCGGTCGACGCGGCGCCGCTGCGGCCGGCGAAGACCAGCGTCAAGGTGTTCGACATCTCCGAAACCCCGTGCAGCACGATCGGCAGCATTCTCGTCAACGACGTCATCCACTGCCGCGACAAGAGCGGCGACCTCGCAGGGTGCGTCGATCGGCTGTCGACCTCCTCGAAGCTCGCGGTTTCGTTGTTGAAATAGGGCGCAATGGGCGGAATGAGGCTGCCCCTGACCCTCTCGATCGCCGGCCATGCCATCGGATTGGCCCTGCTGGTCCTTTTGGTCGCCGAACCCCGTCCATCGGAGCCGACGGTCAAAGGCGGTATCGAGGTCGTCTTGGGCCAGTCTTTATCGCGACCGCAGGCCGTCCTCGCCCCCGAAGCGGCGAGCCGACCGGCTGATCCTTCCGCGATCGCCGCGTTACCGCCACAGGAGATTGCCGAAACCGAGCCTGTGGTCACAGCAGCCGAGCCGCCCCCTACCCCGCTGCCGGAAATCCTCCCGCCCGATCAAACCGAGCCGGTGCCGGCACCACCGCAGAAGCCTGTCATCAGGCAGCCGCCGAAAACGGTCGTGCGCCAGCCGCAGCCGCGAGCAATTGCCTCTGCGCCGACCCCAGTACCGAGCCGGCTCGCCCAAGCGCCCCAGGCCGCGCCCGCAGTGTCGCAATACTCGGCGGGGCAATCGGCAGCGGCCGCCGCGCTGCCTGCAACAGTCCCGGGACCGAATCTGACTGCGAATTACCAGACAATGATCAGCGCCTGGTTGGAAGCGCACAAATACTATCCCGACTCCGCGCGTCAACGTGGCGAAGAGGGGAGCGTCGGGCTGAGCTTCCGGGTCGATCGCTTTGGCCGCCTGCTCGATTACACCTTGCTCACCAGCACCGGATACGCCGATCTCGATGCCGGCATCGATCAGATGATGCGCGGGGCGCAGCTGCCGCCCTTCCCCGCCGGCATGACGGCCGCCCAGATCGAGATCTCGGTGAAGATCCGGTTCAGCCTGATGCGGTGATGAACGCAAGGTATTGTATTCTGGCCTAGAATCGCGGTAAACACGTTCATAATCTCTGCCTTATCGATGGCGCGACGAGCCGCAGCGGGTCACCCGGTTCGATCGCTGCAATCTGCACGGTCCGAACATCGACGGCGTCGTCGAGTTCTTCACCGAGGTGCTCGACTTTTCACTGGCCGAAGCGGCGGAGACACCGGAGGGGACAGCCGCGGCGTTCCTCAGCTGCTCGAACAAGGCGCACGACGTCGCTTTCATCGGGCGCGCTGAGCCCGGCAAGTTTCATCATGTCGCGTTCTTGCTGGATTCCTGGCACGAGGTCGGCCAGGCCGCCGACACCATTGCGCGTTACGATATTCCGCTCGATATCGGCCCGACGCGCCACGGCATCACGCGCGGCCAGACGATCTATTTCTTCGATCCGTCCGGCAACCGCAACGAGGTGTTCTCGGGCGGGTTCATCTATTACCCGGACAACCCGAAGCGGGTCTGGTCGATCGACAAGATCGGCAAGGCTGCTTCGGGCATCCGCCATCAGATTGCCCAACTCCGAGCGTACTCTTCTGCGAGAGTGGGGAGTGGGTAGCGGCGTGCTCCTTTGCTCCCTGCTCTCTCCCTCAGGAGCTGCTGGTCGAAACCGATAATGCTTTGATATAAAAGTGTTATCGGAGAACCTTCGAGCGGAGATTGCAGATTCCTCGCTCACGCACGGGAGTTGCAGGGAGGAATCCGCACCCGTCGCCTCCCTGCAATTGACAGCGGAAGGGGTCGGGACTAGCTTCGGCCGATCGGGTTGTTTCCCGGGCGCCGCCAGTCCGCGAGTTTCGCGCACTGGCGCTTTTCGTCGCGCCAGTGGGTTTTGAGGATCGGAATGTTTGACAGCCTGAGTGAGCGCCTCGGCGATGTCTTCGACCGGCTGCGCCGGCACGGTGCGCTGAGCGAGGATGATGTCGGGACCGCCTTGCGGGAGATCCGGATCGCCTTGCTCGAGGCCGATGTGGCGCTCCCGGTGGTCCGGGATTTTGTCGCCGCGGTCCGCGAAAAGGCGCTCGGGCAAGAGGTGCTGCGCTCGGTCACACCGGCGCAGATGGTGGTCAAGATCGTCCACGATCACCTCGTCGAGGTGCTCGGCGGCGGCCCAATCGGACCTCCCGATGCGGCCCGCGCGGACGGGATCGATCTGAATGCGCCGGCCCCGGTCGTGATCGTGCTGGTCGGGCTGCAAGGCTCGGGCAAGACCACGACCGCAGCCAAGATCGCGCTGCGGCTCAAGCAGCGCCAGCGCAAGAAGGTGTTGCTTGCCTCGCTCGACGTGCAGCGGCCGGCCGCACAGGAGCAGCTCGCGGTGCTCGGCCGCCAGATCGGCGTGGCGAGCCTGCCGATCGTGTCGGGCGAAAGGCCGGTCGCGATCACCCAGCGGGCGTTGCTGACCGGGCGTACCGAAGGCTACGACGTCGTCCTCCTCGACACCGCCGGCCGGCTCCATGTCAACGAGGAGCTGATGCTCGAAGTCGCGGCGGTGCGGGCGGCCGCCAACCCGCACGAGACCTTGCTCGTCGCCGATGCGATGACCGGGCAGGACGCGGTCAACGTCGCCAAGGCCTTTGGCGAGCGCGCCGGCATCACCGCGATCGTGCTGACCCGGGTCGACGGTGATGCCCGCGGCGGGGCGGCCTTGTCGATGCGTGCCATCACCGGCAAGCCGATCGTGCTGATCGGGGTCGGCGAGCGCATCGAGGCGCTCGAACCGTTTCATGCCGAACGGATCGCCGGACGCATTCTCGGCATGGGCGACGTCGTCAGCCTGGTCGAGAAGGCGGCGGAGACGGTCGACGAGGAGGAAGCCGAAAAGCTCGCCGCCAAACTGGCGAAGGGTAATTTCGACCTCGACGACCTCGCCGGCCAGCTACGCCAGATCCGGCGGATGGGCGGCATGAGCGGCATGCTGGCGATGCTGCCGGGGGTGGCCAAGCTCAAGAAGCAGCTCGGTGAAGCCAACATCGATGAAGGGATCATCAAGCGCCAGGAGGCGATTATCTCGTCGATGACCAAGGGCGAACGGCGCAATCCCAAGCTACTCAATGCCTCGCGACGGCGACGGATCGCGTCGGGCTCCGGCACCGCAGTGCCGGAGATCAACCGGCTCCTCAAGCAATACCAGGACATGGCCGACATCACGAAGAAGATGAAGAAGCTCGGCCACAAGGGCCTGGCGCGCCACGGTCTCGCCGGGCTCTTGCCCGGCGGGCTTCGCTAGCCGAGGGTAACCGCATGTCGTTGAAGATCCGCCTCGCGCGCGGGGGCGCGAAAAAGCGCCCTTATTACAGCATCGTCGTCGCCGACTCGCGCAGCCCGCGCGACGGCCGGTTCATCGAAAAGCTTGGGACCTACAACCCGATGCTCGACCGCTCGCACGCCGATCGGGTCACGCTGAAACACGAACGAATCCAGCATTGGCTCGGGGTCGGCGCCCTGCCGACCGACCGCGTCGCACGTTTTCTCGGCGACGCCGGTCTGATCGAAAAACCCGCTATCCGCGACAACCCGGTCAAGTCGCGGCCGAAGGCGCGCGCCCAGGAACGGCTGAAGGCTGCCGAAGAAGCTGCAGGCCGGAGCTGAGACGGCCTCGCCGTTTCGCGGTAAGACAGTGACGGACGCGACAAAGCGGGTTTGCCTCGGCGTCGTGACCGGGCCGCACGGCGTGCAGGGTGCGGTGCGGATCAAGAGCTTCACCGAAGCGCCCGAGGATATCGCGCGGTACGGATCGCTCAGCGGCGATACTGGCAGCCGCTACGAGCTGCGCCTGATCGGCACGGCGAAGGGTGTCGTCATCGCGCGTCTCTCGGGCGTCGAGAACCGCAACGACGCCGAGGCGCTGCGCGGGCTGCGGCTTTATCTGCCACGCTCCGCCCTGCCGCAGACCGAAGCAGAAGAGTATTATCACGCCGATCTGATCGGTCTCGAGGCGGTGCTGAGCGACGGAACCCCGGTCGGGCGAGTGCGTGCTATCCAAAATTTCGGCGCCGGCGACACGCTCGAATTGGCGCGCCCGGGCGCACCACCCGTCATGGTGCCGTTCACCCGGGCGGTCGTGCCCAGCGTCGAACTCGCCGCGGGCCGTGTAGTGCTCGATCCGCCACCTGGATTACTCGACGAGAACGAGGCATGACCTGGCGGGCGACGGTGCTGACGATCTTCCCGGAGATGCTGCCGGGCCCGCTCGGCCATTCGCTAGCCGGCAAGGCTCTGCGGGCGGGGCTGTGGCGGCTCGAAATTGTAGACATCCGGGATTTCGCGCGCGATAAACACCGCTCCGTCGACGATGCACCGTTTGGCGGGGGGACGGGCATGGTGATGCGGCCGGACGTGCTCGACTCCGCGGCCGCCGGTTCGGGCGGGGTCGGAGCGGTGATCCTGCTGTCGCCGCGTGGGCGACGGCTCGATCAGCAGCAAGTGCGTTCGCTCGCTGCGGGGCCCGGGTTCACGTTGATTTGCGGCCGCTTCGAAGGCGTCGACGAGCGTGTTTTGGAGGCGCGCGCAATCGAGGAGCTGAGCCTCGGCGATTTCGTGTTGTCAGGCGGCGAGCCGGCGGCGATCGCGCTGATCGACGCCTGCGTGCGGCTCCTTCCCGGCGTTGTCGGGAGCGCTGAGACGCTCGCCGAGGAGAGCTTTGCCGAGGATCTGCTCGAGTACCCGCAGTATACGCGGCCGCAGCTTTGGCAGGGGCGCGCGGTGCCGGAGGTGCTGGTGTCGGGTGACCATCGGCGGGTCCGGGACTGGCGCCGTTCCGAGGCGGAGCGCCTGACCCGCGAGCGCCGCCCCGATCTGTGGGAGCGGTATCAGGGGCGGCGGCGTGCCGACGGCAGAGATCGAGAGGTGGAGTGATGAATCTGCTACAAGAGATCGAGCGGGAGCAGGTCGAAAAGCTCGCCGCCAACCGGCCCGTGCCGAAATTCCAACCGGGCGACACGGTGCGGGTCATGGTCAGAGTGGTCGAAGGCGAGCGCGAGCGCGTCCAGGCTTTTGAAGGGGTTTGCATCGCGCGCAAGAATGCCGGCATCAACTCGAACTTCACCTTGCGCAAGATCTCCTACGGCGAGGGGGTTGAGCGCATCTTTCCACTCTATTCGCCGCGCATCACCGCGATCGAAGTCATTCGCCGCGGCGTGGTACGGCGCGCCAAGCTCTATTATCTGCGCGGCCTCACCGGCAAACGGGCGCGCATTGCCGAGCGCGCTCGCTCAAGTGTCCGGCCCGCAACCGCGCCGGTCCCGGCAGCGGCCGGCGACGGCGAGGAGTAACTGCCATGGCCGCGCCGAGCACCCTTTTCGACAAGATCTGGCAGAGCCATGTCGTCGACCGCCAGGACGACGGAACGTGCCTCATTTACATCGACATGCACCTCGTGCACGAGGTCACGAGCCCACAGGCCTTCGAGGGTTTACGCCTCGCCGGTCGGCGCGTGCACCGGCCCGACGCGACAATCGCGGTTCCCGACCATAACGTGCCGACGACCGACCGCAGCCGCGGCATCGACGATCCCGAGTCGAAGCTGCAGCTCGAAACTCTCGAACACAATGTTCGCGAATTCGGGGTTCCCTACTTTCCGATCGACGACATCCGCCAGGGCATTGTTCACATCATCGGGCCCGAACAGGGCCTGACGCAGCCCGGGATGACGATCGTCTGCGGCGACAGCCACACCGCGACGCACGGCGCCTTTGGTGCGTTGGCGTTTGGCATCGGCACCTCTGAGGTCGAGCACGTGCTGGCGACGCAAACCCTGATCCAGCGCCCGGCCAAAAACATGCTGGTCAATGTCGAGGGGGCGCTGACTCTCGGCGTCACGGCGAAGGACGTGATCCTCGCGATCATCGCCGAGATCGGCACCGCCGGCGGCACCGGCCATGTCATCGAATATGCCGGGAGTACCATCCGCGGCTTGTCGATGGAGGGCCGCATGACCCTCTGCAACATGACGATCGAAGCGGGCGCGCGTGCCGGGCTCGTGGCCCCGGACGAGACCACCTTCGCCTATCTGAAGGGACGGCCGCACGCGCCCAAGGGCGGGGCTTGGGAGCAGGCGGTCGCCTATTGGCGCACTTTGCCATCGGACCCGGGGGCGCGCTACGACCGCGAGGCGCGGTTGGCCGCGGCCGATATTGCTCCGCAGGTCACCTGGGGGACGAGCCCGCAGGACGCCCTGCCGATCACCGGGCGCGTGCCCGATCCCACCACGGTCGACGACCCGCTGAAGCGCGCCGCGATGCAGCGTTCGCTCGACTACATGGGCCTCGTCCCGCATACCCCTCTCGCCGAGATCCCGGTGCAGCGTGTCTTCATCGGCTCGTGCACCAACAGCCGGATCGAGGATCTGCGCGCGGCGGCGGTCGTCGCCAAAGGCCGCCGCGTCGCCGAGGGGGTGCGGGCATTGGTCGTGCCGGGTTCCGGCCTCGTCAAGCACCAGGCCGAGGAGGAGGGGCTCGACCGGGTCTTCCTCGAAGCCGGCTTTGAATGGCGCGAGCCCGGCTGCTCGATGTGCATGTCGATGAACGCCGACAAGGCGGCCGCCGGCGAGCGAGTCGCCTCGACCTCGAACCGCAATTTCGAGGGGCGGCAGGGCAAGGGCGCCCGCACCCATCTGGTGAGCCCGGCCATGGCTGCCGCCGCCGCCATCACCGGCCGGCTCACCGACGTGCGCGAGCTTGCCTAAGAGGAAGCGGATGGAAAAGTTCACCACATTGACCGGGGTCGCGGCGCCGTTGCCGATGATCAATGTCGACACCGACAAGATCCTGCCGGCGGTCTACCTGAAGACGATCGAGCGCACCGGGCTCGGCAAGGTCCTGTTCGACGAGGTCCGCTATCGCCCGGACGGGTCCGAGAACCCCGATTTCGTGCTGAACCAGGCGCCCTATCGCCAAGCGCGGATCCTCGTCGGCGGCGACAATTTCGGCTGCGGCTCGAGCCGCGAACACGCGCCCTGGGCGCTCCTCGATTTCGGCATCAGCTGTGTCATCGCGCCGAGCTTCGCCGACATCTTCTATAACAACTGCTTCAAGAACGGGCTGTTGCCGATCGTCCTGCCGCAAGAGACCGTCGATCGGCTGATGGAGGATGCGAAAAAGGGCGCCAACGCGGTGCTGACGATCGATCTCGAAAACCAGACGATCTCGCGGCCCGACGGCGAAGTGGTGTCGTTCGAGATCGATCCCTTCCGCAAGCACTGCCTGATGAACGGTCTCGACGATATCGGCCTGACGCAGCAGAAAGCCGGGGCAATCCGCTCCTATGAGGAGAAGAGCCGGCTCGCGCGGCCCTGGCACTGGGGCATCACCCGCGTCGGTGCTTAACGATGCCCTCTAACCGCAAGGTGCTGGTGCTGGCGGGCGACGGCATCGGTCCGGAGATCATGCGGCAAGCGCTGCGGGTGATCGAATTCTTCGACCGCCGCCGTATCGCCAGCTTCGATGTCACCGAGGGGCTGGTCGGCGGTGCCGCCTATGACGCTGCCGGCGTGCCGCTGAGCGACGAGACCTTGGCTCGCGCACTCGCCAGCGACGCTGTGCTGTTTGGCGCGGTCGGCGGGGCGAAATGGGATGCGCTGCCGTTCGAGCTGCGTCCCGAGCGCGGCATCCTGCGGCTGCGCAAGGAGATGGACCTGTTCGCCAATTTGCGCCCGGCGGTGGTCTTCGACGCGCTCGCCGACGCGTCGAGCCTCAAGCCCGAACTCGTCGCCGGCCTCGACCTGATGATCGTGCGCGAGCTGACCGGCGGGATCTATTTCGGCGAGCCGCGCGGGGTCGAGAGGCTCCCGGACGGCACCCGCCGCGGCATTAACACCGAGGTCTACGCCGAGACCGAGATCGAGCGCGTCGCCCGCGTCGCCTTCGATCTCGCCAGGAGACGCCGCGTCCGCGTCTGCGAGGTCGACAAGGCCAACGTCATGGAGTCGGGCGGGCTGTGGCGCGAGGTCACCCAGCGGGTGCACGACGCCGACTATACCGATGTCGAGCTGTCCTTCATGTACGCCGACAATTGCGCGATGCAGCTGGTGCGCAACCCGAAGCAGTTCGATGTGATCGTCACCAGCAATCTGTTCGGCGACATCCTGTCGGATTGCGCGGCGATGTTGACGGGCTCGCTCGGCATGCTGCCTTCGGCCTCGCTCGGCGCGCCGGACGCGGCGGGGCGCCGCAAGGCGCTCTATGAGCCGGTGCATGGCAGTGCCCCCGACATCGCCGGCAAGGATGTGGCGAACCCGCTCGCCTGCATTCTCTCCTTCGCGATGATGCTGCGCTATTCCTTCGATATGACCGAAGAGGCCGACCTCGTCGAAGACGCCGTGCGCCGTGCGCTCGCGGCCGGGGTGCGGACCAACGACATCGTCCAGCCGAACACCGCGCGCGTCTCGACCCGGGTCATGGGCGACACGGTGCTGCGGGAGCTCGAAAAGGCCGCCTGAGTACAGCGAAAATCGCGTTTTTCGGGCGCAGAGAGGCCCGTTGGGGCATCGAAGAGTGCGCTATTTCAAGTACTTGCCTGGCAGATTCGTTACTTGGCGGATCAACCGAATTTTTCGCGCGATCAACGAATTGAAGATGCCCTGACAACCGAATAGCAATGGAAATTTGGCGGCGTGGTTAAACCGCGAATTTGCTCGCCCGACCGCCAGGCCCGACAGGAGTGAGAGCGGCTCCGAAGAGACCTCGGCGGTGTCAAACCGCGATCACCATTCGAAGCCGGTGACTCGGCGGAGCGGGCAGCCTCAAGCTGCGTTTACATATGTAAAACCAGAACGCGCCCGCGGACGGGCCGCACGGCGCCGGCAGGGAAGGAAGGCGGACATGAGAAACCTCAGCCGGCGTTCGGTGCTTCGCAGTTCCCTCGCCGTGGCCGCGGCCGGCACACTGGCGCGGCCCTATATCGCCAACGCTGCGGCGACGACCGCGGAAGTGTGGTGGGCGCAGGGCTTCGTCCCAAGGTGCAAAACGAGCATGTCTTCCCCACCGGCTGGGCCGAGATAGCGAAGGACGGCGTGGCGCCGCAGGCGGCGGCCGAAAAAGCGTTCAAACGGGTCGAGGAGATCTTCGCGAAATACCCGCTCGGGTAGGGCTGAGCGGGATCATAGAATTCCGCTGGGTCGTACGGCGCCGGGCACCTGAGACCCTTCGCGGCGCCAACGGGGAAGGAAACGGCCATGATTACTCTGACGAGGCGGTCGGTTCTGCAGAGTTCCGCGGCTCTGGCGGCGGCGACGTTGGCGCGGCCCCATATCGCCAACGCGGCCGCCGCCACAGCGACAGTTTGGTGGGTCCAGGGCTTCGCCCAGGAAGAAGACGTCGCGTTCAAGAAGCTCGTCGCCGATTACGAGAAGGCCTGCGGCAACACAATCGATTTCACGATCATTCCCGATGCGCCGATGCGCCAGAAGATCGTCTCGGCGGTGACGAGCGGCGGCGTCCCGGATCTGTTCCAGAACACCCCGGCCGAGATCATTGCGCGTCGGTGAGATCGCGATACGAGCGAACCTCTCACGCGGGCTGGCCAGTCATCATTTGCGCCTGCTGCTGGCCGGTCTTTATCTTACGTACCACGCGCAACGGCAAGCAGGTGATCTATGAGCCCCGCGACGAGCGGGTGTTCTGCATTCTCGCCGACATGATTGGTCATGTCGTCAAGCCGCCGTCCGATGACGACGAGTAGCGTAGCGGGCCGAGCAAATTTTGCAGCCACTCCCCGCGCGCTGCTGATCCGGGCGGCATTTCGGCTGGAGTGGTTCACCGTAACGTGGATGATCATCGAGGCTGTGGTGGCCCTTGCCTCAGGTGTCATTGCGCGCAGCATCAGCTTGACCGCCTTCGGCGTTGATGGCCTCATCGAACTGGCCTCGGCGGGCGTGCTGATCTGGCGGCCTACCGTCGAGCTGCGGCGCGATCAGTCCTTCGCAGAAGCGGCCGAGCGCACGGCAAGCCGCATCGGCGGCGTGCTCCTGTTTGCCCTCGCGGCCTATGTCGTGGTGGCGGCCGGATCAAGTGTGTGGACACGCCAAGGGGCTGAATTCTCATGGCCGGGCCTGTTCGTCAGCCTGGCGGCCATCCCGATCTTGTGGTTTCTGTCGCGTCGGAAGCTGCGCCTTGCTGATGCGCTCGGCAGCCGGGCCCTGCGCGCCGATGCCATGGAGAGCATCACCTGCGGGTGGTTGTCCTTCGTCGTGCTGATCGGGCTTCTGGCGCAGCTTGCGCTTGGCGCATGGTGGGTCGATGCCGTGACCTCGCTTGTGGTTGTGGGGTTGTTGGTCAAGGAAGGCCGCGAGGCGTGGACGGCGGAGGAAGACGACGACTGAGGTGCGCTGCGACGCATGTTGTTTCGGCGCGCTTGTGACGGCGGCTCTAAAATAGGATTCTACCCGGGGAGGCGGGCATGAGCAGCATGCAGCAGGTTCTCGCGGGCGGGCCGCATGTGTTGGTCTTCGGGTCGGGGCGACCGCCCGGGCGTGGCCGTTTGCGCGGCTCGGATTTCAAGTGGGCGATCGCTTTTGTCGCACCCTATGCGGCGGTGTTCCTCGCCTTCGTCGTGTATCCCTTTGGCTATGCGCTGTGGATGGCCGCCAAACCCTCGCTTTACGCCGACCTGATCGCCGATCCGACTTACCTGCCGACCGTGGTCAATACCTTGTTTTTCGTCGGCCTCGGCGTGAACGTGAAGATGTTCCTGGCGTTGCTGCTGTCCGGCTTCTTCCTGCGCCGCCGCTGGTGGATCAGGGCCTTGCTGGCCGTCTATATTTTGCCCTGGGCTATCGCGGCGGCGCAAGCCTGCGTCTCGTTCCACTGGATGCTGACCGCCAGGTGGGGTTTGGTCGACGGTGTGTTGTGGGCGCTGTTCGGCATCAACGGCCCGGAATGGTTCGCTGACCGCTGGCTCGCGCTCGGCTCCGACATTGCCGCCTACACCTGGAAGTGGATGCCGTTCTGGACCGTGATCTTCCTCGCCGGCCGGATGACGATTCCCCGGGACATCTATGATGCGGCGGAGGTCGACGGAGCGACCGGCATCCGCCGCTTCGTCCATGTCACCTTCCCGCTGCTGGCGAACCTCTATCTCGTCTGCACGCTGCTCTCCACCCTGTGGACACTCGGCGACTTTACCACCGTCTATCTTGTCTCGGGCGGGGCGTCCACGGATGTGCTCGCGACCCTCGGCTTCCGCTACGCCTTCGACCTCGCGAGACCCGCGCTCGGGGTCGCCGCGGTGATGTCGGCCCTCCCGGTGCTGATCCCGGTGGTGATCGTCCTGATGCGCCGGCTCCGGACGAGCGAGGTGCAGCTATGAGTATTGCCCTCACTTCCGGCGGGCCGGCGCGCCGGCCCTACCGGCTGCGCCGGATTTTCACCGAAGCCGGCTCGATCGGGATCGGTGTCGTCCTCCTGATCTGGTCGCTCCTTCCCGTCTACAACATATTCCTGATCGCGCTCGATCCCGAAGAAGGTGAAATCGAGTTCGATGGCAATCTTTGGCCACCCGAGCCTTCCCTTGGGGGCTTCCGCGCGGTCGTCACCCAGCAAGCCCGGTATCTCGAGGATTTCTGGCACCAGTTCGGCAACAGCTTTTACATCGGTCTGCTGACGATGGCTCTGACCGTGCTAATCGGGTCGCTGGCGAGCTTCGCCGTGAGCCGGCTGCGGCTGGGCAAAGGTTCGCTGCTCACTAACGCCGCGCTCCTCACCTACGCGATCCCTGCATCCTTCCTGATCGTCCCGTACTTTCGGATCATGCATAGCTACGGGCTTGGGGATAACCCCTGGGCGGTTATCGCGGCGCAGACGACGTTCGCCACCCCGTTTGCGATCCTGATCCTGCAGCTATATGGGAGCTTGATACCGTTTGAACTGGACGACGCAGCGCGCGTCGACGGCGCATCCCCCGTTCAACTGTATCTGCGCATCTATCTGCCCTTGATGACGCCGGCGCTTGCGATCGTCGCCATCTACGCGCTGCTGCTCGCCTGGAACGACTATCTGTACCAGGCCGTGCTGCTTTCGGTACGAAACATGACCGTTTCGGTGACGCAGGGCCAGCTGTTCGAGGACGTCGACGCGCCGTATAACGCGATGATGGCCGCCGCGATCATCTATGTGCTGCCGCCGATAGCGCTCTTGTTTGCCCTCCGCCGCTACATCGCGGCGAGCCTGACCATGGGTGACGTCAAGGGCTAAGTTCGCCACGCTGCCTCGATGATCCCGCGCATAAGGAGCCCCTTCGGCGCGAGCCCCAATGGCTGGAACAGCAGCGACAGCACCAGGACAAGGCATCGGATAAGCAACGATCGCATCAGGCACGAAGACCGCGGTCGTCCCAGGACCCCAAGTTGCTGCATAGCATAGACCTCGGTCATATGCGAGGCATGCCGGAGAGTGGATCGCGGTAGGGACGTCCATTACTGAGCGCCCCCCGCACACAACCGTACGTGCGGCTTTCCCGCATGCGGCTCCCACCTCGGATGTTTGACGGCGAAGCCGTCGCTGGGCCAGGGGTGGAGAATGCGGGGCTTGGGAAGAAAGTCGGCGGCCAGCTTCTCGATCCGTTTCCACGTGAAGCGGTCCTTCTGGCTGCGCCGCCGACGCAGGCGTCGCCAGAGGCGGATCGTGTGGAGCCGGAAAGCCTCAGTGCCGGAAAATTCGGTGGTACTGCATGGTAGGCGAAAAAGCCGGTTACGACCTGCCCCAGCCATTGCCCTTGGTCAGGGATCGGCTGGTGCATGCGCCGCCGCAGCTCCCCCTTGATCTCCTGGAGCTTCACCCGCATGCGGTCTCGCCTGGTCCGCCGCTTGAGCAGAAAGCGACCTTGGCGGGATTTGCCGCAGATCATGGTGAAGCCGAGGAAATTGAAGGTTTCCGGTTTACCGAAGCCGCGCTCCGCGCGTCTCGTCCGCGTCGGTCGAATAGTGGCCGTCACGGTCCGCGCAAACGGTCGACCCGGCGGCACCGTTGCCCCATACCTCGTTCGTGCAACGATGGCGATTGAGCCGCGGGCGACATCACGATATCGTTTGAGCGAGACGAGCGGCTGCGATATCATTTGTACCGTGGGGCCCGGCTGTCTTAACGTAGGGCGGTGCGGCGAGCACTGGGAGGCGCCACTTGCAAAACGGGTCGCGCGAGCAGGGAAGGAACAAGCGGATGAACAGGACCACACGGCGTTCGGTGCTTCGCGGCTCGGCCGGGTTGGTAGCCGCGGCGGCCTTGGCGCGGCCCTATATCGCCAACGCCGCGGCCTCGACCGCGAGCATGTGGCTCGCGCAAGGCTTCGTGCCCGAAGAGGACGAAGCCTATAAGGCCCTCGTGGCCGATTACCAAAAGGCCAGCGGCAACACGATCGATTACAGCATCATCCCGTTTGCCCCATTGCGGCAAAAGGCGGTATCGGCGGTTGCCGCCGGCGTCGTGCCGGACCTGATGGAGACTGCCGATTTCCAGTTCCTTTACTTGAATACGTGGAAGAACAACTTTCTTGACGTCAGCGACGTCTTCGAGACGCAGAAGGAGCATTGGTCCAAGAATGCGGTGGAGTGTTGCTTTGCCTATAACGACGTTGCGAAAAAGCGCAGCTATTATCAGATACCGTGGAAGTCGGCTGCGGTCCCATACCACATTTGGAAATCGTTGGTCGAGAAGTCAGGGCAGAAGGTTGCAGACATTCCGAATACCTGGGACGCGTTTCACAACTTCTTCCGGCCGGTGCAGGACGGCCTGAAGAAAGCCGGGATGCGCAACGTCTATGGCTTGGGCTATCAGCTGACCGCAACCGGGGTCGACCCGATCAACACCTTCAATTCCTTTTTGATCGCTTATGGTGGCGAGAATATCGTCACGCCACAGGGACAGCTCCAGACCAGCGACCCGCAGGTCAAGGAGGCGGCGATCAAGGCCGCGACCTTTATGGCGAAGGCCTTTACCGACGGCTACGTGCCGCCGGTCGTCCTCAACTGGAACGATGCCGACGACAACAACGCCTTTCACGCGAAGCTGATGGCGATGGATTTCGACGGCACGATCTCGACCGAGGTCGCCCTCTACCACGACAAAGAACAGTACGATGATATTCTGACCATGGGTCTGCCGCTCAGTAACGAAGGGAAACAGCTGCCGGCGCAGGTCAACACTTTCGGTGTGGTGATCCCACAAGGGGCGCAGAACGTCCCGGTCGCCAAGGAGTTCATGAAATACACGATCCAGCCTGAGGTGCTGAACCAGTACCTGAAGGCTGGACTCGGCCGCTGGGCGCCGCCGATGCCGGAGATCGCCAAGAACGACCCGTTCTGGCTGGAAGAGGACCCGCACCGGAAGGCCTATACCAACTTGACCCTGTTCGGCCCGACGATCCCGATCTACGAGGCGCGCAATCCGGGCATGGCGCCGGTCGGGGCCGAGAATGCCCAGATGAACGCGGTGATCAACGTGATGAAAAACGGGATGACGCCGCAGGCCGCGATCGAAGCGGCGTTCAAGCGGATCGAGACGATTTTCGCGAAATACCCGATCGTGCAGAGCTGAGGAGCGACCATGACAAGCGTATCGGCGATTCAGCTCGGCCGCCCGCTGGCCGTGCGGCGGCACGGTCTGTGGGATTATTTGCGCGGCCACCTGAAGGGCTGGGAATACCTTTGGGCGCTCGCGTTCATCATCCCCTATCTGGCGGTATTTGTCGTTTTTGTCGCCTATCCGATCGTCTACGGGTTGTGGATGGGGCACGACCCAGCCCTCTATAGGGAATTATGGGCCGATCCGATCTTTCTGAATACGGTCGTCAACACGCTGATATACTTAGCAGTCGCCGTCAATCTCAAGATGTTTCTGGCGTTCCTGCTGTCGGGCTTCTTTGTGCGGCCCGGCTGGTGGGTAAAGGCGCTGCTGATCGTCTTCGTGCTGCCGTGGGCGGTGCCGTTGTTGCCGACTTTCATCTCGGTCCACTGGATGCTCGACGGCCAGTGGGGGCTGCTCAACAACCTGTTGTGGGTGCTGTTCGGCATCGATGGGCCGTATTGGCTGGATTCACACTGGATCGCCTTGGGCTCGATCATCGCTTCCTATATCTGGAAATTCATGCCGTTCTGGACCGTGATCTTTATCGCCGGCCGGATGGCGATTTCCCCGGAGCTCTACGAGGCGGCCGCCGTTGACGGCGCGACCGGGCTGCGGCGGTTCGTGCACATCACCTTTCCGCTGCTCGCCACGCTCTATTTCGTCAACACGCTGTTGTCGACGATCTTCTCGGTCGGCGATTTCGCGACACCGTTCTTCATCACCAATGGCGGCCCGGCGTTGACCACCTATACCTTGGCAAACCTCGGCATCCGCAACGCCTTTGATTTGTCGGATCCCAATCTCGGCGTTGCCACCGTGATGACGGCGCTGCCGCTGATGATCCCGCTGGTGATTTTCATGATGCGCAAATTGCGTACGATGGCTGTGGAGCAGTAACGATGACCGTCATTGCTGTAGAGGGCAGGGCGAGAGCCCGCACGGATGTCGGCGCGTTGCGCTCGGTTCGGGTGGTGCGACGGCGGCGTTATTTAACCAATATCGGCGCGGCGATCCTGAGCGTCGTGCTGGTGATATGGTCGCTCTTGCCGATCTACAACATGATCATGGTTGCGCTCGACTCGCATAGCGATGTGTTGTCGACCCATGTGTTCCCGCCGCATCCCTCGCTCTATAGCTTCTGGATCGTGATCACCGAGGGTTACTGGTATCTCCAGTTTTTCTGGGAACAATTTGGCAGAAGCGTGTTTCTCGCCGGGATGGTGGTGCTGCTGACATTGACAATTGGGTCCTTGGCCGCCTTTTCGGTCGGACGGCTGCGCGTCCGGCACGGCTGGCTCGTCACCAATTGCGCGCTGTTGACCTATGTAATCCCGGCCTCGTTCCTGGCGATCCCGTTCTATCGCCTGATGGCGCAATACGGGATGATGAATAATCTGTGGGCCGTGATCGCCGCGCTTGTCGCCTTCACCACGCCCTATGCAATCTTCATCTTCCAGCAGTACGGCCGCAGCATTCCGATCGAGCTCGACGAAGCGGCCCGCATCGACGGCGCCTCTCCGGTGCAGATCTATTTCCGCGTCTATCTGCCGCTGATGGCACCGGCGCTGGTCGCGATCGGCACCTTTGCCTTGCTGGCGGCGTGGAACGAATTTCTCTACCAATTCCTGCTGTTGTCCTCGACAAAGAGCATGACGGTACCAATCGCGATCGTCCAATTTCTCAACAGCGACGAGGCGCCGTGGAACTATATGATGGCCACCGCGGTCATTTACGCGCTGCCCCCGGTCGTGGCCTATTACGCGTTCCGCAAATATATGGCGGCCGGCTTGACGATGGGCGGCGTCAAGGGCTGAGTCGCCGCCACTAAGTCATCAAGTCTAGAGCCGGGGCGCGCTGCGACGAGCCTCCTTCCTCGGGCCGCGGGCGGAAACGGGCCCGGACGTGAATGGTTGAACCGGCCGTCTCGTCGGCGCATAGTTGCCTCTCGGTCGAGGATCGGTACGTACCTGCTAAAGGGCGCGCCCTCGAACAAGGGAGGTATTCATGGACAGGCTAACCAGGCGTTCGTTGCTGCGCGGTTCGATGGGGCTGGCGGCGGCCGGAGCGATTGCATGCCCCTATGTCGCCAACGCCGAGGCCAAAACCGCCACCGTATGGTGGGTGCAGGGCTTCGCCCAGGAAGAAGACATCGGCTTCAAGCAGATGGTCGCCGATTACGAGAAGGCGAGCGGCAACCAGATCGATTACAGCATCGTGCCGTTCGCCGCGCAGCGCCAGAAAGAAGTCGCCGCGATAACCAGCGGCGTCGTGCCCGACATCATCAATGTCGGCGACTACTTCTTTGCTGTAACGAGTGCGTGGAAGGATCAGCTCGTTGACCTGACCGACGTCATCGAGACGCAGAAACCGCTGTTCGACTCTACGGCGCTGCAGACCGTCTATGCTTACAACAACGTCGCGAAGAAGCGCAGCTATTACATGATTCCACATCGGATGGCCGTGACCCCATTCCATGTCTGGAAGTCTTTGCTCGACAATGCCGGTTACAAACCCGCGGACATTCCGAAGACTTGGGATGCCTTTCTCGAGTTTTTCGAGCAGGTGCAGACGAACTTGCGGGCCCAGGGCAGGCGAAACATCTATGCCTATTCCATTATGATAAGTGCCGCCGGGTTCGATGTGATCGGTCATTTCGACCATTTCATGATCGCCTATGGCGGCAAGGATTTGTTCACGCCGGACGGCAAAGTGCACACCGACGATCCGCAAGTCCGCGAAGCGGCAATCAAGACGGTCGAAAGGCTGACGACGGCCTTCAAAAAAGGCTTCATGCCGCCGGCGATACAGAACTGGAACGACAACGACGACAACAACGCCTTCCATGCCAAACTGCTCGTCATGGATTTGGACGGCACGATTTCGACCGAGGTGGCGCTGTGGAAGGAAAAGGAGGAATACAACGACATCCTGACCTTGGGCCTGCCGCTCTCGAATGACGGCAAGCCGGTGACCGGCGTTAAAGGCGTGGCGGCGGCGGTGGTTCCGAAAGGCGCCCCCAACATTGCCGTCGCCAAGGAGTTTCTCAAATATTCGATCGAGCCGAAGGTGCTCGGCACCTATCTGAAGACCGGGCTCGGGCGCTTCCTGCCGCCGATGCGGTCGATCGCCGACAACGACAAGGCATTCTGGCTCGACCCGAACAACGAACCGCTCGCGGCCTATACCGAACAAGGCGTGTACGGTCCGACGATCGCGCCCTACGAAGTGTTCAACCCGGCCCGCGCGCAGGTCTCGACCGAGCATGTGTTCGCTCTCGCGATCCTCGATGCGATCAACAAAGGGGTGACGCCGCAAGCGGCGATCGACAAGGCGTTCAATCGGACCGAGGAAATCTTCGCAAAATATCCGATCTTAGAGAGCTGAGAGGCGATCAAGACCACCCTATCGGCGATCGAGTTCGGCCGCCCGGCAGTCCGGCGGCAATCGCTGTGGCGGTTTCGGCGGCGGCCAGAGATGATCGCTGAACACGTCGCCCTCGGCCTCAAAGGACACCATAACGATGTTGTAGATCGGCCAGAGCGTCCACACCAACAGGACGGCGCTGAGTACCGCGCGACGCCCTACGCGATTTTCATCTTCCAGGAATACGGCAGGAGCATCCCGCTCAAGCTCGATGAGTCGGCGCGGATCGACGGCGCCTCGCCGATGCACATCTATTTCCGCATCTATCTGCCGTTAACGGCGCCGGCATTGGTCGCGGTCGGGACCTATGCCCTATTGCTGGCGTGGAACGAATACCTCTACCAGTTCCTGCTGCTATCGAATAAGCAAAGCATGACGGTGCCGGTGGCGCTCGCCCAGTTCCTCAACAGTGAACTGGCGCCGTGGAACTACATGATGGCGGCCGCGATCATTTATGCCCTGCCGTCGATCGCGACCTATTACGCATTCCGCAACCGCATGTCCTCCGGCCTCACTATGGGCGGCGTCAAGGGCTGAACCGCTCGGAAGGGACGGGCCCGGCCTGGTGCGAGGTGCGGCGCCGTCCTGTCGGCTGAATTGATTCTTCAACGGGCCCGCGCGCATATAGTGCGTGACCGGACACGCCTTTGCCCGAGAGGCCCGATGACCAGCAGCCCTGACCCAGCTCAATCAGCCGCCGCGGACGAGACCGCGTTTGACTGGGCCGACCCCTTGCTCCTCGACGACGCGCTGACCGAGGAGGAGCGGATGGTGCGCGACAGCGCGCGCGCCTACTGCCAGGAAAAGCTACTGCCGCGGGTGCTCGAAGCCAACCGGCACGAGCGTTTCGACCGCGAGATCATGAACGAAATGGGGGCGCTCGGGTTTCTCGGCGCAACCATCGAAGGTTACGGCTGCGCCGGGGTGAACTACGTCTCCTACGGGCTGATCGCGCGCGAGGTCGAGCGGGTCGACAGCGGGTATCGCTCGGCGATGAGCGTGCAGTCGAGCCTCGTCATGCACCCGATCTACGCGTTCGGCAGCGAGACGCAACGACAGAAGTACCTGCCAAAGCTGGCGTCGGGCGAATGGGTCGGCTGCTTTGGCCTGACCGAGCCCGATCACGGTTCCGACCCCGCCGGCATGACGACGCGAGCAACGGCGGTCCGCGGCGGTTGGCGGCTGAGCGGCGCCAAGATGTGGATCACCAATGCGCCGATCGCCGATGTGCTCGTGGTGTGGGCCAAGACCGAGGGCGAGGTGATCCGCGGCTTCGTCCTTGAGAGGGGCATGAAGGGGCTCAGCGCGCCGAAGATCGAAGGCAAGTTCAGCCTGCGCGCGTCGGTCACCGGAGAAATCGTGATGGACGAGGTGCTGGTGCCCGAGGAGAACCTGCTGCCGGGGGTCAAAGGGCTGCGCGGCCCGTTCTCCTGCCTCAACAGCGCCCGCTACGGGATCGCCTGGGGGGCGCTCGGAGCCGCCGAGTTCTGCTGGCACGCGGCGCGCAACTACACCCTCGAGCGCCGGCAGTTCGGCCGTCCGCTCGCCGCCAACCAGCTGATCCAGAAAAAGCTCGTCGACATGCAGACCGAGATCACTCTCGGTCTCCACGCCTGTCTTCGGCTCGGGCGGCTCAAAGATATGGGGCGCGACACCACCGAGATGGTCTCGATCCTCAAGCGCAACAATTGCGGCAAGGCGCTCGACATCGCGCGCGCCGCGCGAGACATGCACGGCGGCAACGGGATCGCCGACGAGTACCACGTGATCCGCCACGTGATGAACCTCGAGGCGGTCAACACCTATGAAGGCACCCACGACATCCACGCCCTGATCCTCGGCCGCGCGCAAACCGGGATCGCGGCGTTTGCGGGCTAATATCAGGACCCGACCGCGAACAATCGAATGAGCCTCAGGTACAAAAGGACGTCATGGCCGGGCTTGTCCCGGCCATCCAATGCAGTGCGGTCAAACCATATTTTTCAGGAGTTTGGCGACGGCCGCGACACGTGGATGCCCGGAACAAGTCGGAACAAGTCCGGGCATCCACGTCTGTAGTTCCCGCATAAAATCAAACATATGGATGGCCGGGTCAGGCCCGGCCATGACGGGGACGGGGGGTCGTGGGCCAACGGGCACGCATCGAATTGAAGTTTCACCACAGAGACACGGAGTTCACAGAGAGCCTTCAGTAGTCGGGTAGGCACTATCGGCGTCTGAAATGCGGTCAGTAGATGCTTTGTAATGCTGGCTTCTTCTCCATGCTTTCCGCGTCTCCGTGGTGAAGGTGTTTGTCATGCCCGAACTTGGTCCACGGCTATCCGGTTCAAGGTTTCGTTGCAATCGGGCGCGGGTCGATGCGATGGTCGAAACCATCTCCATTTGTCATGGCCGGACTTGATCCGGCCATCCACGCCCTCGCCACCCACCGGAACCACGCGCCAAAAGGCGTGGATCACCGCGTCGAGCCCGGTGATGACGAGTGCCGATAGACACAATCAGCAGTGATAAAACCGATTTCCTTAAACCGGATGGCCGGGTCGAGCCTTGGTCGAGCCCGGCCATGACGAAAAGGGTGGACCGGCGCCGGCGTGGCTCAGGTTGGCTCCGGTTTCGTTGCGGCTGCCGCCATCTCGGACAAGATCTGGTGGCGCAGCCGCTCGATCAGCTGTTCTGCGACCTCCTCGTCGGCGGCGGTGAACCGAGGGGCCTCGGACGGCGGCGTGCCGGCCTGCTTCTCGGCGTCCTTCACGGCATCGAGCAGCATCTTGGTCGCGCGCCAATCGGCACCGGCGGATTTGTTGATCAGCTGGGAGGCGATGGCCTCCCGCTTGGTGATCGTGCGGCGCCGGCCGTT
>Ga0074045_10001112_pt1 | contig 26143 bp, 24 predicted proteins | sample BogForMeECP23OM2_FD_94442 | JGI IMG/M metagenome (GOLD analysis project Ga0074045, IMG submission 94442) | Bog forest soil microbial communities from Calvert Island, British Columbia, Canada - Bog Forest MetaG ECP23OM2 | ecosystem: Environmental > Terrestrial > Soil > Wetlands ... | reverse complement strand
GTGTCGGTACCATTCTTGGCTCTCATGGTCGGAGCGGATGTTTACGGTGGAAGTGCGTACCATTTCTTACCGGTTTCACCTTTGCTAAGCGCGTGTTTAGCGTTACATCCGAGGAAGGAAGCCTGGCTTTATACACTCATCTTCATTACTGCGATTCTGTTTCCTGGAATTCAGTGGTTGGGATGGCTATTTCCAATTTATCCGGTGATCGGTACGTTCCTTGCCGGGGCGTTCTACGCCGCGAAGGCAGCTTATCTCATCAGACTGAATATGTGGAACTTCAAATCGCATAACAAATCTAATCAGAGTTGAAACGAGGAATATTTGTGACGGTAAGAGCAGTTTTGTTAGATAGGGACGGAATCATAAATGAGTTAATGTATTTTCCCGAGCAGGGGACGGTTGACAGCCCCTTCCTTCCTGATCAAATGAAGTTGACTCCCTTCGCCGTCAGCTCAATTAATCGCTTTCATGAAATGGGCTTCAAGATCTTTGTTATTTCCAACCAGCCGGGGATGGCGAAGGCTCATTTTGATGAAGCAACGTTTGATTCCATAAGCCGTAGGATGCGTGAATTGCTGAAACAAGGAAATGCCTACTTGGACGGTGAGTATTACTGTTTCCATCATCCTCATGGTACTCGTGAGGAATATAGGGTCGATTGCGGCTGTAGAAAACCTAAGCCAGGATTAATCTTGACCGCGGCCAAAGAGCATGGCTTTTCGCTTGCCAACACTTTCTTTATCGGGGACGGTATCGTCGACGTGAAAGCCGGCCGTGCAGCTGGCTGCAGGACGGTGTTGGTCGCGTCAACGAACGCATTCTTACTTGAATTATTGGCGGCGCAAGATGCTGAACCAGACTTCTTAGTTCGAACTCTCGACGATGCGGTTAAGATTGTCGAGAGTAAAAATAAACTTGAGATAGGTCGTTAGATCAGCTCTGAACACCGGGACACCTCCTGAAATAAGCGTGGATAACGCGCCACGCTATCTGATGGCTTCAAAAATGAATAAAGAAGCAACCGGTAGCTAAGTTTTGAAAGCACTTTATCTTTTTGATAGAAGAAGCTGACGACTTGAAATTAGCTCAAGTGCCGGCAAGCATCTGAGATTGATAATAGAACTTGAAGATAGATTGACTTTAACGAACCGACAGGTATTCGCGGTGTGAGTAATATGCTACGAAGGAGTATGCTCCCTGGTATCCGTAGTACGCAGAGGATGCACTGTTTCGTGGCGTCTTAAGCGTCGCTCAAACTGTCGCAAAGTCAATTTGAAGCTCAATGAGAGAGAACTGACTGCGAGTCCTAGCGCTCCGATCATGAACAGAAACAGTGCCACAGTCGTATACCCAATATCGAATGATTTAGCTAACAAAACCTCAACGAGCACCCAACAAATAATAAGTAGCGCAGGAACCAAGGCCAAAGCGGAAATCAGACTGAAGAGGACGACTGGACTATAACGGCGAGCAATGGAGAGCATAGCCAATAGATCTGCCATTCCTTGTCTCCATGTGTGAGTTTTTGAAATACCAAGTCTCTTCCTATAATTGATTGGAATCTCTGTTACTCTCCCCATCGCCGTGCTCTGAGCAAGTATTTCTTGTTCAACGGTGAGTTCTCCGAGACCAAATTTCAGGCTTCGAGCGAAATCAGTTTCAATTAGATACATCCCCGACAAAACGTCTGAGAGGTGCACGCCAAACAGTAAATTGAAAGTAGCAGTCAGCACCCTGTTGCCAAATTTATGCACTCGACTCATAGCCTCAGGTTGTGGATGCCTCACACCGAGAACTTGGTCGCAGTCTTCCGCGCTTTTCAGGAACGCGTCGATATCATGCGCGTCATAAGTCATGTCGGCGTCCATAAACATGCAGTAGTAGGATCGGACAGATTTCAGAGCAGTTAGCACTGCGTCACGCTTTCCCTTCCCAATTTGTGTAACTACTTCAACTCCTCTTTGCTTGGCGATCTCAACTGTTCGATCGGCGGAGCTCCCGTCTACTACTAAAATTTGGTTATAACCGCATGACATTACTTCGTCGATAACTGGACCAATTGCCGATTCTTCGTTCTTAGTTGGCAGAACTACAGTGATAAGCTTACGTTGCGTCTCTGTTAATCGGGATTGATTATCTGTGATCATGAATTCATTAGTCACCGTCAAAAATCCGGATTTGTTAAACTGAGTCTATTAATCGAAGTATTAAAGGATCAAATTGATTAATTGTTCATCGTGACGGATGAGACATTGAATTTTCAGAACAAGGGCGTTCCCAAGGAACGTTGGCTTCCCGATAAGCTCTGGCACGAGGTTTTGATGACCATGCCTATCGCGTGTGTCGATGTCATTTTTCAGAGAGAAGATAAGTCCATTCTCTATGGCTGGCGCCTGATCAGGCCCTATGCAAATGTATGGGCATTATTAGGAGGCCGAATCCTTCGTGGAGAGGATCTCTATCATTGTGCCGCTCGGATCGCTAAGGAATATCGCCTTCGCTTCGAAGAATTGTACCTCAACGGAGTATTCCCTGTCCGATTTACTTCTCGATCTGACATAGTCGTTTCTCTCGCTGCACGCAAATTGTCAGGGGAACCTCGAGTAGATGGCGTTGAATTCTCAAAGTTCGTTTGGACAAGAGTGCCCCCTAAAAGACTTGGTACGAACTATGTACGTATGGTTACACATTGGAAACGCGCATCGCGATCAGTAAGCTTTCGCCAGCTTTCGCTGCTACCATAGTTCATGAAAGACATTCATTTCAACCATGACGGATTAAGGTGAAAAGTTGAGGGTGATAATCTTAGCTGGCGGTTATGCTAAGAGAATGTGGCCTCTAACGAAAAATATCCCTAAACCACTACTTCCCGTCCAAGGCAAGCCCATAATAGAACACATTATCGACAATATTCGCGAGTCTGGAGTCCGAGACGTTATAATCTCAACGAATGAGCAGTTTCGTCAACAATTCCAATCCTGGCTCACTCAAAACAAGAATGAAAATATCCGCATCTTCGCCGAGAAGTCCTCTTCAGAAGAAAATAAACTAGGAGCAATTCGCGCATTAACAGAGCTTCTAAAGGCATTGCCACCTGACGATTATTTAGTCTTAGCAGGGGACAACATCATCACTTCGAACCTTGCACCAATGATATCCTTCTACAATAGAATCAATAAGCCAATAGTGGGGCTATTCGAACCCGTCGACAAGAAGCAACTCCAAGCCGGATCCGTAGTAGTCATCGATCGCAACAAACAAATTAAGAAATTTATTGAAAAGCCGAAGCGTTCCACGAAAGGAAAACTCGGCGCGCTGGCCTACATTCTGCCCTATCGGACGCTCGTCAACCTAGATCAGTACCTTGCAGAAGGTAACGACCCTGATGATCCTGGGCGTTTCATAGCTTGGCTACACAAAAGGGAACCAGTTTACGGCTATCCATTTACGAGCCATATTCTAGACATAGGAAATCTACAATTATTCGCAGAGGCAAATAAGATTCGGCGGAGATCCGTGACCCGAGGGAAATGACCACCGCGTGACCGTACGCTCGATGCTTAATTCAACTGTTCAATTCGCTTTTGCAGAGCCCCACACAGCGCGTGATGTACCACAACATGAAGAGCTTCGACTTGAAACGTATCATTAGAAGGAGCATTAATCCAAACGTCAACCAAATCCTTCATTAGACCGCCATCAAATCCCGTAATGCCAATGGTCATTGCGCCGCGCGATTTGGCGACGGCGATAGCTTTGACTAGGTTCTGTGACCACGCCCCGGCTTTGTCTCTACCGCTTCCGCCATGAACACTGATCGCTATGAGTACGTCACCTTTCTCAAGCCAGACGCTCAGTTGTTCCGAGAATACATTGTCGAACCCATTGTCATTTGTAAGCGCACTAACGAGTGGAATATTGTCATTTAACGACAAGGCTCTCAGACCGGGACGCCCCACGTTCTTTACTAAGTCACAGGCAAGGTGGGTTGCGGTAGATGCAGATCCGCCGTTTCCAATTATGAAGACTTTGTTTCCTCTCTTCCACGCCGAAAACAGCTCATTCACGGCGGACTCCATTGCTTCTCTAGAAATCTTATCGCATGAGGACTTTACGGCTTCGAGGAACTCGCTGACGAAATAATGCTTGTCTGACATAATTAGGTCCGCTTTGTATGCGAAGTAATAGCTCATATTTAGTTATGGCGCGATAATCATTATATACGATCCTGGACTGACGATCAATAAGGCTAGGCCATGGAATTCTTTCTTGACACCGCGAGCATCGAAGAGGTGAAGAAAATACTCCCGTGGGGAGTTATCAGTGGACTAACTACTAATCAGAAAATCTTCCTTCAAGAAGGCGGCGTTGATTTCAAAAAACGAGCGCTTGAACTGATTTCGTTGGTGAACGCTCCGGTCAGCTTGGAGCTGACAAGCACGACGATCATCGATTCGATCCGTGAGGCGCGTGAATATTACAGCTGGGATACCAAGCATGTTGTTGTCAAGGTGGCAATGCGAGGAAACGGTTCAGGGTTGGAAATCATACATGAATTACATAGTGAGGGTATCCCAGTAAATGCTACGGTAATGATGACGTCAGCTCAAGCAGTACTGGCCGCGAAAGCCGGGGCATCTTACGTTAGTCTCTTCTTCAACCGAATCAGAGACGCTGGAGAAGACCCCGTGCTTGCAATTAAACAGAGTCGAAGCATCCTCGACGAATCACGCCTAACTGCAAAAATAATTGCGGGAAGCATTCGCAATCCGAGTGACGTTATCGACGCGGCGATAGCTGGAGCGCACATCCTGACCGTTCCATATAAAATCATGACCCAAATGCCCTTTCACCCAAAGTCAGAAGAGACGATACAAGAATTCGACAACGCATGGAAAGAATTCCTCAAACTGTCACAGAAAAGTGCGGAACCGAAAACCACTACCCGGTAAAGCGGCTGGACAGATTACAACTCGCAAGTTCAATATGTTTCTTACAGAGCTTTAGTCAATCGTGGCGATCGCTCCTGCAAATTCAAGGACAATCAAAGAGCAAACTCCTCCTACTCGGTCTTCCAACTATGATATCGACGTGTCTCGTGTTCTGGAACATTCAGAATCTCGGTCTTAGTGTCTGGGACGAATATTACTATACGGAGGGGGCCAAGTGGTTTCTTGGCGTACAGGGAGGTTGGTTTCAAATTTATGAACCCCCTGGTTTTCCGTTAGTTATCTCGTTGTTCTGGAGATTCTTCGGCCTGCATGACTACGTTGCCATAGCAGCATCAGGAATATTCGCTATCCTTACGGTGGCGCTGATGACATATATGGGTGTCAAAATTTTCGGGTTTGCTGTAGGCATCGTCGCTCCATTATTACTGTCGGCCATGCCACTTTTTCTGTACTATGCTAGGTTTGCGATGACCGATATACCCTTCACTTTCTTCTTCTCCGCAGCCGTCTTGTCGAGTTACCTTGCATTGAAGTCCGGAAGACGTAGAGATATTCTTTTTGCGGGAATACTTATCGCAGTGTGTACAGGGATTAAATACGATGGGTTCATGGCATTGTTAGTACCCGCGCTGTACGTTGTCCCCCTTACACTTTCCAAGGGTACACCAAGAGAACGAGTTAATGTGTTCGTAGGAAATGCGAAGGCATTGCTAATTATGGCAGTACCGGTAGCGGTCGGCTTTTTGGCTTGGTTTTATGTCCTAGGCCTGCCGACTGGGGTATCAAGGCATTTCTTCAGTCGCCAGATTATTCACTTGTTGTCGCCCAGAATCCTACTGGCAGGATTTCTCAAATTCAGAGCGATTGTCCTAACCTCGCACTCGAGGCAACTTGGACTCAGCCCTTTTTCCGGGGGTCTCTTCTACATCCAAGTGTTGGCGACATGGGCTTCTATTCCCGTTCTCATTTTTGCTGTTGTGGGATTGATGAGAAGGAACATTCGTGATGACCCTGAACTATTTGCGAGCTTTTGGCTTGTCATTTTGTTTCTTGCGTTCTCATGTATCCCCGGAAATTTCCAGAGAGCAATGGTTCCTGTCCTTCCACCTCTGGCGCTAGTTTCAGCTATCGGCACTAGAAAAATCGTGGATATGGTTCGAGGAAATCGTTGGCCTCTGAGTAGTTCAATGAACTTCGATCGTCTTCTTCATTTGTCCATCGTGTTTTTGATTCTGGCCCTAGCAGCATCGCCTACCTTTCAGGCAGTGTCAGACAATCACTCGGGTTACCGCCAGGCAGGAATGATTTTGAATGCAGTTACGAACGGTTCAACGGTCTATGCTCTGTCGAAACCAGTCATCGATTTCTATCATCCTGTCGTGTTGAATTTGTCGGCGCCAATAAATTCAACAAATCTTCCACCGCAAGGATACCTGGTTGTCGATTATACTGCGTTTCTTCGTGGCTACCTGAGCGAGAGCGAAATTCAGACTCTCGTGATCCAGGGTCGGCTCAGGCCTGTTGCATCTATTCCAGCAGGTACGCCACAAGTTGCCTACTTAGATGACGTGTCGTTTTCTCAAGTTCAACAAATGAACTCAACTTATACTAGCATCATGATTTATCAGATTACGAACGACACGAGCTAGGGTTTCTCGTTAAAATTCAGTGTAGAGAGTTACTGAACTGGTCAATCTTTGACACTAAAATGGTTTCGTAAAAGGAGAGAGGGTCAGGCAATCCGCCGATAGGAAGGCGCTTCGATTTGATAAAACGATTAAAGCATCTCTTGACAGCTTTTCTGATTTCGGGGGCTTTTGAGCAATGTTCTGCGCTAAAATTGAATTTAACAGACTGGAAGAACGCCTTAACGAGAGGACTTTCAATTGGATAGCCAAGGGCGAAATGACCAGACGGGTTCAGAGCCGTATTGATTTCGCTCATGACCGCCGCCAGGTAATTTGACGGAACGTGCTCTAGCACGCTAACACCGACTATCAAATCTACAGAACTCGGCCTAAACGGCAAGTGTTTCACATCAGATCGCACGAAATCCAAATCTAAACCCTGTTGGGTCATCATTATTTTTCGAATAGTTGCAAGATGATCATTCAGGTCTATGCCAACTACGTAGTCAGTGATGGATTTTAGCGAGCACATGAGTATCCCAGAACCGGCTCCGATTTCAACTATTCGAGTTGAAGGCAGGCGTTGAATTAACGATAGCATGGTTGAGAGCCGCTTTAGATAAAGTCGTCTCACTATGAACGACCCATCAACATAGGCCCACAGTGCATCAGCGAACTTTTCCTTGTCGACCGATCTGAGTTTGCTAAGTGTTTCTCTGGTTGGAATGATCAGTTTTTGGTTATTTGTTTTCTGCAACGCAACGTCAGCTAGATATTGGTATCCAACGATCCGAGTGGAAGTCTAGCGTCATATAAATAGTAGAGAACCAGATGACCGGCTGCGGCTACAATGTTGCGAGAGAAGCTCATAGGCGTTAGGGTCCTAGTAACTGGTGGCGCTGGTTTCATAGGTTCAGAAGTTACGAGGCAGTTGGTGCGTGGTGGCGCACGAGTCACCGTACTGGACAATCTCACGTCAGGGAAAGCGCAATACCTCGAGGGCTTGCCGGTTCGCGTTGTGAAAGCAGACATCTGTGATAAGAGAACAATATCACGTTGTATGAGTCAGCAGGAGATCGTCTATCACCTAGCAGCTTTGCCGTTCATACCGGATTCATATCTCAATCCACAGGAATTCTTCAGAGTAAATGTTGAAGGAACATTGAATTTGCTGTGGAAAGCCATTCACTCTAAATCAGTGAAACGTTTCGTCTATATCTCTTCATCCGAGGTTTACGGTACCGCACAAAAGATCCCGATGAATGAAGATCACCCAACGCAACCTCACTCCACCTACGCGGTCAGCAAACTTGCAGCCGACCGAGCCGTTTTCACGCTGCACAAGGAACAGGATTTCCCGGTCGTAATTCTCAGACCTTTCAACAGTTACGGACCACGAATCACGCAGCCTTACATTATCCCTGAGATCGCAATACAACTCCTAGAAGGAAGAGGCCATCTTAAGTTGGGAAATGTCAAAAGCTCACGAGACTTTACATTCGTTGCAGACACGGCCAGAGCAATCATACTCGCATCACTAACCGACCGCGCAGTCGGAGAAGTGATCAACATTGGGTCGGGAACAGAAACGAAGATCCAAGACCTTGCGGCACTCATTGCGAAAATTATCAAAACAAAGTTTGTCCTTGATAGAGACAAATCAAGAATACGTCCCTACGATGTCGACAGGTTGATCTGTAATAATTCGAAGGCTCAAAATTTGCTTGGATGGAAACCAGAGGTGCGGCTTGAGGACGGACTCACGCAGGCAGTGGATTGGATAAGGAAAAACAAAGTCAAATTTAAGGCACCGTTCAAAGGAGCAGTGTCGTGGTACAGATAGAGATGGAAAAGCGGTTTACGAGTATGCTAAGCGCTGATCTCGTTGCGTGAGGCTCGACAACAATTTCACTTCCTCACTGTCGCTTTTTGCTTGCCGAAATAATCCTCTTCAACATTTTTCATCTATTCTCTACATTTACCGGTGAAAACAAATTCAGATTTATATCTTGAAGTCAGTAGATAGCGGAACTCGCTTGTGATCAAGTGTGGCATTAAAAACTGAAACCGTGGCAAAGCTGGCGTTGGCCGCGCTTACTGTAGTCGAAGCAGCTACACACACAGGCGAGATATATCCGGATTCAGTGGGGTATATCCAAGCAGCTTACTATTTCGAGGGAAAAATAAGCAAGACCGATATGGGCGCCGCGTATTTCAGACTACTACGTCCAGTTCTGCCCTTTGCTGCGTCACTGATTAATCACATAATTGGAATCAATGCATCATTTTCGGTGATCAATTTTATTCTCTGGTGCGCCTCGTCCCTCTTAATCTTTAAGCTCACCAAGCTTCTCACGGAAAGAACGGATGCAGCACTTATTTCGACGGCGTTCTTCAACGCTTCGATTCCGATGCTGTTTTATGGTGGGGCGATTTTGACAGATATGGCAGGTTACTTCTTCGTATTACTCGGAACCTTTCTCACGTTTAAGATTGACCTTCCTCGAGCCAGCTACAGCAGGGTTGCTGCATCAGCTCTCATCATCACGCTCGGAATTCTAGCGAGAGAACTTGTTGGCGCCGTGATCCTGACGGTCTTAATCTGGACTTTGTTGACGAAAGGCTCGTGGCGTCGTGTGGCACTATTAGTGCTCATAGTGCTCGCAGGCGCGCTGTTGTGGAGCACTGTTATCGGAATCAGCTATAGTAGCTGGTTTATGTTCAACGTTCAGCGAGAGTCGGAACTGGCTCCTTTCATATCTCAAAACGCTCCGATGTCCCTGAGGATTTGGACTTGGATTCGAACCGTTCGGATCGCGTTTCGCCCCGAAATCGTTTTAGCCACTGCCCTCGGCGCTGTCGGAATCCTCTGGAAGAATTACGCCAATCTGAGAATCCAAAGGAAACTAGCGAGCTTTGTTGCATCCCTTTTGGGCCCTGCCATATTTACTCTCGCTTTGGCAATTGCTGGAGCGGGCACCGACTTTCGATATACCTTCATTATGTTTCCAGGGGTATTACCACTTGCTGCTATCGGCATTCTCTGGGTCTCTGGAGAATTGGCGCACTTGTTTACAGGGCAGAGCGGTCGATGTGAGAAGTTAGCGGCTCTGTTTAGTCTACTCGTTGTTCTCGCGTTTGTAGTAGAGACGAATCTTATTCTTCTCCGATTCATCTCATTTCCTTGGCATCCGTATGTTGCTGTCTAAACTCCATTCGGCGTTAGAGTCGATGGTCTAAGATATATTCGGCAATCAATAGCTATCGTGATCATGGAAATTTCACATGATAGGATTCTAGTCACCGGAGGTGCCGGCTTTATTGGAAGCCACACAACAGACGCCCTGTTGAACGCTGGCGTTGAAACTTGGGTGTTGGATAAGTTTTCGACGGGATCGTTACGCAATCTGTCGCGTTGGAGAAATGACAAGAGGCTCCACATTGTTCGGGGCGAGGTCGCAAATTTTCGGTTGCTAGTTAAACTAGCCAAGAAGGTTGACGGAATTACGCATCTGGCGGCTCAAGTCAGCCCCTACGTTTCCATGACGAATCCGGAATTGACGAACGCCGTCAACGTCAATGGGACTTTGAACGTTCTTCGAGCAGGCGAACAAGAAGACGTGCAAAGGATCGTCTATGCTTCATCGTCCTCCGTTTACGGAGAATTACAAAGGAGTCGGATGAGTGAGAACGAACCGACAACTCCGATCACACCCTATGGCGCCTCTAAACTCGCTGGAGAAAAATATTGTCAGGCGTTTTCTCGAGCATTCGATCTGCCCACGATCTCACTCAGGTACTTCAACGTTTTCGGCATACGTCAGAGGTCAAACCCGTACAGTGGAGTCATAGCCATCTTCGCAAAAGCATTGACAGATGGCCGAAGGCCAATCATTTATGGGGATGGACGACAGACGCGCGATTTTATCCACGCATCCGATGTAGTGAACGCCAATCTATTGGCACTTCAGAGCCGCAAAGGCATCGGCGAAACTTTCAACATAGGCACGGGTCGCCCAACGTCAATAAATCAACTATGCAGGTTGATGGCGCGGATCTCTGGTCGGCAGGACATTCGTCCAATCCACAAAAGGAAACGGCCTGGAGATATCACGGCTAGCTGCGCAGACATATCGAAGGCCCGGACATGTTTTAACTTCATACCTGTCATCAAACTTGAAAACGGATTAGCTGAGCTCCTAAACTGGTTAGAGTCTGAAGTAGGGAAGGATTAGGTTATCTGTAGCTTTGGCGTAGAAATGAAACGCGAGGAACTTAGTGATGGATTCGTTGCGAAAACGGCTGCTTTCTGGCGAGCGTAAGCTTGCGGTGTGGGGTACGGGGTACATTGGTTATTCGACGCTCGCGAATTTTGCCTCGCAGGGGGTTATGTGTGTGGGTACGGATATTTCAGAATCAGTCGTCTCAACAATAAACTCTGGAAAGATACCCGTACCGAACATGGAATACTGGCTAGGATTCGACACATCATACCTTGTCAGGTCAGGGACGTTGAAAGCAACTACTGACTGGAAAACTATCATTACAAGCGAATATCCGGTTCACATGATCGCTATCCCAACCGAGAAGGGAGCTGAACCTTGGGATGGAGCGTTGGAAGAGGTTATAACGAAAATCGCTTCCAATCTCAAAATTACGAATGATCCACCCCTTATCATAATTGAGTCGACATTGACTCCCAAGAAAACAGACGATCTAGTCATACCTATACTCGAAAAACGGGGATTTAGGGTAGGGAAAGATGTACATGTCGGCGTCGCTCCGCGACGAGATTGGTTCATCAGTCCTGAAAAGAATCTACGCACAATTCCTCGAATCGTAGGTGGCACAACACCCGAGACCACCAGACTAATGATCGACGTTCTGAGCATCGTCTGCGAAAAGCTTGTACCAGCTCCTGATCATCGGCATGCCGAGATAGTCAAGAGTGTCGAGAACGCCTTCAGACATGTAGAGATCACATTAGCAAACCAGCTGAGTCTTGCGTATCCGAGCCTAAACATGACGGAAGTCTTACGCTTGGTAGGTACGAAGTGGAACGTTGGAACCTACCATCCAAGCTTTGGAACAGGCGGATATTGCATCCCTTTGAGTTCCAAGTACGTTCTTGAAGGAGCTGAAAAACCTGAGCAACTTACTATTCTAAAGGACACAGTCACTACCGACACTCTTCTACCCAACATAATTGCCGATCACATTGTGGACAAAGGATTCAAGAATGTTGGAATCCTCGGCTTATCCTACAAAGGAGACCTCAAGGTATCAGTTCTAAGCCCAACCATCGGAATCGCGAAACGTCTGAAGGAACGCAAAATCCTGACGAAAATCAATGACCCATACTTTACGGATACAGAAATTACAAAATCGACCGGGGCAGACAGCTTCTCCTTCCCCGAGGGCCTACCAGAATTTGATTGTATCATAATCGTGGCGGGTCATCGCATCTACAAAGCAATACCCGAACCAATTCTGAAAAAACAATTACGCAACTGCAAATTGGTGATCGATAATTTGGAGGAAACCTGGAAACATTTCGATTGGAATTCTTCTGGGATTAAATACGTAGTTGCGGGAGATAGCAATTGGTTAAACTGAGGCTTGGCTGTCTGATTTTGGTTTGAGACTTGGTACGTGTCCTCTTCTTAGCAGCGCCCTTTAAGGCGCACATGATTCGAAAAATGGCGGAACACTTCTCATCCAACATTACTTGGGAATTGATAACACCATCTTATCCCTACATTCCTGTGATTGGGAAGAGTATGACGGTGCGAGAGAAACTCATCGGTCGCATACTTCCGTCAGTAACAGATCCATCTATGAGCGAAATCATGAATGCTTTCTATCCGGATGTTGTGTATTCAGACAGCCCATTGTATGGTGCGCAATTCAAAGCGTACTCATTTTTGCGTGGAAGGCAGCCACCACTAGTTGTCCATTTGAGAGGAGATTGGTGGCGTGAATATTTGGAGTGGTTCAGATGCGCCAACTGGAAGCAACGAGCACTCTCTTCACAAAGTTACGCATACCACTGGGTTTCAATCATTCTTGCCAAGGAAGTTACACCGATCTGTAGATGGCTAGAGCACATTGTGAAACATTACTCTCCTACTAAGAAGACAGAAGTCGTCTATCAAGGAATCGACACAAAACAATTCCAATCCGAATCCGGACTTGAGCTTCTACACCCCGCTGTCGCAATAATCCAAAATCACACAGTCTATCCCAAGGTCACAGGTCTATTGAACTTTTCAACCGTCATGGAAAAGATGCCTGAAGTTCAATTCTATATTGCGGAAGGAGCGAACGCCAAACAAACCTTCTTGCCACTCGTCAAGAAACAATTTGCGTCCCTACCAAACGTTCACTACGTCAAAGGAGTAGACAACGTGCGTGAGGTTTGCAAGATGTTGACAGCGGCAGACTGCTATGTTCTCGCGTCAGGGCTTGACTGCTGTCCAACAACCGTCCTTGAAGCCTCATTGCTTCGCAAGCCAGTCATAGCGAGCCGTATAGGTGGCGTTCCCGAAATCATAGTGGAGGGACAATCGGGTTGGACCATCGAAAATGATCGGACTGATGAGTGGGTTGACAAAATCCGGCGAGTCACAACAGACAGTAAACTTAACCGGAGCCTTGGAGATTATGGAAGACGTTGGGTATCAGAGAGATTCGATTGGAAAATAATTTCGAAACAGGTTGAATCTTTACTCCACGAAGAGGCCGGTTAGGTAACCAAGAGGCGTTCTTAGATCAAGTGTAGTCTCTTAGTGCTTGCCTTCTTGGGTTCCCAACCATGTCACCGTCTATGAGGGCGCGTAGTTTGCTCTCTACGGTTGTGATGCGTTTCTGATCTTCTTCGGTGAGTAGTTTCTGAGCTTCGAGGAGCTTCCTAACCAGAGTGAGCATTTCTAGGTAGCTCGGAGCGAATGCTTCCGCCTCTTTACCTGGAATCAGTCTATATGAGTACGGGTTTGATTCCACTGTTATGTCAGCTTCGGCACTGTAAGAAGTGGTTCGCTTGAGATGAAACCAGCCAATAATAATTGAGAGCGGTGCCCCAATTATGGTGGCTAGTATAGTGAACGGTGTAAATTCTGGAAAAATATGGAGCAATGAGGGAATATTCTTGATGGCTAAGTAATACACGGTGATTAGAGTTGAAACATAACCCAATATGAATGTGAGATAGGTTGAGTAACCGATTCTGAAATAGTACCAGGCTCTTGTGAGGTAACTTGAAGTTCCCGGCATTGCAATCCGTCGTCAAAGTACGATAGAGGGTCTATTATACGTGTGCCCACTAGCAGCACTTATGCTGCGAAAAAACCTCAGAATTCTAGTTGTGGGTGCTGGCTCGCCGAACGCCGACATGGTCGCTGAGGTGCTTAACGCGAACGGGTTCCAAGCTGCATGGACAGACAAGATTCGTCGTCCGAACCCATTCAGAATCAGAAAAATTGATTTAGTGTACGGAATTTACTTGCAATCATGCAGTCGCTACATTATCATCGGTAAACTTCTCAGAAAGAAGACACTAATCCACTTCGTTGGTAGTGATGCTTACTGGATGGCACGCGAGAAATCTTTTTTGCGCCAATTCTATTGGCGAATTGTGTTACATCTGACAGATATCGTACTTTACGTATCACCACATCTTCAGACTATGGTTCGACGCGAGGGATTCGTGCTTCCATTCCCGATAGCCGCAGCTGAGTTTCAATCACAGAAACTTAAACCGATCACTCCAGACCGCGATATACTCTATTATTGTCCGGGAGGTGAAAGAAATAGAGAGATTTATCGTCTATCATGGATTGTCGATTATGCAAAGCGTCATCCTGACGAAAAAATAACGATTCTTGGAAATATCACATACCCAGCTCAATGCGATATCAACCTTCCAAATGTGGAGGTAGTCCCATACGTTGACAGGATTGAAATGCCGGCCTTTTACCGACGACACAAGCGACTGGTTCGCATGACCACAGAGGACGGCCTGCCGCGAATGTTGAGTGAAGCTTTGCTTTGCGGTTTGGAAGTAGAATACAATGGGAAAAATGTCACGAGCATTCCTCCCGAACGCGACCCACGGGAATTTGCGCGCGCTTTCCGGGGTTTTCTAGATTCGATTGATAAGAAAACATGAAATTTATCGTATGTACGCTCACGGTAGTGCACTCATTGCGTTAATTCAGAATATCTGAAACCAGGTCGAGAAATCGTTTCTTGTAGCTCTTAACGTCAAAGCTCTGTACATGATTCTGTAATTCTGGCAACAGCCCGTCATATTCTCCTGCTAAGGCCTTGTCGAGCTTTACTCGAGCCTCTTCGATCGACTTGAATCTCAACTCCGGTACGGTCACGATCTCACGCGGTCCTCCATCGTCGTAGACAAGAGGAATGCAGCCCGCAGCGATAGCCTCCACCACCGACATTCCGAATCCCTCTTTTTCTGCCGTATGCAAGAAGACTTTTGCCGACCAGACTGCGTCTCTGACTTGCTGAAATGGTGCGTTTGCGACAAGCTTGACGTTTGGAGTAGCGTTTTGTTTCAACCATTTCAGATGATGTGTTTCTTCAAGGGTCATGCATCCTCCCAGGGCCAGAAGTGTTGTCGGTTTATCCTTCAAGATTTGCAGCTGCCACTCATGATGTTTATTCGCATTACTTGGACTAAACCTCGCTACGCTCACTACGCCCTTTCGATAAGTATCATTTTGAGGTTGCCAGGAAATCAGATCGACTGGTGGGTAAGCGACTTCGCAATGTAATCCCACTTTACAAAGTTCTCTACGCGTGAAATCACTGTTTGCAAGCATTTTTGTGCTGCTCGTAAGGAACCGGTCGACGTTCTTCTTCCATGCTGCGATGAATAGCTTTCTGGCCAAATGTTTCGGATTTGCAGATCTTCGGAAACGTTTAGGTCGCAACGGATCAAGCAGAGGTAGTGCGTGGAAATAGGCGAGGTCAGGTAGTCGAATGTAAGTTGGAATAACTGTAGGCGAGAGATCAAAAATTATCTTTTCCTCTAGTCGCCACTTGAGATAGAAATCTTTCGGCAGAGTTCTATATTTCTGAGGTATCAAGTTGATGATTCGATTCTTTCGGACTACAATTCTGCAGCGGAACGCATCGTTGTAGAACCGTGAATATTCGTCAAGGTTGACCGCTTCAGGGACGTATAGGGTAATCGAATGGCCAGCCTCAGAAAGGGATTCGATCGTCCTTACAGTCAACAATTCACCTCCGCCCCCAGGACGACAGCCAGACATTACAACGCCGATCTGCACCTGAGTTTCACTCCGACCTCTTCCCGCTGTCAACTCTTTAATACGATTTTCCGCGGCCCGAGAGACGGACTTATGGGTATGCTAATATGTGATTCGAAGCAGAGAATCATCATTCATCTAAGGCATATTCAAAAACCAGGATTAAGGACCATGAGCGTAGATGTTACTGTAGCAACTCTAAATAGTGGACGAACAATCGAACGATGCCTCAAAGCAATCCGTTCTAATATTCCAGTGCGCAGACTCGTGATCGTAGACGGAGGGTCAACTGACGACACCGTTGATATTGCACGTCGGTACAATGCTGAATTAATCGTCGAGAGAGGTCTTCTTGGAAGGGTTCGCTACGTGCAAGCTCAGAACTGCGGGACTGACTGGATCGCATTCGTAGACTCTGATGTGTACGTCTATCCCTCATGGTGGCTTGAAGTCTCAAAGTTTGCCAAAGAACCGATGGTCGGTATGATAATCGGCATGTGTGATTCACCAATAGTCAGATTACCAATCTACGAAGATTACATGGGATACCTAATCACGAAGCATGGAGCAGTTGCATTCAGTAACACACTCATCAGAAGAGACGTTATGCTGTCCTGCAAGAAACTCCTCGGGCCCATTCACGCTGGTGAAGATACCGTCCTTGCTAAGCATCTTTCGAACGTGCAAATGAGAATTCTGACCGTTCATAAACGACTTGCATACCATGACAAAAGCGGGACCCTAGAACACCCAAGTGCTTACTATCGATGGGGACAGAGCTCACGATTAATTGGAGGCAAACAAGGAGTCAAGAATATTGCGAAGACGCTTCGCAATAACGTTAGGAACTGGATCAGTTTCTCAAAAGAATCAAAAGAGATCAGCCTAAAACTACTGATGTTTCTGATCTACCTGTGGGTGTGTTCGCTGGAGGGATACATCAATGGATATCCCAGACATATTGAAAGTTGAGGCAGGTATAGTGAACCCGCATTACTCTACATGCACAAAAACGAGAGCGAAGATATTTGCGAATCAATTTTGCGATGTATAATATCGGTCATTCAGGCGGTACACGCGGAATACTCGAGATAGCTAATCGGCTAGAGCAACGTGGACATGACGTAACGTTAACGGTCCCCTTACCAGCCGAGCGGGATTATGGCGTTAAGTGGTCGTCGAAAGTGAAAGTAATCAGGCCGCCATGTGGCCGGTACATCGAAGGGTCACTCACATTAGACTATTTGGTTAGAGGATGTTTCGCGTTCGCTCGACGTTTGGGTTACAGGCGGGCTTTCGAAGCTGACTTGGTTAAGCGTTTATCGGAAATGGTCCCGAATTGTGACGTGAACGTTGCGACTTTAGCGCCAACGGCTTTCGCTATTCATAGAAGTGGGAAAGGTAAGCCATTCTATTACGTTCAAGGCTATGAACCATGGAGCTCGGAAGATCCCTACGTCAGTAAGATTGCGGAAGAAGCGTTACTTCTCCCGATGAGCCTCATCGCAGTTTCGCGGTGGGTTCAAGGAATATTGCGTGAGAAATGTGGTAAGGAAAGCTATCTTTCCTTACCAGGGGTTAACCATGAGGTCTTTCATCCAGACGGCGACATGGCGCCACGATCTAGCAGGAAAAGGATTATGTGTATTGGCCGCACGTTGAAATGGAAAGGGTTCTCAGATATCGTAAGCGCCATGAACCTTGTGTTCAAAAAAATTCCAAATGTGGAGTTGACTGTAGTTACCCCCGATAGGATAAGCCTGGAGGGAACCGAATTTCCGTATCAGATCATTCAGTCACCCAACGATGAAACTCTTGCGAGTTACTACAGATCTTGCGACGTATTCGTTTCGGCCTCTCATTTTGAAAGCTTCTCTTCGCCGCCAATAGAAGCCATGGCATCTGGAAGACCGGTGGTTACAACGTCCGGTGGACCCGAAGAGTATGCGGTAAATGAATTGAATTCCTTGGTGATTCCACCGAAGAACCCAGCCGTTCTAGCCGACGCTGTTGTTAGGCTTCTTAATGATCCGAACCTAAGTAAACGACTTTCAGAGGAGGGAGTTGCCACGGCCGGAAAATTCACGTGGGACAAATCGGCAACTAGATTCGAAGAAATATTTCGTAATGCCCTAAACTAACGCCACGCTTCAGGCGGATACGAAAACTCGTACCAATAACCTTCACAATTACCGTGGGCTCACCGTTACAATCTTCCAAAGGCTTTTCTGCAGCTCCAAAGTTACTCGCTTGACGCACTTTGCCAAGAATCGCGATGGCACAAATTAACGCGACCGTAGGAGATCTGGACGGCAACAAACGAATCATAATTCAGTTTGGGAAGAGAGCCAAAGAGCAAGGCGCAGACCTAGTTGCATTTCCTGAATTGGCCACTACAGGTTATCCTCCACTTGACCTTCTTCCGCCGCACGAAACCAGACCTCCCGCGGGAAAACGTAGCCCAGCTCAGGAAGACTTTGTCCGACTCAACAAGGAGTGCCTACATGAAATTGCAAGAGAGCTGGTAGGCATTACTGCAATTGTCGGTTTCGTAGATTATGATGCTTGCAACTTATACAACGCCGCAGCGATCATAAGTCAAGGAAAGATTCAGGTGGTTCACAAGACACTACTGCCGACCTACGACGTCTTCGATGAGCATAGATACTTCACTCCAGCGATCGACAACACTCCGATTCCTGTAGATTTAAGTGGTGAGAAGATGTTAGTGGGCACTTCAATCTGTGAAGATATTTGGGATGAAGAAGTTGGATACGGCGTAAAGGTCGTTGACTCGTTAGGAAGCAGGGGCGCACATGTAATTGTAAACATCAATGCGTCCCCGTTTCATGATAATATACGCAACGTACGCCTTCAGATTTTACGTCGCAAAGCTCGCCGGCTTGGAAGTGCCATATTCTATGTTAATCTTGTCGGCGGCCAGGACGAATTAGTCTTCGACGGCCAAAGTCTAGCAGTCGATCGTGACGGTCGACTCATAGGAGTTGGGAAGCAGTTCGAGGAAGACATCGTTATGGTCGAGCTAGGGAGTGATGCTCGTGGATTTCGAGAAGTTGCTGAACCAGCGTATAATCGAGAACAGGAAATGTTCAACGCACTCACTCTAGGTGTGAGAGACTATTTTCAGAAAACAGGATTCAAGGGAGCTTTCATCGGGTTGAGCGGTGGAATCGACTCATCCCTAGTCGCGGTTATCGCAGCGGTGGCCCTAGGCAAGGAGAACGTTACCGGAGTTTCAATGCCGTCTAGGTTCTCGAGTGATCATAGCCGGACTGATGCACAGAGCCTTGCAGAGAATTTAGGGATCAAGTTCGCAACCATCCCGATCGAGCAGGTTTTCAGTACATTCGAAGGGGAGCTGGCCCCTTATTTCAAAGGGAAGGGGCGTGATGTTGCCGAGGAAAACCTGCAGTCACGAATTAGAGGAAACATACTCATGACGCTCTCCAATAAGTTTGGAGATCTGGTGCTGGCCACAGGCAACAAGACTGAGCTGGCGTTGGGTTACGCAACGCTCTATGGTGACATGAGCGGCGGTCTGGAAGTTATCGGAGACGTAAGTAAGACTGAGGTGTACGCTCTCGCGCAATACTATAATCAGCATGCTGGCCGTGAGATTATCCCGCAGAATTGTTTCACTAAAATACCTTCTGCAGAGCTACGGCCAAATCAATTCGATCCATTCGACTACCCTGTGGTGTCACCGCTTGTCGATGACGTTATAGAGAATCGACTATCCAGAGAGGAGCTTCTGAAGAAGGGTTATCCGGTTGAGGTGGTGGATGATACTCTTCGTCGAATCCGTGCAGCAGAGTACAAACGTCGCCAAGCGCCTCCCGCGATCAAGATCACGAAGAAAGCTTTCGGTCTGGGTTGGAAGATGCCAATCGTCAACAAGTTTCGTTGCTGAAAGTAATCAGGTGCGGCGTTCTCCTTCCGCGCTCCTGTACCATGAAATGGTCTTTTGAAGCCCAGCAGTCAATCCGGTGGTTGCCTTGAACCCGAACTCTCTTTCGGCACGGGTTATGTCCAGAGACCGACGCGGCTGACCGTCAGGTTTTGACGAATCCCACATGATTTCGCCCTTAAACCCTGTCAACTCCGCGACGAGTTCAGTGAGAGATCTGATCGTTATCTCTGTGCCACTTCCCAAATTCACAGGGTCCGCTTTGTCATATTTTTCCGCTGCCAGAATTATTGCTTCAGCAGCATCGTCCACGTAAAGGAACTCTCTCGATGCTTTTCCGGTTCCCCAAGCAGTAACGCTAGGCAGATCGTTGTCTGAGGCGTCAACGAACTTTCTTATTAGAGCAGGTATTACATGCGAATTTGCCAAGTCGAAATCGTCACGCGGCCCATAGAGATTGACTGGGAGTAAGTAGATTATGTCCATCGCGTACTGCTGCCTGTAGGCTTGCGCCATCACAAGCAAAGCCTTCTTCGCTATGCCATACGGTGCATTCGTTTCTTCTGGGTAGCCATCCCATAACATATCTTCCTTGAATGGAACCGGAGTGTATTTTGGGTAAGCACACACCGTTCCGATCAGAACAAATTTTCCGACACCCTCTTGCCGAGCTGCTTCGATCATGTTGATTCCCATCTGTATGTTGTCGTAAAAGAGGAGGGCGGGGTTTCTTTGATTATATCCGATGCCGCCAACCGTTGCGGCAAGGTGAATCACTAGTTCACTTCCTTTCATGATTCTCTTGCAGTTATCGATTGACCGTAGATCTGCTTCGGCGCGTTGTGGGAGGATGAGGTGCGATGGGGGCAGGTTTCGTGTGGCAAGAAGTCTTTCGACTACATGTGACCCTAGGAATCCTTTGCCGCCTGTGATTACAATATTCTTGTCTCTCCAAAACTGTGACTCAGTCAAATTGCAACACTCTCAACTTTTGATCGATTCACGCATCAACACTTTCAGTAGACTCCAACCTGTTGAAAACGTCTTAGCTTTCACTTCTCCTCCTGCTCGTCTTCCTTCTATAACAGGAATCTGGATCACTCTCAGTCCAAGTTTGGCGGATCTAATGCTCATGAGGAACTCAGTCTCGTTCCACTTTGAATTCATATTCATTTTATTCCAAGCGTCGGTTCTGAAGGCCCTCAAACTGTAAGCTGCGTCGCTGTATTGTGCATTCCACAAGACATTCACGAGAAGAGTGAAAAGCCTGTTTCCGAACACTCTTATTCGGTATGGGTCGTCGCTGTCATCAGTCAGTCCCCCTGGAGCGAATCTCGAGCCGGAGACGATGTCATACCCTTCCTCAATTTTGGCCAGGAAGGCGGGGATATATTTTGGATCGTCGTTGCCATCCGAAGCCATCAATAAAACCACATTTTCAGTTATCTGGCCCATTGCTTCTCGAATGGCATCGCCTCTTCCCGGGGAATGTTGGAAGATTACCTCACACTGTTTGTCCTTGAGAAAGTCTAGAGTCCCGTCTGTCGAGTGTGCATCAACCACTACCGTACGTTTGAAGAGATGGAACGGTATGTTATTCCAAATGGAGCGAAGGCCTGTAACCTCATTCATGGTTGTGAGTAGAAGGACGCGTGAATGACCCTGCATTAGTTGTCAAACTCTTTTGACAACTCGAAGTACTTATAATTATAACATGCGAACGGTGCCTAGGGCATTGTCTGTTATCAATAAATGATTTTTAGTTGCGTGGAGACGACACGGGAAATTTCGCGACTCTGTTGCGTGCAGACGAATCTCCTGAAGGAAGGTCCGAATGGACTTAGGAATGGGTCCGAAGACCCTATCTTTGCAGTCAGATATCCACGCAACAATCCAACTGAAGACCTGAGAGAATGGGTCTTGACCACGTTTTTGGTTATCCTTCCAATAGCGTAGAGTGGGTGATATCCAAGGGTATACATTGCTGCTCCCCAGTAAGTGAACGCGTGCTTTGCTCCTCTAGGTCGGACATGTGTGTATGACACTCCGGTCAGCAATTTTGTTTGGTAGCTCCTTTGCGAAGCTTCGTACAATAACCATGCCTCCCATCCTGCTTTCACTGGAAATTTGAATCCGATTTTCCTCAGAAAGGATGTCTTGATGATCCGCCCGCTTCCGGATGGTGTATGTTCAGGTGTACGGAGTCCGGATTGAGATGGATGTCCACTAGCCACGACCAGTCGTGGATTCTGAGCCATCATGCCTATCACGGATTGGCAGTAGTCAGTCGGGTATTCACAGTCGTCTCCGCTGATCATTGTGTAGTCGGACTCCAGCTCAATGTTAGATTGCAAGGAGAGATTGATGTTTTTAGGCACACGCCTGATATCATAACCCTCGTTTGGTCTATCTATGACTGAGATCTGTTGGTACTTCTGCGTATATGCTGATAAAATCGCGTGAGTATCATCAGTCGAACCATCATCAACTACTACTATTTTTGTTGGCTGAATGGTTTGATGGATCAAAGATTCGATAGTATTTGTGATGGTTTTCGCAGAGTTTCTAGCTACTACGATGATCCAGTACCTCGGTTGCATTTAAGACACCAGAGCGTCAATTTCGAGTCGCACTTTTTCAGGGTGATCGCTGTCGATGAAAATCTTGTGCCAAAAATGGAATCCCAGCAGCTGCCATAACAACACCTGATATCGTCTATTCTCGGGGGTCGAAGGCCGATCAATTAGTCGTCCAACAGTCTTCTTCGAGAAGTATCGTCCGATTACATCTGAGGTTGGGATGATCTGATCCACTAATTCTCCCAATTCACCTTTGTACCAACTGGATACATTGACGCTAAATCCCCATTTTGGCTTACTTAAGCTCTCTACGGGAAGAATGTCTTTCATCACTTTCCTTAGAGCAAGTTTTCCGTAGACACCTGGAAGAAACTTATCTTGCCAGGGAGCGGTAACCATCAGGTCCACAATTCTGTTGTCCAGCATCGGAACTCTAAGTTCAAGTGAATGGGCCATGCTCATCGAATCATCGACAGATAGCAGATCATCAACGAGTTTAGTTCTCAGCTCTGCCCGGAGAAGGTTGTCAAGAAAACTGGATTCGTTCGAAAAGAAGGGTGCGTATTGTTCGATTAGAGTTTGGTCGGAAGAATTATCCCCTAGAAATAAATTACGATTAATAGCGTCCGGTAATACTCCTGCCAGTATGAGATATTCGCGTACATTATCTCCCAATAATCGAAGTGCCCTCAGCTTGTTCTCACTTCTGAGATTATCGAGTGTGGGAACTAGGCGCGCTGCTGCCCTCAGTATTGGAGAGAAAACATTGTGAGATAGGGAAGATATGCGCAGCGCTTTTTGATATCTGGCGACGTATCCTCCAAAGATTTCATCTCCTCCGTTTCCGCTCAGGCAGACAGTAACATATTTGCGAACAAGTTCACATACGAACCATGGGTAGAGATTGTATTTCGGTGCCTCCATGTGCCAGATCATTTTTGGGTAAAGCTTCATGGCTTGAGAGCTGTCTACGGTCAGTTCGTGATGGTCTGTCCCGAAGTGTTCTGCGATTATTCGTGCGTCTCTCAGTTCGTCCGAATCCTCTCCGAAACCCATGCAGAAAGTCTTTAGCGGCTGCGTTAGAGCTTTCGACGCGAAAGCAGTTATCGTTGCGGTGTCAAGTCCTCCTGATAGAAAACATCCGACGGGCACGTCAGCGACCAGCTGGTCTTCAACGCTTCGTTGGAGGGCTGTTTTAAGTGCGGATATTAGTCGGTCTTTGTCCGCGTTGAGTTGTTGTGTCGGTATGTCCCAGTATTTCGAAATTTTCGCTTGCGAATTTTTGAAGATCAGTATTGCTGAGGGTGGCAGTTTGTAGATATTTTGAATTAGGCTGCGATTACCTGGAATATATCCGAGGTTGAGTATTTCATATAGTGCTTGTTGGTCCACAGCGCGTTTGATATTTGATTGCAGCAGCGCTTTGAGTTCCGACGCGAATAAGAGTTGTTGTCCTTGAATCGTATAGTATAACGGTTTGATTCCCATTCTGTCGCGTGTTAACAGAAGCTTTGCTTCGCGTGAGTCCCATAGGGCTATTGCAAACATTCCGTTAAGTCTTTGTACGAATTCATCTCCGTATTGTTCGTATCCGTGGATGATAACCTCAGTGTCCGATTTCGTGGTGAATTTATGTCCTAGTTTCTCAAGTTCTTCGCGGAATGATTGGAAATTGTAGATTTCTCCGTTATATGTCACATGAACTGTCCCATTGTCGTTATGTTGCGGTTGATGGCCACCTCGGATATCTATGATGCTTAGTCGAGCGTTAGCGAGGCCAATATTGGCATCTAGATAGAGGCCTGTGTCGTCTGGACCTCGATGCTTTAGAACAGCTATCATGCTCTTTAGGAGGGTTTCATCGTTGATTCCGACATAACCTGCTATTCCGCAGAAGATCTTTTCCCTCCCGACCTACCTTTCAGTTTAGATATCGGGTGCTGTGAGGCAATTAGACATTACCGAAATATCCGGTGGTTACGATTGCCTTAATTGTAGGTAGCCTTACGGAAAATTTTGTTGGTTAACTTGCTAAGACCTGGGGTTCTTTGAGCTCGCGTTGTATTTTGCTTCTAAATGCCGGGCGATAAGCCGGCCCATATAATATGAGACCTGCCTTTCCTTCGTCGTCAATCCTTCTAATTGAGCTTTCCAGCTCAATTCCAGGTGTCAATTCAGTTATTGGAGCGTCCACTAAGATGACTTTACCTTGTTTCATTAGCTGAAAGTTTGAGATCAGTCGATCCTTGAGCGTAAGCTTCTTGGCGGTCAGTAGTCGGGCATTCATTGGTAATGTTCTTTGTTCTACAGGTCCCTCGCAATCGAATTCGAGGCATCGGTCGCGAGCCGGATAGAATACTCGTTCGCATCCGTCACAGAGAGTGAATGTCAACATCTGTCCATTGTAAGGTTCGATCTCACCAACAATCCTTGGTGCTGCGAGTCTCTTCCTCATCGAGCCGTACCGGAGTTGCATCAGTCTGCCGTAGGCAGCCATATCGAGGTCTTGCCTTCGGTCGAGATATTCGCGGACTGTTGGGACCCTTCCCCTTCGCGTGCGAATTGCTTCTTCAACATGAAACCATGTCGCTATTGTGTATGCGCCGGACCCGTAGGAGACAGCCAGTATGTTATCTCCTGATTTTGCATTGTCCAATAGGTCGCACGTAGCGATCAGCGTTGATGCAGCGTAGGTATTTCCTGTGTCTAGTACGCGGAGCCAAGGCCTGATTTTTTCTTCAATGAAGGCTGGAGTTAACCTGATCCGCTGTGCAAGTTCGGGGTTGTCTAAGATATCTATCTGCTCTTGGCACAAGATCTTACAGGTTTTCATGGGCATGTAGCCTGAGGGTTGGTGGAAGGTGATGTAATCAAAATCGGTAAGGGACAGGTCTGGATGTTTAGTCAAAAGACCTTCGATCGCTCCTATAACATGTTTAATGTACGCTTCCACGGTTGTCCTACCGAAATGACTGGGTACGGTTACGCCGTCTCTCCTCCAGAAATCAAGGGTTAAGGTAGAGTAGGCTGCCGTGTCCACGATCGTGGCAACGGGATCTCCTACACCCAATAAGAATGCGCCAGCCCCAGCGCCGCAAGCGTATTCTAATGGATCGCCAACTGGAGCTTGAGCCACATCAGTTCCAACCGCTAAACCGTACTCAATTCTTCCGCTCAGGATTTGGCTTTCTACGAATGCAGTTGATTGCATTCCCGAATTACAGGCACCTTCAAGATCAGCCACGTACACCTGGGTTCCTACACCCAAAAAGGAGGCAACGTGCCGAGAGATCGTGCCTACAGCGTATGGTTTTGATTCTGAACCAACCGCAACTGTCTGAATTTTCAGTGGGCTGATTCCGGACATTGTAACTGCATTCAGTGCGGCTTCAGTGGCGATTGTCATAGAATCCTCGCTAAGGGAAGCTAAGGATTTATCACGGAGAAGTAACCCATTTCGAACCTTGTCTAGAAATTGTGGTAGGTCCTTTCGCCGTCTCTCTCTAGCACGGACGATCAGCTCGCTCTTAATCCGCTTGATGGGTACGTAAACTCCGTACCCTAGGATTCCGACTTTGCTCGACGGCATGGGTCGTCACTTTCTGTGAAGGATAAAAGCATGTAAGGCGTAACGGGCACGTATTTAAACAGAGATTCTGACCGTCAACTTCGAGCGCAACATCACTGCTCTATCCCACACATATCGCAGTATATCGCTTCTGCTGGGATCAGTTCGCCACAGTCTCTGCACTCTCTTATCTGC
>Ga0074045_10001111_pt1 | contig 26144 bp, 14 predicted proteins | sample BogForMeECP23OM2_FD_94442 | JGI IMG/M metagenome (GOLD analysis project Ga0074045, IMG submission 94442) | Bog forest soil microbial communities from Calvert Island, British Columbia, Canada - Bog Forest MetaG ECP23OM2 | ecosystem: Environmental > Terrestrial > Soil > Wetlands ... | reverse complement strand
GCCGTTCCAGAAACTGGCTGAGATGCTGCTCGGTCACCTGGAGGGGATTCTGAACTACTGTCGCGTGCCGGTGCGATTCGGCGTGGTGGAAGCCGTCAACGGCAACATCAAAGCACTCCTCCGGCGTGGGCGCGGATACAAGAATCTCCGCTACCTATTGTTGAAGGCGCAGCGGCTGGCGGCGCTCAAGACGGAATTCTTGGTTCTCCGCAAAGCGGCGTAGGAATGAGGGCTGTTCAGATTCTTGCTCAGAGCCGACTTGTATAGCACAGAATCAGTTTACTGCGTTGACAAGCTTCACATACAACGTGGGTGCCGGCGCGCTAGAGAGATCCACTCTACTCAATCATGGCAACGAAGCCGGTGCAAGGTGCGGATCAGTGCGGCAATCTGCATTTCCGGCTAAAATAGGGTCTCGAAAAGCTCCTGCAAAATGCAGAATCTTCAAATGTGGTGCGGGTCGTCGATCAGCGAACCGATTGTCAATCGGTCCTGGGCCGCTCAGCTAACGGTCCCTGGCCGCTGCTGGATTAGCGACGCTGCCGGCAAGCCGGCAGACAATCTGAGTTTGCAAGAGCCTCCCGAATCGAGAGGAAACGATCATGAAGAGCGCGACCGTGGCATTGTTAGAGTTTTTGGTTATCGGGGTTGCCGCTGGACAGCCCCCACAGAACGCATCCCTAGCCAATCAATCCGATAAGCCTGTCCAAGCCATTAGTTACCGGGTTGGTGGAGGCGCGACAGCAGTTACCCTGATCAGCACCGGCGCGGTCCTCCAAGCTTACGGCGAAGCGAGAGTCGAGGCCAAGACGGGGGCGACGTATATCGAGGCGAGCGTCAAGAGCCTGGCTCAGCCGACAACGTTCGGCGCCGCGTTTCTTACTTATGTGCTGTGGGCGGTGTCACCGGAGGGAAGCACCTATAACCTGGGTGAAATCCGCATCAACAACGCTGGGGAGGGCTCGCTTAAGACGAGCACTCAGTTGCAGACCTTCTCACTGTTCGTCACCGCGGAGCCGTACTTCGCCGTTCACCAGCCCAGCGAGATTCTGGTGCTGAAGAACGAGATTCGGAAAGACACGAAAGGGGAAGTCCTGCCGGTCCACGAGTACACTTTGATGGCACGCGCCCAGTATCAGCGAATGGGGAATCCGCTCGCGTTAACGGTTGACCTGAAGCACGTTCCCTTGGAAATGTATGAAGCGCGCAACGCGGCCGAAATTGCCAAGTCGCATGGCGCGGAGCAATACGCGCCGGACATTTTCGCTACACTAAGCGCGAGTTTAAAGACAGCCGAAGATGCTTTGGCACGGAAGGCTGGTAATAAGGAGATCATCTCGGCTGCGAGACAGGCGGTGCAGTTCGCGGAAGATGCTCGGGCCCTCGCCGCTAAACGGCAGCAGGAGGAGCATATCGCGCAGGAGCGCGAGGCAGCTGCCGCCGGGGCGAGGGCCGAAGCCGAGGCCAAAGCGGCCGCCGAGGCAGCGGAAGCCAAACGGAGGGCCGATGCGGAAGCACAGCAACAGGCTGAACTGGCTGCCGCCCGCGAGGCGAGCATAAAAGCGGAAGCGGAGCTCGCCGCCGTGAAAGCGAAGATGGAAGCGGACGCTCAGGCAGCAAAGGCAAGAGCCGAGGCCGACGTGCTGGCCAAGGCCAAAGCGGACGCGGAAGCATTGGCGGCACAAACCAAAGCCGAGGCCGATGCAAGGGAGGCCAAAGCGAATGCCGAGGCCGAGGCTTCGAGGGCAAGGGAAGAGGCAGCCAAGGCCGAGGCCGAACAGGCCCGCCAGGCCGCCGAGGCTCTCCGCGCCCAGTTGCTGGAACAGTTCAATCGCATCCTCGATACCCAGGACACGCCGCGTGGACTGGTGGTCAACATGGCCGATGTGCTGTTCGACACCGCCAAATTCGACCTGCGACCGATCGCCCGGGAGAAACTGGCGAGGTTGGCCGGCATTGTACTGGCGCATCCGGGATTGAATCTGGACATTGAAGGACACACCGATAGCACCGGGAGCGATGAGTTCAACCAAAAACTGTCGGAGCAGCGGGCCGACTCGGTTCGGAAGTACCTGATCGACCAGGGATTGCCGGATTCCAGTTTGACCGCCGCGGGATTTGGCAAGTCGATGCCGGTGGCCGACAATAGCACGGCGGCGGGCCGCCAGCAGAACCGGCGGGTGGAAATAATCGTTTCGGGAGAAGTGATCGGCCGGAAGATCGGTAAGTAGTTCGGCGTCCCAGCAACGTCAGACTACGCGCTCGAACGCGAGTAGCCCGCTTTTCCGCAGCCGCTCGCTGCGGGACGTGCGACGCTTGAGCATGAGCAAGAAGTCGGCGAAAGCACGGACGGCGCTGGCCGCGTCGGCGCATCCCTGCGATCGGTGTGGTGTCGGCATCGCGCCCGATATGTGGTGAGATCGGCCTCTTACCTGTTCCGGCCGGAGCACCGGCCCGCCGGAAACGGCAACCACTGCGGCCTGAAGTCGGGAGCTTAGCGGGATGTGGCCCGCCCTCGGCACGGCCCGTGCCAGGCCCAACTTCCGAGTGGCCTCCACTGGCACGCTATCGAATCCGTCGGCGATGCGCAACCTTCCTCGCTCCCCTGACGTTAACCCGCCTCGGCATGGCGAACCGGCATTGCACGCCGACCCGCTCCGGCGCCCACACCGGGACTGCCAGTTCCCTTCGCCATAATCGTAGCGGAAGAACCTCAGACTCCTGCGTCAGCCCCTCCATGTTCCGATGACACGTCAGACAACCCATGTGGATAATCTGACGCGATGTGTCTACTAGTTGAAGCAGCGCAGGCCCAAGCCGCAGAAGGTACGCGCGGTTGAAATGCGTCTTGTCCGGTCCGTAGGCCGCTTCGGAGGTCGAGATTTCCAGCACCCGAGTCCGGTCCAGCCGCAGCGCCTCGCATTGCACTTCGTTGATCAGCTCGCGGTGGCACGCCATCGCGTCTCGCTTTTCGAAACCTGGTTGCAGTACCCAAAACAGCAGGCGGCAGCGGCGTTCCGTCAGCATCAGCGCCATCTCCCGGGTGCGGCCGGCATAAGTGTCTCTCCATTGCGGAGAGCCATATGCGATCCACCCTTTCTTCGAAGCCGGAATACTCTGCATATCGTTCGATCCGATCTGGACAAAGCACACGTCTACTGAGCCCAGCCCGGTCGATTCGCGAAGCCACTCTGGGTAGTCGAAGTAGTCCGTGCGCGTCAGCCCTATGATCGGCCGGCTCCACCGCGTCAACTGCACGTCGAACCGCCGCATCAGGTCCGGCCGCGCTCGCATCGCGTTGTACAGCGAATCCGCGAAGCTGTCGCCTACCGTCGCCACGCTAATCGCCTGACAGCGTATCCCGATCCCAATTAGCAGCAGAGAAGACCCCATCAACGCTTTGCGCATGCATTTGGCCCCCATGGTCGTCGCTTATCCTCCGGCGCGCCACTACAATCCGATTGGTGTTGGAATCAGACGGGATACCTGTAGCAGGAATGCAGCCACACCTAGCAACGGTTCGATTTCGGGTTATCGGTGGCGCGAACCAGGACTATCGCGATCGCAAAACGCGGCACGCGCGGCGCTACGGGCCACCTATTTCTTCCGGTAAGTAAATGTGACCTTAGTCTCTTCATTCAGGACGAGCGGCCGCACGAACCGGTATGACGCGCCCTCGTGCGGCACATCCACGCGGATTGGCAAAACGCCGGCAACGCGTTGCTGCAGATTCAAGACATTGGCGGACGGCGCTAGCTGGGCAGCGGTGTCCTCTTTCTTTTGTTCCCGGCTGTAGTTCCCGGCAATGGGAGCAGCCTCGGCAGCTACTTCGACCGATTCCGTGGTCGTCCCTACCCTCAAAACCAAGTCATACAGAGAGGGCCGGCTGGGATCGTAGGAAACTACCTGTGCGGTGGCGTTGAAGCCTGGCGCGACGGCTTTGATCCTCACCTTCCCAGCGGGCATGTCACTGACCACCCAGCGGCCGGCGCTATCCGTTTCGGCATCCCTCGCGAAACCGTTCGCGATGTTCTGTACGGTGACATGCGACCCGGGCACACCAGCGCCCGTTGGGTCCTTGACATGTCCCCCTAACTGGCCGGGCCGCAGGGATTCCAGGTCGAAACTGAAGGCAGACTTTAACACGGCCCCGGCCGTGAAACCCGAGCTAATCGCGGGTTCAGCGGTGGTTTCTTCATCTCCGGCTTCGTAGATTGCCTGTGGAACCAGATAGGCTGGCAACGCAGAACCACCGAAATCCTGCACCTTGTATTGCGCCGGTAGAAATACTTCCCAGCTCAACAGGCCGATCGGGATGTCCATCCCCGGCAACGAGAGTTCCGCGGCACCCTTCTTCGCGAACGGCGCACCCGAATGCATAAAGACGAACGAGACCGCATACGCGCCCGCAGGGTGAAATCCCGGCTTGAGCAAGGGTACGCGAATGCCATCCGGGGCCTGCACCGGTTTTACCTTGTCACCGGCGACGTCTGAGGAGAGGATGCTGGCGCCAGCCGGCAGTCCGAGCTTCAAGAATGGTTGCGCCTGATTGCGGACTGTAAGCCGCACCTCGGTCAGCGATTTACCCTGGGAGGTGACCAGAGTAGTGATAGTGGCGTCCTGAGCGACGGCGGCTAGCAGGCTGGCGTCCGGGAACCGCACCCAATCGAGCGCAACGGTGGGTGTCTCGGTGGGCTGGCGGTGGTAGCGAAACGCCGCCTGCATGGAGCTGCGCGCCAACGCCCGCAGGTACGGACTAATCTCGCGCAAGTCCATGCGCGTGAGCCCGCCGGCCTCCGTCGCCGTCAGTTCCATCGTGCCTTCCCCTTCGATCAGTACCTCGCCCGTTTCGCGCTGCGTGCCTTTCAGGCTCAGCATGGGCACGTTCAGCTTGGTCGAGTTTATGGCCTTCTCCATCGAGATCAGGAACTGGTGGCTGCGCTTTGTCGCAGCTCGAACCTTGAGCACCAGCGTGCCCTGTTGCGTGTCGCTGGAATCGAGCGATGCGCCAGCCGCTCCGGTGATCTCGTAGCCCTCTGGCACAGCTAGCTCGAATTGTGAAGGCTCGCCCTGCACCACGGTGATCTCGGCTAAAGGCGCGACGCCGATTTGCGCTTCGCTAACCGAGACCAGCGTCTTCACATCGGACAGGAAGCGCACCTCGCGCGGCGCGGCGGGCTCGACGGTCTCGCGTGTGGCCCAGGAGAATCTGGCGGGTGGCTGGCCGGGCGACAGGATCGCCTCGACGACGGTTTTGCCATTGCCGGAGGTCCGGTTAGTAATCAATCCGGGGTTGAGGCTCACGCTGGTGCTTTCGCCTGGAATGGTGAGAGTGACGCGGACCGTTCCCGCCATGGGCGCGGGAAGGACGAACGATGCGCTGCCCGGTTCGACGGTTACCGGGAGGCCCACCTGGAGCAGCACCGAGAACTCCGCCGGCCCGGAGAGAATCGCGGCGTGGGTGCCTGCGTCCTGCAAAAGCGGTAACGGCCTGCCACGCTGTTGCGCGTCGAAAACCGTAATGCCAGCGGCCAGCGGCACCGAGGTGCTGCCGGTAGCAAGCACTTCGCCATCCAGTTGCATGGTCCCTAATACCGATTCGCCCTTGACGTCGAGCTTAACATCGGCGCGCTGCACGGTATAAGCGACCGGCGGTTTGTCGTCGGGCTTCGGGGGCTTGCTCGCCAAGTCGATCAGCCGGTTGTATTCATCGAGCGGCAGCGTGACATTTCCGGAGCCCGGCAACGGCAAACTGTTCTTCTGTTGGCCGAACGCTGCGGCAGCGACGCAAACCATGACCAGAGCGGTCTTCACTTCGAACCTCCCTTCCGCTCCTTTTGAAAGCCGAAGTCTATCTTCGGCGCCTGGTTTTCGCTGGTGAGTTCGGCTACCAGAAACACGGACGGGCCCAGCGCGGGAAACGAGACCCGGATGGGAAGAGTTATGGTGGATCGACGGGCCTCGTTCTTGGCACGGAAACGATCCACCAACGCCTGAGTTCCGGATTGCGTCGCGTTCTGATTGAGTTGCTGCAACAGATCGGGCTGCGAGGCGGGGCGTTGCGCCGCGGCTACCGGGCTGGAAACCCCGCCGGAGAGCGCCCCGGAAGGCGGCTGGTAGGTGTCCGTGCGGAATGAACCCGGCTCGGCTGTGACACGGAATGTGGACGGATAGTAGACCAACAAGCCGGTGCGCGAAACTGGAAGATCCACGGCCGGCAGTGCGAGCGCCGTCTGCCCCTTCTCTTCCCACGCCGGCCCCTGGACAAGAAACATCACCTCCACTACGGAGAGCGGGGCTTCCTCGCCGGCGCGCGCCTTGACCAGGGGAAACAGCAGGCTACCGTCGGGCGCCTTACCTGGCCGCACGGGGCGGCCGGAGACGGAGGCGCTCCAAACGGCGGCGCCCGCGGGCAACGCGATTCGCACAAAGCTGCGCTGGCTGTTCCGCACCGCGTAGCGCGCCTGGATGAGGGTCTTGCCTTCGCTCGTCAACAGAATGCGATGGCGCGCATCCTCAATATTGGCGGTGAGGACCGCTTGCTGATCGTAACGCGCCACGGTGACGGCCAGCGAGCGCTCGGCGGACGATTGGAACCGGAAGGCCGTGAGCGAAGGTGACTGGCGGGCGGCAACCGTCGGACCCAATTCGGCGGCATCCACGTTTTCCAGCCCCTGCGGTTTGGTTTGTTTGATCTCTCCTTCGCCCACGACCTCTAACGCGACGCCACCCGAGTCGCGTTCCGTGTCGAGGAGGCGGAGCAGAGGGATGTCGATCGAGCCGTCGCGCGGAAGCCGGGTCTCGCCGGCTATCACGAATGCCGCGGTCTTTTCCGCGGGTTCAAGGAAGGTTACCAGGAGTTCGCTGCCTTTGGCATCCCAATCGGCGACTTGGGCACCAACGACCTGATTAATCGAGACCTTGTCGGGAATCTGCACCCTCGCTTGGCGCGCCGCACCCTGCACCACTTCCAGGCTGACCTCGGCGTAAATCGAGGTGGAGTCTTCGCCGAGTCCCAGCAATTCGGTCAGCGACCCTCGCAGCCGCGTGGGAAGAGAGACACGGTGATCCTCCACTCTTCTCCGCCAAGTGAAGGTAAGCGGTTCGTTGCCGCGACCGTAGCCCAGCCATTTGCACTCTTCGGCTGAGTCCGACTTTTCCGAGAGCATTCCGCCGGTCACGCTGACATCGAATTCCCGGCGGGGCATGGTGATTGACGCGCGGGTGACCGAGGAGGTACTTGCAGGCAGCGAGAGCTTCTCCTCGCTGGCAGCGACAGTAAGAGGCAGGGCTACTTCGAGCACGAGCACGGCGTGGCCGCGCGCGGGAAAGATCGCGAACAACTGATTGCCGCCGGTGGACGCAGAGTCGGGAACCAATGACACCGGCTTGCCGTCCAACATGGCTTCCCGTACCAGGAGGCCGGGCGGGACGGGGATGCGCACCCAGCCTTCCTTCAGTACGTCGATGGTCAAGCCGGCCCGGCCCGTCGCGATGCCTCCCGCGATTCGCAGGTCGTAATCCACCCGAGTCAGAGTCACCCCGACTTGGTGCGGCTCGATCGCCGGCGGCGCGGGAAACGCTTTCGCGCGCAGCGTGTCGTATTCCCTCACAGGCAGGACAACCCATCCCGGTGAAGGTGCCGGCGTCTGTCCGAGGGCCGACGCGACCAGCAGGGCAGCAACGAAATATCGCATCTGAAACTCCATATCGATTATAGGAACTTCCGGCTCCCTCACGGGCAGGCATTCGCTTTTACTGGCTTGGACCGGTTCTGAGGGCAACGACCGTCTGACGACGCTGAGGCTGTGGCCCTCAACGCAGATACTGCACCAAACGGAATCTTGGCAAGCGAATCGTCGGCGCGAATGTCAGGACTGGGCGTTAAGACCTGATATCGGCAGCCGGCCCTGGTAGCGTGGACCGTGTTTCCGAGTGGCGGGTGTTGGTCCGGATCACTCAATAGCGGGCCGAGAACGCCGGAAAACGCCGGGCGACCAAAACTAACGACCAGGGAGAATCTACCGTTCAAAACGCCCGGTTCGGGACCACGGCCAGGGGCCACGGAGGAATGCTGAGAGACAGGACTGGATGTCTCTTCGGTCGGACTGGAGCCCAGAATTTCACCGACATTCTTCCGCAGAACCTCGCCTCAATCCGGAACTGAATCTGGACGAGCGTGTTTGGAAGCTCACGCGCCGGAGTTTCGTAAAAGAAGAGTCGAGCGGCCGATTCCGGAGCGCTAGTTCCGGGCCACGGCAATTGTCACTCCGGACTGACTCGTGGCATTGCCGACTTGAATCGTGACTGGGACAGCGTCACCGGGAGTGATACCCGATGGAATCTGCACATTGATCTGCATCACGCCGGCCACCTCGCCGGGTGCACCCCCCGCATACTGCGGAATCGCAGTCTGACCGCCAATAGTAACCGTAACCGGGAGAAGGGGGTACGGCAGCGGAGCTTGTGCCGGTTTTCCATCCGCGCCAACGGGGGAAGTCTGGCCTTCGCCAGTGGCATAGAGCAAGACGATGCTTCCGGTCTCCGCCGGGTGGCTCGCACCGTTGTACGAGCCGTCTTGATTGACCGCTGCTGCTTGGCCTCTGCCGGTAGAGTCCGCCGTAAACAGCGCCGGGACCGAGGAGGACAATGTCTCTGCAACCGGTGTCGAGGTCTGTCCTAGATACGTAACGGTGATCTGGGCGCTCGTTCCGGAGACCTGGTACGGAACGATCGCCGCCACTTGTGTCGCCGACGTATAAACGATGGGCGCAGGCGTTCCGTTGAAGGACACGATGGTGTCCGCGAGTTGAGTGCCCACGTTGCCCGTACTGTCAAGGTATAGCTGTGCGATCTGCGCAGGCCCAAGGCCGGAGCCGTATAGGACGACGATTTCGCCGGGAGCGACTGGGCCACCGAGGTTACTGGCGGCGTTCGTGACCCCATTGGTGGAAAGTGCGGGGCTCGAGGAGGCCGTCGGAATCTGGCCGGTCTGCTCCATGCCGGTGTCCCAGGCCCGGCGAATCAGGCGGCCACACTGCGCGGAATCATATCCGTAACCTCCAGCACCCTGCTCATTTTCACGGGAAATGACGCCGTAGTACGTCTTTGCCGCATTAATCCAAGGGTAGAAGCCGAAGGCCCCCGCGCTACTGAATGCACCATCACCATGGGTGGAGGGGTCATCTTCCACCCAATGGGCTATCGAATAATGCCAGGCCTCCGGGATGGGGCTGCGTATGGCATTGCAGCCAGGCGCCGAGGGCAAAGTGCAAACCGGGTCCCTTCCCAATGCATCGCGCATGAATAGCGAGCCGCTCAGGATGTTGCGGAGTACCTCGGCGTAGTCGTTGCTGCTTGCGTAAATGCCGCCGGCAAGTAAGGGCTCTGTGTATGTGATAGGGGTGTTTGAGCCGAGCAGGTTCCCCACCGTTGGTCCCAACATTCCAACCGCGATGTTGCCGAGACCACCGTATTGGCTTGCATGGTTTTCCAGGTGGCCGCTGTCATAGTCGAATTTACCAATGGTCCTCGGATCCTGGTAGCTATAGGGGAGCGCGTTAGCCGGGTTGAGCAGCGCAAGGCAGGTGTTGACGGTGTCGGGCGTGTCTGTGCTCGGGCATTGGCCGCCGGTGGTCGAGTCTCCCATATTGGTATATCCACTCGTGAAGTGCAGAAAGTTGACATCCTGACTCGTCAGATTCGCCGCCGAGCCTCGCAACTGCACCACGTACGTTCCGTAGATCATTTTCGATGACGACGCGATCGAGAAATTCGTTGTCGCGAGCACGCGATTGCCGTTAGAGTCGGTTCCGAGGCTGTCGCTGACCAGTGCCGAGTTCTGGTCGCCAATTTCCCAATAGAAAGGCCTGATGGCCGTACATAGGGAGTTGTTCTGGGCGGTGGCGGTTGCTGCGGTGACGCTGCTGGCCGTTGGTCCTGTGCTCGCAGTGGCCGGCGTCAAGTCGGCCGTCGAGGAGGTATCGCCGTTTGCACCGGCGGAGGGCGGGGCCACGGCTGGAGAAGAACTACCCTTACAACAGCCTGCAATGCTGAAGAAGAGAACAAGCATGTAGCAGAGGGAACGGACAACGACACTGCGACGATCCATAGATCCGGCGACCTCCTCCTGTGCGCAGGAGTTTTTCAATGATTAAACCCGCCGGCTTGCCTTATGTTGCACGAGATTACATTTCCCTATAAAAACTCCGCGGTTCCCTCCTGGAGGGGCCATTTCCTGCTGTTTCCAATAAATCTGCCGGCCGAAACGTCGCCCACCGGGAAAATGGGTCTTGCGTGCGGCGGCGCGCAGCTTTGTGGAAAGCGTTAAGGTTCGTTATCGCCAGCTATGGGGGGGGGTCGGTCGGTGGCTCCTGGGCTCAGTGACGCTGCATCTCGGAGCGGATGCTACCGTAGAGGCTCGCGAAGGGATGCTCTACTTCCGCGCCGGTTCGCTTTCTGCGGGACCAGTTTCGTGTAGGGGACTCAAAGTGGAAATAGGCGGAGTGCGCGCCAACGATCAATCAGGCGCAATCATCCCGTCTGCGCGTTACGTGAGGGTCTCTGCATCTGCGGGATGGGCCACGCTATACGTTAGTCAAGGGGTGGACGTACAAAAACAGGCACAGATCCTGCCATTTCGTCACAATCCCAAGCGGGAACGCCAGCGAACTGCCGATCCCGGCGGCCACGAGGCCGAGTGTCAGCTTCGCCCCGCCATACACGATCCAGTTCGACGGGAAACCGCGTTAGCGTTAGCTTGCGCATCTGCACTCCGCATGGTCAAGCTCCGCCGCTCAATGTGAGACGCGCAACTACGCGGGGGGATAGAATTGGGGCAAATGAACCTCGTCTTGGGATTGGTCCTGGCTGCCGGCACGGCGCAGGCCGCGCCGGGAGCGATCGTGTTCTCGCAATCGGCTCCCGCCGTCGAGGTCTGGGATTTCGTGGAGGTGACCGTCCGGGTGGAATCGCCAAAGGCGCGGAACCCGTTCGTGGAGGCCTCCGTCGCAGGGTCCTTCGGCAAGTTGGGCTCGCGCCTGCGGCTGAATGTCGCTGGGTTCTGCGACTCGCCGGACGGCTCCATCTTCCGCATTCGTTTCCAGCCGGCGTCGCCAGGCGACTACGCATACTCGGTGAACTATAGCGAGGCGGGCTTCGGAAAGAGCCACGAGGGGACCTTCCGCGCAACCGACGGCCACCGGCGCGGGCCCGTTCGCATCGATCCCCAATACCCGTGGCACTTCCTCTGGGCAGGAACCGGGGAGCACTACTTCTTCAACGGCACCACGGCGTTCTGGTTGATGGGCTGGCGCGACGAACGCATCATTCGCGCCAGCCTCGACCGGCTGCACCGGCTCAAGGTGAACCGCGTGCGCGTCCTGCTGAGCGGACGAAGCTCGACCCTGTACGGTGAGCCGGTGATGAACAGCGAGGTCTTCAACATTTTCCTAAGCCCCTGGCCCGCGGTCAAAGCCGACGACTTCGATCACCCGGGCTTCGACTACACGCGCTTCAACGTCGTTCACTGGCAAAGATACGAACGGATGCTGCGGTTCGCGCGCGACAGGGATATGATCGTCTCCGTTATTCTCGACATCGCCGACGGGAAGATTCACCCGAGCGCTGGCAGCGAGGACGAACGCCGCTACATTCGTTACGCCGCGGCGCGTCTGGCCGCCTTCTCGAACATCACGTGGGATCTGGGCGACGATCTGGACAACTTCCGCGACGACAAGTGGGCGCATGAAACGGGTTCCATGCTGGTCGGAGGCTGGGACCCATACGGGCATCTCGCCACCAGCCACCCGGTGCATGCCGAGCACATGGACCGCGCGTCGAGCTGGTTCTGTTTCGCGTCGTTGCAGGATTGGTCGCGCACGCAGCACGCTGTGATGCTGAGGTCGCGCCAACTGCAAATGAGGGCTGGCCGCATCGTTCCACAGACGAACGAAGAATATGGATACGAGGACCACTACCCCGTCTGGGCGCCTCGGCCTCCCGGCGATTCGGCCGAAACGCTGCGCCGAGTTGCCTGGGACATCGCCATGGCCGGAGCCTATGGCACGGCCGGCGAATCCGCGCGCCGTGGTACGAACATATGGCCGGACACCGGAGGAGGCTGGGTGAACGGCCGCGGCGACGATACCATGACGATGCTGAGTGGCTATGCGCATATGGTCGACTTCTTCGCCAGCTTCGAATGGTGGAAGACCGAGCCCCACGACGAACTGGTCGGCGGCGGTGCCTGGTGTCTGGCCGATCCGGGCCGAATCTACGCGGTGTATCTGCCGAAGGGCGGCACGGTCACAGTCAGGTTACGTCCGGGCCGATACCGCGCCGAGTGGTTCAGCGCGTTCACGGGCAAGGTGGTTCCCATCGGTGTCATTGACGGTCCCAACTGGACTTCACCCAGCGCCCCCGACTCGAGCGACTGGGCTTTGCTGTTGCAGCATTCAGGGTAGCCGTGCGGGGATCGCTACCGATAATGGCGAATCACGCTCACGCGAGATTCTGCAACCCGCTCGGCCTCTGCGTCGTAATCCGTTACGAGGCTTATTCACGTGTCTGCGCTCCTGAATGATCTGCGCCAGTCGGCCCACGCGCTGTTACGGGACCGCGGCTACACCACCGTCGCCCTGCTGACCCTTGCCTGTGGCGTCGCGGCGAACACCATCATCTTCTCCGTGGTCGATGCGGTGCTACTGCGCCCGCTCGCCTACAGCGATCCCGGGCGGCTCATGGTGATCAACGAGGTGGTGCCGGAGCTGGCCCGCACGTATCCGCGTCTGCCCGTCAACGCCCGGCATTTCCTCGAATGGCGCGACCGCTGCTCCTCCTTCCAGCAATTCAGCATCATCGAGGCGGCGGACTTCGTGCTCACCCGCGCCGGCCAGCCCGAACAGCTCCACGGCGCCGCCGTTTCCGCAAACCTGCTCTCCATGCTCGGCGTCCAGCCGCAGCTTGGGCGGACGTTTCTCAACGAAGAAGAGCAGCCGGGCCATGAGCACGAAGCGATCATCAGCGATGCGCTGTGGAACCAGCGCTTCCATCGCGATCCCGGGCTGGTGGGCCGCCCCATCACGCTCGACGGCACTCAGCGGACGGTGGTGGGCGTCCTCCCCGCCGCGTTCCACTTCCCCAAGGGCGAAGCGGGTGAGCTCGCGAACTTCCCGCGAAGGGCCGATGTGTTTACGCCAGCCCCGTTCCAGCGCGACCAGCTCGACTGGTTCGGGGAGTTCAACTACGTGGTCATCGGACGTCTCAAACCGGGCGTGCCGGAGCGTCGCGCGCTGGCCGAGATGGACGTGGTGCAGGCGAGTATCGCCGCGCGCTTTCCCGAAAAGATGCACTTGCGCGCGACGATGACCCCGTTGCAAGAAGAGGTGACCGGCACGGCGCGAAAAGGGTTGGCGATCCTCTTCGCCGCGGTAGGAGCCGTCCTGCTCATCGTCTGCGTGAATCTGGCGAACCTCGGCCTGGCTCGCGCCGCCGGGAGGGGACGCGACCTGGCCATTCGCACCGCGCTCGGCGCCGGGCGCGCGCAACTGGTTCGCTACATTCTGGGCGAGAGCCTGGCGCTGGGTCTGGCGGGAGGTGCGGCCGGCGCTGCGCTCGCCTGGGCGGGGTTGCGGGTGGTGCTGCTGTACGCGCCTCTCGATCTCCCGCGCCTCGACGAGATTCACCTCGATGCCCGCGCCCTGTTGTTCGCCCTGGCACTATCCCTCCTCACGGGCATTCTTGTCGGCACTCTGCCGGCGTGGCGGGCCTCCGCGGCCGATCCACAACTGGCTCTGCGCATCGGTTCCCGCACCACCACCGAAGGCCGGCGCGGGCTGTTGACCCGCGAACTCTTGGTAGGCTTCGAATCCGGGCTGAGCGCGGTGCTGCTGGTAGTGGCGGGTCTTCTGATCGGCAGCTTCGTACGCCTATTGAACGTGGACAAGGGCTTCAACGCCGACCGCCTGATCGCCGTCGAGATCAACCTTCCCCGAAACGGCTACGGCGAACGCACGCAGCGCGAATTGTATTACCGGCAGTTGGTTGCGAAGATGCAGGCGCTGCCCGGCGTCAACACTGCGGCGATCGTCTCGAAGCTGCCGCTCCAGGGCGAGGACTGGGTGGACGTAATGCAGCGAGAGGGGGAGCACCGGCTCATGGTCGAGCTGCCCATGACCAACATGCGGTTTTGCAGTCCCGACTATTTCCGTGCCATGGGTATCGCGTTCGTGGCCGGCAAAAGCTTCGCCGAGGCAGACCGTAAACGGAACCTGGCGGTGATCTCGGAGCTGGCCGCCAGCCGCGTCTGGCCGGGTGAGAATCCAATAGGAAAGAAATTCAGCCGAGGCGACCCGAACGAGCCTCCGTTCGAAGTGGCCGGCGTGGTTCGCGACGTGCGTACCGGCCTCGCGAAACAGCCCGTAGTCACCGCGTATGTCCCGTACTGGTATCAAAGCCGGATCGACATGTATGCGGTGCTGCGGACGCGCACCGACCCGCACATGCTTGCCCCGGCGGTGCGCTCCACCGTCCGGAGCATCGATCCCGACACGGTGGTTGGCGAGATTCGCACTATGCAGAGCGTGGTTTCGGGCTCCGTGGACCAGCGGCGTTTCCAGGTGATGCTGATTGCCGGGTTTGCGGCCTCGGCGTTGTTGCTGGCTTCGATCGGCATCTACGGCGTGGTCTCGTGGTCGGTGCTGCGCCGCCGGAACGAGATCGGCGAGCGCATGGCCCTGGGCGCCACCAGGGGCGAGGTGCGGCGCATGGTGATGGCCCAGGGATTGCGGCCCGTACTGGCCGGACTGGTGGTTGGCATCGCGGTGGCGCTCGGTTCCGGCCGAGTCCTCAGCAGCCTGCTGTTCGGAGTGAGCCCGCACGATCCGTGGACCATCGGCGGCGTTGTCCTGGTACTCGCAGCGGTGGCCGCGCTGGCCTGTTATGTCCCCGCGCGTCGCACCACCCTCGCCGATCCGCTCGAAGCGCTCCGGTACGAATAGCGTCGATTGGCCTGCGATTTGAGGGCTGAATTGCGGCCCGCGCGCGGCCGTGGCGCCATTCTGCGGTATGGCAACGCATTGTCCGGTGGCCGGCCGCCCGTCGAACATCGTCATCTTCACGGAACGGCGATCCCCGCGAACGATCCGGCTGTTGGATGAATCGGCCATCGACATACCAAATCCCAGTGGGACTGGCAGTAACTTCATGCAGCGAGTCCGGAATCTTCGACTGCGGAATTGTCGACTGTTCCAAGCGGTCGACAGTTCCGGTATCCTGGGGTGTGCGCAATCCGCGTCCACTGCGATGAAAGGGGCGGCATCATGCCGGCCGGCATTGAAGACTCGACAGATGTGGCGGAAAGCGCGTATCGCGCCAATTTGCGTCTGAGCGCCATCGAGTTCAGCCGGCAGCATCTGTATCTGCACTCGCTGCCACGCAACCTGGGGTTGGTGTTGGCAAACACCTGCAATATCGACTGCCCGCATTGTTACCAAGCCAAGAACGACGACAACCTGCTCAAGCCCGAGTCGATTGGCGACGAGTTGCGGCGCGAGTTCCGGGCCTTCTATCCCTATCTTTCGACACTGCGGGTCCAGGGCGGTGAGGCATTTGCCTATCCAGGTTTCGCCGCCATGATCGAAGATGTGGGCGACACGGCCCGGCGGCCTATTCTCAGCGCCAGCACCAATGGAACCCTCATCGACGAGCGGTGGGCCGAGAGGATCGTCCGTACTCCGTTCCGAAACCTTACCGTCTCAATCGATGGCGGCACGGCCGCTACCTATGCCGCGTTGCGACGCGGCGCACGACTGGAGGCGGTGCTGGCCAACGTGGAGCGCATCCAGCGATGGAAAAGCAAACTTGCCAGCGAGATGCCGTACCTCGATTCGTTCTTTGTGGTCATGCGGTCGAACTTTCGCGAGCTTCCACAATATTTTGAGCTGATGGCGGCGAGCGGATTTTCCGAAATCTCGCTCCAAACTCCGGAAATCAACCGCGAGAATTCGTCTCGACAGCCCACGTTTGTGCACGACGCAGTGATCGCGTCCGACGCCGAGGTGCGCGAGCTATACCAAGTACTGCAGAACCTGCTGCCTCTCGGGCGCCGCCATTTCCGAGCTATCCGGACGAGCGGGTTTACGTCGCTTTTCCGTGAACATGGGCTGGATGCGCCTTTCCTTCGGGAACATTCCGACGGGCTGTATCCCGATAGCGAAGGATTGGCGGGCGCGGCCTCTTCCGATGCATCGCCGGCAACTATCGAAGATTGCATTCCCCTGTGTCCCAATCCCTGGACCACACTCTTCGTGGCCGAGAACGGAGACGTGCACCTCTGTTTTCTCGCCGAGCCGGTGGGCAATCTCTATCAGGCTCCTCTGATCTCCATCTGGAATAGCCCGGCTGCGCTGGCGAAGCGCAGCCAGATGATTTCCGGACGGTACGTTGCCTCGGGCTGTTCGCCGCGCTGGTGCTCGTGGCGCGGCGCCAAAAATGCCGCCGCGCCAGCTTCGGCTGAAATCCAATCGGGAATTGCGGAGATGCAGCAACTGGCCAGCCGGGCTGCGACGCTGCTTCCGTCGATCCCGATCAATGAGGATTTCTCAGGCATATCGGCAGTGCGGCGCCAGATGGCGGCGCGCGAACGCTCCGTACGCGAGTCGCAGACGATTGTTCAGCAGCTTTGCGAAACCAACCTGGAGCTTCACGAGAAAGGGCAGCAACATATCGCCCGGCTGGAAGCGAAGGCCGACAAAGCCATCGCGGACTTCGAGGCGCTGGCCCAGGAATGGCGCCGGTTCCGCTCGTGGCGAATCATCCGCCTTGCGCTAGTGGTGGCCAGGATGAGCCAGTGTATTACCCGCCGCTTCAAATCTGGATTCATGAGGAACGCCGCGTCGCCGCGCACTAGCGACTCACCTTGCGGTGGCTGATCTTGCTGGCGTGCGCGTTGTATATGGTCGAATTCGTGGCCGACAAAGTGCCGGCGTTTGACTCCGTGTGGGACGCTGTGCACACCTTTGTTCGCGTCCCTGCCGGAGCCGTGCTGGCATCCGCCGCCTTCGCGCATTTCGACCCGGCTGTTCGCATTGCCGCTTTGCTGCTGGGCGGTGGCATCGCGCTGGGTTCGCATGGGACTAAGGCGACAACGCGCATCGGCGCGAACCTCTCGCCGGAGCCGTTTTCAAATGTTGTACCGAGTTTCGTCGAAGACTTGGTGGTGATCGGTTGCTCGTTTGTAATCGCGTCTCATCCGGTCGTAATGATTGCGATCGTCGCGGCTTTTCTCTGCGCGATCGCATGGCTGTTTCCAAAACTCCTTCGCACACTGCGAAGTTTCTTGAAAGGAGCTTTTCGAAAATGTTACACATGATCGGACACGCCATCTTCGGGCTCATCATTGGTCTAATGGCTCGCGGCGTAATGCCAGGCCGCCAGCATATGGGCCTGATCGTGACGATGATTCTGGGCTTGGTCGGTGCATGGCTGGGCGGTTTCATCGGCCAAAAGACCGGAATGTACAAGGAAGGCCACCCCGCTGGCTTCCTCATGGCGCTGGTCGGAGCGGTGATCGTCCTGTTTGTTTACTCGCATGTTGTCTGATTCTCCCGGCTCGATCAGTGAGTCGCGACGCGCTGTTTCGCGCACCGGATCGCCATCGACTCGATCCCGACTGTGAGGCGGCTTCTTCTCGAAGCCGTTGGCGCTCGCCTCAGACGTCGGAGTCCTGAACCTCGAAGACGGCCTTGATGTAGTTCTTGTGGCCGGCCAGGTCGGCGAACACGTCGGGCACCTCGGCCAGCGGCATGCGGCAGGTGATCCACTGGTCCAGGTTGATTTCGCCACGCTCGATCATCCCGATCACGCGCGGGAATTGGTGGTGGCTGTTGCGGCTCGCCATAATGGTGAGCTCCCGCCTGATAAAGGGCGTGTGGTCGAAGGGGATGAAGCCCAGGAATTGGCCGACCAGCACCAGCCGCCCGGCCGGGCCCACGCGGTTGAAGCTGGACGTGATGGCCTCCTCATCGCCGGTGCAGTCGAAAACAACCGACGCGGGGCGGCCGTCGTACTCCGACAGCACTTCGACGCCAAAACGCCTGGCGAATTGGCGGCGAAACTCGACCTTCTCGATAATCCGCGCGGAGGCACCCGCCGTCAGCGCGAACTGGAGAACCGACAGGCCGATTGGTCCCGCGCCCACGATCAGAACGTCTTCGCCGGCGGCCAGCCCGCTCCTGGCGACCGCATGGGCGCCAATGGTGAGGAACTCTACCAGCGCCAGTTGATCGTAAGAGAGCCGTTCCGACTTGTACAGGCGCTCCACCGGCACAGTCATCAAGCCCCGCATCCCGCCGTCCACGTGCACGCCCAACACCTTCATGTCCTCGCAACAGTTGGGACGATTCAGACGGCAAGGCTTACAAACGCCGCAAGTCAGGTGAGGTTCGATGGCGCACCGGTTTCCCGGCCGAATGCCCGAACTGTTGTCCGGCGCTTCCAGCACCTCGCAGCTCAACTCATGACCGATGATGCGCGGATAGGTGTAGTTGGCCTGATGCCCTTCAAAGGCATGCCAATCGCTGCCGCATATGGCGACACGGTGAAGTCTCACCAGCGCCTCACCGGGCTGCCTGACCACAGGCGGCACCACGTGTCCCACGAATTGTCGTGGCGCTTCCAATACGATCTGTCGCATGGCTTATCGAACTCCACAGTATAACAATCACCCCGAGTGCGGACCAGGCCACACGTGGAATGCGTGAATGAATTGCGCCGCCTCGAATTTGCTGATAGTTTAAATGGCGTCCTTGTGCGCTTGTGAGTGAGCCCGCCGTGCCAGCCAGTTTTCCATTGCCGTCTTCCTTCGATCCGGTCCGCTTGCGCGCCGATCTGGCCCGTGTCGGTCCCGAGGCCTGGTCGCCGCATTACATTGCGGCGCACTTCGGCGTGCAGTTCCGCGCAGAGGAGCGGACGCAACTGCAGGAAGCGGCGCGATTCGATTCCAAGAACCCCGGTCGACTCTTCCGCGGACCGGAAACCGATCGGCGTGACGGCTGATCCTCACCGATGCAGAAGGGAACCAGCCCGGACGTCGCACCAGCGCAGGTGGCGATGGGATACGGCAACCAACCAGTTGGCATGTTACGGCAAACCTGCGAAGGTACGGACCTCCCGGCTGCGAGTTTCTTTGCCTATTCTCACGCGGTCTGGAAACTGTCACGCACCGCCTCGTGACGTTCCCCCTGCATTCCGGAACCACCAGCCCCAACGCAAGCGCGCATTTCCCGAAGCTGTATTCATAAAAGTGTAACTATTCGCAGTGTAAGCTGGCCGATCAAGGGGAAACATGAGCGCCGCCACTGCTACTATTCTTGACTCCAAACTGTCCCGCAAGCCCGGCAAGATCGGGATGCTGGTTTTCGGCCTGGCTTTGATAGTCGGCTGTGTTTATGCCGCAGCGCAACTGATCGGCGATCTGGGCAACGTCCATCCTGTCTCGATTTATCCATTTGTGCTGCTCGGCCTGGCGCTCTCGGTCGCGCTGGGATTCGAGTTCGTCAACGGCTTTCACGACACGGCCAATGCGGTGGCCACGGTCATCTACACGCATTCGCTGGAGCCGCACGTGGCGGTGGTCTGGTCCGGCGTGTGGAACTTCGTCGGCGTGCTGACTTCGTCGGGCGCGGTGGCGTTCGGCATCATCAGCCTGCTGCCCGTCGAGCTGATTCTGCAGGTTGGCAAAGGCGCTGGCTTCGGCATGGTTTTCGCGCTGCTGACGGCGGCCATCATCTGGAACCTGGGCACCTGGTATTTCGGGCTGCCGTCGTCGAGTTCCCACACGATGGTTGGGTCCATCATCGGCGTGGGCATCGCCAACCAGTTGATGTCGGTCCGCACCGGCACCAGCGGAGTGGATTGGGGCCAGGCGCTCAATGTGGGCAAGACGCTGCTCATCTCGCCGCTGGTCGGCTTCGTTTGCGCGGCGCTGTTGCTGATGATCTCGAAGATGGCGTTTCAGAATAAGAAGCTGTATGAGGCGCCGGAAGGAACTGAGCCGCCACCGTGGTGGATCCGCGGCCTGCTGGTGTTGACGTGCACCGGTGTCAGTTTTGCGCACGGCTCCAACGACGGCCAGAAGGGCATGGGGCTGATCATGCTGATCCTGATCGGTACGGTGCCGATGGCATACGCATTGAACCACGCCGTCACGCCGGCACAGACGATGGACTTCGTGGCCGTCTCCCAGCAGGCCGCCGACACCGTGCACTCGTACGTTTCGCCCAACGCCGTGATCGGCGACCCGCGGGCCACCGTTACGGACTTCATTCGAACGCGCGAATTCACTCCCGGCACCATGTTGGCTTTGCAGCAGACAATCAGCGACCTAGGCAACGAAGCCAGGATCTACAAACAACTCAAGAACGTGCCCGAAGCGATGACGCCGAACTTCCGCAACGATATGTACCTGGTGAGCGAAGCGCTGCGGCTGATGAAGAAGAGCGGCAACCCGAAACTGACGCCGGCGGATTGGGCAGTTCTCGACAATTACAAGAAGCACGTGGATGGCGTTACCAAGTTCATTCCCACCTGGGTGAAGGTGGCGGTGGCGATGGCGCTCGGCCTGGGAACCATGGTGGGCTGGAAGCGCATCGTGGTCACGGTGGGAGAGAAGATCGGCAAGCAGCACCTGACGTACGCGCAGGGTGCGGCAGCCGAAATCACCGCCATGGTCACCATCGGCGCGGCCGATTACATGGGCTTACCGGTGAGCACTACACATGTGCTGTCGTCCGGTGTGGCCGGCACCATGGCGGCAAACCATTCTGGCCTGCAATGGAGCACCGTTCGCTCGCTGGCAATGGCCTGGGTTTTGACCCTGCCCGCGTCCATCGTGCTGGCGGCGGGATTGTTCGCGCTCTTCCGCCGGATCATGTAGCGAGCCGAGAAACTCGCTTTTCGTTACTCGTCGTGCAGCGCCCGCATCGGATCGATCAGTGAAGCTCGCCTCGCCGGCGCCCACGTGGCCAGCAGCATGACCATCAGAAGCAAAAGCGGAAGGGCGACAAAGATCAAGGGATCGAACCGGTTAAACGTGACGATTGAAAAGATCGAAACGGCCATACGGCAGGCGAAGAAGCTCAGCACTACACCCACGGCGACCCCGGCCGCGCCGAGGTGCAGCCCCTGGCGGAGCACCATCCACACCACCTTCCGCTGATCGGCGCCGACGGCCATGCGGATGCCGATCTCACGCGTGCGCCGGCTCACCGAATAGGCCACCAGGCCGTAGAGGCCCACCACCGCCAGGAGCAGCCCCATCAGGCCCATGCTCGCCACCACCCGAGTGAGGAAGGAGGTCTTTGCGACTATTTGCGCAAAGAAGTCGCTCATGGTTTGAACGTCGAACACGGGCATGTCCGGATCGATGCTGCGCACCACGTCGCGGAGCACCGTCGCCAGCGGCCCGGCGTCCCGCGAGTTCGACTCGGCCACCAGAATCAGCGTGGAGCGCTCGTGTTGCCGGAAGGGCAAGTAGACGAAGTCCTTCGGAGGTTCGGAAACAAAGGTGTACTTCGAGTTTCTGGCGACACCCACGATCTCGATCAGAGGGCCGGTGGCGGAGCCCAGGTGGAAGCGCTTGCCCACGGCGTCTCCTTTGGGCCAGTAATGATTCGCCACGTGTTCGTTGACCACGGCCACCGCCGGCGCGTCCTTCCGATCCGACTCGATGAAGCCGCGGCCAGCCAGGATGGGGATGCCCATAGTGCCGAAGTAGCCGTCGCTGACATAAGCGCCAAGTCGTGGCAGCGGATTGTTGTCGGGGGGCAACTCGAAGCCGTCCACGAAGACGTCCATGGGCTCCCAACCGCCCATCGGCACGGCGGAGGCGAGGGCCGCCGATCGCACGCCCGGCGCGGATCGCGTCTTGCGTAACAGATCGTCGTAGAACCGCTCCGTCCGGTCTTCGGAATAGCGGACCAGTTGCGTGTCGAAGCTGGTGAGGAAAAGGCCATCGGTGCGGAAGCCAGCCCCCTGCATCATTTCACCGCGGAAACCTTGCACGAAGGCGGCTGAAACCGACAGCAGCAGCAGCGAGAGCGCGACCTGTCCGGCGACGATCAGGTTGCGGCCCCAGAGCCGGCGCTTGCCCCCGCTATCGGCGTCGGCCGATTTCAGGGTCCGCACCAGGTCCGGGCGCGTCACGCCAAAGGCGGGCGCCAGACCGAACAGCAGCGTGCTCAATACCGAGACGACCAGCGCGAACAACAGCACCCGCTGGTCGGTGCCGATGTCAAACACTACCGGCAGGTCGGAGGGAATCCGGTAGCTGCGCCAGAATTGGGCGAAGGCATCCGTCACCGCCAGGCCGCCCACTCCGCCGGCTACGGCCACGAAGAGATTTTCGAGCAGAAGCTGCCGGATCAAAGCGCCGCGGCCGGCGCCGATGGCCAGCCTCACCGCAATCTCGCGCGATCGGGCGCGCGCCCGGCTCAGCAGCAGCCCCGCCACATTGGCGCACGCCACGACGAGAACCGCCAGCCCCAACAAGCCCAGCATGATCAACAGCTTGACTGGGGTGCCCTGCGCGACGCGGAGCTGCAACTCGGTCTCCGCCGTGAGCCGCCGATCCTTGTTCGCCTGCGCATGCAGCTTCTGTAACCCATCCGAGATTGCCTCAACGTCCGTACGCGCCTGTTCGATATTGACGCCCGGCTTCAGCCGGCCTTTGACGAGAAGCCAGCCGGCCTCGCGGTCGTCGAGCTCGTTTTTCGGCCCCATCCGCGGCGACATAGAGAGCGGGACGAACACCGTGGGCCGGAACACGACGTCGAGACCCGTGAACCGCTCGGGCGCCACGCCGATCACGGTGAATTCGATCCCGTTCAGCCGGATTCGGGAGCCGAGAACCGAGGGGCTGGCAGCGAACTGGCTCACCCAGAAGTCATGACCGAGCACCACCACGGCATCGCGTCCCTGGACCTGATCCTCGTCGGGACGGAAGTCGCGTCCCAGCGCCGGCCGCACACCCAGCACGCGGAAGAAGTTGCCCGAAACGAAAAAGCCGAATTTCATGCGAGCCAAAGCGCGGGCGTCGGGGCTGAAACCGAACTTCGCGTAGGAAGCCGCCACCATCCCGTCGAAGCTGCGGTTGTGGTCGCGCAGATCGACGTAATCCGGGTAAGAAATCGCCGTGTTGCTGCCGAACGGCGCCGACTTTGCGGTGTTGATCGCGACCACGCGATCGGGCTCGGCGACCGGCAGCGGTCTCAGCAGCATAAAATCGGCCATGTTGAACATGGCCGACGTCGCGCCAATGCCGATGGCCATGGAACAGATGGCCACGGCAGTGAAGCCGGGGTCCTTGCGCAATACGCGGTAAGCGTGCTTAAGAGATGTCAGCATGGCGGGCCGCCCCCAATTAGAGGAGATAGCAGTTCCGCTGCCATTCCGCCGGATAGTCTGGCTCTGCTTTGGTTTCAGAGCTGAAACTCCGATCTGTAACGATGCTGTCATAATTCGCCATGCCTGACATGCACGATTCTGGCATCCGAGTGACCGCAAACGGACAGTAGAGGCTCGGGATTCCACGATTCATCACCCGTTGCCGACACGGTTGCGCGGCACTTGGGACAGCATATCGGCAACCACGTCGCCAGGCGTTTCAGCGGGGAGGTCCGCCGTGCTCCCGATGCCATTGCACAAAAGCGGCGGCTTCGGGTTTGCCGAAGTAGCGCTCCAGAATGGGCGCGGGAGCGGAGCGTAGATCGACCATGATGAGCGCGTCCAGCACGTGGGAGAATCCGCGGTCCACATTGAAGGCCAGCAGCTTGCCGCCAGTCTTCAGGTACTGCCGCAGCAGGATTGGCACTCCTTTGCCGTCCCGTTCCAAATCGGCCACCAGGCCGGAGAGTTGTTCCAGGTTGGCCGGAACGTGGCTCACGATGCCGGTGCGGCGAAACTGCCGCTGGGGGAATCTGTAGGGGCTGCGTGGCAATACCAGGCCCGCCATTTCTCCTGCACGATGCGCCTCCAGGAAGCGGACCATCAGGTGACGCGAGACGGCGTGATATTGATTACTGATGCTGACGCCGCCGAAGAGCACGGCGCATTCCGGCCGCGAAGCCACGTAGCGCGCAATCCCCTTCCACAACAACAGCAGTGGAGCAAATTGTTTTTGGTACTCGGGGCGTACGAAAGAACGGCCGAGTTCGATGGCGGGGCCGATGCGGTCGAATAGGTCGTTGTGGAAGCGGAACAACGTGCTGGTGTAAAGGCCGCCCGTGCCATGGACGGGTAGAATGTCGGGAGTGGCGCCGAGACGATACGCGCCCGCCACCTGTCGGTCGCCCACGTGCCACAGCACCAGGTGCCGGTAGTAGCGATCGAACCGGTCGAGGTCGACCGCGCGTCCGGTGCCCTCCCCAACCTGGCGGAATGCGATCTCGCGCGAGCGGCCGATTTCGGCGACCACGGCGGGGAACTCGGCTTCGCTCGCCAGATACACCGCGAATTCGCCGTTATCGCACAGCCTGCTCTGGGGCGGCAGGGCGGCGATTTCCGCGGCCACATCGTCGGTGGCGGGGGCAGGTGCGACAGGTGCGCGGCGCTTTGGCGGCAGCAGCGGCAGGCGGAACCTGGAGACGGACGTTGGCGCTGCGTCGTCCAACAGGTACGTCCGGCAGCGCAGGTATTCGATGGCTTCCCGCGCGGTAGAGAACGACTGGAGCGTGGCTGGCGGCACGGCACGGCCGATGCGAATGTGGACGTGGCGGCCGCGCTTGTTCAGCAGTTCGCGCGGAAGATTGACGGTGCGCAACCCAGGGTGGAGCATGCCGGCGAGCTGAAACCCGACGCTGTTGGCTCCTTCAAAGAAGATGGGAACCGCAGCCGCACCCGCCGTTAGCGCGATGCGCGCCGCCGCGGGATTCCAATCGGGGTCGGCCAGCGTGCCGCTTTTCCAATCGAAGTGGGCCACTTCGCCGGCCGGGAATACCACTAACGCGCCTCCGGAGCGCAGCCACGCGGAGGCTTCCCGCAGCGCATGCGCATTTTCTCCGACCGCTTGTTTGGCGCCGAACGGATTCACGAAGATGCACCACGGGCGCAGCTCCTCGACACCGGACAGCAACGAGTTGGCGAGGATGCGGACGTCCGGCCGCACCGCCGGCAACGCGTTGGCCAGAATGGCCGCATCGAGCAGGCCGAAGGGATGGTTCGCCACCACCAGCAGCGGGCCGGAGCGCGGAATCCGCTCGGTTTCCCCGGGCCCTGCTTGCCACGTGATGCCCAGTGCGTGCAATAGGCGGCTGGCTGGGTTTCCGCCGTCGGCCATGCCGCGCATGGTTTCCAGGGTTTGCCGCAGCCGGTCCATGGCGAGGAGCCGCTCGATGGCCGGTTCCACCGGATCGAGAATGCGGCGCAAGGGCTGCTGGAAAAGGCCGGAGAAGGAAGGCAGGTCGTTGCTGTTGTGGATGCGCATACTTTGGCGCTACGCTTCAGGCTGCATCTCCAGCGTGACGCCGCTCGGTTTCAAGCGAATAAATATCCGGTGAATAGTCGTTACAGAGCCGGTTTTCCGAAAGGCTCGGCAGACCACACGCGTTGGCGCCACAACGTGCCAAGCGAAGCTATCCGCTTCCGGCGCAGGACCAGTACCACGCAGATCGTCGCGAGCCCCGCCAGTAGCGTGATCGCGATCGAAGGCTTGGGAGCCGAGTCCTCGCTTGCGAGGGTCCCCGACGATGCGTCGGCGTACGTGTAGGGTGGGGACGATCCACCATAGGCCGTCTGGTAGGCGAGCGGCTCCGTGCCTGTGTACAGTTCAATCGTCGGCGACGAGGTCGAACCCGTAAAGAGCTGCGGGCCGGGTCCGACTTCGCCGGATCCTAGATCGGTGCCTTCCAGAACCAAGCTTTCGTGTTCGTCGCCGGTAGGGGAGAATTCTATGTTGAATCCGCCGCTGGTCGAGGCGAAGAAGATGAGTGCGGATGCCGAGGAATAGACTTCGACGCCATCCAGGCTCTAGAGCATTTTAGGAATTACCGTAGATCAGTCCGCACCCGCGAAACCAGGCTGTCGCGTTGTCCGGGGTGATGTGTGGGAGAGAGTCGGCGATGGCGGCCTCCAGCGCGTCTTTGCTTCTG
>Ga0074045_10001109_pt1 | contig 26162 bp, 18 predicted proteins | sample BogForMeECP23OM2_FD_94442 | JGI IMG/M metagenome (GOLD analysis project Ga0074045, IMG submission 94442) | Bog forest soil microbial communities from Calvert Island, British Columbia, Canada - Bog Forest MetaG ECP23OM2 | ecosystem: Environmental > Terrestrial > Soil > Wetlands ... | reverse complement strand
GTCTCCCCCGCCTCCACCATGTTCGAGTACAAGGGGTCGAACACTTTCGGATATGCCTTCATCGCCGTGGATAGCGTGCTCCCGCCTTCCACCGCTCCTCGCGTCCCTGTCAGCACTTTCTGGAACACCTTGTTCTCTTGCTGGCTCGCAAGAATTTCCAGACACTGTACCAGCGGTAACCCGGCGTCGATCATCACCGAGAACTGCCGCGTGAACACCGCCAATTCCTTGGGGCTCACGCCACCGCCGAAGGTGGGCAAATTGAATTCCTTGCCCTTCTCGGACATTTTCGTAGGCGTAATCGACTGGCGGCGCAGCATGGTCTGCAGTTCCGTCTTGTTGTTCGCCGCCATTTCCCCGGCGACCGCCGTCCCCGCGCGATTCGTTCCTTTATAAGTAAAGGTCTTCATTGCTTCTCCTCCACAGCGATCGATATCCCTTCAGTCCCTCACTGTTTCCGTCATTCGAAATCCTAGCGTTTTGCTCCCACCGGTGCCTTGTTCCCCGGAGTCTTTCCCATCGACGGCGACGTCGCCACGCCGCGATTGATCATGTCCTGCAGTTCATCCGGATTCGACGAACGCGATAGCGCCATATCCAAAGTCACCAGCTTGGCGAAATACGCGTTCGCCAGGCCCTGGTTGAACGTCTGCATGCCCGTCTGTCCCGTGCCCGTCTGCATCGCCGAATAAATCTGGTGGATTTTATCTTCGCGAATCAGGTTGCGGATTGCCGGTGTCGGCACCAGCACTTCCATCACCATCACGCGCCCGCGCCCGTCCGAACGCGGCAGAAGCGCCTGACAAAGAATTCCTTCCAGCACCATGGAGAGTTGCGCGCGGATTTGTGGCTGTTGGTGCGCCGGGAACACGTCGATAATACGGTTGATGGTGGACGACGCGGAGTTGGTGTGCAGCGTTGCGAACGTCAAGTGGCCGGTTTCCGCGATGCGCAGCGCGGACTCAATCGTTTCCAGGTCGCGCATTTCTCCGATCAGCACCACGTCCGGGTCTTCACGAAGCGCGGCGCGCAGTGAATTGGCAAACGAATGCGTATCCGCGTGCACTTCCCGCTGGTTCACCAGGCATTTCTTGTGGTTGTGCAAAAACTCGATCGGGTCTTCGATCGTGATCATGTGCTCTTCGCGTTCCGCGTTGATCTTGTCCAGCATCGCCGCGAGCGTGGTCGACTTCCCCGATCCCGTGGGCCCCGTCACCAGCACCAGACCGCGCGGCTTATCGCACAAACCTCTCACCACCGAAGGCAAACCCAGGGCGTCAAATCCCTTAATTTCCCAGGGAATGGTACGAAACACCGCTCCCACCGCTCCTCGCTGGTTGAATACGTTTCCGCGAAACCGCGCCAGGTTTTTCAATCCAAAGGAAAAGTCCAGCTCCAGGTTCTCTTCGAACCGGTGCTTCTGCGCATCCGTCAACACGCTATACGCCAAAGACTTCGTGTCTGCCGCCGTCAGCGGCGGCATGTCCAGGGGACGCAGCCGTCCGTGTACGCGAACTCGTGGCGAACTGTTCGTGGTGATGTGGAGGTCGCTGCCTCCCATCTCGATCATCTTCTTCAGAAGTTCGCTTAGTGTTATGCCAGCCATAGTCGCTTCCTCTCCGGCCTACAGTACCGTTTCGCGCAAAACCTCTTCCATGGTCGTCTGGCCCAGCGCTGCTTTCACCAGTCCGCTGCGGCGCAAGGTAAGCATGCCCTGCTCCATGGCCTTCTTCTTCAGCTCCAATGCCGATGCTCCAACCAGAATCAGTTCGCGTAATTCGTCGTTAATCTCCATCACTTCGTACAAACCCGTGCGGCCTTTGTATCCGCCTTTGTTGCACGTGGAGCAGCCCTTGCCATGATAAATCTTTGTTGTCTTAGCTTCTTCCGGCGTGTATCCCGCATCGATTAGCGCCTGCTGCGGGACTTCCAGCTCTTCCTTGCAGTTCATGCAGATGCGCCGCACCAACCGCTGCGCGCAAATCAGGTTCACCGACGTGGCCACAAGAAATGGCTCGATCCCCATATTCATCAACCGGCTGATCGTCGACGGCGCGTCATTCGTGTGCAGCGTGGACAATACCAAGTGCCCCGTCAACGCCGCCTTCACCGCGATTTCCGCCGTTTCGAAGTCTCGAATCTCCCCCACCAGGATGATGTTCGGGTCTTGCCGCAGGAAGGCGCGCAGCGCGGCCGCAAAGTTCAACCCGATCTGCTCCTTCATCTGCACCTGGTTGATTCCGGCCAACTGAAATTCCACCGGATCTTCGGCCGTCATGATGTTCGTATCAACCTGGTTTAGCCGCGCCACCGACGAATACAGCGTGTTGGTCTTGCCCGATCCCGTCGGCCCCGTCACCAGCACCATTCCGTACGGCCTCAAAATGTTGCGCTCGAATTTCTTCAGCGATTCCGGTTCGAAACCCAGCTTGGTCATGTCCAGGCGCAGGTTTTCCTTGTCCAGCAACCGCAGTACGATCTTCTCCCCGTACAATGTCGGCACAGTGGAAACACGGAAATCCAATTCCTTCTTCTTTCCTTCGGCCTTGTACTTGATCATGATGCGGCCGTCTTGCGGCAACCGCTTTTCCGCAATGTCCAGCTTCGCCATGATCTTCATACGGCTGGTGATCGCGTCCCGCAGTTTCATCGGCGGATTCATCACCGTCTGCAGCACGCCGTCAACTCGGAACCGCACGCGCATTTCATTCTCATACGGCTCCACGTGAATATCGCTTGCCCCGCGCTTCACCGAGTCCGTCAAAATCAGGTTTACCAACTTGATGATAGGCGCCTCTTCGGCCGCCTTCTCCAGCGTTGCGGCGTCCAGTTCCTGCTCATCCGCGGCTAACTCCAATTCCTGGTCGTCCTCCACCAGGTCCTTCATCAAGTTGCTTAGTTCCTCGTGGCTCGACCCCGCGCCTCCGTAAAAACGCGCGATGGCCTCGGCAATCGCCGATTCCGACGCCACCACCGGTTCCACATTGAACCCGGTCATGAACTTGATGTCGTCCATCGCGAATACGTTGGTGGGATCCGTCATCGCAATCGTCAGCACCGACCCAACGCGCGATAGCGGAATCACCTGGTAACGCAATGCCGTGTCCTGGGGGATCAACTTGATTACATTGGGGTCGATTTCGTAGTACTTCAGGTTAATAGAGGGAACGCCATACTGTCGTGAGAGCACACCCGTGATGTCATCATCGGTGATATAGCCCATCTTCGTCAGGCAACTGCCCAACTTACCGCCGTTGGAACGCTGAAACTCCAGCGCTTTATCCAGCTGGTCCTCAGTGATTAGGCTTTCCTTTAGTAAAATCTCACCTAAACGGACGGACATCCGCTGCACTCCCTAACCGCTGTGCACCTACCGCCCAACATAGCAAAGGGGCGGTTACGGCGTCGTTCGATTTTGACCCATCGTTGTGAATTCGCTAATACCTGTACACCAGGACAGGCGAATGCCGCTCCGGACAGGCTCTCAACCTTGACTTGCCATCTCTCCGTCGCTATCTTCCGAAAGAGATGTCTATTCCTTCTCTTCTGCCAATTCTCGACGATTCTCGGGCGGACCCCTTTCGGCCCCTTCCCCGAAAGCCGCAGTCTGTCCCATTTTCGGCACAACCCGCTCTGCATGCCTATTACGATGCGCTTTTCGCGGCTCACGGCCCCCAGCACTGGTGGCCTGGTAAAACGCGATTTGAAGTTATCGTCGGTGCCATCCTGACGCAGAACACGTCGTGGACGAACGTCGAACGCGCTATCAACGCCTTGCGAAAAGAGAAACTCCTCACCGTCGCCGCCATGGAACGCGTCTCGCTGCGCAGACTCGCTCGGTTGATCCGTTCGTCCGGCTACTTCCGGCAGAAGGCCCGCAAACTGAAAGAGTTTGTCCGGTTTTTGCGATCGCAGCATCACGGCTCGCTCGCCAAAATGTTTCAAACTCCGACCGCTGTTCTGCGAGAACAACTCCTTGCCGTTCATGGCATTGGTCCGGAAACTGCCGATTCCATCCTGCTCTATGCCGGCGATCATCCTGTTTTTGTCGTGGATGCCTATACGCGCCGAATCCTCCAGCGGCACGGGCTGGCTCGTGGAAAAGAGTCGTACGAGGACATCCGGAAGTTGTTCGAGAAAAACCTACCTGCTAACCGCCAACTGTTCAACGAATATCACGCTTTGATCGTCCGTGCCGGAAAGCACTTCTGCCGTTCCGAGGCTCCCCTCTGTTCCACTTGCGCCCTGCGTCCCCATCTGACGGAAATCCCCGAGGGCGCCCGATGAGTCCCTCCAATTCCAAATTGCGCCTCCGCCTGGTTCTCGGCGGCGTTTTGCTTACTCTTCTGCTAGCAGCAGTCTTCACGCTGGGCTCGCTCGACGTGCCCGCCGAACCTAGTTCCTGGCGTGAAATTATCACCCTCTATGCCGTGTCCAGCCTCATCACCGCCGCCCTTCTCGTCTTCGGCCTGATTCTCACCCGTTCCGTTATTCGCCTTTTAATGGAACGTAGCAAGCAGCAGCCCGGCGCTCGCTTCAAAACAAAAATGGTTTTGGGCGCGATGGCCATTTCCCTCTTGCCCGTCATTTTCATGTTCTTTGTCAGCTATTCTCTGCTGAACCGCACCCTCGGCCGCTGGTTTCCTCGCCCTCTCGAAATTGCCTCCGATGAAACCCAAAAACTTCTCAACGATTTTGGCCATGGCACTCTCCCCAGACTTCATACCCAGGGTTTCCAGGCCGCGCTCCATGCCCAGGAAACTCCCGACGCTTTTCTTGAACATGCTGTCGCCACCGGCCTCGACGCGGTTTGGCTCTTCGATTCACAGGGTAAATTCCTGAAGGGCGGCGTCGCTTGCGACAATCAGCCCGACAATCGCTCCCTCGAATCCTGCACCGTCGCGGGCGTCCAGGGCGCTCTCAATCAGACCCTGCCCAGCGGCATCGAAATCTGGGAGGCCGGCGGCAAAACTTATTTCGCCGCACGCGTTCCCGTGGAACTCGCCGGCCAGGCACCTGGCACTCTCGTAGCCGCCTACCGCACCGGTCCCGACTTCCTGAAACGCTGGGCCACCATTCAGGCCAACACCCACGAGTATGGCGCCGTGAAGCAAAATCTCCGCGCGCTGAAGCGCCAAATGCTGCTCATTCTTTTCTTCTTCACCGTCCTCGTGCTCTCTGCCGCCACCTGGGTCGCGCTTTTTCTTGCCAAGCAGGTTACCGTTCCCATTCAAGCGCTCGCCGAAGGCACCCGCGAGGTTTCCGCCGGCAATTTCGCTTACCAAGTCCCCGATCAGCCTCAGGACGAGCTCGGCATGCTCGTCCGCTCCTTCAACAACATGACTTCCCAGCTTCACGACAGCCGCTCGCAGATTGACGAATTCACCCGCAACTTGCAGCAAGCCGTTCAGGAGCTCGAGCGTCGCCGCCAGCTTATGGAAACCGTCCTCGAGAATATCCCTGCTGGCGTAATCTACCTCGATGCCGGCGGCGCCATTCTCCGCACCAACTCTGCCTTGCTCCGCATGTTCGCGAGAGAAGGCCGCGGCGTTGAGTCACTGGAATCCCTTCTGGACTCCGACGCGCTCCGCACTTTGCAGCAATTGATGAAGCGCGCGTTGCGCATGGGCGTCGTCTCCCGCGAAATGGAGGCCGTTGTAAGTGGCCGCATGTCTCATCTCGCCGTCACGGTCAGTTCGCTTGGCCCGCGCCGCGCCAATACTGGCTATGTTTTGGTCTTCGACGACCTCACCGAAGTTTTGCGCGCGCAGAAATCCGCTGCCTGGCAGGAAGTCGCCCGCCGCATCGCCCATGAAATCAAGAACCCCCTGACGCCCATCCAGCTTTCCGCGCAGCGCCTGATGCGGCAAATTGAGAAGCGTGCCGGCGAAGGCTCAAATCCAAAAAAAGACGACGATCTCACGCAAATCGCACGCGAAAGCGCCAGCCTCATCCAACGAGAGGTGGCCACGCTCTCCGCTCTCGTCAACGAATTCTCGCAGTTCGTGCGTTTCCCCACGGCCAAGCTTCTTCCCACCGACGCCAACACCACCGTCTACGAAGCCCTGGGCGTCTTTTCGGGTCGCCTGGACGGCATCACCTTGAAGACTTCTCTCGAGGACTCGCTGCCTCCCGTGCGCGCCGACGCTCCGCTTCTCCGCAGTGTCATCGTCAACCTCATTGACAATGCCGCGGAAGCCCTCGAGGACACCAAGTTTCGCGAAATTACCGTAACCACCCATTTCCGTCCGGAATCCGATACGATAGAAATCGCTGTCGCCGATACCGGACACGGTATTTCCCCGCAGGACAAGGACAAGTTGTTCCTGCCGCATTTCTCCACCAAGGAACGGGGCACCGGTCTCGGTCTTGCGATTGCCGCCCGCATCATTTCCGAACATGGCGGCTCTCTTCGCGTCGAAGATAACCAGCCGGTCGGCTCCCGTTTCCTGATTGAATTGCCCGTCGCGGAAATTTCCGCTGCTACCGCTTCGGAGCGCGCGGGGCTGGATTCAGATCGATGAGTGTGAAGCCAAAAATCCTGATCGTCGACGACGAAGAGGGCATTCGCGAGTCCCTCTCTTCCATTCTTCGCGATGAACAGTATTCCGTCGATGCCGTTGGCTCTGCCGAGGAGGCCCTTGAGCGCATCAACGGCGGCGATTTCGAAGTCGTGCTTCTCGATATCTGGCTTCCCGGCATGGATGGATTGGAAACCCTCGGCCGCATTCAGTCCGTTTCCCGCCCTCCCGAAGTCATCATGATTTCCGGGCATGGCACCATCGAGACCGCTGTGCGCGCCACGAAACTGGGCGCTTTCGACTTCATCGAAAAGCCCTTGTCCCTCGAAAAAATCATTGTTCTGGTTCGCAATGCCGTCCAGCAGCATCGCCTCGAAGATGAAAACACTTTGCTCCGCAGGGAACTGGACCAGCGCTACCAGGTCATCGGCGAAAGCGTGCCCATGAAAGCGCTTCGCCAACAAATCGCCGTCACTGCTCCGACCAATGGCCGCGTCCTCGTCTATGGTGAGAGCGGCACCGGCAAGGAACTAGTCGCTCGCGCCCTGCACGCCGCCAGTCTGCGCAACAAGGCGGCCTTCGTCGAAGTCAATTGCGCCGCTATCCCCGAAGAATTAATCGAGTCGGAACTGTTCGGCCACATCAAAGGCAGCTTCACAGGCGCTTCGGACGACAAAATCGGCAAGTTCCAGAAAGCCGATGGCGGCACGCTCTTCCTCGACGAAGTTGGCGACATGAGCCTGCGCACCCAATCCAAGGTCCTGCGGGTCCTCGAAGAGCAGCGTTTCGAACGCGTCGGCTCCAACCAGACCCTGCGGGTCGACGTCCGCGTCATCGCCGCCACCAACAAAAATCTCGAGCAGGAAATTTCCCGCGGCGCGTTTCGTCAGGATCTCTTCTACCGGCTCAACGTCATACCCTTCTTTGTGCCGCCTTTGCGCGACCGCAAAGAAGACATCCCGGTAATCGCGCGATTTTTCCTGAATGAGTTCAGCGCCGAGTATGGCAAGAAGACCCGCGAGTTTGCCGACGCCGCCATGGAAATTCTGATGCGTTATCCCTGGCCAGGCAATGTTCGTGAATTACGCAATCTCGTCGAACGCCTGGTAATCGTCTGCCCGCAAGCTCGCATCGAGCCGCATCACCTGCCGCCCGAGCTTTTCCGAGGCGTTTCGGAAAGCCCGCAGCGACCCTATTCCACACTCCATGAGGCCCGCAGCGCCTACGAACGCGAATTTATCCTGCGCAAACTTCAGGAGCATCGCTGGAACATGACGCACACCGCCACCGCCTTAGGCTTGGAGCGCTCTCACCTCTACCGCAAAATGAAATCCCTGGGCATAGCGGCTCCGGAATAGCGGAATCTCTTTGCTGATTTGTTATCCCGAGCGATTTGTCATCGCGAGCGAAGCGAGGAATCTCGCTTCTCTGCTCCTATCTACTCCGCTTTTTCTTCCTCATCCCCCCGCTGATCCTCCGCCAAATCCTGCAATTGCGTGTGCCAATCCAATTCCCTCACCTGTTGCGGATTGTCCCGCCAACCCGGCGCCACCTTCACAAACAACCCCAGATAAATCTTCGTCCCCAGCAGCGTCTCCAGTTCCTTCCGCGCCTCCGTCCCCACCTTCTTCAGCATTTCCCCTTTTTTGCCAATTAGGATTTTCTTCTGCGAATCCCTCTCCACATTCAGCGTCGCTTCAATCCTCAAAATCCTCGGCGTCTCTTCGAACTTGTCGATCATCACCCGCAGCGCGTGCGGCACTTCGTGATACGTCAACTGAATCGCCTTCTCCCGCACAATTTCGCTCGCCAGAAATCGCTCCGGCTGGTCCGTCACTTGATCCTCGGGAAAAAATGGCACACCCTCCGGCAGTTGCTTCAAAATCTCCGCCAGCAATTCGTCGCACCCGTTTCCTTTCAGCGCGGAAATGGGCACCAGCGCTGCAAACGGGAAGGCTTTCGAAAAGGCCTCCAGCAGCGGTAACAGCTTCGGCTTGGGCACGCGATCCGTTTTATTGAGCGCCAGAATCGCTTTCCCTTCGAAGCGCTTGGCCTTGTCCAGCAGCAACTGGTCGGCGTGCGGCTGTGTGGCGCTCGCGTCCACCATCATCAGCAGCACATCGATTCCTTCCAGCGCCGCCGCCACTTCCCGCATCATCTGCCGGTTCAGCACCGTATGCGCCTCATGCAGCCCCGGCGTATCGATAAATACGATCTGCCCTTCCGGTTTTGTCACGATTCCCTGGATGCGGTTTCGCGTCGTCTGCGGCTTCGAGGTGACAATCGCCACCTTCTGCCCCACATAGCGGTTCAGCAGCGTTGACTTCCCCGCGTTCGGCCGCCCAATGATGGCCACGAATCCCGCGCGGTACTTTCCGTCTCCGGTCTTCTCTTCTTTGTTCCCTGGCACAGCGCCTCTCTCACTTCACGATCGGGAGCTCCAGCATGCTCGGATGCGCCGCGTCGTGCGACCTCAAGTCCGCATGTTTTCGGCTGCGCTATCCTATCGCGCTATCCCACCGCCGTCGACTTTTTCTCGTCAACTTCTTTTGCACCTAGATCGGGTGCAAAAGGCTTAGAAGTCGAGTTCGGAGAGGACCTGGAGCTGGTGAATCAGCGTCGAGAATTTGCGGCCAGAAAGCTCCTGGCGCAGTTTCTCGTCGACGGCGCGGCGCTGTTGAATGAGGACAGAAAGGTAGCGATTGCCCTTCGCAGTGAGTTCCAGAAGTAGGGCTCTACCGGACGGCGCTTTCTTTTCCGAGAGCCGTCCTTCGCGGATCAGCGACTTAACGGCGCGATGAACGACGGTGCGGTCCAGTCCGAGCAGGGTGGCGATCTGGTTCTGGTTCAGCAAAGCGCCGCCGCGCAGCGTGGCGACAACAAATCCGCGGGTTTGCGAGCACTTGGTTTTTTGTTCCATGCGTCGGGATATGTGGAAGTATGCGGCCGCCAGGTGCACAAGAACGGAGCCCTTAACAATTTCCTTTGGGATGGGTTTCTTGTCCGCCAGGATCATAGGATCGTCACCGTAGACCCAGCGGACGCCGCCACTGTGGCAGGTCAATATGATGCGGAGATTTCTTGCCGATCGCGATGACCATCACGATTTTGTGGTCTCGCCCAGAAAGACGATGCCCGATGGAAGGGTTCGATGCGCGCAGGCTTGCCCGCTTCCTTCATGTAGAGATGTGGCAAACGCAACATGGAAGCGTGAAGACGAGTGACACAACCTCAAGCGTTTGTCATCCCGACCGGAGCGCCGCGGTTTCTGCACCTCGCCGTGGAGGGATCGCAGCAACACCCCCTTCCTGATCTCTGATCCCCGATATTTGATATCCGTCCGCGGGTAGCAAAACTCAAAGATAAGAAATCCCCTCAGGACCGCGAGCGCGTGGGAACTAAAGCCGCCGCAACAATGCGCCGGTGCGCAAACTGCTCTCGGGCAGGCGAACTAACCGCGCGGAGCGAAGGGGAAGATGGCCGGGGCGTGGGGGCGGAGACGGGTTGCATCAGGCGAACCTTGTCGCTCTTCCCGTCCCCTTCTTTTTTGCGAAGCGAGCGAATCTGGCGGAGACGGCGCTTCTCGCCGTAGACCCACTGGAACAGGAAGACGAGCAGGAAATCGCACCCCAAGGTGCTGAGTGCCAGAAAGATGGTGAGTGGCGACATGACGTAACGCTGCCTCCAGGAAAAGAGTAGGCGGCGCAGGTGAAGAAAGTACGGAGGAAGTTGTTGGAAAGTTATAAAGGAGGTCAGCACGGCCTGGGGGAAGGACCGCGCTGCAACCGGCGAAATCGGAATGGTATGATGCGCGAGGAACGAAATTTGGGAAGCAGGAGACTGCGATGAAACAAATCTTGATTTTGGCCGCCCTGGGGCTGGCCATCGGAATGACCTGCGCGGCAAAACCAAGCGAAGCACAGGAGAAGCCTCCCCTGCGCGTGGCAATCGCGGGATTGGTCCATGGGCATGTGGACGGATTCTTCCGGGGCGCGCTGAAGAGGCAGGACATTCAGATTGTGGGTATCGCAGAGCCGGACCGCGCGTTATTTGAGATGTACGCGAAGAAGTATGGGCTGGAAGAAAGGCTCTATCACGCAGACCTGGAAGAGATGCTGCGGACCACGAAGCCGCAAGCGGTCCTGGGCTACACCTCGACTTACGATCATCTGAAAGTGGTGCAAACCTGCGCGAAGTTGGGTGTCCCTGTGATGATGGAAAAGCCGCTGGCCGTCAGCGCCAACGATGCCTACGCGATCGCCAAAGCCGCCAAAGAAGGAAAAATCACGGTCCTGGTGAACTACGAAACGACCTGGTATCCCAGCAATCATGATGCCTATGACCTGGTACATTCGGGCGCCCTCGGCGACGTCAGAAAAGTAGTGGTGCACGACGGCCACTCCGGTCCAAAAGAAATTGGCGTGGGACCGGAGTTTTTGTCCTGGCTCACGGACCCCAGGCTGAACGGCGGCGGCGCGCTGTTTGATTTTGGCTGCTACGGCGCGGACTTGATGACCTGGCTGATGAACGGAGAGAAGCCGTTGACGGTTACGGCGGTGACCCAGCAGATCAAGCCGGAGATTTATCCAGAGGTGGACGACGAAGCCACCATCGTGGTCACCTATCCAAAAGCGCAGGCCATTATCCAGGCCTCGTGGAACTGGCCGTTTGACCGCAAGGACCTGGAGATCTACGGCGCCACCGGATCGGTGGTGACGGTGAAGAGAGACGGGCTGCTGGTGCGACGCAAGGGCGACGCGGAACCAAAAATGGAGAAGGCCAAGCCGGTGCCGCCACCATATGACGATTCGTTGACCTATTTGCGGGCGGTGCTGCTGGAAGGCGCTAGAGTCGATGGCTTGTCGTCGCTGGAGACGAATGTCACCGTGACAGAAATATTGGATGCGGCGAGAGAGTCGGCGAAGACCGGGAAACGAGTGTCCATCAAGGAGTAGGGCCGCTCACTGCATACCGAATTTGCGATTGACTCGCAGGGGTGGGACACTAGGGTAATGCAGAGACCAAACATTTTAGCGGTAACACTATTGACTGGCGGGATGCTGCTGGCTACGGCGCAGGCACAGACTCCCGCTTCCACAACAACACAAACACCGTCAGCGGCTTCCCAGACAACGCCCACGGCGAAGAAGCCGGCGGCAACCTTAACGCCGAAGACGGGAACCAAGACGGCAGCGCCGTTGGTGCTGAAGACTCCCAAGGACAAGGCGAGCTACGCCATCGGCCAGAACATCGGTAAAGCCATGAAAAAGGATTCGGTCGACATCGACCCAACCATTCTGGCGCGCGGCATCAAGGATGCCGTTACCGGCGCAAAGCCCGCGTTGACGGACCAGGAAGCGCAAGCGGCGCTGCAGGCCTTCCAGATCGAAATGAAGGCCAAAATGGAAGCCAAGGCCGCGGAGATGGGATCGGCGAACAAACAGGCAGGCGACGCGTTCCAGGCGCAGAACAAAGCGAAGCCCGGCGTCACCACAACCGCGAGCGGGCTACAGTACAAGGTGTTGACGACCGGCGCCGGACCGAAGCCCAGCGCCAGCGACACCGTAATCTGCCAATACCGCGGCACTTTGATTGACGGCAAGGAATTCGATAGCTCCTATAAGCGCGGCCAGCCGGCGCAGTTCCCGGTCACCGGAGTTATCAAGGGTTGGACCGAAGCGCTCCAGATGATGCCGGTCGGCTCAAAGTGGCAATTGGTGCTGCCGCCCAGCTTGGCCTATGGCGACCGCGGTGCCGGACCGGACATCGGGCCGAACTCGACGCTGGTGTTTGAGGTAGAGCTGGTTGGGATCGCGCCGAAACCCGAAACGAAGCCAGATGCCAAGGCTGAGCCGAAGGCCGATCCAGCGCCAGCGAAGCCGGATGCCAAGGTCGAACCAAAAGCGGACGCATCAACAGCATCCACACCGAACAAGCCATAAGAGATTAGAAAGACTACTAGCAAGAAATCCCTCCGCCCATGCGGAGGGATTTCTTTTGATGTGAAATTCCAGCTAGAAAAGCGCAAGCCCCGGCTCTCATGCCAGCCCTGCTTCTACTGTAGCTTACCCCTTTCAGGGGCGAGGCTGTTCCTCGCGCATATCGACCGCCTTCAGGAGCACATCGCTTTTCACAGCCTGAGGAAAAATCTTCACTCTGTCGTTCCGAACGGAGTCTGCGGAGTGAGGAATCTCTCTTCAGGGGGTTGGAGCTTCAGCTCCGACAACAAGTGCTTGGCTGTCATTGGGCTTCAGCCCCTGAGGAAATGGCTTTGCGATTTTCCTGCAGCCGTTCACCCGTCCGATATCGGGGGGCATGGCTTTTCAGCCATGCCGCAAGCGGCTAAAACCGCACCGTGACGCTTTAGGATGTGCGACCGCCCGAACTAAGGCGGATGCGGACCGGACTTGCACGGGTGCCGCCGTGCACGCTGTAGAGACCGCAGGAGCTGGCAGGAACGGCAGTCGATGTGGCGCGGCCTAGCGCACGCGCACCGGGCCCATGAACAGGCAGGAGAGGTCGTGTTGCATGCGCCGCATGCGCAGGAATTTTTTCGTCGTGCGCGCAAGCCAGTCGCCTTCGTAACAACCACGGAAGCCCTGTTCTAGCAGCGACTCGAGCACTCCGGGCGCAAAGTTCGGGTGATTCCACACCAGATGCTTGGTGTCGAACTTCGACCAGTCTCTTTCGTGTATGCCGTAGTTCGATTCCAGGTCGCTCCACATTTCGGTTTGCGGATGCGGCGTAACGATGGTGATTTGCGTGACGTCGAGTTTGAGTGAAGCAAGCGTCTTCAGGTCGGCCGCCACGGATTCCGGCGTTTCCGACGGCAAGCCAATAATGTAGTAGCCTTGGGCGTACAGTCCGGCGCGGTTCAGGCGCTCGGCGAGTTCAAAAGCTGCCTGCACCTTTTCGTTCTTGTGCATCTGCTTCAGGATGTCCTGATGGAAGCTCTCGATTCCGAACAGAGCGCCTTCCATCGCGCATTGCCGCCACTTCTCGAAATTGCGCAGGAACAGATCGACGCGCGATTGCACCAGCCACCGAACTTTGTGGCGGGCCAGCAGTTTGATGACTTCCTCTGAGTGCGCGGGAAGATTGCCGAAGTTTTCGTCCAGCAGCAGAACGAAATGGATGCCATGCTGAACGTAGAAGCGCAGAACGCGATCGATGGATTCGAGGCTGATGTCTTTGGGATGGGGGGCAAACGCCGTGGTCTGACAGAACGTGCAACGGAAGCTGCAGCCGCGCGAAGAAAACAGCACGCCAACCGGAAGAGACCAACCACCCGGCAGACGGAATTCGGTAACCAGTGGAGGGTGCTGGATTTCCTCGATGGTGGTTCCCAGAAGTCCGGCGAGTTCCTGTTCACTGTAGCTCGAGAAGATGTGGTCGAAGTGTGAGTGGATCGACGGCGTTAAAGCGCCATAATTCCCCGCCCACAGTTGCGCGACGCCAGCGCGACGCGCTTCCTCCGCCATCGAAAGGATGTCGTTCGTCTCTTCAAGATAAAAGGAAAAACCGACCGCGTCCCAGCCCCGTTTCAGCAGTTCGGAATACTCCGATCTGGTGGGATACTCCGCGATAGTGAGGCCGGGAAGATTCTGCTTCAGGAAGCGCAGCCCGAATGAGATTTTGCGCGGCATGCCGAAGCGCCAGCGGAACTTGCGAGGTGCATTTTCGCGGAAGTAGTCGTACAAGCCGGAATCGCGGCAGCGGGTAGTGAGAAGGATGCGCGGCACAAGTCTCTCCTCAGAAAAACGGCACAAGGCCGGACCCGGATGGCAAGACTCTAGCAAAACTTGGGGAGAGAAACGTATAATGGCCGGGAGTTTCGGGCCTGATTTTGGTCCTCGGGCGGAAGACGACATGCCCAACGTGAGTGCAACGCTAACGATCGAGCTTGCGCTACTCATCGCAATCGTGAGCCCGTGCAGCAGCGACGCCGGATTTGCAGGCCTTAGCCACAGCAGATCAATCTCACGCAATCAAACAGAATTTGCGGCAGCCAGAACGGGAGAACGCTCCGCCAGTACCCGTGCGACGTTGCGCGCCGTTGACCCCGTGGAAGAAGCCGAGAAGACCAAAACGTGCGCCGTGGAGAACGTGATTCCCGGGACCAGCAAAGAGGTCCGCGGGTTTGTGGAGAATGTCAACCGCATCAGCGCGACGGAGGTGGTGGAACAGGAACGAATGAACAAATCCGGTGTGGTGATCGAGCAAAAGCACCACAAATTCAATTATGTGGCGGAGATCCAGGAATCCCGTCCGGGAATATTGAATATGGATGAATACCGGGATGGCAGTCCCGGGCAAAAGTGGTTTCCCGGGAGAGCTTTCAACCGTGGGAATCACGTCGCTGGCGCTGATTTTCCATCCCTACCATGTGAAAGAGTACGAAATGACCTGCGAGGGCTCGGAGCAATGGCAAGGCCGGCCGGCGTGGAAAGTGCGCTTCGAGCAAAGACTAGATCAACCGGCGCGGATGAGTGCATTGCGCGTAGGCGACGCGGTTTATCCCATCTTGCTGAAGGGCATGGCCTGGATTGACGAGCAGAATTTTCAGATCGTACACCTGGAGGTCGATATCCTGAAGCCCGTGCCGCAAGTGCGCCTGACCATCGAACATCAGGTCCTCGACTACGGGCCGGTGCAGTTCGAGCAAAAGAAATTGAAGCTTTGGCTACCGCTGGAGGCCGAAATCTACCTGGACGTGAACGGAAAACGCTTCCACCACCGGCACACCTACAGCGATTACCGGGTATTTTCCGTGGAATTGGGACTGCAACCGGGAGAGCCGAAATAGTGTGCGCCCCAATCCACGCAAGCCGCGTCCATCTCGGGGATCTGGTACATAGGCGGGCTAGTTCCCTTCCCGTGATAAACTAGCCGAATAATCCAAGGAAGAGGAACCGAACCGTGGCTGAGAACAACCAAGAAGACAACTTTCGGGTGATTGACCGCCGGCCATTCACGTCGGAGGGCGAGTTGCGCCCCGACGTCGTGGCGGAGCAGGAAAAAGAATCGCATCGCGAAGAAGTGAAGGAAGTGGCGAAGGAAAAGGCCAATGCGGCCGCGGCTGGGAGCGGTGGCGAAAAGGCTGGAACGCCAGCAAGCGCCGAAACGCCGAAAAAGTCGCCCGCGTTTGAGAACCTGATCCGCATGATTGGCAGCAATGCCGCGATGGTGCTTGGCGCTTATGCGGATCCTAGGACGGGCCAGCCGGTGATCGATCCCGACGCCGCGCGCGAACTGATCGACATGCTGGACGCCCTCCACGAAAAGACCAAGGGCAACCTGGCGCCGGAAGAAGACAATCTCCTGCTCGATCTCCTCGGAAAATTGAAGATGACCTATCTGGAAATCAATCAAGCCATGGCAGCAGAAATGGCCAAGGTCACAGCCCAGGCCAAGGGCGGAAAGAAGTAGTCTTCAGTTTTCAGTTCTAAGATCGACTTTCCGTGCGCGCGGCCCTTGCTTGAATGTAGCGCTGGCTTTCATGCCAGCCCTGATTCTTCTGTAGCTCACCCCTCCAGGGGTGAGGCTTTACTTTTTGCGTTTCAACCGCCTTCCAACATAGGCTTGGCATTTATCCGCGCCGCGTTCGCTCGTACCACCGGGAGGGCAGGACTTCAGTCGTGTCGCTTACTCCGCAACCCGATTTTAGCCTTTGCGGGCTCCTTCGGTCTGCACCTGTCCCGCGAAGGCGCCTCTACAAATGCGAGATGGAAGCCAGATAGAATAAGGGCATGGCAGAAACGATACGCTTGACGGTCCTTGGTTCGGGCACATCCATGGGCGTGCCAACCCTCGGGTGCCACTGCGCCGTGTGTGATTCCAGCGATCCCAGGGACAACCGGCTGCGTCCGAGCGTCTTGTTGTCGCGCGGGGAGCAGAACGTGGTGATCGATACCACGCCGGATTTCCGCACCCAGGCGCTGCGCGCGCGCCTCGATCGGCTGGACGCTGTCCTGCTCACGCACGGACATGCCGACCATATTCTGGGATTCGACGATTTGCGGCCCTACAACATTCGGCAGTATGCCGCCATGCCGGTCTACGGCAACCAGGAAACTTTTCGGATCATCCGTCGCGCGTTTTCCTACGTGTTCGACAGCAAGCCGACCCTCAGCAGCATACCCAGCGTATCTCTCCATGAAGTGAAAGGGCCGTTTGAGTTGTTGGGCATACCGTTTATTCCCGTGCCCCTTCTGCATGGAGAAATGGATGTCCTCGGTTACCGCTTTGGCAGGGCGGCGTACCTGACCGACTTTAGCCGCCTGCCCGAATCGAGCGTGCCCCTGCTGGAAGACCTGGACGATTTGGTTCTGGATGCGTTGCGAGATGTGCCGCATCCCATGCACCAGACCGTAGAGCAAGCCCTGCAGTTGATCGACAAGTTGCAGCCGAAGCGCGCCTGGTTCACGCACATCGCCCACGATTTGCCGCACGCAGAGACCAATGAGCGCCTGCGCAAGTTGGGCTATCCGCACGTGCAGTTGGCCTACGACGGTTTGCAATTCGACGTGGCCACACAATCGCCGGCTGTCGAGCGCGCGGCGAAGGCTCTGGCCGTGCACGTCTACGTGCCCCCGGGAAGGCTCACTGCATTCTATTCGGGCGAGGATTGGGCCGCGCGCTATGGCGCTACCGGGCGCGGAAGCATCGTGGCCATTGGCAATTTCGACGGCATTCACCTGGGCCACCAACGCGTCCTTGGCTTCACGTTGACGATGGCCAAGGACACCGGTGCGGTAGCCACAGCATTAACCTTTGAGCCGCCTCCACTCAAGGTCCTGCGGCCCGAAACAGCGCCTCTGCGCATTTCCACAAATCAACAAAGAATGGAATGGTTTGGTGCACTGGGTATGGAAGCCGCCGTCGTCCTGCCCTTCACCAAGGGACTGGCGCAACTATCCCCAGATGAATTCGTCGACGAGATTCTCGTTCGCCAATTGAGCGTGAAGTCCGTCGTGGTGGGAGACAATTTTCGCTTTGGGAACCGCCAATCGGGAGACGTGAAGTTTTTGCGCGAATTGGGGATGCGCTTTGGATTTGCCGTCGTGGTCCACACGCCGGTGGTGATTGACGGAGAGATGGTGTCCAGCACCCTGATCCGCAAACAGATCGCGGAAGGAGACGTCACCCACGCCGCGCGGGTGCTAGGGCGTCCGTTTGCGCTGACGGGAGAAGTCGTAGCGGGAAGCGGCGCCGGAAGAAAATTCACATTCCCCACGCTGAATTTGCGTCCGGAACAGGAATTGCTGCCGGCGAAGGGCGTGTACATCACGCGCACGGTGTTAGAGGGCGAACCGAGCAGTCACCGCAGCGTCACAAATATCGGCGTGCGCCCCACCTTTAATGGCAGTGGCGTAACGGTGGAAACTCACCTCCTCGATTACTCGGGAAATTTTTCGCCCAAGTGGATTGAGATCCGTTTTTGGAAGAGGTTGCGCGACGAGAAGAAATTCAGCGGCACCGACGAACTCAGGGAACAGATCGGCAAGGACATTGCTACGGCCAATACTTTTTTCGCGAGGTTACGCAGGCTCAGAAGCAGGACCGCGCCGGTGGAGTCGAATTAGCGGCACCTAATCAAACTCGGTCCCTGAATAGTCTCCCTTTCAAAGCGAATTTTTCCGCGCAATGTTGCCCAGAATCGCACCGCTCGGCTTGATGGTTCGCTTCTGCGTCGCCAAATCCACTGCAACGATACCGAACTTGGGTTCGAAGCCGTTCATCCACTCGAAATTATCGAGCAGTGTCCAGGTAATATAGCCTCGGACATCCACTCCGTCGTCGATCGCGCGTTTCAGTCCGGCCAGGGCGCGCCGATAGTATTCCACGCGGCGTGTGTCATCGTTGGTGGCAATGCCGTTCTCCGTGACGATGAGCGGCACGCCGGCTTCCTTGCTGGCGTAGCGCGCCACGTGCTCGACACATTCCGGGTAAAACTCAAAGCCTACCTGGGTAAGTTCCACTCCTTTCGCGGGGGGCAGATCTTTCTTCCCCACCATCGCGCGCGAGTACGTTTGCACTCCAAGATAGTCGCAGTGTTTTGCCTTTTCCAGCCAAGGGCCGTAGACTTCAGCGCGCTTCTGGTCAAGATGGCTATCTGTCGGCGCGGGCTGATCGTCCACCATCGCTAGGTTGAATCCCACGGGCATGTTGCTGCGTACCGATTTCATCGCCGTTTTACCTTTGTCATGCGCGGCGAGCAAACCGTCGCGGGTCTTATCGGGGTCTCCGAGAAACAAATTTGCAAATTGCGGAGCATTCAGCTGCTTCCGAACTTTGGCCAGATTGCTCTGAAACATGTCCACCATGCTCTTTCTCTCTGTTCCCGGCAGATCAAACCACGCCAGCAATTGCGGAACATCAGGTTCATTGAAAGTGGAAGCGTAGTCCACCAGGTCTCCCAGGTGTTTGGTAGCCTTCTCGCAGAAGCGCGCGTACAAATCCGCCGAGCCAGGATTCTCCCATCCGCCCTTGTAGGCGAACCAGCGCGGCAAGCTGAAGTGAGAATAGGTAAGCAAGGTGGTTAAATTGTGCTCGCGACATGTGGCCAGCATTCGCCGGTAATGCTCCAGCTCCGCGTTTGAAGAGAATCCCTCTTCCGGTTCAATGCGCGACCATTCCAGGGAGAACCGGTAGGCATTGAAACCCAGATCGGCCAATATGCTGATATCTTGTGGATACAGATGGTAGTGATCGCAGGCATCGCCCGAGTGTTCTTTAAACATGCTCTCGGGTAAGTACTCCACGGTCCACAGGTCGCTGTTGATATTGTTGCCTTCCACCTGATACCCCGCCGTTGCCGCACCCCACAAAAATTTGTCCGGAAATGCCTTCGTCTTATCCGCAGCGCTGGAGCTACCCTGCGTCGATGCCCTTTCCTCGTCGCCAGCCTGCACCAGCGATCTTGCTCCAATCATCCCAACGAGCGCGGCCGCCGATGCGCCTTGCAGTAAATCGCGGCGCGTTATCGGCTTCGCTTGTAACTCAATATCCCGTCGGCCTGCCTTTCTCATGCGCAACTCCCCTGCTGCAGAATTCTGTGAATGTGCCGTGGACTAGCCAACGTAGGGAAAGCCCCGATTGCAGAGCTTCCGCCAAGGCGCTTGGCAGCCAATCATACGCCTTTCAGTGTCCCCAAGAACCAGATTACTGTGTGACTTTTTTCGAATCGGCGGCTAGGCAATCGTTGCAGATGCCGCCCACTTCCGTACGGGATACGGTGACCTTGATGTCGCAATCCCGGGAAATCTGATCCTTGAGTTGTTCGTAGAGCCGGGACTCGAATTCGCGAACCTTGCCGCAACGCAGGCACGCAACATGAATGTGGTCGCGCGGTCCATGCGTTTCGTAATAGTGGCGATCCCCGCGCAGATGCAGAAGATCGAGCTCGTCGATCAGGCCCTGCCGCTTCAGCAGGTCAATGGTACGGTATACCGTCACCAGGTGCACGTCCGCATCGATTTGCTGCGCTCGCTGCAGAATTTGGTCGACGTCCAGATGCTGCTCCGCGCTGTCCATTACCTGCAGGATTACACGGCGCTGCCGCGTCAGACGAATCCCGCGCTGACGCAACGCCTGCTGCAGATGGCCGGACGTGTCCGCCGGATTGATGCGCTCTCCGGAAGAGACTCGTCGCGTGGGAGCTGTGGTCATTTGGAGATTGTACAACAGCAGGAATCGAGAGAGAACCGCGGGGCCAACCAACCGCATAAGGAACAATGAGGCGACTTGTTCCACAGAAAGGTTATTCAGAAACAAGGTTCGCTGGACGGTGTCAAAAAGAAAGGTGACCGCCTTGGTCGCTTTGCGGGGAGGCGACGAAGCGCGATAGTATAACGAGGCGAGGAATCCTGCCAGCAGGGCGTGCAGAACCCGACGCGGACCTTAACTAGAGCAGAATTATGGAACCCGAGACCAAATCGGCGATGCCATCGTATTCTCCGGACGATTCTGGAGCTGGAACCGCGGGAGCGCTGCGCCCCCCAACAGCCCAGCGCGAGCCCGTGGAACACGTCATTCACGGGGATCGTCGGGTCGACCACTACGCGTGGCTGCGCAAGAAAGACGACCCGCGCGTCAGGAAATATCTGCAAGAAGAGAACGACTACGCCGAAGCATACATGGAAGCGACCGGCGCCTTTCAGGAGGAGTTGTATCAGGAGATGCTCGGCCGAATTCTGCAAACGGATTTGAGTGTGCCGTACCTCTTGCGAGGCTATTCCTATTTTTCCCGGACCGAAGAGGGCAAGCAGTATCCGATTTACTGCCGGCGGCTGGAACATCCCGATGCGCTCGAAGAGGTGCTCCTGGATTTGAATGTCCTGGCGGAGGGCCGTTCCTATCTGGGACTCGGAATGTTTGAGGTGAGCGACGACAATCAGTTGCTGGCCTACGCAACCGATACCACGGGATTCCGGCAGTACACGCTGGAGGTGAAGGACCTGCGCACCAGGGAATTGCTTCCCTTTCGCATCGAACGCGTCACGAGCGTGGCTTGGTCCAGCGATCACAAGACGTTCTTTTACGTCGTGGAAGATGAAATAAGCAAACGGTCGCACCAGTTGTGGCGCCACGTCTTGGGCACAGACGCAGCGGACGCGCTCATTTATGAGGAGAAGGACGAGCGCTTCCGCATCGATATCGAGCGGACCAGGAGCGGCGCATACTTGTTGCTGGTCAGCAACAGCCACACCACGAGCGAAATTCGATATTTGCGCGCGGATCAGCCGTTTGGGGAATTCCGGCGCCTCGCGGAGCGGGAAGATGGCCACGAATACTACGTGGACCACCATCCGGGAAGCGCGAACGATGCGGCAGGCGGTATCTTTTTCATCCGCACCAACAGTAGCGGAAGGACCTATCGCTTGATGACCGCGCCGACGAGCAATCCCGCGCGCGAGAACTGGGTCCAGGTCATTCGCAACCGTCCCGGCGTGATGCTGGCGGGCACGGAATCGTTTCGCACACATGTTGTCCTGCTGGAGCGCGAAGACGGCCTTCCGTATTTGCGGATCATCGATCTCACACGGCCGGCAACTTCGGCGCTCGAAGGCTCCTACCGCATCGAATTCGCGGAGCCGGCGTACAACGCCACACTGGGAGCCAACCCCGAATTCGACACGTCGCAGGTGAGATTCCATTACGAGTCGTTCATCACGCCACGCTCCGTGTATGACTACGACTTGAAAACCGGCGAGCGCATCCTGCGAAAGCAACAGCCTGTGCTGGGTGGATACGATCCCGCAGGGTACGGAAGCCAACGGCTGCACGCGGTCGCACCGGATGGGACCCGAGTTCCGCTGTCCGTGGTTTACCACCACGATACGCCGAGAAATGGCAGCGCACCGCTGCTCCTGTATGGCTACGGAAGCTACGGCCTGTCCATGCCGGTGGCGTTCAGTTCGAATCGTCTGAGCCTGCTGAATCGCGGCGTGATCTTTGTGATTGCGCACGTCCGTGGCGGCGGCGAACTAGGAAAGCCGTGGCACGACTCTGGCCGAATGCACCGCAAGATGAATACCTTCACGGATTTTATGGCGGCCGCGGAATATTTGATCGAGATGAATTACACCTCGAAGCAGAAACTGATTATCGAGGGAGGCAGCGCGGGCGGATTGCTGATGGGCGCGGTGACGAATTTGCGTCCGGATCTGTTTCGCATCGTGCTCAGCCACGTGCCGTTTGTGGATGTGTTGAACACCATGCTGGATGCGTCGCTGCCGCTTACCGTGGGCGAGTACGAAGAGTGGGGTAATCCGCAGGTCGAAGAAGATTATTTCTACATGAAGAAGTATTGCCCATACACCAACCTGGAACGGAAAGGCTATCCGACGATGCTCGTGAAAACAGGATTAAACGACAGCCAGGTCATGTATTGGGAGCCGGCGAAGTACGTGGCGAAACTGCGCACGCTGAAGACCGATGGCAACATCTTGCTGTTGAAGACCAACATGGGCGCAGGACACGGAGGCGCCAGCGGCAGATACGATTATTTGCGCGAAATTGCCTTTGACTACGCGTTCATATTGAAGGAGCTAGAAAAAAAGTAAGCGCAATGAAGCAATGAAGTAAGAAAGAACGAAGGACGGCCCGGTGCGAAGAACCAAGGCCGGATCGAACTGATAACTGATTACTGGTAACTGATAACTCTCAATGTCCGAAGCCTCGACACCACTAATGCAGCAGTACAACGCGGTGAAAGCACGTTACCCGCAGGCGTTGCTGCTTTTCCGCCTGGGCGATTTCTACGAACTGTTCTATGAAGACGCCATCAGCGCCTCCCGAGAGTTGCAGATTACGCTCACGTCGCGAAATCGCGAGAAGGGCCAGCCCATCCCGATGTGCGGCGTGCCGTATCACGCAGCAGATGGTTACATCGCGCGGCTGGTTCGCGCCGGTTACAAAGTAGCGATTTGCGAGCAGATGGAGCAGCCGGGCCCTGGGAAAAAACTCGTGCGCCGCGAAGTATCGCGCGTGATCACGCCAGGCACCGCGACGGACGTGGCGGTGCTGGATGCGCGGGAAAACAACTACCTGGCGGCGGTAGCGCAGAACACCCAAGCGCAGCGGATTGGACTGGCCATGGTCGACTTGTCCACGGGTGAATTCCAGGCCACGGAATTTGTTGGCGAGCACGCCGAGGAAGAACTGCGCGATGAATTGCAGTTGGTTCGTCCACGCGAGACGCTCCTGCCGCGCCCCCAGCAGTTGTTTGAAACCGCGAAGACTTCCCTGCTCGATGGCACCGGCGGCGTGGAGTCACGCCTGGAGGATTGGATTTTTCAGCGCGACTACGCGGAACGGATTCTGCGCGAGCAATTTGGTGTGGCGGAATTGACAGGATTCGGATTGGACGGCCACCTGCAAGCGATGACCGCGGCCGGAGCCATTGTTCACTACTTGCGCGAAAATGCGGCGCGCGGGGAGGATGCGCCAAGCGTGGACGCCCTGCAGCACCTGGACCGCATCCGCTATTACGAACAGCACGATGCGCTGGTGCTGGATCCCGTATCGGTAAGGAACCTGGAATTGCTCACGCCCATTTTCACCGACGAGAGCAAGTCCGCCGGGCCAACGACATTGATCGCGGCGGTGGATTCGACCGTAACCGGCATGGGCGCCCGTCTGCTGCGCTCCTGGGTGATGCGTCCCCTGATTGACCGTGACGCCATCGAGGCACGATTGGGCGCGGTGGCGCATTTGCTGCAGCAAACCGTCGTGCGCGGAGAGATTCGCAAAGAGTTGCGCGGCATCCAAGACCTGGAACGTCTGACCAGCCGCATCACCCTGGGACTGGCCATGCCGCGGGAACTAGTGGCTCTGCGCAAGTCCTTGGCGCAGGTGCCGATTCTGAAGAAGTTCCTGACGCCACCGGCGACCGGCGGCAGCGGCCTGCTGCGCGACCTCTACGGCGAGATTGACGAACTTAGCGACGTGCGCGAACGGCTGGAAAAGGCCATCGCCGACGAGCCTCCCGCGGTAGCGACGGAACCGGGCATTATTCGCGCAGCATACAACCCGGAACTCGATGAATTGCGCAACCTCAGCCAGCACAGCAAGCAGATCATCGCCGCGATGGAGGAGCGTGAAAGAAAGCGCACCGGAATCAATTCGCTCAAGATCCGCTTCAACCAGGTATTCGGCTACTACATCGAGATTTCCAAGGCCAATTTGCACAACGCGCCCCAAGACTACGAGCGAAAGCAAACCCTGGTGAACGCGGAGCGATTCACTTCGCCCGAGCTGAAAGGCTACGAGCGAAAGATTCTGGCAGCCGACGAGCGCATCCTGGAGATCGAACGCCAACTCTATATCGAGGTGCGATCCGGGATTGCGGCGAAAGCGGGACGCCTCAGGAAAACCGCAGCAGCGATCGCGCAATTGGATGTGCTGGCCTCGTTTGCGAAGATGGCGGCCGACCGGAACTATGCGCGGCCGGAATTCAACCGCACAGGCGAGCTGCTCATCGTCGGCGGGCGGCATCCGGTAGTCGAAGAGTTGTTGCGCCAAAAGGGCGAGCGCTTTGTGCCAAACGATTTGTGCTTTGAGCCCGGCCGCCAGCAATTGCTGCTCATCACCGGTCCGAACATGGGTGGCAAATCGACCTACCTGCGGCAGGCGGCGCTGATTGCGCTGATGGCCCAGATGGGTTCGTTCGTGCCCGCACGCCAGGCGAAGTTACCGCTGACCGATCGCATCTTTACACGCATTGGTGCCAGCGACAATCTCGCGCGTGGCCGATCCACATTTTTGGTGGAAATGAGTGAGGTGGCGGCGATACTTCATCACGCCACGCCATCAAGCCTGGTCCTTCTCGACGAAGTGGGGCGAGGCACCGCGACCTTTGATGGCCTCTCGATCGCCTGGGCGGTCGTCGAACATTTGCAAAGGAATACGCGAGCCCGAACCCTGTTCGCAACGCATTACCATGAGTTGACGGAATTGGCCGATTTACTGCCCACGGTCAAGAACGTCCACGTCTCGGTGAAAGAAACGCCTAGCGAAATCATTTTCCTCCGAAAAGTCGAGCCGGGAAGTGCCGACAAAAGCTACGGCATCGAAGTCGCCCGGTTGGCAGGCTTGCCGCGAAGCGTGATCGAGCGCGCCCGCGAAGTGTTGAAGCGGCACGAGCAGAGCGAGCACGAGTTAAGCGAGACGCTGACACCCGGAGCGGGACCCAGCGCGGACGGAAATGGTTCCCAGGCGGTGATGTTTACGGCGCTCGACCGCGACGTCATCGACAAACTAAAAACCGCCAACCTCGATGAGTTGAAACCTATCGACGCGCTGAATCTTCTGGCGGAACTGAAAAAACAAGTCTCATAAAATAGCGACAGACGCTACTTCCTCGCTGCAGAAGCAAGATGCCGTGCCCGCAACCTCAGCACCTTCCTCTGGTTCGCTTCCAGCACTTCAAACCGGTAACCCTCGATATCCACTTTATCTCCCGGCGCTGGCAATTTCCCCGACAAGTGGCTCAACAGCCCCGCCATCGTCGTCACGGTTTCTCCGGCATTCTCTTCCAACTGCACCCCCAACAATTCCTCCGCCTCCCTGATTGTCATGCTTCCACGCAGCACCAGGCTGCCATCCGGCTCGCGCACCGCATCCGGTGAAGGCTGAAAATCATCTCCGCCGCGCTCGCCCACAATTTCTTCCACCAGATCTTCCGCCGTCGCAATCCCCGCGACAGATCCGTGCTCGTCGATAATGATCGCCATGGACTGGTTTCTTTGCCGCATTTCCTTCAACAGGTCCGAGCCCAGCTTCGTCTCCGGCACAAACAACGCCGGCCTCACCAGCTCGCGCACCTTGCGTTTCGGCAAATCCGTGTCGGCGATTTGCAACAAATCCTGCGCGTGTACCACTCCAAAAATATCGTCCAGCGACTTCTCATACACTGGCATCTTCGAAAATTTTGTCTCCACAAACCTCGTGTGCATCTCTTCCAGCGTTGCGTCGGCCTGCAATGCCACCACGTCTGGCCTTGGCGTCATCACTTCGCGAACGCGCTTGTCGCTGAACTCCACTACTTGTTCGATCAGGTCGGCCTGATCTTTTTCGATGATGCCTTCTTCTTCCGCCACTTCCACCAGCGCCTCAATGCCCTCTTCCGTGCGCTGC
>Ga0074045_10001108_pt1 | contig 26164 bp, 30 predicted proteins | sample BogForMeECP23OM2_FD_94442 | JGI IMG/M metagenome (GOLD analysis project Ga0074045, IMG submission 94442) | Bog forest soil microbial communities from Calvert Island, British Columbia, Canada - Bog Forest MetaG ECP23OM2 | ecosystem: Environmental > Terrestrial > Soil > Wetlands ... | reverse complement strand
GGATAATCCGGCAGCGCAGCGCCACCTGTTGAGGCGTTCCGTGTGCGGATTCCCACTGTTCCAGTTGAATGCGCTCCGCCGGTTGCAACTCGATCGCCAGACCTGGGTTCGGCATGACTGAGATCATACCAAGCGCTGAAACTCTGTCAAGCTATTTATGGGACACTACACTAGCGCTGTTGAATGCAGCAAATTTCGCATATAATCCCGCGATACGCAGGAGGTCCTCTGCGATGAAAATCCCGCATCGATTTCGTGAACTAGTTCCCGCGGTTTTCCTGTTGTCGTGCTTTGCCGTAGGCACCGCAGCGCAGCAATCGTCACAGCAGCCACAAGACCTTCCGACACTTTCTTCAGCTGTACACTCGACCCTTTATCCGGAAGTGATGTGCGTTCACTGCATTATTCCCCAATGGGACCGCGGCTATATTCTTCATCGGGAGTTTGATAAAGACCCTGCCGTGGTCACCATGTACGACAGGGACGGAAAGAAGGTCCTCGAAGCGCGTATGGAACCGCCGGATGCAGCCAAGATCTCTGTCTCCGCAGCAGCAGCAACCCACTCGGGCGGAATTCTTGCGGTTGGCGGAGGCGTCATGACCGATGGGTCTATTCAAGGATTCATTGCCAAGACCGACCTTACGGGGCGCACAATTCAATCGCTACGCACGGGCCAATTCTCGCCACACCAGGTTTGCGAGGCGAGTGATGGAACCGTCTGGACCCTCGGATACGCTAGGGATTACCGCGATTCGCCCGACGCGGATAGGAACGTCCTGCGCCACTATAGTTTCGAGAAGGGCCCGCTGGAAAGTCTCGTTGCTTTCGATTCCATTTTCAAATCACGGGACGCAGGTTTGAACGTTATCCCGGGAGGGACGAGTTTTCTTCGCTGTAGCAAAGACCGTGTTTCAGTTTTCTTCGGCGCTGCTGCCCAGTACATCGAAGTGGATGCCTCGAATGGGAAAATCGCGCGCTGGAGCTGGAAGGTCGCCCTTCCTCCAATCGCTCGCGCAGGAGCAACTGGATTTGCAGTGACCGAAGAGGGAAGAATTTTTGTGAGTTTCCTGGGTTTCAGTGACCCGGACAATACTGTGACACACGGATTGTACGAGTTGAAAACCAAAACCGGAATTTCCGTTGCCACCCTCGTGCCAGTTGACGGAACACTCACGACGCATGAGCGAGGCGGTGTTCCGCCGGACGAAACGATCGAAGGGCTCTGGGGCGCGGATGGAGATGAACTAGTAGTGCAGAGGTATAGAGATGGCTGGGGTATTTCGTGGGTAAAAGTCGTGGCATCTCCGCCGGCTTCCGATTAGCGGCTTAGGCCTTGCAGCGCTGAAACTATCGAACCTGCACGTACGTCTCTCTCCTTGAGGACACTCGCACGACAACTCTTCCGCACCCCGTTTGCATCCAACTCTGCAACGTCATCGCAGAGCGCAAGGAGCCTGCTTATGCCTACTCGAGTCGGCCCGTCCGCAGCGGTTCTGGTCTTGGCATTGCTCCCTCTGGCTTCGCCCCGGTCGGATTTCGGGCAGGATAACGCCGGCCCGGCACGTACCTACCAAAGCCAGGTGGATTTGGTCTCCGTCTATTTCACCGTGCGCGACGACAACAAACGCCTCGTCAGCGATCTGCCGCAGGAAAGTTTCAGTGTTGTGGAGGATGGCCAGCCGCAGGCCGTCAAGTTCTTTGCCCACCACAGCGACGTGGTCCTCAACGTGGGCGTGCTGCTCGACACAGGTACGAAGATGCCCTGGATTCTCGGCGAAGAGGCGCAGGCCTCAGCCCTTTTCCTGAAACACGTCGTGCGCCGCACGGATCTCGGCTTCCTGGTGAGCTACAGCTCGCGCGTCGATATTGTACAGTTGCCCACCTCAGACATTGGCCTTCTCAGGGAGGCAACCGCCACCATTGGCAGCGCGCAAGCTCCGAATGCCTATCCCGACGAAGGCTCGGAGCCGGGCGTCTATCTTCCGGGTGGAGGTACGGTGGGCACCAACGGTAAACGTCCCTTGAATCAGGACCGCCAAGCCCACCTCTATGATGCCATGCGTGTTTCCACGCATCGCTATCTCGAGGGCGAGGTGGGACGCAAAGCCGTGGTTATCGTGGCCCTCTCCGGCGATTCCCACAGCGAATCGACCATGTCAGACGCCCTGCAAGCTCTACTCGAAAACGACGTGATCGCCTACGTCCTGCAGATTTACGACGGCTCGAAGCATGACAAATGCGATGTCCTCCACGTCTTCGAGAAGGACAGCCACGGCGAATCCCTGCTTAAGAAGCTGGCCGAAGCCACCGGTGGCCGCATGCTCGAGGTGCGCGGCATTGATAAACTCGAAGTCGCGCTTGACGAAATCTCCGACGAACTGCACCACCAGTACAGCCTCGGCTACTATCCCGAAAACAAGAATTGGGATGGCAAGTTCCGCAAGATCGAGATTTCCGCCGCCGAGAAAGGCTACAAGGTCTACGCCCGCAAAGGCTACTACGCCAACCAGCCGCCACCAAAAGCCGCCGCAACCACCAACTAATCCGCGTGGCGCGAATCCTGCCGACTCGCTTTCCGCAAAATCTACTCCGAAAATGGCATTGATCCAACAAATGACGCAAATATTATAGTACGCGACGCAGACAGACGCGGTATAATCGAAACAGTTGGGCCCGCTGACGGACAACGGGGTGCGCCATGCGCCTGACAAAGCTTCGAGTCTTTGCTTTTCTGCTGCTTACCACGTTGACTTTTCCTACATTGTCCTTTCGCGCTCAAGACACGGATGACTCATCTACCGGGCAGAGGGGAACTGCGCCGCGGAGCTCGGCAAAAAGCAGGGCTCAAAGGGCGACGTTGGAACTTGAGAGAGCGCGAGCATCGGATATGAGTCGGGCACGTACGCTGACCCTGTGACCGGTCGCGTTAGGTGTGGGCGTGGGATGATGTCGTGCCACCGGCGGTTGCTGAGCACAACCGCGAAGTGATAGAGCGCGAGTTAAGCGAGAAGGGACTCCCTGAAGCGAAGGTTGTTATTCCGGTATCGGGTTATCTGTACTTTTCCGTTCCCAAACAGAAAAAAGATACGAAGTGTCACCTCGAGTATGTGGTGAAGGGCGAAACCCTGAAGCTACAGCTCCCCTGATTGTCCTGCCTCCGGCGTATGATCTGAAGTAAAAGCGAGCTTCCGATCCCAGATTCCCCGAATTACTGCGGCAACAACCCAAACACCGCAACACTGCTTGCCGTCCCGATATAGACCCGCCCATTCACCACCATCGGCGTAATGAAATGTCCCCTCACCGCCAAAAAGTGATCGCGATTATTAGCGGCCTGACTCGAATCGTACAGTTCCTTCCCCAGGTTTGTGGCATCGTACGCGAACACCGTCCCGGCACCCCAGTCCAGCGCCCACACGATTCCGTTCGACGTGCCGTTCGCCGAAATACTCGCCACCGCTCCACTGCTCCCAAACACATGGCTACTCTGCGATGATGGCGTAGTGCCCAGCTGCGCCTTCGTCACTGTGAACGCCTTCAACGTGTCGCCCGTCGGACAAATATAAACAGTCCCGTTAAAAAAGATCGGCGACGAGTGATTTTCATGCGAGCTGATCTGGATTTGCTGGAACACATCGTTCTTCGTGGCGTTGAACTGCCCCATATTGTCCCGGTCCACCACGTACAGGTTCCCGTCTTTGCCTGCTCCCAGCGCCAGATGCCGCGTGGTTCCGTTCGCGTCCATCATGTCTGGCAGCAGCAGTGGCGCCGCCGATCCAAAATCCACATCCCCGTTGTCTTCGTTGATGGTGTTGTACGGCGTGAAATAATCTGCCACCTTCAGTCCACTCGAAAATGTCAGCCGTACAAAGGAATTCCCGTAACTGCTGTTCGTTCCCGGCGTGTCTCCAAATCCGTTGCCGCTGATCACGTACACGCTTCCCGCCGCGTCCGCTGCGGGACCTCCTCCGCCCATCCACATCCCGCCGCCATGGTTGTTGGGAACCAGATCGATTACGCCGGTCTGTGCCAGCGTATCCGCGCTGTACGCGATCACCCAGGCGGAATATTCGCCGCAATCCCCGTCCAGCCCCGACCACGCGGTATAAATGTTGCCGCCACTTTCCAGCAGCGCCGCCCTGTCGTGGTGCACGTGTGGATCGAACGTGACCGTGCCGCCTTGGCTGTTCCCGCCGGTTCCCGGATAGGTCGCGGTAATCGTCGTCGGCCCGCCGAAAAGCTCTTTGCCCGTGGTCAAGTCCAACGCATGCAGCCGGTGGATGATACTTCCGGTGGACGACTTGGACATCGCCTCCACATAGATCGCATTGCGCCCCCGGTCGATCACCGGCGTCGACGTGATTCCATTGGGGTTGATGTTTCCGCACGGCAAGCTACCGGAGTCGGCTGGCGCTTCTCCACTCGGCAATAGCGACGATTTCCACAGGATCGTGCCGTTCGTGCCGCTGATGCTGTCCGCATCCACCGCGTACACGCTGTCGTTTTCCGTCGCCACGTACAGCACGTTCTTCGTTCCTTGCCCCGGAATCGCTAGCTGGCTCAGATAAAGCGTTTGGCCATCGATTTGCCCATCCACGCTGAACTCACCCACCTTGCCGAACGTCGTCGAATTCACGTTGCTGGTTGTCAAAGCTGTTTCCGCGGAATTCACTCCACTCCGCGAAATGTCATAGTGATGTGTCACCACGTCGGTCGACGCGGTGGTATTTCCAGTCACCGTCAACGTCGCCATGCTGCTGGTGATGCTGGCCGCCGTGTTACTCACCTTCACCTGGAACTGCTCGCCTGAGTTTGCCGCGGTTGTCGGAGGCGTCGTATAGCTTGCCGAAGCTGCGCCACTGATGGCCGTGCTCCCCTGAAACCACTGGTAACTTAGCGGTACGCTGCCCGTTGCCATCACGCTGAAAGTCGCCGCCTGTCCCACGGTCACGCTCGCATTCGCCGGCTGCGTGGTAATGGTCGGCGCGGTCATCATCGGATTGCTTCCGGATCCCGAGCCGTTACAGCCGAAGGCCGCGAGTGCCAAAGCAGCACTCAAGAGAAGGGAAGTCCGATGAAATGTGCCAACAGGTAGGTGCATGAGATTCAACCCAGGTAAGTATTCATTACCATCATAGAATTTGCGCCGACCTCTAGATTTAGCCCAGCGAATGCAATTGTCAAACGAAAACGTGCAGGCAAGGAGAGACGGATGGTGCCACAGGTTCAGCTTTACCGAACCTGGATCTTGCAGTTCTTCTCTGATCCGATTCTCACGAAGCAGACGAAGTGCGATCGCGTCCAGTCGCTGGCTGATTTATACAGATTTCAACGACGCCCCGGTTCGGAAGAACAGGTCTCGAAGTTTCTCCGGTCCCATCACTCGCCCCAACTCTCTGAACGCAAAGAAGGGAATGAACGCTAAGAAAATGATCAAGCTGCGGGCGAGCAGGTCGTCGAAGCGTACGTCGCGAAACGCTCCAACGATATCTTTTCCGTGGATCAGCCGCTTGACCACTTCTTCGACGATATGAAAGGCGAACACAAGCAGCCCATAGACAAAGGCTTTATAGATGCATGAATAGAACAATGGCTTGGCTTCATGCTTTTTGCCAAAGTGCACCGCTTCTCCGATGAGAATGATCTTCGTGATGATTAACGCGTTGAGCAGCGCAGCTCCGTAAGTGAAATACGAGATTTCGAACTTCTCCAGCAACAGCATGCTGTAGGTGGCCAGCGCGCAAAAGAAAAGAGCCAGATACAAAAAGACAAGGGTGATTTCCTTAGCCTCGCGGACAGCTTTCTGCTTCAAGTTGGTTTCGTTGGAATTTTCGGCACTCATGCTGCCCTCCAATTCTCGTCAGCAATCCCTGAAGGTCAGTTCGAAGAAGCGCTTGAGAACACACCCGAATTCCAGGTACCCCAGTGTGCGCTGCTGTCTCGTACGCCTAAAATTGTCAAAACTGACAGTGTTGGGTTCTAGAGAGGCTTTCTTTAGCGAGGCGCATCTCTCCGATCACCGCGTTTACCACGAGCTAACCCACACTGTTCAACGCAATTCTGGACGACACATGATGGTGATATGCTGTCGCCATGACCCAGGAGCAACGTCAACTCGAAGACAAGCGTGGTTTACGGTTTCCCTTCAAGGCGGATGCCGAGGTCGTTCTGCCGAGCAGCCCTGATAAGATTCCTGCTCGCGTGACGGAACTGAGCTTTCGCGGATGTTTCCTGGAGATTTCCACTACATTGCAGGAAAAACAGCGCATTCGCGTGAAGATCTTCCATTCCGACGACTTCTTCGAATCTTCGGCCGAAGTAATTTACGTCAGGCCCAATGGTGTTGGCTTAGTGTTCGGCAACATGGAGCCGCCTTTTCGCAAAGTCTTGCAAGCGTGGATTCTCGCTGCACTGGATGCTCAAGCCAAATCAAAGCGCCTGTAACGCGACGTGTTGATCGCGGCTCGCTCTTCTCCCCTAAACACGTTTACCATGCCTATCGATAGGCCTCGTCAGTAGACAAACTCGCCAACACATTTGCCTTCTGAACACCGATGCGTCAGCTATATTTTCTGAATGAAAGATTTCAGATTAGTCTAATAGTGAACTGCGATAGGTGGGCGTACCTCGAAGGGAGTGTCCGTGCGAAAGATCATATGGATGGCGGTCGTTCTCGGATTCCTCGTTCTGGTGCTAAGCGGAACTCGTGTCCTTGCTCAAGATTCCGAGGTTCTGTACACAAAAAAGTGCGCCGACTGTCATGCCAAGGACGGCAGCGGCCACACCGCCGTGGCAACGAAGCTCACCGTGCCCGACCTTCGATCGAAACGCATCAAGGACATGAGCGACGCCGACATCTACAATTCGATCGCCCAAGGCACGCAGCATAAGGAATACCCGCACGCCTTCCTGCACACCGGACTAACCGAGGAGCAAATCCAGGGTCTGGTAAAGTACATACGCGCCCTCAGCCAACAAGCCACGCCACACGCCGCACCCAAGCACTGACCCGAACCATCTTCCCAAAGATTCTTACCCGATGATTTCCCGCTCCTCCTGAGAATTGTGTTGCCCCTGGCGGGCTTGCTTTTTGCGGCGGCGATTTATCCGGTGGTGATGTCTTTATGGCCTCCAAGTCCGTCAGATGATACGGTCGACACAATGATGATAAGCCTGTATTTCACGTTGGGGATTTTCTTGCTTCTGGAGGCGCGTAAGCCCTCGGCGCATCGCAGCCTGATCGCGTTTGCGGCCTGTTCGAGTTTCGCTCACTCCGTTGTGATGACCATCCTGGGATTCCACCTCCCGGTTCAACGTACCGGTTTCTTCATCGCCTCGGCTGTGCTCATTGTCATTGGTAGCGCTGCTCGCGTTGGCTCCCCCGAAGCAATCAGCATGCCAGCCATTTCCCGCCAGTGCGTAGCCGCACTCTCGCGACAGGATCTTCGATGAATCGCGTCCTTGTCATTGGCGGCACCGGCACCGTTGGCCGCCATGTGCTTTCTCGGTTGTCCGCCAAAGGCGCACCAGTCCGCGCGCTCACTCGCAACCCCGACGCAAGTCACCTACCGCGGCACATCCAGGTGGTGCGCGGAGATCTCACCCTCCCCGAAACGCTTGATTCCTGCCTCGATGGTATCGACACCGTATTCCTTGTATGGACTGCCCCCGCGCTTACGGTTGCTCCTGCGTTGCAGCGCATCGCGAAGCACGCCCGGCGCATCGTGTTCCTTTCGGCCCCGCACAAAACGCCGCACCCCTTCTTTCAGCAGCCCAATCCGGCGCAACAGCTTGCCGCTCAAATCGAGCGCCTGATCGAAACCTCGGGACTCCAGTGGACCTTCCTGCGCCCTGGCATGTTCGTCGCGAACGTCCTGCGATGGTGGGCTCCACAGATTCGCGCCGGCGATCTCGTGCGCTGGCCGTATCTTTCCGTCCCAACCGCCCCGATTGACGAACGAGATATAGCTCGCGTGGCGGTCTGCGCTTTGTGCGAGGACAGGCACGCCGGAGCAGATTATGTTTTAACCGGGCCGCAATCGCTGACCCAGTTCGAACAGCTCTCCACAATCGGTCGCGTGATTGGCCGCTCGCTGCGCATCGAAGAAATTTCGCCAGATGAAGCGCGTCATGAATTGCTCAATATCATGCCTGCGCCCGTCGCGAACATGCTGCTCAATGCATGGGCTGCCGCAATCGGCCTACCGGCATTCGTCATATCGACGGTTGCAGACCTCACAGGAGCTCCCGCGCGATCCTTCGCCAACTGGGTGACGGATCACTCGGCAGAATTTCGCGCTTGACCTGAGCGAACCCACGTCTCACTCTCTGCTGCCGCAGCATTGACAGCCCCGGCTGAGCGCAATATAAAGGTTTGCGTTTGCCGCATCCTTTCATCCGGCCGGAGGAATCTCTCTGTTCGATCGCAGACACTTATTCTCAATGGCCGGACGCGGTGCCGTCCTCGCTGCAGCTCCATCGCTAAGCGGCGGCATGGCCACAACTCCTTCGCCTTCCAGCGAAGCGCTCGCCAATGCTGGCATCCTCAGTGTGAAAGCCTTTGGTGCTACTGGCGACGGCCAGACCATCGACACTCCCGCGATTAATCGAGCGATTGATACCGCCGCAGCCGCAGGCGGCGGTACGGTTTATTTTCCCGCCGGAACCTATGCCAGCTACTCAATTCATCTAAAGAGCCAGGTGTGCCTCTATCTTGACCAGGGCGCCACGATCCTCGCGGCATCCACTCCTTTGCAGGGCACTACCACCGGTGGTTACGACGCTGCCGAACCGCAAGGCGCCTGGGACCCTTACCAGGACTACGGTCATAACCACTGGCACAATAGCCTGCTCTGGGGCGAAGGCATACAAGATATTTCCATCCTCGGCCCGGGGCGTATCTGGGGTAAGGGGCTTAGCCGCGGCCACTCCAACGATATAGACTTGCCCGATACCACTAACCCCGGTGTGGGCAACAAAGCCATCTCCCTCAAGAATTGCCACAATGTCATCCTCCGGGACTTCTCCATTCTTAGGGGTGGATGGTTCGCCATTCTTGCCACGGGGGTCGACAACCTTACCATCGACAATCTCAAGATCGACACCAACCGCGACGGCATCGACATCGACTGCTGCCGTAATGTTCGTGTCTCCAATTGCGCCGTGAATTCACCCTACGACGATGGCATCTGTCCCAAGAGTTCTTTTGCCCTTGGCTATCCTCGTCCGACGGAAAACCTCACCATCACCAACTGTTTTCTCACCGGCAGCTATGAAATCGGCACCATGCTCGACGCCACCTGGAAGCGCATGCCTGATAGCTTTAGCATTCGGGCCACCGGCCGCATCAAATGCGGCACAGAATCCAACGGCGGCTTCCGCAACATCACCATTTCCAATTGTGTTTTCGAATACTCCCGGGGAATTGCCATCGAGACCGTCGACGGCGCGCAGTGCGAGGACATCACCATCACCGGTATTAGCATGCGCGGCACCGTAAACTCGCCGCTCTTTCTACGTCTCGGCCAGCGCATGCGCGGTCCAAAAGACGCCGCTGTCGGTACTCTCAAGCGCATCCTCATCAGCAATATCACCAGCTACGCTGCGGCTCAACTGCCTTCCATCCTCAGCGGCGTGCCCGGATACTTCATCGAAGACGTGAAAATCAGCGATGTCTATCTGCATCAGGTTGGCGGCGGCACCGCGGAGACGGCGCGCCTGCAGCCCCCGGAGCGCGAGAAGGAATATCCTGAGCCAACGATGTTCGGCCAGCTTCCTGCCAAGGGCTTCTTCGTCCGCCACGTCAAAAATCTCGAACTCAGCAACATCGAGATTGCCACGCAACAGCCCGACATGCGCCCCGCCTTTGCCCTGATCGACGTCGACGGCGCGGACCTGTTCCGTGTGCGCGCGCCTCATTCACCTTCCACTCCAGCCTTTTCCCTCAAGCAAGTAGCGAACTTCCGCCTCTTCGGCAGCCAATTCCTCCCCGACAAATCTCTCACCATCGTCCGCGAAGATCTCTTCTGACCTTCCTGTTGTTGCCCTTGTACATGTCAATCGCTGCGTGATCTACGTTCGTGTAATCGTGGGGGCTGACAGAAGTGGGTCGCGCTGCGTCGCCCACTGTCGGCCGCTCCCGAATTCTGATCGATTGTCATCCCGAGCGAAGCGAGGGATCTGCTTCTAACTGATAACTGAGACTAAGCACTCTCTAGCGGAGTTGCCCGATCCGATGGTCCAGGACAAGGTGGAGGACTAAGCACATCGCCACTGCGAACACCCGTTCCCAACGCTCGTCCTAACTAGTATAAGAGGACAGCTAACCGAACTGGTGGAACGAAGTCCTTCGCGTCACGCGCGCTTTTTTCTACGATTGGTATTCAGGAGGCTTAGAAATGGTACGAAGACGGAGCTTCGTAGAGATGCAAGCGGAGCAGGCAAAAATGACCGCAAGTTGGAAATCGGAAGGCCGCTTAAGCGAAGCGTGGGTTGTCGCCGATCCCGAGATTGTCGAGATTTTCTCCGCTGGAGTGGCTTTCGGCATGGAAGTGGGACGCCGTGGGCGCAGCGACCCTACTTATTCACCCGACGAATGGCGCAGAGCACTGCGTGAGGCCATAGAAAGAGCAGCAATCCTTGAAGCCAAGCTTGAAAAGGCTACCGGTGCAATGCTCAACGAACGGAAAGATTAACATTGTCCGGCTCTGCGTCACTCAGGACTTATGTAGCCAATTACCTTGAATTAGTTTGAGTGGCTTAATTGCCGCCGCAGGACCTCCGCCACCAGACCGACCAGTGCATATGTGGCGACGTTTGCTATGAGAGCCAAATGGAAGCTAACGGGGTAATACGAGCCGACAATCGCAACAGGGCAGGTTAGCCGAATAAGAGTGGACACCATCGGTTCTATCGGAAGGTCTTTGTTTCTCGCTAAGAAATAAACCGCCCAACGACTCGCAACGAGAAAGCCCGCGGCCGCCCATATTCCAATTCGGTATTTCATGCCGCACCTCCGGCTGTCTTTGTCGGATAGTCTCACAAAGTTCTGTATCTGTCAGGCCAACCCCGGCAAGTCGCGTGCCGGAAACTCGGGCACCGGGACCGCCATGCCGGTCTCCGTTTCAATTGGCTTCCGCAGTTTTTCCGGCGATCTCTTATGCGGCAAGAGACGGAGTGGCTATGAGTCCAACCGTAACCAGTTCGATTGTGTCCGCGTTTGTGTTCGGCGGCGGGCTGCTTGGGATGTATCTCCGCAACGTTTTCCCAAGGATCATCTGGGTGACGACTCAAAGGACGTCGTGAGGTTGGGAATGGGGCTGGTCGCTACAATGACTGCCCTTGTTCTTGGTTTGGTGATCACATCAGCAAAAAGCTCGTTCCATGCACTGAGCGATGAGATGACGGGAGCGTCTTCCAAAATCATCCTCCTGGACCGGGCCGCGTTGGCCCTCTATGGCCCGGAGACCAAGGAGGCCCGCAATCAGCTCCGCAGTTCCATCGCCGGTGTGCTCGACGGCATGGAGTCGAAAAAGTCAGCGAATTCCGCGCGATTGCGCATGTCCACCCGCGAGGTGGATTCTCTATACGAAAAGATTCAGGAACTCTTGCCGATGGATGACAGGCAGCGCTCCATCCAAGCTCGGGCTTTGGGCATACTGATTTCGCTGCAAGACCCGGTGGATGATGTTCAAACAGGAATCCACATCCATCTCCATGCCAATGCTCATTATTCGGATTTGCTGGCTCACTACCCTCTTCATCAGCTTTGGCCTCTTCGCCCCTCCCAATGCGACGGCGGTCACTGCTCTGTTAGTTTCCGTGCTTTCCGTATGTGGCGCGATCGGGCTGCAAAGACGACATCGGCGCCTAATCTGTAGGGATTGACCAAGCGGTGCAAATCGAGTGATGGCGGAGCCACCTGCGTTTGACTCAGCATCACGTGCACCTGCCCTCGGTGGTGTGTTTGGTGATTCGGCTCCAAAACGTTGCGTCAATCGCCCAGCAAGATGTGATTCAACAATCCGTGAATGCTGCCGAAAGATCCCGCGCGCGCCCTGCAGTACTCCGGATCGTCTAGTTGCGCACATTTCGCAAACTGTCGCTCGTTCGCCATTCGGTTGTACCGCGCCAGCATCTGAAAATGGTTCACTAATTCCATGCCGATGAGCTTATGCGCGATCCCAATCCCCGCGATTCTTACAAACCCGCCGTCAACGCCCTATTCCTCGCGGTGCACTTCTCCCATCGTGGGTTCTGCGCGGGAAAGCTCTTCAATTGTCCTCATCATCTCGTCATTTGCGGTGATCTTCCCCGTGCTCTCAGTCGCTGTCCAATTGAACGTCTCTTCTCCACCATGATTCGCCACTCACCCTCGTCCAAATTCGTGCTTGATTCGTCTGAGTTGCCGCTCATGCAGAGATAATAAGAATTGCTTCCAAGCTTCGCCGGGAGTTCCCAGCCCCAGTCTTCCTGATAGGGCAGGCTGGGTTCGACGCCTCGCTCAATGAGTTTAGTTCGAAGCCATGCAGCCAAATCCTCTCCAAAGCAACACGGATTGATGAAATGTTCTCCCACCTTTGACAGGTTGAATCGATTCGTCCTGAAAACAATGTGCGAGGCGTTCATCTGTCCTTTCAGGGAATCGCTGTCCTCCAGACGAGCCGGAAATCCTAAATCTACAGCTCACCGAGTCGCACACGTTCGCAACCAAACCCGCTTTACCGGTGACTACGTCTGTCGTGATTCAGCCCATTACTTCGCAGGGTCCACCAGTGCCTGATACACGGCCGCGTGGCTCCGGTACAGCAACGTGTGATTGTCAGGATTGGGCATTCGCTGAATCATGCCGACGAAAACGATATCGTTCGTTGGATCCACCCAAAACCACGTTCCCGCCGCGCCATCCCAAAAAAACGTTCCCTTGCCGTCCGGCATGCTAGCTTCAGGAGGATCGAAGATCACCGCGCAATTGAAGCCATAGCCAAAGCCCGGCCGCATGATGTGCTGCCCGATTCCGAATTGTCCCGTAAGAAGATTTGCCGGCAGATGATTCGACGCCATCAGCTTAACCGTGGCAGGTGCCAAAATGCGTTTGTCTCCGAGTTTCCCGCCATTGCCAAGCATTTGCGCAAAGTGATAGTAGTCCTCAGCCGTTGACACCATGCCGCCGCCTCCCGAAGGCACGGTAGGCTGGGTTGCGTAGTCTGGCGGAGCGCCCGCGGCGGCTGTCGGCACAAGCTGTCCTTGTGCGTCTACGTGGTAATTCGTGGCGAAGCGCGATCGCTTTTCCTCCGGAACAAAGAAACCGGCGTCTTTCATGTCCAACGGGACAAAGATGTGATCGCGCATGAAGTCCGGCAACGTCTGGCCGGACAGCTTCTCCACAAGATAGCCCTCGATGTCCATCGACACGCTGTAGGTCCAGCCCTCGCCCGGCTGGTAATTCAGTGGAATCGTCGCCAGCTTATTGATCATTTCCTGGAGGTTCGCCGATTGCATCGGCTTCTTCTCCTGGTACATGGCGTCGATTAGCGAGTGTCCGTTGCCATACGAGAATCCCGCGGAGTGCGTCATCAGCTCCTGTATCGTCGGTGGGTGATCGGGATCGACAAGGATTATCTTGCCGTCTGGGCTTACCCCTTTGAAAACCTTCAGCTGCGCAAATTCCGGAATGTACTTCGCTATCGGGTCCGATGGCAGCCATTTTCCTTCCTCATACAGGATCATCATCGCCACACCGGTAACCGGCTTGGTCATGGAGTAGTCGCGGAAGATCACGTCCTTCGTCATGGGAGCGCCGCTGGCCAGGTCCCGCTGGCCATAGATGCGATACTCCACCACCTTTCCGTGTCGCGCCAGGATCGTCGCGGCGCCAGCCAGTTGTTTCTTGTCAACTTCCCCTTGAATCAGCCTGTGCAGGCGCTCCAGGCGCTCACTGGAGAATCCCACGCTTTCCGGCTGTACTACGGTCATGTCGGGCGAACGAGGCGGAGACGTCTGCGCTCGGCAGGGAAGTGCGACCGCGAAAGCTACAAGGATTGCCATCGCCATCATAAGTCTGAACAATCTGAACATTGTTGCAGGTCTCCCGAGATTCCGAGTTTGCATTGCGACGTATTCTCTACTTTTTGACCACCACGTCTACCTCACCGGACTCTTCTTTCACCTTCGCCGTGCCGCAGCTCGTCAGCTTTCCATTCGCGCCGAATCGGCAACCGAACAACCCCGCTTTTTTTTCCCCGCATTGCCCCGCCTTCACCGCCACCACGAACCACCCCGACCCCGACGGCTGTCCCGCGTTATTTCCCTGGGTGTAAATCCCCATCAGCACATCGCCATTTTGTGAGCTTCCGTCGGCACACTGATAATTGTCCTGTTTGTAGGTGTAGAGGATTCCGCGCTTCTTATCGAACAGAAACTGGGTGTCCTCTTCCACTCCATCGCCGTCGATGTCCACAAGGTCCGTCCAGTACGCCGACGGCGCGGAAGCTTTCACCGACGCCGCCCCAGTTCCGATCGTTGTTTTTTGGCTTTGATTTTTTGCCGCTGGACTCGGCGTGGGATTCGCCGCCTTCGCCGCCGCTACCGGACCTACATTTACCGATGCCGTTGGCGTCGGCATCGGTCCTGGCGGCAGACCCTGCCCTGCCGCCAACGCTGCCATGCCCCCCGCAATAATCATTCCCGCCCAGTTCCATGACTTTTTCATTTCATTCCTCCTGTGTGCGCCCTTTACTCTACACCGGTCCCGATAAGTTGGATAACCGTCCATCATATGGGCACTATGAGCCACTTGCGCGCGAACCGAGTCCATCAGGAGTTGACTCTCGCCTGATGCTGATAGCAATCCATCAGCGAGCCCAACTGTATTAACATGCTCGGACTTGCTGTTCTCACTGGTTCTTTGTGGCAAGAGGACAAACGTAAGGAGAAAGATTATGAAGTACAAAATGACGGGAGCGGCGGGATTGGCTGGGGCCTTTGTTGCGGGCATGGTAGTGGCGACGGCGTTGAGTGGGGGGATGGCTGCGGCTGGGGCGAAGACGGTGGCGGCGGCGCAGGGGCAGCAAGTTACCCTGCAGAGGGTCTTCAGCCCGACAGTGACGGACGAGGACATTGCTCTGCTGCGGAAAGACGTGCGGGCAATGAAAATGGAGGTGATTGGGCAGAATATGTCGCTGTCGGATACCGAGGCGCAGAAGTTCTGGCCCATCTACAAACACTACGCGGACGACTTGCATGAACTGAACAACTCGAAGTATGCCCTGTTGAAGCAGTACGCGGAGACGTGGGCAACGATGACGGACCAGGACGCGCTGATTTATGTGCGGCACTGGATGGAGGTGGACGCTGATGCGCAGGCGTTGCGGCTGAAGTATGTGCCGGCGGTGACCCAGGCGTTGCCGGGGAAGAAGGCGGCCACGTTTTTTCAATTGGATCGGCGGCTGTCCATGATCGTCGATTTGCAATTGTTTTCGCAGGTTCCGTTGGCACATGTGAAGGAGTAGAGGGGAAGAGATACTCAGAAATCAGATACGCGGAAGCGAAGAGAGGAACTTGCCGCCGATTCCGGGCGACACGCTACTCGGAAATAAACTCGTCACCGATTTTCTGCCGTACCCGTTCGGGATCTTCTCTCAAGAGCGCGTTGGATGACCCGAGCATTTGAGCTGCTGACTTTTGCTTTGAGCCTGAAGTGTCTGGCCAACCTGGATCGCTCCTGCGGAGGTACCTAATCGTGGATTCCGATCATGAGCCCGCCGGGTCCGGGCAAGCGCACGCGGCGAACTTCAGAGAATCCCGCATCCCGCAACCAAGTCGCGTATTCCGATTCACCGTAGCAGCTGCCCGCTCGCGTCCCCACCAGCATATTGAGCGAGAAGAGAGCCGCGGCGCGCGGAGCGGTCTTGCTTGACTCCAGAATAAAGTCCTGCACGACCAATCGCCCCTTGGGACCAAGTGCGTCGTGGACCCGACGGAATAACTTGCGGTTTTCTTCGGGAGAAAATATATGGCAGATCGCAAGGACAAGAATCAGGTCGTAATTCTCTCCCAACGGATCGCGCAGCATGTCGCCCACCCGAGTAGTGATACGGTCTTCCAGTCCAGCTTTCCGGATGTTTTCTTGAGCGATAGGAACGACACCGTCTAGATCCAGAATTTCTGACTTTAGCCCGGGTAGGGCGCGCGCGAAAGCAATGGAATAGGCTCCCGATCCGCCGCCCAGATCCAACACACGCCTGATTCCATCAGTTCCTACCGCCTTTACCACCGCACCGGCCCGCTCCTTGGCATTGCGGTCCATGGCGGCAATGAAAGCCGACACCCAGTTGGCTTCGCGAATGCGAGCTTCGACCGAGGTCCCGGTGCGCACACACTCTGTCAATGTGGACCAACGATGCCACAGGTTAGCGATGTGGAGAAGGCCGCCGCGAGCGTCGTCGCGCGAGCCTTTCGCGAAGAATCGGGCGGTCTCAGCAGTATTGAAGAACGTGCCATCTCTCTTTTCGAGCAGCTTCAGACTGACCAGCGCATTCAGCAGCATCTCTGTTGCTCGGGGATCAGTGTGAATTATCTGCGCCACGTTCTCGGCGGAAGCACCGCTCGCCACGGCCGTAAAGATGTCGAGTTCGAGCGCCGTGAGTGTCGCCCGGCTGGACATGAAAGCTCGCATCATCTCGTTTAGTTCTTCGGGAAGGATGCCGGCTTCATCTCTGGCACTAACCAGTGCCCGATAGTGTTCCCTGTGCTCCGTCGTCGCCAATTTCATCGCCGGGGAATCGCTCCACACTAGGCGTTCTACTGCCTTGCCGGACCGTAAGTGGGAATCCACGATCTCCGGAACATCGTCCTCCTTGACCTTGTGATACCAGACACCGTCCGGATAGGTGATCATGATTGGGCCGTCATCACACAAGCCGAGGCAACCGCACGTCGTCAACTGAACTTCGTCGTCCAACCCTTGGGATCGTAGTTCGCGCTCCAGGGACTGCAAGACCCGAAGGGATCCGTTATTGGGGCATGACGTGACTCCCTCTGGCTTCTGCTGCGTGCAGATGAATACGTGGTGACGAAACGGCTCCATTTGTAATGCTCCTGCGGTCCGCGGGAAGAAAGCTGGCTTGCTTTCGAAGAACAGTTTGTAGCATGCCAAGCCCGCCCAGAGCGAGATCACCTCAAAGTCTGTTCGGGTTGAGCCTCATCCGCCGTGATTCAGGTCACAAACTTGCAGCGGAACCGTCCAACATGCCTCTCGGTTGCAAGGTGAAAGGTGCTCCCAAGGAAATCTGCCTAAACGCGGTAACTCCTGGAGCTCACCGGTAACTTGACGCGTCGATGCAACACCATTGATCAGGAGTTACAAAGGCCAAAGGTCGTCATCCACACGACCCAAACGGCTCGTCAACTGTCGGATGCGCTAGCTTAGTACTGCTATTCGCAAATACAGTGACGTATTTTGGTGACTCCAAATGCCTTATACCTGGTAGAGTTGGCATCAGGAGGATTATCTCTGATGCCGCGATACAGCCCCTATTGCGTGGTTTTGTCTAAGGACGAACGTCAACATCTGAAGTCGATCACGCGCCAATATACGTCACGGTATTGCGATGTCATTCGCGCCAAAATCATCCTGCTTGCCTCCCAGGGCCTCTCCAATGATGTAATTGCCTCGCGACTCGACACACCACGCCAGATCGTCAGCAAGTGGCGCAAGCGCTTCTGCCTGGCCCGCTTACCCGGCCTCGAGGATGAACCTCGAGGCGGGCGTCAGGCCCGCTTTTCCCCCCAGTCTCGTCGTGCAGGTAAAAGCTCTCGCTTGTCAGCTGCCGCATCGCAAGGGCCTGCCCCTCTCTCGCTTCTCGATTGCCGACATTCGGCAGGAAGTTCTCGCTCAGGGGCTGGTAGCGGAGATCAGCGGAGCCACCATCTGGCGCTGGCTCAGCCAAGACGCCATTCGACCTTGGCGTTATCGAAGCTGGATTTTCCCGCGCGATCCATTGTTTCTGGAAAAGGCGGCTCCGATCCTCGATCTCTACCAGGGTGTTTGGCAAGGACAACCCCTGGGTCCTCAGGATTTTGTACTTTGCGCTGACGAAAAGCCGAGTATTCAAGCACGACGTCGGAAACACCCCTCGCTTCCTCCTGCCCCCGCCCTTCCAGCTCGCATCGAGCACGAGTATGAGCGCAAGGGAGCGTGGGTCTACCTCGCCGCCTGGGACGTCCGGCGCGCCAAAATCTTCGGTCGTTGCGCACACCGGAACGGGATCCAACACTTTGATGGTCTGATCGGTGAGGTCATGGACCAAGAGCCCTATCGCTCGGCTAAACGTGTGTTTTGGATCATCGATAATTGCTCGGTGCATCGCGGCCAGAAGTGTGTCCAACGACTGCAAGCCCGCTGGCCTTCGATTGTTCCGGTTCACACTCCGAACCATGCCAGTTGGCTCAACCAAGTGGAGATCTACTTCTCCGTCGTTCAGCGCAAACTTCTCACGCCCAACGATTTCCACTCTCTGGTCCAATTGGAAGAGGCGCTACTGGCCTTTCAGCAACGCTATGAGAAGTCCGCTGCTCCGTTCCAGTGGACCTTCACCCGCGAGGATTTGGCAAAGCTTATGATCCGTCTCCGCGCCAGGGCTCTTGCTACGGCGGCTTGAACCCCCGCAAAATACGCAAAATACGTCACCGTAATTCCGGACGACGGTACTTAGCTAGCGTAGGGGCGCAGTTCCGGGAATCGCAATGGGCGTCTTGATGTCTTGAAGTTCAGGAGGTATGCCAAGAATGGCGTTGGTATTCTGGCCCACAACGACCAGCCAATTCCCATTTTTCTTTTCCGCGACGAGCGTCATCATCCCATAGCGTGGCTGACGCGGCGTGCCATCAGGATTCTTGTCTCCCACCATTTTCCAGCTCCAATGAACAACCGCCATATCCGGTCGTAGAAAACGGGTTGTGCTTTCAAGAGCCGTGAGTGTGGAGTCTTTGAAGCGACCGCTCAACAGCCGTACATGGAATGTTTCGAAGTTGGCCCTGCCATTCAAGTTGGTCGTGGCAACCGTCACGAAATCAACGTCCTGAGCCATAATTGTGGCCAGCGCGTGCCCATCGTGTTTGGCCCATGCGTCGCAAAATTCCTGCGGCAGTTTGCTCACTGCTTCTTCTTCTGTTTTGGACTGAGCGAAGGTGTTCGAGGTCGATGCGAGAGGAAAACATAGCAATGCAGCCAGGAGATATTTCATTCAAATCTCCTTTTCAACTTCGACGACGAGACAGATTATACTCCACGTTCACGACGGAACTCCTCGTCGGTCGCTAACCGAATTTGTGTGGATTGCCCATGAAGTCTTTGGTCTTTGCTCTCTGTGTTGTGTTTGCGTTCGGCGGTTTGCGCGCGCAGCAGACTACCTGGCAGCCATCGCCGGGACATACGCAGGTTCCGATATGGCCGGAGGCCGTGCCTGATCCGCAGCCTGTCGCGGGGCCAGAGGCCGCGGAGACGTCAGGGAAGGACTTTCTTGTTGCTGGCAGGCCGGCGGTTGGCGTGAGCAACGTGACGCGGCCTACGATGACGGTCTATCCGCCGGCGGGGAAGAATACTGGCGCCGCGGTCGTCGTTTTCCCTGGCGGGGGCTATCAAGGGCTAGCCATCGATCTGGAAGGCACGGAAGTCTGTGATTGGCTGACGCCCAAAGGCGTCACGTGCGTGCTGCTGAAATACCGCGTGACGGATGTCGGGCCGTATCCTAAATCGGGGCCGTATCCGGAATCACCGATGGCGTTGGAAGATGCTCAGAGGGCAGTGGGACTGATGCGTTTTCACGCCGCGGAGTGGCACATCGATCCGCACAAGATTGGTGTGCTTGGGTTTTCGGCAGGCGGACATCTGTCGGCAGCAATCAGCACGCATTTCGCGAAACGCTTGTACCCGGCTGTCGATGCCGCCGACAAAGAAAGCTGCCGCCCGGACTTTGCGGTGGCTATCTATCCGGGACACCTGTCGCTTTCCGCGGCGGAATGGGATGCTAAGCAAGGCACCAAGAAGTTTGTCGTTCGTCATCCGCCGAATGCCGATAAAGAACTTGCGTTGAATCCCGATATTCCTGTCGCCAAGGAGACGCCGCCTACATTTTTGCTGCAGGCGGAGGACGACCACGTGGACAACGTGGACGACTCGCTGGCCTACTACATTGCTCTGAAGACCGCTGGGGTTCCGGTGGAGATGCATTTGTATGCGCAGGGTGGGCACGCGTTCGGGCTGCGGCGCACCGAGCTTCCGATAACGGCGTGGCCTCAGTTGGTGGAAACGTGGCTCGGGACGATCGGAATCATTCCGAAATAGCTGTTCTGGTATCGCCTACAACCATTACTTAGGATGCGACGCGCTAAACTTCGCCTTCGCGACAAGATACTTTCCCTCGTCCGGATCTACTGGGCTGATAGCGAACTCGTCGTAGGACACTGCCGAGACCACATGAGCACCAAAATAGTAAGTTTCGCCCGCCCTCGCTCTTAGTTCGTGCAAGGAAACGGAATTCAACACGCCTATGTGGCCGATTGCACATGAGTGGTGCTCACCCGGATGGATCGAGATGGAGAAGTAGGTTCCGCGGGTATCAACTATGATGGCGATGGCGACAAGTAGTCGTTCGCGACTGCGCATGGAGCAATACCAGGCGGGACAAAAGGAGAGAGGCGCTCGGCAACTTCACAAGCGCCTCCTCTATTGCGTCAACGTAAACCGTACCTCACTGGATCACCTCCTTCTCGGCAAAAACGCCGATATCGACCAGATGTCGAGTGCTAGAAGTATACCGCGTGATCAGGAAAATGTGCCCAGCAGATTATGGCGTCGTCCGCCGTCCTCAGAAGCTCGCAACCGCTGCGGTTTCGCTCGGGCACGTTTCGAATATTGGCAGCAGCCGCGAAATCTCCAGGGCTCGCTTCAAGTTCGGCCCCAGATTACAAAGCTTCAGCCCTCCGCCTTTAGCCTTTGCCTTTCGATGCGTTTCGATGAGTGCTCCCAAGCCCGCGCTGTCAACATAATTGACGTGTTCCAGATTGATGACAATCCGCGCGGCGCCGGACGCCAGGAGATTGTCGATCACCGTAAGTAATCCGCTGCTCTCTTGTCCGAGCACAAGACGCCCGCTGAGCGCCAGAAGGTAGATTCCGTTCATCTCACGCTGTTCTATTTCCAAAGGCATCGTTTGCCTCCCTAAGGACCATCATGCCGATTCGCGAATGTATCCATACATAATAGCCTCCAGATTTCCCGATACCAAACGCTCGTCAATGATCCCCGTCCCTGAGATGGGTCGGGTGGCCCAACCTTTGCGGTTTTTTGCTAAGGGTGGGTCCGCTCTTCTCTTGCGTTGTTTCCTCCTGAGAAATTCCGAAACCAAACGCAGGCAGTCGCTGCCGCAAGCACCGCAAGACCGGCTTTGTTTTCCGGCACGGTTGCGGCATTCTATAGCACGCCATGTCCAAACGCCCAAAGGCCGGTCCGATACTCCACCCGACCTTGTTCGAAAATGAACAAGCTGGAACAGCCAAGTCAGCCCGTAAATAAGGTCAAAGTCGAGCGGCCGTACTTCGCGCCTGCGCTTCTGCTTGGCACTTCATCCTTTACCGCGGCTGGCTGGCAAGATTCCTTCTATCCACCCGGAACGCAGCCTAACAAAAATGACATTCCGGTGGATGAGTTCCGCCGTCGCCTCCGCCTCTTCTTGAATCGCTTGAAAGATCAGCCGGCCGTTCGCTTTGCCGTCGAAATACGCAACAAGGCTTGGCTCGATAGAAAACTTGTCGATCTGCTCGGCGAACACAATGTCGCCCTGGCGTTGACGGACCATTCCTACATGCCGAGACCGTGGGAACGTATAGATGGACTCGATCTAGCAACAACTGATTTCGTCTATGTGCGTTGGCTTGGAGACCGAAAGGGAATTGAGGCCTTGACGACCACGTGGAACAAGACAATCGTCGATCGCACTGAGGATCTGAGGAACTGGGCCGAGTTATTCCGCCAATTCGTCTCGAGAAATCTTAAAGTTTACGCTTACGCGAATAATCACTACGCCGGGCACGGCCCAGGCACAGTAAAATTGTTTTGGGATTCTTGGCAAAAAAGGTAGAACCATCCTTAATCTGCTCGAAAATGCGCTCGCGAGCCTCGTTGGGCAGTTGGAACAAAATCGTTCGCTGCACGAACCGCTTCATCTGCGTCAGCGGTTCGAGGCCCTAGACCACCTTGATACCTACCTCGCGGATGAAAAACCCATCGCAGCACAGCTTCATCACCGCGCCAGGATCATTTACGCTCAGTTGGAGTCTCTTAATTTCCGACTCTACGAGTCGATCCGTCGGGATATTCAGCGCGGCGCTGGCGCAGCTAGCCTCCTTGAGTGGATGCCCAATTGCCACACCTCAGCTAGTCTCATGAATCGCACAGGTTATGATCATCTGGACGAATTGATCAGCGGAGTCTTGCAGTTTGAAGAGCCATCAGCTGAGCTCACCCAGCTACCGTCCGAAATGGTGGCTTATCAGCCCACGCCGGCGCGCCATATCTTTGATTTCATCCGTCGAACAGCACTCAATGAACGCGACTCCCTCATCGATCTTGGCTCCGGCCTGGGTCATGTTACGTTGATGGCTTCCATTTGCACCCGCGCCAGTTGCACTGGCATCGAGCTCGAGCCTTCCTATGTCGAGTGTGCCCGCAAGTGCGCTCAGTCGCTAAAACTGAACGACGCGAGGTTTGTCCAGGGCGACGCCCGCGCGGCGGACTTGTCCTGCGGCACCGTCTTCTATTTGTTTACACCCTTTGTCGGCACCATCCTGCGAGACGTGCTGAACTCCCTGCGACACGAAGCCGTTAGCCGAGAGATTCGAATCTGCACATTTGGCCCGTGCACGCCGGTCGCCGCCGAAGAGACGTGGTTAAGCGTCATTGGCCCGTTAGAAACAGACAGAATCGCTATATTCCGCTCTCGCGATTAGCGGGCCTACCCTTTGCCGGTTTTGCAAAGGGCGGGTCCGCTCTTCCCCTGTCCGCAGTACATGAGAATCGGGCAGGTGGCAGAGGGGTAAGCCTCGAAACGCCTTTTGGCGCCGCACTCTTTGGGAGTGGTTCATAAAGGGTACGGTTTTTGTCTTTTCTCTGGATCGTGGGCGGGCTCAGATTGCACCGACCTGAACACGTCCGCCCGTGTCTCACCGTTTCTGTTAAGCGTGCAGCGAGGACGCAAGTAGATACGAAGGGTGCTTCAAGCCGGTTGGCGCATAGAACTCCTCATGCGTCGCCCGGAAACCGAGTTTCACCAATAGTCGTTGCGATACAGAATTTTCCGGATGATGTCCAGCGAAGAGCACCCTCGCACCGATCTCCTCGAAGGCAAATTGGACAACGCCACGCCCCGCCTCCTCTGCCAGGCCCCGACCCCAATAGGGCGATCGCAGATGAATCCCCAATTCGTACACCAGATCTTCCATCCTATAGGGCCGCAGACCGGCGCAACCGACGTGCTCGTGATCTTCCAGCAAGAAAATCGGCCAATACTGCACCTGGTACTCGCGTGACAATGCAATTTCTCTGTCCAGCCTGTCTTGTATCTCTCGATTCGTGAACGGGCCACCGATAAATCGAGTCACCTCTGGCTCTCCCCACAGTGCTATGGCCAGATGTAAATCGCCTGCCGACCAATGATCGAATCCCAGTCGTGCCGTTCTCAAAAAGTAGCGTCTCATCTTTCGCCGAGCTTAAGCGTCGAAATTCCCGCCGTCTTGAGTCAACGAGCTGGCCTTTCGATCACCGTTGCGGGACTTCCGCTCATTGATGCCCAAAGCAGAAAGCCTCCGTTCTACGTGCGGCGCTGACCGAGCACCGCCTGCATACCGCACACAACGTATCCCCGCGACGACACCGCAGATAGGACCCCCGACCGATAGCAACTGTGTCTCCGCGAGTTGTTTTCTTTTCATGCGAAGAGAATTGCCGTGCGACCGGCGATGCACTGCTCCGTTCTCAACACCATCGAGAGCATCCGCACAGGCCGTCGTCTAGTGGTTCAGTTGTTGCAAATCCCCTGACTTCATTATCTTCTTCGCTCCCGTTCTCAAATCAAACAGAATGAAGTCCCTCGAACCAGATTGCTGTTGTGTGACGAGCTTCTGCGCTTCCGCGACATCGTCCGCCGCTCCAATCCAAAACAGGCCGCCATCTTTATCTATTCTGAAAATATCGAAGCGAGGGATGGTCATGGGGAGCCCCTCCTCACAAAGGTTCGTCTAACCTGTCGGGCTAGTCTGGGATGGTAAGCCTACTCCACAGATGCCGCCGAAACAAGAGGTGGACCCGTAGATCCAGCGGTTCGGCGGTCGGCCCAGAGCTGGGCTTTTATCCTGACGAATATCCAGCATGCAAGTTAGAGCTGGTCTTGCAACGTCTCGGTTCCTAGTCACATTAGGGGTTTCTCGCCGCTTACCGGTCAGTCTTGATCTTCAATCCTTCTTCTGGTTCAACGTGCACAAGAACCTCCGCAACTTGCGGCAATGTTCTCAGCACCTCGTCCTCCACCTGGTGTGATAATCGATGTCCTTCGCGCACGCTCATTTCCCCCTGCACCACAATATGCAGGTCGACGTAGTACGTGAATCCCATTTTCCGAACCAGGCACTTATCCAACCCAAGCACGCCCGTCACCCGCTCCGCTGTTTCTCTTACCCGCGATTCCAGCGTACCGTCCGGCGCTATGTCACCAAGTTCAAGCATCGCAGGTCGCAGTTGCTTCCAAGCGTTGTAAAGAATTACCAGCGCAGCACACACGGCTGCCCAGCCATCGGCCGCCTCCCACCCAGGTCCTCCCAGTATCGCGATAGAAATGCCAACGAAAGCAAACGCCGACGTGAGGGCATCAGTTCGGTGATGCCACGCGTCACTTTTCACGGCCAGGCTTCCCGTGGATTCTCCGACCGAATGTACGTGCCGGAACAGCAGCTCCTTGATGATCAGTACTCCCGCCAGCACGACAAGGGTGTAGGGCGCAGGTGCGGCGTGTGGTGCGGCTATTTCGCGAATACCTTGATAAATGATGCCGAAGGCGGCTGCCATCAAGGCCAGACTGACAACGAACGCTGTTATGGGTTCGGCTTTCCCGTGGCCATAGGGATGGTCTGCGTCCGGCGGCTTTGCCGCGATTCTCAGCCCAAAGTAAACGACTAAGCCGCTGAGCACATCGGTGATCGATTCGACGCCGTCCGCAACCAGTGCAAAAGAATTCCCAAGTAAACCAGCGCAGCATTTTGCAAGGCCTAGCCCCAGATTTACGCCGATACCCAGCACCGTGGACTTCGTGCCCCGCTCGACACTTTTCTCAGGATTGCCATTGCGCTTCATAGCGGGGCATCAAGCGAGGTGCGCTCGCAGTTCACGGCGCTTTCACTTTGTCGGGCGGTTCGGTGGGCTCGCTGAATGGCAGGTCCACCGTCATCGGGCTATGATCCGCAATCGGCTCCGGCGGGCAGTTATTAAGGTTAACGAGCGTTCGCGCGAAGTGCGGTGCAAACAGGTACAGTCCTTTCGTGTCACGCGGCGTATCAATGCCCGCCTTCACAAAAAACCAATCCAGCTTGAATTTCGCCAGCTTAACATTCCCCCATATCAGTTCCGCCGCAAATGTCGGTTTGAATCCCTTGCCTTGCCTTTGATTCGAGTCCGCCAGCGTGCCCGAGGTTCCGTTGACGGTGCGCTGCGGGACACCGCGAAAATCAATGGCCTTTCCATCCGCAAAGCGAAATTTCTCCAGCGTCGTGAAAAATCCGCGCTCCAGATTCGCGGAAGCGCCCGGGATGTTTGCGGAAATAGGATCAATCCGGTACTGAATGCCGGAAAGACTCAGTGCCGCTTTGGCGCCGCTGTAAATCATGCCAACTCCGGTCGCCCATTGAACTCCTTTGGTCGTCCAGAAGTCCAGGCTGCCATAACGCTTATACCTAAATAATGCACACAATTCGGCCTTGTGACTGTGCAGTCAGCTTCGGCTGCCACGATCTTTTTTGATTTTTCCCTTGATGGTCTGTGTCGGCGTTCTCCCGATGTTGTAACCTAAATTGAGCGATTTTTTGATTGCTGTCCAGTTTTTGACCCAGAAAGGACAAG
>Ga0074045_10001107_pt1 | contig 26165 bp, 27 predicted proteins | sample BogForMeECP23OM2_FD_94442 | JGI IMG/M metagenome (GOLD analysis project Ga0074045, IMG submission 94442) | Bog forest soil microbial communities from Calvert Island, British Columbia, Canada - Bog Forest MetaG ECP23OM2 | ecosystem: Environmental > Terrestrial > Soil > Wetlands ... | reverse complement strand
TCATATATAATTTATATCTGTCCACCCCGATGAAAGCCAAAGAGATGAGATCCGTAACAGCCATTATTATTTCGTGTGTCGTGCCGCCGATGCTCAATATTCTGGAGCCTCTCTGCATCAAGTATTTTAACATCAAACCGCTCATAGTAGGCCCCGGAATCAAGACGGGGATGCCTATATTTTATGATAATCCCAAGGAGGTTGGAGCGGACAGAATCGTAAACGCCGTGGCAGCTTACGAAAAATATCACAAAGAATGTATTATCGTTGATTTCGGCACCGCGACTACTTTTGATTATATTTCTTCCAAGGGAGAATATATGGGAGGATGTATCGCTCCCGGAATTGTCATTTCCAGTGAAGCTCTTTTTGAAAAGGCTTCTAAATTGCCGAGGGTCGAATTCAGCAAACCCAAAACTGTCATTACCAAAGATACGGTCAGCGCCATGCAGGCGGGGATTATGTATGGTTACGCGGGGCTTGTGGACGGTATTGTCGATAGAATGAAAGCGGAAGTAAAAACCCATCCGCTGGTGATCGCCACGGGAGGCCTGGCCAATATCATAGCGCCGGAGACGAAGACGATTGAAAAAATTGAAGAGATGCTGACATTGGACGGTCTGCGTATAATCTATGATCTTAATAAAAAATGAATTTGAATAAATTATGTTGAATGTTGGATTGACAGGCGGTATCGCCTGCGGAAAATCAACGGTGGCGAAGATGTTTGTGCACAGGGGAGCGCACCTGATTGATTTTGATAGGCTTACTCACGAAGCGCAGGAACCGGGAAAACCGGCATGGGAGAAAATTGTTGATTATTTCGGCAGGGAAATTCTCCAGTCGGACAAAAAAATAGACCGCGTTAAACTGGGCAATATTGTTTTTGCCGATAAAAAGAAACTCAATAAACTCGGTAAAATTGTTCATCCTTTAATTTATCAAGAGTGGGAAGCGCGTCTTGAAAGAATCAAAAAAAAGGAAAAACATGCCATTATTCTTTCTGATGTTCCTCTTCTGTTCGAAGGGAAAATGCAGCATTTTTTTGATCTGACCATGGTGGTTCTGGTTTCGCAGGAAGATCAGATAATCCGATTGATGAAGCGCAACGGGTGGAGCCGGGAAGAGGCTCAAAGGAGATTGAACAGCCAGATGCCGGTTAGTGAAAAAATCGCGCTGGCGGATATTGTCATTGATAATAAAGGAACCGTCGCCGATACGGAAAGAAAAGTGAATGAAGTATGGCAGGAACTATTGCAGCGTGAAAAACAAAAAAATAAATAAAACCGATTAAAATGTTAATGAAAAGTAAAATATCCGCCGGGAATAAAAACCATTGCCTTTCCTGCGGCACGACAAAAAATATTAAAAACCGCCGCTATTGCTCCATAAAATGCCGCCAGCGCCTGAGGCAGAAACTCAACATGAAGAGCGGCCTGCTGCAGGCTTTAAATACGCGTTACGCGACTTTTTATTTCTCCGACACAAATATTGTTCTGGATATTGTGCCTCGTGGGATCAAAGAAGTATTCCGCTACGAAAGCAAGCGTATAACGGGTAGTAATCCGGCCGCCGATTTCACGATAATGACCAATAATCTGGGGGAGGCCTGGTGGGCGGAGTCGCGGCGGACGAACAAGAATTATCTGGCATCTGCGTGTGTTTTGAAGTTAGCGACACGCCACGCTATTTCAGACGGATCACAGCGTCCCAGATTAATAAGGATTCCCGCCATAAAAACGGAATCCCTGAATTGCCTGCAAATCAATAAGGCTGATCTTCACTCCCATGAATTAAACAAGATCATAAAAAACGCCTACCGGCGGCAGGTTAAAATCCACCATCCCGATCTGGGCGGGCAGGCCGCGACTTTCAGAAAAATTCATGACGCTTACAAAGAACTTTTACGCTGGGCGGACAATCCTGCATTTGTCCGGCGCCGCGGCTTTCCGGATAAATGGTATTATAATGGTGAAAATGAAAAATGGGTTCAACCGGTATCCGCGCGTGATTAAATTTATAAAATAATTATTGCCGGTGGGCTTTTAACTCTTCTGGTGTGTTGAGGTTGAGAAAAAGGCGTCCGTCTTTGTCGAACGGTTTTATTTTTTCTTCCGTAATGCGGAGTATTCGCCCCTCTTTGTACAATCCTGTAATCTTGAGTTCATCGGCATCGATCATTCGTTTCATAGCCAAAAGACAGTTCCTGGAATAAAGCGCGTGCAGGGGCTGGAATCCTTCGGGAAGTTCGGGAACGATAATGTCATATCTGCCCCTTAGATCAATCATATAAAGTATAAAATCTTTATTGAGATAAGGCATATCGCAGGCGCTGACAAATGCGTAAGAATTTTTCGCGTAAAACAGACCTGTGAAGATTGCTCCCGCCGGACCCTTGTCTTTGTAAATATCCGTAACAATAGCGGCGCCGGGAAATTCAATATAGGCAAGAGGATCGTTTGTGACGATAATCATTTCGTTGAAGATCTGACGATAAATGTTTAGCGTTTTTTCAATCAGGCGTATTCCATCAACTAGCAGAAATGCCTTATTGACGCCCATGCGGGAATTTTTACCGCCTGCTAATATGATTCCGGTTATATCTTCCATAATTATTATTTTGAATTTGTGCTTATGTTATCTTTATCTCTGAATCTCTGCACATTGAGCATAAATATTTCCAGCTTGTTTATCACGTTGGGCGGTAAAAGATTTCCGTCAATTTCTACCGACATTATCGGGTATTTTTGTTCTCTTGCCCACGGAGTCAGAACACCTTCAATCACCCGTCCGATCAGACAGGAAAAAGGAGAAATGTTAACGATACCTGAATATCCATCCATCATCGCAGTGGCGGCGGCGCCGCTTGAGATGCTTATTTCAGAATAAAGCTCCCGGCTTACAAAGTGTTTTTCGGTATTTTCCATGATCTCCCGCATATTTTGAGGAGAATCGGGAATCAGCCCGGTCAAAGCCAGTATCCCGTGAATATTTTTTTCCACATTATACTTGTATGCGTGTTCAATATTCCACTTTATTAAATCCATAAATTCTCTGGCGGCAGGGCGGCGATACCAGGGAAGCAAACTCAATCTCTTTTTAAGTTCATTATAACGCATAAAATCGCAATAATAAACCCATTCGGAAACACCCGATACCTTCCCGATGATTCCGCGACGGCTGAAATGCTGAATTAATTCATCCACGGCAAAATCATCGCGCCGCACGTAAATCTCTCCTACAATCATAACCTTAGGACATTTGTCTATATTATTCTTTAATGGTATTTTAGCAATATCAGCGGATATTTCCCTTAAAACAGGTAGCATTTTGGTAACATCTTTTTCGGCCACATTAATCATCTTTTGCCAGAGCTTATCGTAATCCTTCATTGCTTGTAACGGGTCAGCCGCGCATGTTTTTAAGGATGTTTCTATGTCTTTCATATAATCGCCCAAAATAAATGCCCACCAGGCATATTTGGAAAATTCCGGTCCAAGCTCATTGTAGGAATTATCAGAATCCAGCGTGAAAACGACGACGTTTTCCATGCGCAAATCCCGGAAAAGGTTTTCAAAGAAGACAAAATACTGGCCGGTCCGGCAGGGTCCTGTCGTTGTCGGAAGAAATAATATATAGATTTCATCTTTACGGTATTTTCCGGAAGACAAATATTTAAGTATGCTGCCCAGAACAAGATGCGAGGGCAGGCATTCCTTGCCGGAGGCGTGATTGCGGGCCATTTGCAGCGTGTATGTATCAGGCACGGGCATGGTTTCCGCGTTAATGCCAAAACCGCGGGTCGCCGCGCCAATCAATTCCGCCGATAGCCTGCCCATATTGGATAAGAGCAACTTCACACGGGGGTTGTTTTTAACCGGTATCTTTTCTCCGGTGATCGTGTTTTTAATGTGAATCTCTTCACCGGGATTATTGATAAACCGCAAACCATTGTCATATCTTTCTTCACGGATACCGGAAAGCTTTAAACGGTATCCTTCGATGATGTCCAGAAACGCTTCAATGCGGGTATCCACGCCGGCATCAGCCGTGTGGGAATCCAGTTCCAGAACAAGGAAAGGTTTGGCGCCCATCATCCACTTCAGATAGTGCAGCATAAAGGAATCCGGCGCGCAGGAAAAATTGGATATGTAGGTGACAAAGATGTTATCTTCTTCTTTGATGAGCCTGCATGCCTTCATATCCTGCTGACCGTAATACCAGTACATATTGGGATAGATGGCCTGAGTTTCAAATGGAAGAATGTCAAAAGGGATAACCGAATAACCGCGGGATGTGTATTTGCGGGGAATATCCATGTTAGCATCCGTTGTAAAGGAGTTGTATGGCCGACCCAGAATCGCTATTACAGGCCGTTTGGCCTGACGGGCATCAGCAATAGCCTGTTTGCCCAATTCGGAAAACCTGGCATTGCACTCCATTTGTTTTGTGTAAGCCGAGGCAAAGGCTTCTTTTGCCTCGGTTTCGCTAAAACCAAGTTTCGCGGCCATCTCAATAAAGGGCACGGCGGCCTTGTCCTTTCCATACATAAAGCTGACGACAGGTGCTAAATATTTTTCCTCCGGAATGTCAGGGAAAGCTTTCTTGATATAATAGGGAAGGCTCTGCGTTATAGGGCAGAAATTGGCCGGAGCCTTTTTTTCATAGCTTTCCATGTCGCGGAAATGCGGCAGAAAAATGTAATCTATTTTCCGGTTAAAGATATCCTGAACTGCTCCGTGCGCGATTTCCGCGGGAAAACAGTAATTGCTTTCCACTCGCGAGGTTCCCTCGGGCGAAATTTCCCGAGAGACAAATGTTTCCACGCCCAGGTTATGGAAGAACCATGAATACAGAGGCCAGAGCGTATAGATGGAAAAACACCGGGGAATGCCGACAACACAATCTTTTTTTCTAATGAGGTCCTCAGGGTTGGGAGCGCATTCCACGAAGAGAATATTATTGCGTTTATCAATATAGTCGATAACTTCTTCTTCGTTAAAGACTTTTTTCTTCCGGATGTTGGCGTATTTATTACAACGGCCGCCGAACATGTATTTGTTGCCGTTGACGTTAAGAATGCGGATCGGACAGAAGTTGTCGCAGGCCTTGCATTGAAATTCTTTTTCGTAAATAATTTCGGTAGCCAGAATTTTTTCGATGCTGTAACTTGTTTTCGTCAGGAATCCTTCTTTGAGCTTTTGCCCGGCCAGAATGCCGACGCCGAAACAACCCATCAATTCGGGATCGGGCGGCACAAGAATATCCCTATCCAGAAGCATCGCGAAGGCCGGAGGAATGGCCTTGTTTTTGGCAACGCCTCCCTGCAGAACAATATTTTTCCCCAGAGTCCTGTTGCCGACGACGCGGTTGAGATAGTTGGAAACAATGGAGGTGACGATGCCTGCCGTGATGTCTTCCCTTGATGCGCCCTGCTGGATAGCCTTGCGGACATCCGAATTTATAAAGGCGGAACAATGTTCGCCGAATTTCAACGGCTCTTTTGCCGCAAGAGCAATATCGCCGATTTCCATTGCATTGGAAATATTCAAATCCCCCTGGGCGGATTCTTCCAGGAACGATCCCGTTCCCGCGGAGCAGGCTTCATTCATGGCGTAATCTATCGGGACTTTATTTTTAAGGAAGACATATTTGGCATCCTGTCCGCCGATTTCAAATAGGGTATCGATATCTTCTTTGTAAAAAGTTGTGCCGACGCTGTGGGCGATGATTTCATTATATACTGCCGGAGTTTCCAGAAATACGCCAAGAAGCTCACGCGATGAGCCTGTTGTCGCGGCAAGCGTTATATTGATCCCGCCGGCGCCTGTATCATCTTTAATTTGTTTTTGCATTTCGACAAAGCAATTTTTCAGCGCCTTAACCGGGTCGCCGTGTGTGCGGCCATAGAAGGATGCCGTAATTTCACTTGTTTCCATATCAATTAAACAGGCTTTGGTCGTGGTTGATCCTCCGTCAACGCCGAGGATATATTCTTTCCCCGCGATAACTTTTGCCACTCTGGAGGGTAGATAGGTTACCCTCCCTTGAGCTGTCCTAAGGCTTTTGGATCTTTTAAATTGAACACTGTTTTGCCTGAAAAGATTTTCAACCGAAGGCAATATGCTTTCCGAATTTATGGCCATGAGCGCCGCTCCATAGGCTTCGAAACAAGTTGCCTGTTCGGGAATTATGAATTTATTTTCCGGCATCCTCTCCTGAATAAAACGCATGATGTGTTGATTTTGCGTGATTCCGCCGACAAGAAGCACCTTTTTGTTTATGATTTTTGCCTTTTTGATAAAATCAACAACCTTGGTGGCCATAACATCGCAAAGCGACAGGACAATGTCGTCCCTGCTGGCTTCTCCTTTGTTTAATCGGTGGGTACAGTCGCTTTTCAGGAATACGGAACACCGCGAAGAAAGCTTTAAAGCCCGGCTTTGTTCAGAAATCGAGTTGATGTCATTGAGATTGATATTCATTCGGGCAAGTTGCTGCTTGAAGAATTCGCCGGTGCCCGACGCGCATTTGTTCCCTGAAAAACTGGTTATTATCTTCCTGTTTTTGTCTAGTGTATAAACAACAAGATCTTCACCGCCCAGTGATACTAAAGCATCAATCTCGTCATTAATATTGCACAGCGCCTCCTCTATGCAAAGCGGTTCAATGACGCCATCAATGTTTAAAAGATGCCTGCCTTCAGTGCCCGTGGCCAGGGCTTTAATATTTGCCGGAAGATTCTGAGATGATAAGATTTTTTCCAGTGTCTGGAGAAAGTTTCCTTCATGGGGTTCCACTTTGCTCCATGAAACATTTTTCCCCTCAAGTAGAATTACCTTAACACTGGACGCGCCGATGTTAATTCCTAAACTACGCATAATAATACCAAAGTTTTCGATAATAAAAATAATGTTTATGAGATTGTGTTGAATAATATAATAATGGTCAAGTATTAGATACAGTATTTTAAAATGTCACAAAAAACGCAAACAAACAATCCTTTTATTTACTGAAATAGCGAATTTAAAGAAACACTTTAGAATATTTAAGTTTGACCCTGAAAAAAAACGGGAAACCTTATCATTTCTTTATAAGATTTCCCGTTTAGATTTTTATATGCAGGCTTTAAGGAAAAATATAATTTCCCAAAGCGGTTTATATTAATGTCCTTCTTCCATGGCTCCCGCGATATACATCATGGCCAGAAGCATGAAAACAAGCGTCTGAACCAGAGATGTAAAAATCATAAGTATGAAAACGGGGATGGGAACAAGGTAAGGAACCAGAAAAAGAACAACCAGCAAAACGATATCTTCACCTTTGATATTACCGAATAACCGGAAAGTCAATGAAAGCGGCCTTGATATATGGCTGATCACTTCAATGGGCAGCATCAGCGGCGTCAGCCAGCCGACAGGTCCCATAAACTGTTTGAAGTATTTAAATCCGTGATTCATGACTCCGACAACATGCGTTGATAGAAAAACAATAATGGCCATGGCCGCATTCGTATTAATGTTCGCGGTAGGGGATTCAAAGCCGGGTATAAGACCCAGAAGATTGGATGTAAGAATGAATAGTCCCAATGTCGCGATCAGGGGGAAAAATTTTCTGCCTTCATGTCCCATGGTTTCAGTAAGCAAAGAATCAAATCCGCCGATTATCACTTCCATTACATTCTGGACTTTGCCGGGATAAACCGCCAGGCGCCTCGTGGCTAACAACGAGATCACGGACAAAAGAATGACGACAACAAACGCGTACATGCACTGCTCGGGAACATAATGATTTTCTAAAAAAAGTAGTGTATTCATATTCTACTTAACCTCCTTGAGAAAGTTATTTTTTGTCATATTGGTAAATACGTTTATAATTATATTTATGATAACCAGCGAAAGTCCGATAAGCAAACCGATAATATTTACGGTATGATAGGCAATCAAAAAATACAGGACTACGCCTGTTGATGCCAGACGCAGGAAATATTTTCCGACGATCTTTCCCTTTACATTGCCGGTATTAATAGCGAAAGCACTGCGCAGGCTTCGATCCATCCAATGGAAATTAACAATGCTGATGAAACCGCCCATAAGAATACCCAGGGCAAATTTAAAAGGAGCAAATATCACTGCGGGAATAAAAATAACGGTAAGTATAATCCAATTAGCTAATTCAATTCTTTTTTGTAGGGGGTCTTTGACGATGAGGTTCACTTTTTAAACTCTTTATGATCTGTTCTTCATCCGTAAAGTTTTCTTTAATTAGTTTGTATAAGTTACGAAATCCTGCCGCGATACCTATCATTAAAAAAATAACACTGAAAACATGGCCGGAGTCGAATTTTTTATCTAAATAAACTCCTATTAAAAGGCACCCGAAAACTGCCAGTATCATGGCAATGCCTATGCTGCTGGCAAAAGCCATTTGCATGGCATACTTTCTGGTTTCCTGATCCATTTTTCTTCAAAGGCTCCTTAACACCAAATGATGAACAAAGTCAAGCAAAACATGACTGACGTTCATTTTTTTAATAAGTGACGATTTTTTCTATACCAGTCAATTGTTTTTACAAGACCCGCTGTCATATCCGTACTGGCAGTAAATCCAAATTCTTTCAATGCTTTGGAAGTGTCCAGTAAGCGTTTCGGCTGGCCATCGGGCATCGATTTATTCCAGATGATTTTTCCTGAAAATCCGGTTAGTTTCGCAATGAGATTTGTAAGCTCTTTGATGGATATTTCAGAGCCGGTGCCGATATTTACAGGATCACTTTTATTGTAAGATAAGGTTGCAAGATAAATGGCTTCGGCCGCGTCTTCAACATAAAAGAATTCCCGGGTGGCCAATCCCGTGCCCCAGACTTCGAGGCTATCCGAATTATTATCCATGGCATCAAAACATTTTTTAATTAATGCGGGAATCACATGGGACGAGCGGGGATCAAAATTATCGCCGGGGCCATAAAGATTTACCGGCAGCAGGAAAATGGAGTTAAAGCCATATTGTTGCCGGTAAGCCTGCGACTGAACCAGCATCATTTTTTTGGCAAGTCCGTAAGGAGCATTGGTTTCTTCGGGGTAGCCGTTCCAGATATCATCTTCCTTGAAAGGGACCGGCGTGAATTTGGGATAAGCGCAGATAGTGCCCAGAGCGACGAATTTTTCAATATTCCTAAGATACGCTTCATGCAGCAATTGCGTGCCCATGATTAAATTATCGTAAAAAAGTTCAGCCGGTTTTTCCTGATTAAAACCAATGCCGCCGACTTTGGCGGCAAGATGAATAACTACTTCAGGCATGGTTTCTTCATACATCCTGCGAATATCGGTAATGTCGGTTAAATCATATTCAGGACGGTCGGCAATTTTAATATGCTCACAGCCGCAATCGGTCAGTTTCCTGAGCAGATGGCCTCCCAGAAACCCTTTGCCGCCGGTTACGGTTATCCTTTTATGTTTCAGCACAGCGCACTCCTCAATAGTCAATTCAAGTAAGCCGTTCACTGTTGATACATGAAAAACCCGCATCCACAAGCGTTTTTTCTTTTTGGGCCAGTTGCATATCGGCTGCGATCATCATGTCAATCAGTTTGTCAAAGGTGACTTTGGGCTGCCAGTTCAGAATTTTATTTGCCCGGGATGCCTCGCCAAGCAGAACATCGACTTCAGTCGGGCGGAAATAACGGGGATCGATAAAAACATATTTATGATAATCCAGATCGAGCTTACTGAATACTTTTTCCGCAAACTCACGCACCGAGTGAGTTTCACCGGTGGCAATCACAAAATCGTCAGGCTTATCCTGCTGAAGCATCAGCCACATGGCTTCCACAAAATCTCCGGCAAATCCCCAGTCTCTTTTTGATTCTAGATTTCCCAGGTACAGTTTGTCTTTTAATCCTAATTTGATCTGCGTGGCTGCCCGGGTGATTTTCCGGGTGACAAAAGTTTCTCCGCGCCTTGGCGATTCATGATTGAAAAGAATACCGTTGGTAGCGAAAATACCGTATGCATCGCGATAGTTCCGGACAATGTAATAGGCATAAACTTTGGCGGCGGCATAAGGGCTGCGGGGTTGAAACAACGTATTCTCATTCTGAGGCGGCGGCGCCGCGCCGAACATTTCGCTTGACGATGCCTGGTAGAATTTAGTCTTTATTCCTGTTTTACGGATGGCCTCCAGAATTCTCAGCGTTCCCAATCCCGTGACATCGCCAGTGTATTCGGGCATGTCGAAGCTCACGCGGACGTGACTTTGGGCGCCTAAATGATAAATCTCATCGGGGCTCAGAGAGTGCAGCAAATCCATAAGTTGCCCGGAAACGCTTAAATCGCCGTAATGCAAAAATAATTTCGCGTCCTTTTCATGAACATCACGATACAGATGATCGATGCGATCCGTGTTAAAAGTGCTGGAACGGCGTATCAAACCATGAACCTCATAACCTTTGCCCAAAAGAAGCTCGGCCAGATAAGAGCCGTCCTGACCGGTAATTCCGGTAATGAAAGCTTTTTTCATTTCATCTCCTGAAAATATGAATAAATTGTTTATTGTAATTGTAATTTGCGGTTCACATTACCGTAATGACCGGCGCTTGTCAACCGGCGAGGTTATAGTTTTTTTAACGCCGCCGCGCAGCGATCCAGCGTAAAAGAGATATCGGCATGACTATGGGCGAAAGAAACAAAAACAGCCTCGAATTGTGAAGGCGCCAGCCACACGCCATTTTTCAGCATGCCGTGGAAAAAGCGGGCAAACACAGCCGTATCCGATTTTTGAGCCGTGTTTAAATCGTAAACGGGGCCCTGCTGAAAAAATATCGTGAACATCGAACCGAAGCGGTTTACGCAAACAGGGATACCTTTGGCTGAAAATAAATTTTCTATTTCAAGGCAAAGACGTTTTGTTTTGCTCTCCAGAACAGAAAACGAATCGGCTTTTGATTTGATGATGTTGAGTGTTGCCAGACCCGCGCTCATCGCCAGCGGATTTCCTGAAAGAGTCCCCGCCTGATAGATATCTCCTGACGGAGCCAGTTTTTCCATGATTTCTTTTTTCCCGCCAATGGCTCCAACGGGCATTCCTCCGCCTATTGTTTTGCCTAAACAGGTTAAATCGGGTTTTATTCCGATTAAATTCTGGAAGCCGCCGAAGGTAAAACGAAATCCGGTGATGACTTCGTCAAAAATTAAAACGATGCCGTTTTTTGCCGTGAGTTCCCTGAGCTTTTCCAGAAATCCTTCTTTAGGCGTAACAACGCCCATATTACCCGCAACAGGTTCAACAATAATTGCAGCCAGCCGTGAGCCATGCACATTGATTGCTTTTTGCAGCGCGTCAATATCGTTATACGGCAGACTCAATGTCAGCCGGGCAAGTTCGGCGGGAACTCCCGGAGAGCCCGGAATGCCCAACGTCGCGACGCCGGATCCGGCTTTAATCAAAAGTGAATCAGAATGCCCATGGTAACAGCCGTCGAATTTCGCAATCAAATCCCGGCCTGTAAAACCCCGCGCCAGGCGTATCGCCGTCATGGCTGCTTCAGTGCCGGAGGAGGTAAACCGTATGAGTTGCATGGAAGGAATGGCCGCGGAAATTAATGTCGCGATTTGCGTTTCGGCCTGGGTGGGCGCTCCGAAACTTGTTCCTTTTTTAGCCGTAGCGCAAATGGCAGCGATGACTTTCGGATGGGCGTGTCCCAGAATCATAGGTCCCCACGAAAGAACATAATCGATATACTGCCTGCCGGAAACATCGTAAATTTTACTGCCTTTGGCGCGGCTCACAAAGACCGGTTTGCCGCCGACCGCCTTCCACGCGCGGACAGGAGAGTTGACGCCTCCGGGAATAACCTTTCGTGCTTTTGTAAAATAATCCGAACTGTTTTTGTTCATTTAAAAATACTCCGGAGATGTTTTTTTATATTCCTGAACACTTTCCAGTATCAGGTAATCATTAATACCGGTGGCCGTTGCCGCTTCATTGATCAACGAAGAAATATTTTCATCATTTGAATGAACCATGGTAAAAATATTGTACTTCTTTTTAAAAGCGGGTTTCCTTTCATAGCAGTGAGAAATAAAAGAAAAAGATGCAAATATTTCTCCCGCCTTTTGTATTTGCCCGGCTGGCGCCGACCACACCACCAGCGCGTTTTTTTTATAGCCGGCCCTTTGATGGCGAAGTATCGCTCCAAACTTCCGGATAAAGCCTTTCTTCATGAGATCCCTGATCGTATCCAGGACTTCAACGCCTGTCAATCCGCAGAGATTGCCTGTTTCTTCAAAAGGAAACGTCATCACTGCTATATCTTTTTGAATTAAGCGGGCGACTTCTTTTTGCTTTGATGTTAAACTTTCCATGACCTAAATTTTATCCTGCATGGAAAATAAAATCAAGTTATTGGTTAAATTTATAAAATATTTCTTGACAATCATTTAGATGATCGTTTAAAAAGATGTACAAGTTGCCGGATTGCTAAATTTTGAAGAAAGGAGGTTTGAAAAAAAATAATTTATTGGCGACCGGAGATTTAAAATTTGTCACAATAATTATTTTAAGGAGAATTTAAATGAAAAAAAGTTTAGTTTATACAGTGCTGGCGTTCGTATTAGTTATTGTTTCTGCTCCCTTTGTTTTTGCGGCTACACAGGCGGCGGCTGCTCCGGCTGTTGCGGCAGGCGTAGATTACACTAAAGCTATTGTCATTGGCTGCGGATTGCTCGGCGCGGGTTTCGCGATGGGATTTGGCGCGATCGGTGCAGGTCTTGGTCTTGGACAGGCTACAAGCGGCGCAAGTAACGCAGTTGGCAGAAACCCCGAAGCACAGGGTAAAGTTATGTTAACCATGATGGTCGGTATGGCCATGACGGAATCCGTCGCTATTTACGCGTTGGTTATCTCTTTGATCATGCTTTATGCCAATCCTTTAGTAAAACTGATTGGTCTATAAGAGCAGCATTAGGAGAAGCATTAGGAAAAAGTAATTAGGTATTTTATCAAAGGGAGAAGAAGCAAATAATAATGGACTTCTTCCCCCTTTTTTTATTTGTGAAACTCCAATTCCGAAATTAAAATACAAACCCAAACTCAAACTCATAAAACAGCGTCATAATAAAAGAAAAAATCAGTGCGTATCCTTCACAGGCTGTGGTGTCACTTAAGTGACGGAGGTGAATATATATTGCTCACTGCCATTACGAGCCGCATCTCATACGGCGTGGTAATCTCATATTTTACAGTATTGTAGGGTGGAACAAGCACAGCGGTTCCACCATTATCGAAACACTCGGTGGATGCGCTTCGCTTCATCCACCCTACAGACTGCAAAGACAATATTTTAGAATTGGTATTACTCATCAGCAACCACTTTGCCGCGCAGTGATTTTATTTCCGCCCGTTGATGTTTGGTCTCAAGAATTTTTTCTTTGGCGCGGCGACTTCGTTTTCTTTTTTGACGGCGGATCTTTTCGAGTTTTTCTTTTTCTTCGGCTATAAAACCTTTTTGCTGCCGTTCAATTTTATCCAGCAATATTCTTCGCGCCAAAAAGCGATTTAATGATTGCGATCGTTCTTGCTGGCATTTTACGGAAAGACCCGTGGGAATGTGGACAAGATAAACACAGGAAGAACTTTTATTGACTTTTTGTCCCCCCGGGCCGGATGAACGGATGAAGGATTCTTCAAATTCGTCCTCCGCAACTCCCAATTCCAGCATTCTGGCGGCGAGGACTTTTTCTTTGTCAATGGAAACAGGCATGTTTTGTTTAATGAAGCTTAAGGGATAGAATAAATTTCGTCGCCGATCAAGTGAATCCAGTTTTCTGTGAGAATCTCTCTGGCTTCTTCGAGCTTGTCGACGCCGATAATAACGATGGTTTCTTTTCCGATACGATTGATCGTTGTATAGAGATAAAGAATATTAATCTCCGCGTTTGCCAGCGGTTTCAAAATCGCGTTGATGCCGCCCGTATGAAGAGGGACTTCGGCCGCAAGCACAGGCGTCACTTCAAATTTGAAATTGAAACTGCTTAACAGCGCGGCAGCGCGGTCGGGATCGTTGACGACGAGCCGGACCCTGCTGTCGTGTTCGATACTGGCGGCAGATACGGCTTTGGTGCTGATATCTTCAGTATCAAGAATATGAATGAGATTGGCGAAAGAGCCGGATATGTTGCCTAATAAAACGGAAATTTGTTTGACTGCCATAGAGTATCCTTATTAATCCTTGATATAATCAAATCCGGCGGTAAATGCCTTGCGATTAATTTCCGCGAGGGCTTTTTTTCTGCTGCCCATAATCGTTTCCAGGCACCTAAGATAAATATCGGAAGGAACGACTTCTGATATTTTTATGAAGGCGCCCATCATGATGATATTGGCAACGCGGCTGTTGCCGAGCTCCAAAGCCATATCGGCACAGGGGACGCAGATCACCTTTACATCCTGACGGTTTGGACGCGCGTCAACAATAGATGAATTAATAAAAATGGTCCCTCCGGAACTTACCTTGTTTTGAAACGAAAACAGGGAAGGGGATGTCATCGCGACCAGATAGTCCGGCTCTGAGGCTACGGGAGATGCAATTTCCTCATCGCCTACCGCTACGGTGCAATTGGCTGTGCCCCCTCTCATTTCAGCGCCGTAAGCGGGAAGATAAGTAACATGATAGCCTTTGTTCATCGCGCTGTTGGCCAGACTGATGCCCATCATTAACACGCCCTGGCCGCCAAATCCGGAAAAAATTGTTTTAACGATCATTATTGGGCCTCCACGGTTTTCTTCGCGGCGGCAATTTCATCTTTAAAAACTCCCGGAGGAAATTCTTTGCTCAGGACTTCGTCAATCCATTTGCACGAATCGACAGACGACATTTTCCAGTTGGTGGGACATAAAGAGAGAATTTCCACCAGCGAAAAACCCAGTCCGTCGATCTGGCACTGGAAGGCTTTCCGGATAGCTTTTTTTGTTTTATTTACGCCGGCAGGAGAGCTTATCGAACATCGCTCCACATAAGTCGAGCCTCGCAACTGGGAAAATATTTCGCTGACTTTCACAGGGTAACCGTCCAGTTCCTGTCTGCGGCCGCCAGAACAGGTGGTTGTTTTTTGATTTAACATGGTTGTCGGAGCCATCTGCCCGCCGGTCATGCCATAAACGGCGTTGTTGATAAAAATGACAGTAATATTTTCGCCGCGGTTTGCGGCATGAAAACTCTCGGCTATGCCTATGGCGGCCAGATCGCCGTCTCCCTGATAGGAAAAAACAACACGGTCGGGAAGGGAGCGCTTGATCGCTGTTGCCATGGCGGGGCCGCGGCCATGCGGCGCTTCGATCATATCAACATCGAAGTAATTATAGGCCAGAACAGCGCACCCGGCGGGGGGCACGCCAATCGTAATGCCTCTGATGCCCATTTCGTCAATCACTTCAGCGACAAGGCGGTGGACAATGCTGTGACCACAGCCAGGGCAATAGTGGAAAACATTTTCTTTTAAGCTTTCAGGATGTTTAAAAACTATCTTTGCCATGTATTTTTGATCCTTAAATTATGATCGAAATATAATCAGTCTTTTTTGTCATAGATTTTGGCAATGACATTGGCCAGTTCCGCCGGAGTCGGCACAGCGCCGCCGGGACGGCCATGGAAATCAATATCGGCATAACCCTGCAGGGCAAGGCGAACATCTTCGAGCATCTGACCGGTGCTCATTTCAAAAACCAGAAATTTTTTGATTTTTGCCGACAATGCCCTTAATTTCAATTCAGGGAAAGGCCAAAGGGTGATCGGCCGGAAAAGGCCGATTTTCATGCCATGTTCTCTTAATCTTTTAATGGCGCCTTTGGCAATACGGGCAGCCGTTCCATAGGCTACAATAACAATATCCGCGTCGTCAATTCGATATTCCTCAAAGCGGGTTTCATTTTTCGTGATAACTTCATACTTACGGGCTAATTTCCAATTGTGTGCCTCACTGTCAATAGGATCCAGAAGAAGTCCGCGAATGAATTTGCTTTTACCGTTGCCCGCGCCGCGCAGCATGAATTTTTCGGGATACTGACGGGGATTGGGTTTCTTAAAAATTACCGGTTCCATCATTTGCCCCATCATGCCGTCGGCAAGAATCATGACAGGCGTTCGGTACTTATCGGCAAGATCAAACGCGTCCATCGTTAAATCCGCGAGTTCCTGACCGCTTGCGGGAGCCAAAACAATTGTGCGGTAGTCGCCGTGACCTCCGCCGCGGGTAGCCTGAAAGTAATCTCCCTGAGAAGGCCTGATATTGCCGAGTCCCGGACCGCCGCGCATGATGTTAACGATAATACCCGGAAGTTCACAGGCGGCCATGGAAGAAATGCCTTCCTGCTTTAAAGAGATGCCCGGGCTGGAGGATGAAGTCATTACTCTAAAGCCCGCCGCGCTGGATCCGGCAATCATATTAATGGCGGCGATTTCACTTTCCGACTGAATAAATACCCCGCCTTCCGCACTGCGTATGTGTTCTGCCATATATTCAGTCAGTTCGTTTTGCGGAGTGATCGGATAACCGGCATAAAAACGGCAACCGGCACGAATTGCCGCTTCACCAATTATAGTATTTCCCGACATCAATACTTTATTCACTGTATTATCTCATTTCATATAAAATTCAACGACTTGTAAATATTTAATGTTTCCGGTATAATCATGATCATAATTTTTTAACTATATTAATATGTTCGCCAATTAAAATATGATCGGGCTTCTATCCTTTATTCCCGCTAATTTCAAGATATTTTTTATAACGATGACGGGAAACAGCCGGTATTGTATATATTTGGCAAAATACTTAATCGGGAAAATATTCCCTTCCATTATTCTTTATTAAGGAGGTTGTTTTGGCGATTTAACTTTAATGAAAATTATTTTATGAAATTTAAATAATTTAAAAAATAAGTTGTAAAATGGCACACTTTTTTCTTTGCTGTTTATAAATTTATTAAGTTTTTATTACAATTGTAATGATTTCATCATGTTTGGTTATGTACTTGATATTACACGATATTTATTTTGCACAAACTTTAAGCAATCTGCTAGAAACCGCATTATTTGTATGATTGCGGGAATTGGAGGCACAGTTATAAACAGCTTATCAACAATTTTGTGGATAAATAATCTAAATGATTGAATACAAAAACAAAAAATATATTTTACCCTGCATTTAGGGGGAAAAGAGCTACCAGGTGACTCGCCAGCTAAAAATACCAAAAAACAGTTTAGTCAGCAAACACTTCTTTTTGGGAAAATCGATATTCATGATAATCTTTTAACGCATTATGAAAAAATTGGCCGGAGGATTATCTAATGATAAATAAAAATAAAATAAAATGTCTGCCTGAACCGGAATAAAAAAGAAATTAAATCAAGATTTCTTCTTTTGTTCGATCTCAAAAACCTTACGGTCCATCTTGTAAATAACGGTATCCAGTTCGTCAACTTTTTCAAGTATTTGTTCGTGTCTGCGTTTGTTTGAATCAATTAATTCAAGAGCATCGATGATATCCATTCGCAACTTTTCCAGTTTTTCATCAGAAGACATTTTATGCCATGTTTTTGCCACTATATTTTCTCCTTTGATTTATAGTTCAGGCTATTTAATATCAAAGAGGGGATGGCAATAAAGACATGCTTATATGCAGCATATAAGCATCGATCATTTTTTGTAACCATAATTAATCTTGGTTTCCGGGTTCCTTCGTAAAAACAGCAAAAAGCCTTTTGGGCCGAAATCCAACAATTCTTCACGGAGAATGCTTATGATACAAAACAAAACTATAATTAAGAACAATATTTTCTTCATCATTTCTCCTCTTTTTGAATCAATGCACCTTACCATTATTAAAACACGGATAAATGTTAACACAACCTTGTTAACATTTATTGGCAATCTTATTAAATTCTCATGACAAGAATAAACACCGTTTCGTCATACCATCACGGCGGTACATCATATTCTCATGGCAGTGCATACTATTCACATGGGGGAAGACCAAATTAAAAGATAATGAAGAATTGATTTTTTGCCTGCCGCTTGATCAGTTGTGTTCATACCATGAGTTACTGTCTTATAATTGCTGTCAGGATAAGTCCTCTACTAATAAACATTGGGCTTGTGGAAAACTTTAATAGGGGTGGTAAACAGGGCTTACGGGGTATTTTGGCAGTCTTTTAGGGGGGCTATTCGCGGTAAACTTCAATAGCTATATCAGGACACATTGTGGCGCAAATCGCGCAGCCGTTGCATTCATTTTCTTCATTAACGCATACCGGCCGGTAACCCTGGGCATTGTACTCTTTGGATGGCATAATATGACCTTTGGGGCAAAAATGAATGCAGAGCAGGCATTCTTTGCAAATTTCTTTTTTAATCTTAATATGTCCCTTCAAAATAAATCCCCGTATTTAATTTTATGAAACCATTGGTCGCCAACTATCATTTGCGGCTGCTATTTTGCCTATAATGATAAGAAAGTCAAGTTTTTTCAAATAAATAATTTGATAAATATGGAACAAAGCAATCAAAGTTTGCTGATTTGGAATCCTTTTAATTGTATGGCTACCGATCTTTGCAGGAGTTCTATAGAAACAACAAAGAGTTCCTTTTCGACGTCTCTTTTAACGACAGTTCCTTCAATTCCGGCAAACGGCCCGTCAATTATACGCGCCGGTTCGCCTAACTGCGGAAACTGAATTGTAAAAATTTCAGTTTTTGAATTTACAAACTGGCGGATAGCGTCAATATTGTTGTCCGGAACCGGTATCGGTTCAGAATTTTCTTTGTTCCCCAAAATTCTCACGACACCGGCTGTTTTTAAAATAGTTAATTTTTTTTCATTGTCTAAGGAAAAGGCCTCGGTGAAAACATATCCGGGAAAAAGGGGGGTGTGTATTTTCTTTTTCCTGTCTTTTTGCTTGCTCCAGGATTCTATCTCAGGTAAAAAAGTAATTACATTCTTTTGAATGAGGAGGGAGTTTACCTTATATTCATGGCGGCTTCTTGTATGTACGACGTACCAGGACATGATAAAATACCAATTAAGTGGGCTGTTGAAAAACGATCATCTGCTGTGTTGCGCCGCAAACCAAACCGCTCAACGTATACCTAAATACGCTTCGCGATTTGTTTTTTGCGCGCCTTGCATCTGATCATATTGTAAAACCCTTCGGCTTTTACCGGTAAGGAAAGATATGTTTATTATCGCGCCTCCCTTACGGGAATGCGCTCCCGGTGAACAGCCCCTGATATTGAGGTTTTAAACAACCCCATTAAATCTTTTATATGATGGGAAGTTATAATATCTGCCGGTATTTTGCAATGGAGAAATAATGAGAGCTTTACGCATCAGCGGAATTAAATTAACTTTGGATGAAAATGAAGATTTGCTGGCAGCAAAAGCCGCGGCAATTCTGGATATATCGGTTGATGATATTGCAGCTGTAGAAGTTATCAGGAAGGCAATAGATGCCCGCCGCAATAAGCCGCCTCATTTTGTTTATGTTCTTAAAATCCGCATTCACTCAGATATAAAATTGCCGGTAGAATTAAAAGAAGGATTTCAATTGCTGGAAATCAAAGATCAGCCGGAGATTCCTCTGACGATGCAGACTTCTTCGCCTAAACTTCCCGTGGTAGTTATCGGCAGCGGTCCTGCCGGTCTTTTTGCCGCTTATATTCTCGCGCAAAGAGGAATTCAGGCGCTGCTTCTGGAAAGAGGCACACCGGTGGAAAAAAGAACAAAAGATGTGGAGGAATTCTGGGAGAAAGGAATTCTTAATGTCCAAAGCAATGTTTTTTTCGGGGAAGGAGGCGCCGGAACATTTTCCGATGGCAAACTGACGAACCGGACAAATAGTCCGTATTCTTTATGGGTTAAACAAATTCTTGTAAAAATGGGAGCGCCGCCGGAAATTCTTACCGATGCCAAACCGCACATCGGCACCGATAAACTCCGCCGGGTAATCGTTAATTTGAGAAAAAGTCTTATTGATTCGGGTTGCAGGATTGAATTTGAAGCCCATGCAAATGATTTTTTAATCCGGAAGGGAAGCATTGCCGCGGTCATCGTTAATGATAAGAAAGAAGTTAAAACCAATCACGTTATTCTGGCTATCGGCCAGAGCGCCGATGATACTTATGTAAAACTTCTGGAACGCGGCGTTCAAATGGAGGCCAAGCCTTATGCCATGGGGCTGCGTGTTGAGCACCCGCAGGAGTTGATTAATTCCATCCAGTACGGCAAGTGGCATAATCATCGGCAACTGCCGCCGGCGGAATATTTTGTAAAAGCCTCGATTCCCGATCTGGGCCGTTCCGTATATACTTTCTGTATGTGTCCCGGCGGTTCCGTTATCGGCTGCGGCGCTTTTGCCGGTTTTGTCATAACCAACGGTATGAGTAATGCAAGACGCTCCGGTGAATTTGCCAACAGCGCCATTGTGGTCAACGTAAACGTAGACGATTTTAATTCAGATAAACACCCTCTGTGCGGACTGGATTACCGCAAAGTCTGGGAAGGAAAAGCATATCTGGCCGGAGGAAGCAATTATAGCGCGCCGGCGCAGAAGATGATGGATTTCCTTCAGGGTAAAAAAGGCGGCATTGTTGGGCCGACAAGTTTTCTTCCGGGCGTAAATAAAGCAGCGCTTCAGGATATATTGCCGGAATTTGTAACCGATTCTTTAAGGCGCGGCATAAAAGAATTCAATAACAAGATGCCCGGATTTATTACTGAAGATGCCCATTTGATTGGAGTGGAAACCAGAACTTCTTCGCCGGTGCGTGTTTGCCGTAGAAGCGACGGCCAAAGTGAAAGTATCCGCGGCCTTTATCCCTGCGGCGAGGGCGCCGGATATGCAGGAGGAATTATCAGTTCGGCGCTTGACGGAATCAAGGCGGCTCAAAATTTAATGGATAATTTAAATTAAACGGCTGTCGATGATAACATCAACCCCGCGACGCAATACCTTCTGAATAGATAATATTTTTGCCGCTTCCAGTTTTTTGATATTGAGATCGCCCACTGCTTCGATTCCCCTGCCAATAATTTTCGGCGCGATGATTGTTACCAGACGGTTTGCTAAATTATTCTTTAAAACGGACGTGATGACCCCAGCGCCGCCTTCAATCAGGATCGAGGATATATTTCTTGCTGCAAGCATCTGAAATAATTTTTTCAAATCAACATTTCCCTTTTTATCGGCTTTGATGGTTATTATTTCGGCGCCTGAACCGGCAAGGCGCTGAAAACGAGGATCAGCGACGGTTTTGATTGTTGCAATAAGTGTCGGGGCTGAGGAGATGTTTTGAAAAATCTTAGCTTGCCGGGAAATATTTAAATCGGAATCAACAATGACGCGCAGAGGATTGCGGCCACGGACAAGACGCACCGTGAGTTCGGGATTATCTTTGATCACAGTTCCCGCACCGACTAATATGGCATCGTGTGCCGCTCTGAGCTGATGAGTAAACTTTAAGGAAGCCTCCGAACTTATCCATTGAGACTCTCCCGTTGCTGTCGCTATGCGGCCATCCAATGTCTGGGCGTATTTTATAGTAACAAAAGGCCTTCCGGTTTCCATGTAATGAAAAAATATTTCATTGAGTTTACGGCATTCGTTCTCCAGAATACCGGTTTTAACCTCCATCCCGCAGCTTTGTAGATAGTTAATGCCCTGATAGGAAACCAGAGGATTTGAATCAATGGTGCCGATGACCACGCGGGCAATTTTATGTTTGATGATGCTGTCTGTGCAGGGAGGCGTTTTCCCTTCATGGCAACAAGGTTCTAAAGTAACATAAAGTGTTGAACCCGCGACTTTCCCGCCGGCATTTTTGATGGCGTTTATCTCGGCATGATTCCCGCCGAAACGCTGATGAAAACCGCGGCTGATAATCCGGCCGTTTTTAACGATGACGGCGCCAACCATAGGATTGGGACTGACAAAACCGCTCCCTTTCCGGGCAAGCGATAGCGCCAGTTTCATGTAGTATTCATCATTCATGTTTACCCTTCTAAATCAAAGCGCTATTTTTGTTGGCGTCGTTGTCGGATTCCTCGACGTATGTAAAATACGCCTCGTCACCTCCACCTAACCGCCTCAATATCATCTTTGATTTAGAAGGGTATTACCTCATTATTTTTAAAATGCAAAGAAATTTATTGTCGGGGGGGCGCAAGATATGGTAAGAAAAAAATAATGAATCGTTTTAAAATAAATGCTATTTAAGGAGTTATTATGAAAGGAGTTATCCTCGCCGGCGGATTGGGCAGCCGGTTATATCCCCTGACAAAAGTGACCAACAAACATTTGCTCCCGGTTTACAACGAACCAATGATTTATTATCCCATCAGAATTTTGGTGAATGCCGGCATTGACGATCTTTTAATCGTAACGGGCGGAAACAATGCCGGAGATTTTCTGCGTCTTTTGGAGAACGGAAATGAATTCGGCCTTAAACACATTAATTATACCTATCAGCAGGGAGAGGGCGGCATAGCCGCGGCATTGAGCCTGGCTGAATTTTTTGCCGATAACGATAAAATCGTCGTTGTGCTGGGCGATAATATTATTGAGGGAAACATCAGGGCGGCGGTGGATAAATTCCGCGTTCAAAAAGAAGGCGCGCGCATTTTATTGAAAGAAGTGACTGACCCCCAGAGATTCGGAGTGCCTGTTTTTGAGGGAGAGAAAATTATCCGGGTGGAAGAAAAACCGGCCAATCCCGCTTCAAATTACGCCGTGATCGGCATTTACATGTATGACCACAGAGTGTTTGAATTTATCCGTTCATTGCAACCCTCACAGCGCGGCGAACTGGAGATTACCGACGTGAATAATTTTTATATCAGGGAAGAAAAGATGCAATGGGATGTGCTTGGCGGCTGGTGGTCTGACGCCGGAACTTTTGAATCCTTGCAATCTGCCGGAAACATGGTAGCCAAAACGGGAGCGAATAAGATATGATTGACGGCGTAATCGTAAAAAAACTAAAAGTTATTCCGGATGAACGAGGCATGTTGATGGAGATCATGCGATCTGATGACAGCTTTTTTAAAAAATTCGGCCAGGTATATATGACATCAGCGTATCCCGGGGTCGTCAAGGGCTGGCATTATCACAAAAAGCAGGCTGACAATATGGCTGTAGTCAGGGGAATGATGAAAATAGTCCTTTATGACAGCCGTAAAAAATCAAAAACTTATGGCGAAATCAATGAGATATTCGCCGGTGTCCATAATCCCGTTTTAGTTCATATTCCGGCATTTGTTTATCACGGATTTAAGTGTATTTCCCAGGAAGAAGCAATAGTCATTAATACGCCTACGGAAGTTTATAATTATAAAGAGCCCGATGAATATCGTCTGCCTGCTCATGGCAGCCAGATAAATTATGACTGGGAGAGAAAAGACGGATAAACCCCAGCAGGTGCATGATCAATAATAGTTCTTGACTTTTAGTGATGTGCCTAATATAATAATAAGAAGCTTGGAAAAGGCAAACTGTCTGAAAAGACGGGACGCAAAGTTACCGACCTAAGTCTCCATGTTGGAGATAAGGTGGCAGAACCGCCGGGCAACACCTAAGAGTCGTCCAGCAATCCTGTCATAAAATCGGCCGTAATACCGGATGTAACAATTTTAAAGAGATAAACTGGAAATAATATCATGCTTCTGAATTGTTTTGCGTTTGTTTTCGGCGCGGCGATAGGCAGTTTTCTGAATGTTTGTATTTTTCGCCTGCCCGCCAAAACGTCGATAATAAAACCTGATTCGCGATGCCCCCATTGTCTGCATCCCCTTCGTTTCTATGACAATATTCCATTAATAAGCTTTATTTTTCTGCGCGGCAAATGCCGGGATTGCGGCGGAGCAATTTCCTGGCGATACCCGCTTGTGGAATTGATTACAGCAATGCTTGCGCTGCTGCTGTTTTTAAAATTCGGCCTAACATTGAATTTTTTCACTTTTTTTATTTTTACCGCTGTCCTGATTGTCATAACATTCATTGATTTAGATCATCAAATCATTCCCGATATTTTAACATTGCCGGGGATACCTTTATTTTTTCTGGCGGCAATTTTTTTAGTTAAGGTTCCCTGGCCTGAAGCCCTGTGGGGTTTATTTATTGGAGGCGGAATTCTTTTGGCGATTGCTTTTGTTTATGAATTTATTGCAAAGCGCGAAGGTATGGGAGGCGGCGATATTAAACTTCTGGCCATGATCGGCGGATTCCTTGGCTGGAAATCATTAATCTTTATTTTTTTAGTAAGTTCATTCACCGGGGCGGTGGTAGGCATTACCGCGATGATTATTAAAGGGAAGGATATGAAATATGCAGTTCCTTTTGGTCCTTTTTTGTCGGCGGCGGCAGTTGCTTATATTTTCTGGGGTGATGTCTTTATGCGCGTACTTTTATCGCGATAGTAAATAGTTTTAAGGTGAAAAAGACAGGCCATGACGTTGAATTCACCAACTGTGGAGATTTTGATCAGGAAAATGACATAATTGACATAATTGACAAGAATGATTTGATGGCGTAATATATTGTAATTGAAATGATATTGAGAAAAAGATTATCGGATTTTAATTATCAGGAATTAATTTGATCATGGCATGTAAATTGCTTAATAAATATCGGGTAAGTGGTTTTTTTGAGGCAAGCGGTGAGAATTAAAGAATCAAAAGGTTATAGCCTTGTAGAAGTGATGATCGTATTGCTGATTTTCGGAATCATGGCAACGCTATCGTCCTATTCCTATCGGCGTTATGTACTTAACGCCAACCTCAGAACAGCGGCAAGACAATTGGCGACAGATATAAATACCATGAAGGGAGTAGCGGTCTCCCAAATGAATACGGCCGTTACAATATCTTTTAATACATTGATTAATAGTTATACATTGAGTAGTTATGCATTGAGTGCAACTGCGACTCGTCCGGCGGAGACTAAATCACTTACATCAATATACCCAGGGCAGGGTATTAACATTTACTCCCTTCCCGGCGGAGGAACAACATATACCTTAACGTTTCTTACAAGAGGGCTTTTGAGTTCCAGCCCGAACGCAATCCCGAGCGCAATTACCAACTGTGACGCAACAACGACGTACACGTGCTGGATTGTGTTTAAAAACAGCAGGGGATCGCAGGCAACAATAACCTTCAACATTGAAGGAAAGACCTATGTTACATTTGCAATGAAATAAAAAAAGGGATGAGTATGGTAGAGGCGCTTGCCGCCTTTTTATTAACCAGGGAAAGACCTATGTTACATTTGCTATGCAATAAAAAAGGGATGACTATGGCAGAGGTGCTTGTCGCCGTTTTATTAACCAGTGTATGCATTATAGCTCTGCTGGGTCTCCAGCCCACAGGATGGAAAACAATGGCCCACGCCGATTATGTGGGGCGGGCGTCGGGAATTTTATATAAAACTTTAGAAGATAACGAAAACTTAATTCTGAACCCCTGTATACTTATTACGATGGGAACAACCATGGCCAATGTTGAATCCAGCGATGAAGCAACCGCAATACAGGGAGATATTAAATATAAGGTAAGTACAACTCTAGCTGTGGATGCTAGCAACACGGACACTCAGGGCGTTGTTGATGTTACGGTCAACGTGTCCTGGCCGCCACTCAACTCAAAAGGCATTTCCGAGACCATGGTCGTTGCACGTCAGCAGATATTCCAATCTCCACCGGGATGTAATGCCCAATCTCCACTATAATTAGAGCGTATGAAAGAACATATGAAAAATAAAAACGGATACACATTAGTCGAGGCGCTTATCGCCGTGTTGATGGGAAGTCTGGTATTGATGGCAATCTATTCAGCGATTAACACGGTGCAAACTTCATCTTCCAAGATCGAAAGCAAGGTTACCGCCCAGCAGGATACCCGGGGTGCTATGGAATTAATGGCTATGGAAATACAGATGGCATCTTATAATCCCCAATTGAAACAAAACATCTGGGTTAGTTCTGCAGATTGTGTCAGTGTGGCAGGCAATCAGATTTACAAGGGGATTCAGGAAGCAGGGGCAAACTCGATAACCGTGGAAATGGATATAAATGGCAACGGCATAATTGATAATACAGCCAACAATCCGAATGAAG